>Ga0129309_1000151_pt1 | contig 63240 bp, 42 predicted proteins | sample L1105metagenome_FD_94439 | JGI IMG/M metagenome (GOLD analysis project Ga0129309, IMG submission 94439) | Ring-tailed lemur group fecal microbial communities from Wisconsin, USA - L1105 metagenome | ecosystem: Host-associated > Mammals > Digestive system > Large intestine > Fecal | place: USA...
GGGATATGTATCCGTACTGAAGCGTTATCAGGCACAGAACTGTGAGGGTTGCCCGTTGAAATCTCAATGTCATAAATCAAAGACTAACCGGATCATAGAAGTTAACTATAACCTTAACAGGTATAAACAAAAAACACGGGAAAAACTCATGAGTGAAGAAGGTATTTATCATCGGGGCAGACGATGTATAGAACCGGAAGCAGTCTTTGCGCAGATAAAGCATAACTCGACATGGAACCGGTTTAGATTAAGAGGGTTGGAGAAGGTAAAAACAGAGTTTACCCTAGTTGCTATTGCACATAATATAAGGAAACTGGCTAAAAAAGTCAGTTCTCTTTTGTTTTTTACTTATTTCTGTAGGATGGCTTCTCGAAAAGAGATAATTGAGAAGACCAAAGATGGTTTAAAAATAAAAATGGATAATGAACGGGCAGCATAACAAAAAAGAAGGTATCCTTTTCAAGCGCCTTGATACTTTAGTAACAAACTGTATATCAATAGCTATTTGAGGATAAAACACTGAATCCACTGTGTAACCCTACACGAACTTGATTTATAATGGTTTTATTCCGATTGCAAAGATATACAGTCTGTTTTAATTACATAGCCCTTTTTAGAGCTTTTTTATGAAATCAATGTTTACAGAGAAGTTTGCGTTGAAAGGGATGTTCATAATAAGCTACATACATATATCATCCATATAGCTCCAAAATATATCACTCTCAATTAATGCTATTTTCAAACAACACCTCCAATAATTATAACCATAAGCTGTTCTATCTTCCTCAATACTTTCTAATACAGCCTCTATAACACAATCTTTGCCCAGCTTTTTGTAGTAATTTTTATTAGATGAAATGAATTCAGACAAATATGATCGAGAAGCATCTTTCATTCGCTGGAGTAAATGTAGGTTTGTATAATGATTTTCGATTTTAGTATACAGTTCATTCGTAATCAAGCCTTTCTCATTTGACAGAAAGAACACAAAATTAACACTGTCAATATCCCAATAAACTCTAACAAAAAGATATTGGACAGATGGCAGTTCGTCAATAAACAAATTTAAAAATGCTGAATGATCTGCGATTTCAGACTTATAGCCATTACACCTACTACAACAGGGAAATAAATTGTATCCATTGACTGCATATTCAGGGAATTTCTCTTTCGGCAATACATGATCCATTGTATTTACCGAATCAATGGTACAATTTTGGCAAGTACTTTGAATCGTGACGATTTGTTGATTCGTAATATTACTCCTAATATTTCTAATAATCTTTTTTTGATAACCATATAAACTTAGCAAATCTTCTTTGAACTCAGATGACCAAGCCCGAGTTGCAACTGTGTGTAAAGAGCTAGTATCAAAATTCTGTTTATAATGATCATATGCAGTCTCAATATCAGATTCAATTGCCCCCAATCTTTTGCTTGAGTCCGAATCCTTTGGCTTTCGACCTACAGCATCTTTATATTCTTTCTTTGCATCACCACTAAATGGTTTAAGATTTTTCATTTAATAATTCTTTTAGGTATAGTCTTAGATTTAACGGCGTTGGAATTTGCTCATTCTTAAATATCTCAATTAGCTCCTCATATTTTACATCTTTTAATTTATGTTCTACAATGGTTTGCATAATTGATTTATGATATTTTGCGATTTCCCTATTCCCAAATATTTCATCAGTAATGGTTGTAAGATTTTCAGAGAAAGTTTCATGTTCTATATTCGATACTTCTAAAAAATCACCCTCTCTTTTAAAAACCTTTACATTGCGAGAAGATACTTCTTGGATGACTATTGGAGAATGTGTTGCTATTATAGCAAATGAATTAAATTCATCTAATAATTTATATAATACGTTCATTAATATAGAAATCGCATTAGGATGTAAATGACTTTCTGGCTCATCAAAAAGAATCAAAGTATTATTTTGTATTTCACTTATAATACTTGAAATAATGTACAATAATAAATTCTATCATGAACTAAAATTAACGTGAGCGGTGAGTACTTTTTCTACCTCAATAGATTTGAAACAGCCATCTGTATCTATTATAGAATCGTTAATATCAGAATGGAATAGTTTTTTAATAACGGTATTCCATATATGGCTTCTGTTTTTATCATTTATCTTATTGAGGTAAACTCTTAACTCTCTTTTTAAGGTAGCATTTGCATCTATATCTATACCTTGACCTTTCCCTTTTAATCCCAAATAGGTGTAATTAAACTGAGCATTTGCGGTTGGTAAAGGGAGTTTGTCAAAGAAGCTAAATGATATTGTTATAACTTTGTTGTATAGCGGTTTTTGAGGTATTATATTTTTAGAATTTGCTTGTGCAAAATCGTTAGCCATTTTGGAAAGCATAGTTGTTTTACCTGTTCCATTCTTACCAATGATAGCATAGATTCGTTGGTCGAAGTATGTGTCATACTTAAAATTGAAATCTAAATTGACTATATTCTCCCTATCATCAGGACTATACGGAGGTAAAAATGCGTAGCTGAACTTATAGTAACTACTAACATCAATACCATTCATAATGTATCTCGCGGAATCTAACAATTGTTTTGGTTCACTATCCCTAAGTAATGAACTCTTAAAACAATCATCATTTTCAAATTCTTCTTTGATGCTCGGAAATATTGCAGCATCTCGCAATGCAAGAAATACGCTATGATAATTTTGGGGGAATTTATCTTTCATTGCTAAATAAAACTCCTCGTTAGCCCCAATAGAACAGAATTTAGAATCTAAAGAGGTGAAATTTTCAGGAAGTACACTATTTGTGTTTTCCGTGTTAAATTTCATTATCTTTAGATACCCTATAGATACCTGAAATGATTTGGAATCACAATATCGTAACTCGAAAGATGTCCTCCATTTAAACCAATCATTCCACCCGGAATTAAACTCTAATGTAAAACAAGGATATTCCTTATTCTGACATGAAGATTTAAAAAACTTGATGTCATTAGGCTTAATACCTTTGGGAAGTTCAACTACATTTGCATTATCACTAAAAGTGTAAACAGGAGTTTCTCCGAAATAATCTGTTATTATTAATTTGTGACCAAATTTTGCGAGTGCAGTATTGATAAAACTAATCATCGTGTCTCTATTCTGCTCATCGCTAATAACTGAAGGATGTATTGTTGAATTTATTAGTGATACAAATTTATCATCATCATTATGAGACGAAGGAAGCCTATCTAAGAAAAGTTCTTCAATAGTTATATCGTCGTTGACTACAATATGTTTCCAAATATCATCACGAGCATTTGTATAGCGACTATCTTGAGATGGCATAGATCGCAAATCCCATATCATCTCCAAGAATGTTAAAATTCCACCATCTTCATCTCTATAGTCACCAAGAAACAGGGGATTGTTTACAATTTGTTTGATGATGTCTAATCTTTGTGCATTAGATATTCTTACTTCTCTCATTTTATTGGTATATTGAATTGCTTGCAAATTTCTTCAAAGTCCTTATTGCTTCCCTTTGCCGCAATATTTAGAATTAATTGCAATATAAGCATATGGCCAGACATTACATTTTCAAGATCAGCATCTTCTATATTTTCAAACTCACAGTTAGTAGGAATTTCAACTTCTACTATCCACCACTTTTCAATTTTGTTAAATACGCTAATCATATCCGAGAACCTCAAATGTATATCTTTAGGTAACCCTTGTGTTAAAAGATCAAACATTTCATGAGTAAGTTTATTTCGCTCTTTCTTAAGATTTGAAATTATGTTAATATCATGGTCTGTTATAGCATTTGCTTCCAATAACCAAATCAATGATGATATTAGAGTTTTGCACTGCTGATTTATTTTAGAGCATTTCTTAGGATTATAAAGATTCAAAACTTTATTCTGATATTCAACATCATTTAATTCGATGACAGTATAAAAGTCCTTCACTCGAGAAATTATCACATCCTCCAATTTTTCATATAATGCAATATATAACGATATAAATTCTAAATTTGACTTAAGAATTTGAGGATCGAGTATGTTTGTCCACTCTTCTATATGAGATTTCATATTACTAATTTTTTAAATGTCGCCAAGTAGTAGTGTTCCTAAAAACTGAACCAGTAAACAATGTTTTTTCTATTATACTAAATAACCTCATGGATTTTGCATATCCTCCTGTAAACTCAGGCTCAAATGCTATAGTAAATCCTTTTATCCTCTGCAAAATCCACCACATAAACTGAGATTGGCTGTCAATAATCTGTTTTATCTCTGCTTCTTTAACAAAAGTTGTTTTCTGAATACAATTTGTTGAGAGATTTTCTATTGTAAAGAAATCCAAATCTATATCAAGAAAAACTTTATCAATTTTTGTGTTCATCAAATAATCATAGGCCTCATAGGTCGTAGTAAACTTCTTAATGAAATGTATATTGCCAGACATATCTATAATATTTTCATCGTAGCCTCTACGGTCCATATCTTGCTTGCAAATAACATAAACATTTCCTATAATATTTTTATACATAGCTGCTATAATATGATCATCATTCAATGTGGATAATCTTGCCCAAGCATAAAATGCTGTTTCAAAAGTGTTTTCAATGTTTAATGCTTTTAATTCTTCTTTTTGGCAATCTTCTGGGTATACCAAATCTTGATGCCAATCAAGAGTAACTAAATCTATGGGGGATTGCTGTTTTTCTGCCCATAAAGACCAGAAATAAAAAGCAAATCTGTGGTCATTAAACATGGCTAGACTTATACTTTCCCTATGTAAATAATAAGGATGCGTAAGATAAACTAAGCTCGTTCCAGGTGGATAATGAGTCATGTTCTTAAATAGTGGTTCGTATTTTACCATGCTATTACAATTGGTTACATAATAATCTATAAAGATAACACAAATCCCAATACACTCAAAGTAAAATCGTTATGAACTAAAAAACATCATTCATCTTCTCTTTCATTTTCTCCTTATCAGAGATGGTGTAGTAGTGTCGATAGATAGTTTGAGGAGAGTTCCCTGCCAATTCAGCGACTTGGAGCGGATGAAATCCTTCGTCAATCATCTTAGAAATATAGCTGCTACGAGCAGTTCCCCATGTCACTCGTGATTTAATTCCGCAATGATCGCAGATTTTGCGTAGGGTCTCGTTGACTTTCTCATTTATTCGTTTTACTCGTCCGTAAAGTTTGGATTGGGTTGGATTACATCGTTTGATAGTTGGAAAGACGTAATTCATATAGGCTTCTGATTGGTAGCGTTCGATTATTTCTGCTGCTTTGTCGATAATGATAACTCGTGCCTGCTTGTCATACTTGGTACGGTCATAGATAATCAGATCGTCTTTGATTTGATTGCGAGTAAGCAGACAAACATCTATTGCCGACATCCCTCCGGCATAGTAACTAAATAAAAACAGGTCGAGATAGAGTTGTTCTTTCTTGGTAAGCAGAGTTCGGTCAAATGATTCTATCTGTTGCATTACTTCCGGTGATACTCCTTTGGGGGTAGTTATGCGATGTTTCAACTTCTCTTTGAATGCCCCGAAAGCATTAAGATTGATATTGTATACTCCTTGTTCTTTTGCGTAAAGGCATACCGCCTTCAATTTTCGGAGTTTCCCGCTAACGTCACCAGTATTGCCATTCTTTGCTGCTCGTATTTGAACCCAGACAACAAAGTCTAGAAGGAATTTCTGTGTTAGGTCTCGAAACCGATACTTTGTAAAATCCCGATGATACTTACTTCGAGTAAACTGTTGCAGCGAGGTGTTTAAGTAGCGATACTTTCGTGATGTAGACAGGCTTTTGAGTACACGACCATTTTTATATCGCTCTTGATTGTCGAACTTTATTGCCAGTTCTTCGATAACATCTGAGATTGGGATGTATTTGTTTCGATAGTTTTGGTCGGTATCGTAATAGTGAGATAGCTCCACCGGAATCCAATCTTTACCTTGGGCCTCCCAACGCTCGCCAACTTTGAGGTATTTGAGCTTTTGCTGTTGAAGAAACTTATTCTTTTCGAAAGATTCTTTTCCGACGAAAAGCTGTGACTTTTGACTCCACTCCGAGTAGGGCCCTGTGATATTGATAACTTTTGTAACGCGAGCATAACCTCGCTTATAGAACACCATTTCGAGTTTGACAAAATGGATGTTTTTAGGGTCTCTTTTCCCTTTGATATTTACCGTAAACATAACAATGATCTTTGAAGTTTTTTCGCTTCAAAAAAATCATTGAAATCGATTAGAAAAGAAGAAAATTACAAAAATGGCGAAACTTGTATGGTTTCAATATACAAATGCCTGTATTATAACAACTTGATAGTTATTAGGTGTATATAAGAAAAAGGGGTGTGTCGTTGAACGAGACACCCTATTTCTTTTCATTTCCCTCATTTTTAGATATACAGGAAAGGGAGTTGTTTTTACTCGAATTACTCACTTTTATTATGTAAGTAAAATCAGTATAGTTAGTCCGTATCTTATGTATATTATTCACCATAATTTTGACGCATTTTTTCGGAGTGTCGGAGTACGGTTTCGATTGAGCAACCCAAATACTGAGCGACCTTTTCATAAGGCACTTCATTTGAAAGCAGATGTTCAATAAATATGGATTTCGCCATTCCCATCGTAATCACATTTTCAAGTTTAAGCATCTTTGAAACCTTTCTCAATGTCTGGTTTGTCAACTCCGAGATACGCTTGATTCTTCCGAGTTGTTGTTCGGGAGAGTTGTGTTTATGGGTAAAGATTGGGAGCAGGTAATCGTCAAAGCACATCGTCTGATATTTGTCGATGATATGTAATACTTCTGAGCACAAAGGGATGACGGCAATGTTTTCAGATGCATTCCGCTTGCAATACAAGTACCCATTCTTGATGGAGGATGTTTTAAGTGATGCCATCTCATTAATTGTCGTGCCTCCGGTATAATAGCCAAACAGGAACAAGTCGATATATAATTCTTCTTTATCTGTGAGTTTGCTCCGGCTTATAAATTCTATCCGTTCAATCGCGGTATGATCCACTGACAATGGCTCACTTTCCAACTTGACCGGAATCTTCACGCCATCAAAAACTAAGGTATCGGCATTAGCCTCTCGGAATACTCGACGAAGTTTTTGCAGTTTATTCTCCACATTGTACCCATTCAAATGGTTGACATACTTTTGAAGGAATTGCGTGTCAATATCATCAAAAGTCAGTATGCTGAAATCTCGCTTCATTACGGTTTGGGTAAAATTGCACAGACAATCCCGAACATACCGAAACTTTCGTTCGTTTTGGGAGCCGGTAATTATCTGACCATTTCGTTCTCTCTCAATTTGTGACAGGTGTAGCAATAGCTTATCAAAGACTTGCAATACATTTTTACTCATAACAGATGTTTTTTAGTGATGAATATTCCACCGGCCTTGTGACGGTATATAAATGAATAGGGAGTCTCGACAGAAAAGGTTTGTCGAGACTGAAATTTATTCACCAAAAATTGAATTCATCTCTTTGAGCATCTCATCAGCCTTGGTATTCTTATAATAGTGTTTGTAAATCACCATCGGACTATTGCCTGCCATTTCGGCCACAACGTATGGCGAGTAACCTTGATCTACCATTCGGGTAATGAAACTGGCACGGGCCGAGTACCATGTCAGCTTATCCTTTATTTTTAGCAAGCGGCAAGCCTTAGCAAGTGTTATAGTCATTTTGACTGTAAGATTACTGATTCGCTTTGTACGTTGCATATCGGTCTTGTGCTTATGAGTAAAGACAGGAAAGATATAATTCTCGAAACCCGTACCGCGATACTTCTCGATGATTTTTCTCGCTTTTTCAATCAAAAGTGGCTTGGCTTGTTTGGGAAACTTCATGCGCTCATAGATAATCTTATCTTCTTTTATAGAGTCCCAAGTCAAATAACATACATCCACATTGGCCATGCCTCCGGTATAGTAACTGAATAGAAAGAGATCGAGGTGTAGCTGCTCTTTCTTCGAAAACAAACTACGGTCGATATTCTCCAGTTTGGCAAGAGCTACATAGGAAGTCGCTTTGGAAGTAGTCTGTCCCCATTTGATATTATCACCCAAGCATTCGAATACTTTCATGTCCACACCGTAGATGCCTTGCTTCTCGGCATAACGGCAGGTAGCACGCAGGCGGCGGAGTTTCTGAGTCAAGCCGCCTTTGTTGCCGTTTTCTATGCCAACTTTCTGGATATAAAGCGTATAGTCGAGCAGGAAACGTTCATTAATCTCTTTGAAATAGTAAGAGGAGAAAGAACGATTATAGACCTCCTGTGTGAATCGAGATAGAGAGTTCTTTATCTCCTTATAAGAACGGGCATTATTAATACTCGTGATGATTCGCCCATTCTTGTAGCGCTCTTTATGAGTAAACTTTTCGATTAGAAAGTCTATCATCTGAAGGACTGAGAGCGATTTTACCTCCTCTTTGCGGGTTTGAACTTCATCGAAACAGTGCGATAATTCGACTGGCGACCAGACTCGTCCCTCGTAATCCCAGTCCTCAGCGACTTTCTGATACTGATTTTTGAGTTCGAACAGGATTTTGTTCTTGGCGGTAAGGGCGCTGCCATTGCCCTTGAAGGCTTGGGCCTGATTATCCCAGTCCTTAACCGGTCCGGAAACATTAAGCACTTTGGTTACTCGTGTGTAACCTGTTTTGAAGATAATCATTTCAAGTTTGACCATCTTCGGGTCTTTGGGATTTGCTTTCCCTTTGATGTTGATCGTAAACATAAAAATAGAGTTTAGCATTCGTTCGGATTGCTGCTCTGGCGGTCAAAAGATCCACCGTATCAGACTACATCAGAGTAGTGCTTCCCTCCTCAAAAGGTTTAAATCACTCTAAACCTGTAAATGCCAATTTCTATCAATATCCATAAAAACAGAGACTTACATCAACTACTGATGTAAGTCTCATAAAGTAAGGCTGCCAAAATGGACACCTTCTTTTCTGTCGTTATTGTTCAAGTGAATTAAAGCACTTGTATGCCTTCCTCACGGGCTTGTTCCTCCCCGGAAGGAGTGATTAATTTATAACCCTTGCCGTGGATGTTGATGATCTCGATACCCGGATCGTCTTTCAACAATTTACGTAATTTCGTGATATAAACGTCCATGCTACGAGCGTTGAAATAGTTATCGTCTACCCAGATTGTCTTCAAGGCGTAGTTACGCTCAAGGATCTCATTTGCGTGGGCGCACAACAAACTTAATAATTCGCATTCCTTCGTGGTAAGTTTCGTAACCTTGTCGCCGATAGCCAACGTTTGTTTTTGGGTATCGAACAAGAAGTTTCCTAACTTGTAGAAAGGAATATCTTTCATCTTCTTACCTTTCACACGGCGAAGGATAGCCTCGATACGAAGCAATAGCTCTTCCATGCTAAACGGTTTTGTCAAGTAGTCATCTGCGCCGATCTTGAATCCTTCCAAGATGTCTTCCTTCATAGTCTTGGCTGTAAGGAAGATAATAGGGATATCAGGATTGATAGAGCGAATTTCTTGTGCCAAGGTGAAACCATCTTTCTTTGGCATCATGACATCCAACACACAAAGATCGTATTTACCTTTGGTAAAACCTTTGTATCCGGCTTCTCCGTCAGAGAATAGGTCCGTTACATACCCTTTAGCTTGTAAGTATTCTCTTAAAAGCATTCCTAAATTCTCATCGTCTTCACAAAAGAAGATCTTTAGTTTTTCTTCCATAACTAACTTTTTATAAGAGGTAAAGTAATAATAAATTTTGTTCCAATGTTTCCGGCACCACTTTCAGCACGGATCGTACCTTTGTGGTCCTCAATAATTTTGCGTACGTAAGCGAGTCCGAGACCGAACCCTTTCACGTCATGTACGTTGCCTGTCGGTACGCGGAAGAAACGGTCGAATACCTTTTTCAGATATTCTTTCTTGATACCGATACCATTATCTTCCACGGAGATCAACAGCTTTCCGTTCTCGTTCCAAGTGCGTGCCATCAATGTAAGCGGAACTTCCGGGCGGCGGTATTTAACCGCATTATCCATCAAGTTGAACAATACATTGGTGATATGCATTTCATCCACATATATATCCGATTCTGTAGCTTGCAGGTCTATATCCATTGTACCGCCGTACTTCTCGACCTTTAAAACGAAGGTGTTAGCCACGTTCGCTACCAAATCATTCGCGTCAATTTCTTTCAATTTAAGCGCTGCTTTCTGTCGTTCGAACAAAGACATCTGTAGCACTTTCTCGACCAAGAAGCTCAATCGCTTCGTCTCGTCGTTGATTACGCCGGATATATGCTTGAATACGTCCGGACTCTTCGTTATATCCGAATCCTTCAACATCTGGGCGGCGAGCGAGATCGTGGATACCGGTGTCTTCAACTCGTGCGTCATGTTGTTGATAAAGTCGTTTTTCATCTCGGATAACTTCTTCTGACGGAATACGATGTAAATCGTGAAGACGAAGGTTATCAACAGGATCAATGAGAATATAACCGATGGAACGATGAAAGTAATAGAGCTTGAGATATAATCCCCTTTCGTCGGAAAATAAACTCTCAGGTAGTTTAGTTTCGATGGGGGATCGTTCGGGAAAAGCACTTGGGTGATCACGTCAGAGGCGATCGGTTGCTTTTGGAATTCTCCGCTCTGGTATACTACATTTCCATCTTTGTTAATAACAGAAAACACAAACGGCAAGTTCAAACCGTTGTTAATAAATTCTGTTTTTAAGTAATTGTTCAGCTTTTTAAAATCTATACGTTCCTCGATCGGCTTTAGATTTGCGGTGTATAAGATGTTGTAAATCACCTCCTCTATCAGTCCACCTTGGTACTGGTAACGTCTTTTTAGTGTCTTCTGTAAATCTTTAGATGTGTTTACGATGCTGTTGGCAGACTGCCGTTTTGACAAGGAAGAGAGCGGCTCGAACTTATGGGCGCTAAAACTTTGCATCTCTATTTGTTGAACGGTTCCATTAGAATCCTTGATCTGTAATTGGTATTTCTCATGGTTGATCACTTGTCCTAGGCTTTGGGCATCCGGGGCATTTTGATACATGAAATTTGTCTCATCCCGGTTGATATCATCCTCGAGGTATTTACGGGTCTCATCCAATTCCAGATTCTTAGATACTTGGCGCAGGCTTCTTTTGACAGTCTCATTGAACTGTTCGCTGCGTGTCTTAAGTATAATGCTCACATAGTTTACCTGTAGGTATAATAACCCGGCGAAGGCAAAAGCCATAACTACCGCAAGCAACCAAATTGTCGACTTCCTCATATCAATATCTTTCTCTTAATATTGCAACAAATAACGTATGTTTTAGTTTAATATTTACACAAAAAAGGTAAAAATAATCCGTTTAAAATGTTAATAATACTTTGTGGGCATAGAGGATATATGTTAGCTAAGCATTGAAACTCCGCTGTTAATGCGCTAGTTAGCGTTATTTTATCCTAAGTTTTTTATATATTATCCTAAGTAAAAACAAGTCCGGTGCGTTTTTTGTTGCGTACGGACTTTATAAAGTCTCCACTTAGGGGATTAAAATCGATGTCCCGGAGGAGGACCCATCGGACCTCTTCCCCGTCCGCTTCTACCCGGCGTTTTCACGTCGCTGGCACTGGCTCCACCTTTGAAGATGCTGAACCGATAGATGAAGTGTACCATGAAATAACTGCCTAGCGTGTTATATTCTGAATCTTGTATATAGCTAGCGGTAACGGAACGGGAGATATTGCTTCGTTGTTGCAGGATATCGTAGATCTTGAAACGGAGCGTCCCTTGGTTATTCTTTAAGAAAGACTTGGAGGCTGAGGCATTCCATAGGACTTCGTTCTGTTTGAATCCGTCCCCGTAGCCAGAGTTGGTAGACCAGTTCACGTCACTCTCTATCTTGAAATTGAGGGGCAGATAGATTGTCGTGTAACCGCCGGCTCCGTAATTGAAGGTGTTTTGGTTATTTTCCTTTTGCAGGGAGTTGCTGGTGGCATTGTAACGAATATTCCCGTTTACGCCCAGATCCAGATAAGAGGAGCGGAAGTCGATACCACCACGTTCGGACAATATGAGATTCCGGTTCGTATTCTTCTCCTCGTTGATATATCCGTTGCTATTAGCGAACGAGGCCATTGTCATGGAGTTGATGGAGAATTTCTTATTCTTCAAGGGGGTGTTCAACATCATACGGACGTTGCCACTATAGTTGCCATTTACGTTTTTGTAAGTGGTGGTCTTTACACCTGTCTCTTGGTTATAAGAGGTATAACTTACGATATCGTTGATGATATAACTACCGTTTGCCATGATCATGAAGGCCCGTTGTTTCTCCGGCGTGAACTGTTGGAAACGAATAAATACGTTGTTCGTATAGCGGGGATTCAAATCCGGGTTACCGATCGTGATATTCGTCGGGTCCGAGATATCCGCTACCGGTTGTAATTGAGTCATGCTCGGTTGGCTGGTACGGCCATTATACATGATACGAAGATTCGTACGCTTATCGAACATATAGTTGAATTGAGCCATCGGGGAGAGGTTGACCACCTTACGGGTTATCTTGGATAAGGTCGTGTCGCCAACGAAATTCTCGCTGCTGGAATAGGATGGGTCCAGATTCAAGCCGATCGTGTAGTTGAACTTTGCCCGTTGAGACTTGAAGCTCAAGCTGGCCCGCTGGCTGATAAAGTTATTGCGATAGCTTTGGCTGTAGGCGGAATCTAATACATTATATATACCATCAGCGTCTTGGTTGTAAACATTCTTCAAGGCTTCTTGTTTCCGTTGGCTGATGCTATAAGTGGCTTGGATGAAATTATTATGCCCGATCGGTTCTACCCACGATACGTAGGCCCGGTAATTGAAACCTTTGTTGTCGTAACGTGAGCGCTGGTCGATAATGCTATTCTTCAAGGCATCAGTCTGGTTGAAATAAACGATGTCGGAACGGTTCATGCCGTCACTGTACGAATCGCTATTGCCTCCAGAAAGGGTGGCGCTGAACACACGTCCTTTGTTATTCAGCTTACGGCTGAAATCGATGCTGGCATTTAGGTTGTACCCGTTACTTTCCGAGTAATTACTGGATTTGTTGGTATTGACCGTATCCCGTTCGTTATCCAAGGTGGTAGCATCACTGAAATTGTCGTTCATGCTGTGGCTGAAGCTGAAACTCGGGCGGAAGATAAGTTGAGTCATCGTATCCGGTTTCCATTCCAAGCGAAAGTCTACGCCAAAGTTATCGCTCTTCGTACGGCTCATCGCCTCGCTATTATCATAGGAGGAACTATCTCCGGGAAGGATATTCTGCCGATCACTCTTGCTGCGAGCGTCATTGTCGGAATGGGAATAACGAGTATTTCCCCCAAGAGTTAGTTTATCCGGCTTGAATTCCTTGCTGAAGTTCAAACCTGCGTTTCCGGAAGAGGTGATACCGCTACCCGCTCCGAAACCTCCTCGTCGGCCTCCACCGCCTCCCATACCGGAGAACATTGTTGAGGCTAGATCGGAAAAGCCCATATTATTCGTGTTATTCGCTCCCCCCATGAACGTGATCTGGTCATTATTCACGAAACGATTGACCATGGCGTTGCCTTCATACCGATCTTTACTTCCGTATCCACCATATGCGTTGCCAAACCAACCTTGCTTCATGCCGGGTTTCACGGTTAGGTTGATGACGGTCTCTTCCTCTCCATCGTCGAAGCCGGTCATTTGGGCCATATCGCTTTTCTTATCAAGTACCTGTAATTTATCGATCATCTTGGCTGGAAGATTCTTGGAGGCCACTTTCGGGTCATCGGAGAAGAACTCCTTTCCGTCCACCATTACCTTTTTCACCTCTTTTCCATTGACGGTGATCTTGCCTTCGCTATCTACCTCCACACCGGGCATCTTTTTCAATAAATCCTCCAAAACGGAGCCTTCGGTTACTTTATAAGAATCCGCATTGTATTCCACAGTGTCGTTGCGAACGGTAACCTCGGGTGCCTTACCTATAACTACGGCTTCTCCCAACTCGATCGCTCCGTCGCTTAATTCAAGTTTACCTACGTTTACGGGGTTTTTCTTTCCGGTGATTTGCAAGGGTTGGTACAATGGATCGTATCCGATGAATGTGATGTGTAGTAAATAACTTCCTTTCTTTACGTTTTTCAAGGTAAAACTACCATTACGGGCGCTCACCACACCTCGTACCATGGCACTGTCTTTTACGTTCAGCAATCGTACCGTTGCTTGCTCGATGGGGGTATCACTACCTTGCTCAACGACAGATCCGGTAACATTAACACCGCTTTGCTGTGCGAAAGCCATCGGTGAAAAAAGGATCATCAACAACATCAAAAGGCACTTTCCCGATTTCATAACTATATGGATTACATTGTTTACAATTACGAAAAGATAGACATGGTTCATTCAAAATAGTTTAATATAACTTTTATGGATTTGATATTATTAACAATCGTGCAGGCCTTTGGATTTATGGAGAGTATTCTTAGAACAAGAACATTATAAAAGGTAAATAGTCCTTCAACTTAACTCGCAATATTTTCAAGGATTGTGTAATCCGGTATTCCACGGTTTTTATAGAAACCCCTAAGGCCTCTGCGATTTGGAGATTAGATTGTTCTCCGAATCGGCTAAGTTTAAATGTCTCCCGGTAATTCTCAGGCAATTCTTCGATTGCTTTCGTGATATTCTCTGTAAGCTCGTTTACGAAATAGGTATCAGGATTCTCAAATTGATCTTTAATCTTATCATAAATCAGGCTATGTACTCGCTCATGATACAATTGCCTTTTGATCGCATTGAGGCAACGATGCTTAACAGCCATAAAAAGATAGGATTTCAAGGATATCTCTACAAATAAGGAATTTCGGTTTTCCCATATAAATAACATTAGCTCCTGAATAAGTTCTTCGGCATCCTCATCAGAAACATATTGGGAAGCATATTCGCATAGTGGCGAATAAAATTTGATAAACATCTGTTTAAAAGCGTCTTTACTTCCTAATTGTATTTGTTCAATTAAAGTAGAATCATCCATAGCACCTTCTTCATCCTTTCTTTTCTGTAAGCAAAGATATATTTTATCTTGGATATTCAAGGTAAATGTCCATTCCTAAAATCACTTGTCACTTTTGGGGTAGTTAAACAACTTTACTTGTCAATAAACTCATGATCCTCCTGGCTTACTTGTCACTCTCTGATAAAGCCTACCAAAAAGCTTGTCATCAAGAATGGACAATGGATATACCAGAGTGATCCATATTCTCGGCGTACAAATGTAAGGAATCAAAAAGAATCAGGGTCTTTTTCGCCAAAGATTTTTCCCCGGCAGTTTGCCTTTATACACCTCCATCGGGCACTCCATTCCGATGCTCATATGAGGTCTTCGGTTGTTATAAAAGTCAATCATACGATTGATCTCATTGATCGCCTGTTCTTTATCCCTGTACATTTCCTGCTCGTATATCCATTCGACCTTGAAGATCCCGTTCTGTCTTTCCGCCATGGCGTTGTCTGTCGGCTCATATCCTTCTGTCATGCTTATCCGTATGTGATGCTCCATGAGGCAGCTGACGTAAGCGTCGCTGGCGTATTGTGCCCCCCTGTCCGAGTGGTGTATGGTACCGCAAAGGTTGCCGCCTCCGGCGATCCGGATCGCCATGCGCAAGGCCTCTGTCGTATGCGAGGCGCTGAGACTGTCGGATAGGCACCAGCCCAATACGGCGTGCGAATAGGCGTCGGTGACAAGATGCAAGTACAACACGTCCCCCAATATCCACACGTACGTGATGTCCGACACCCATATATGGTTGGAATACCGCGCGTCTTTTCCCTTGATAAGATTGGGGTACCTTTTATAGACATGATTGGAGTCTGTCGTACGCCTACGTTTGTTGGGCTTGAGCTTAAAGCCTTTTGATTCATAAACCTTTAAGAACGAGTCTCGCCCGAGGGTCACAGCATGTCCCAAATCCTTTTCCAGTAAATGGAACAGCTTGAAACCTCCGATACGGGGACAACAAAGACGATAATAGCCTATCATGTCAGCAAGAAGCTTGACGCATTGTCTCTCCGATACATCCGCCTTCATGTTCGTGTAATACCATTGGCGTTTCTTTCCAAACAGCCCGCAAAGGGTAGCCACACTCTCATGGGGATACTCCTCACGTAACGCCGTTACTGTTTGGCACCATCTTTTCTGAATATACTGATGCCTTCTTCCTCTTCCGCTATCTCTATCATCTTCTCGAAGGCACGGCTACGCATCTTCTCCAGCTCCAAAGAACGACGCAATTCCTCTATGCGCTTTTGAAGGGACTCCATATCTGTCAAATCCGATTGCTTGGGAACCATCTGTAACCTCTCTTTTGTTTCTGATGGCAAAGGTAACTGGTCCGATCCCACTGGGTATTCTTTTAGCCATCTATATATGCAAGGAGGGCTCAAAGAATATTTCTTCGTTATCGCATACTTGCTCATTCCGCTACTGTAATACTCGCGTAACACGGATAATTTAAAGGGTTCCGTGAACACTCTTTTGGGCTTTCTTTTGATCATTTCTATACTTTTTAGCCCCTTAAAAGTGTCAAGCTATTTCAGGACAAGACAGATATACTTACTTCACCGATGAAGTACTACTTACTTTACTGATGAAGTATATATCCTATGGAAAAGTAGGTAAGTCTAAAGTCTTCCGTAAAAAAATGCTTTTTAGTTAAGGGTGTGTTCGTTCAGGATTGTCTTAGTTATAGAAACAGATAAGAATGAAAACTGAAAATAGACATATTAATTTCCAAGAGCCGGAAGGTATGATGCTTTTACGGTATATAAAGGACACAGCTTCCAATGAGGAAAAATCTTATATTGAAGCTTGGCTGGAAGCGGATGAAAATAATAAGAGGATCTTATTACAGACCGCTCGTATATATTATGCGAATAATGCGATGGAACGGATCGCTAGCCGTGATTCATTGGCGGCATATAGGAAAGTGGAAGGTCATATAAGCCGAAGTGAGCGATCGTATTGGTTACGAAGAGTCACGGCGGCAGTAGCCTGTATTGCGGCTATTGTTGGCTTATCGACATTGGTTTCGTACATATGGATAAATTCAGCTTCTAAGGAAGTTCATTCTCAGTTTGTTTCTCTTCAGGCAAATGCGGGGATGCGTTCTCATTTTGACTTGCCGGACGGTACGATAGTTTTTTTGAATTCAGGGAGTGTGTTATCTTATCCTGTACCCTATGATCCTCATGAAAGAAAAGTCCAGTTATTTGGTGAGGCTTATTTCAAGGTTGCTCGTGATGAAAAGAAGCCTTTTATTGTTAGTGCATCCGAAGATCGTTGTCGAGTCAGGGCATTGGGAACTGAGTTTAATATACAAGCCTATAAGGAGGAGGATATAATCTCGACAACCTTGGTAAATGGCTCCGTGGAGGTGGAGGTGGAAAATGAAGGAGGAAATTTGTATACGTGTAAATTGCAGCCTTCTGAAAAAGCAGTTTGCAATTTGAAAGAGGGGCAGATAGCTGTACGCGAGGTGAATATTGCCTATGAGACGGCATGGATCGAAGGAAAGCTTATGTTTAAGGATACTCCCTTGTCGGAGGTGCTTAGAAAATTGTCCTATTATTATAATGTGGAGTTTACGGTTGAGGATCCTGTTATTAAAAGTTATTGTTTGACTGGGGTATTAGACAACCGTCAATTGTCTCAAACATTGGATTATTTAAAATTGTCTTCTAACATAGATTATAGAATTGAAGAAGTGGATACGGATGATAGTTTGGGTATTAGACGTACTCATGTGATATTATGGAAAAAAAAGAAGAAGTAATGTTTGATAACTAAAAAAGGTAGCCTATGAAATATAAGAAATAAAATGAATAGACTTGGTCTATCTAACAAAACATACGGAAACATGTTACCAGCATCTTCCCGTATGAAACAATCCGATAGAAGGTCTTTAAACCAGCTAAAGAATCTATTTTTTAATCTTAAATCAACTACAAAAATATGATGAATAGTTTATATTTCCAACTTGATGGAGATAAATTTGTTTTTATCAGGTTGGTATTTAAAATGCCAAGAATTATGAAGTTAACCTTGTCTTTGATCTGTTTGTCCATATGGACATCTTTTGCGACTATCTCAAAAGCTCAAAACTCAGTTTTAACTTTGAAAGTGGCAAATGAGCCAATAGAACGAGTATTGGAGAAAATCGAAAACCAGTCAGGATTCCATTTCTTTTATAATAGTAAGCTAGTAGATATTACTCAAGCTGTTTCTGTGGATATAAGTAGTAAAGATATAACGGAAACTTTAGACTTGATATTCAAAAACTCTAATATACATTATAAAGTTGTGGGCACAGACGTGATACTGTCTGTGAGAGAAATACGACAAACTCGGACAAAAAGGAAAATTACGGGTACTGTTCTGGATAGTAAAGGAGAATCGATAATAGGTGCTAATGTCGTGGAGAAAGGAACAAGCAATGGGACTATTACGGATATTGGTGGAAATTTTAATCTAGAAGTACAAACAGATGCTATATTAGTTGTTTCTTATATAGGATATAGACCTAAGGAATTGCGGGTTGATAACCAATCCAATTATTCCGTGAAATTGGTGGATGATCTCAAAAATTTGGAAGAGGTAATAGTTGTGGGGTATGGTGTCCAAAAAAAGGTAAGTACAACTAGCGCTGTCGCTCAATTAAAAAGTGAAGAATTGACAGTTCGTCCGACATCGAATGCTCAACAAGCTTTACAAGGATTGTCTCCAGGATTAACAATAACGGATGCGGGAGGGACTCCGGGGCGTTCTACGGCAACAGTACGTGTCCGTGGTGTAACTACATTAACTACGACAAAAGATAATGTGACAATTGGTTCTAATGATCCTTTGGTCTTAGTCGATGGAGTGGAACAGCGCTTCGATGATATCAATGCGAATGATATTGAGTCCATATCCGTATTGAAAGATGCAGCTTCTGCGGCAATTTATGGATCCAGAGCTGCGAACGGTGTAATTCTCGTGACAACCAAACGTGCTAAGTCTGGTGAGATTAGCGTTAAGTATAATGGCTTTTTCTCTTTGGTTAGTCCTCAGAACAAACCAAAACATATGGGATTAGAAGATTATTTGCGGTATCAGAATATGGCCTATGTAAATTCTGGAGCTAAACCTAAATATACGGAAGATTATATCCAAGAGTATGTGAATGCTACAGACCGATTAAAATATCCTTTACCTAATGTATATATGGATGAGATGTATCGTACGGCTCCTTTGTTGGATAATAGTGTCTCTATTAGTGGTGGATCTGATACATTTAAGGGGTTGTTGAGCCTTAGGCATAAAAATGAGGAAGGGGTACTCTCCTCATATAATAATGAGGTGACGAGCATGCGAATTAATACGGATTTCAAAAAAAAGATATTTTCCTTTGCCGCAGACGCAGATTTTAGGTATAACTATTCGGAAGCTCCTATTGCGAATGTGGTTAATTACATCTATCATGGTTCTCAGTGGGCAGTCCCTCAATATCCGGATGGAACTTATGGTGTGAGTCCTCAAGGAAATAATCCGATGATACTGAATGATATCGCAGGACGATCAAAGTTAAGGCAATATTATTTTGTTGGCAATTTAAAAATGGATGTAGACATTACTGATTATTTAAAAGCTACAGCACAGTATTCCGCAAAAGTCACGAATGATGTGCAAAAAGAGTTTTCCAATGCCTATAAGGTTTTAGATTATTATGATAATAGTATCGTGAAGAAGGACGTAGATAAGAATTCGTTGAAAGAGATCCGTAAAAATATGAATGAACAAACTTTTACCGGCCTTCTTAATTTCTATAAGACTTGGAAAAATCATGATGTAAACGTCTTAGCCGGATATTCTCAGATTGTAAATAAAAGTAATTATTTGGAAGGTTACAAGGAATATTTCTATAGTAATGAGATGGAATCGATTGATATGGGGGGAGAAGACAATCGAAAGATCACAGGATACGATCATGAATGGGGATTACGTAGTTTTTTCGGGCGAATAAATTACGATTATAATGATCGTTATTTGTTGGAGGTAAATGGACGTTGGGATGGCTCGTCCCGTTTCACGGGATCAGGCGTATATGCGTTCTTTCCTTCAGCCTCGGCAGCGTGGCGTATCTCTCAAGAGAGTTTCTGGGATAAGGAACGTTGGTTTATCAGTGATTTGAAGATTAGGGCCTCATGGGGACAGACAGGAAATCAAGCTATTCCTTTATATGAATTTTATCCTGCGTTAGTATCATCGGATTATACATATAATAATGAGGTAGAACCCGGGTATATCCAAAAGAAGATGTCAAATCCGGACTTAACATGGGAAACTACGACTCAGACAGATATAGGTTTGGACGCTTATCTGCTTGATAGTCGTATGAGCTTAGCTTTCGACTATTATAATAAGATGACGGATGGGATCTTACTGACTTTACCGATTCCTGGTGTGATAGGTCTGGAAGCTCCTTTACAAAATGCCGGATCTGTTTTAAACAGAGGAATAGAGCTGATGCTCTCTTGGAGGGACTCATTTAAAGATTTTAATTATAATGTTTCTGCTAATTTTGCGTATAATAAGAACAAGATTACGGATTTGGCAGGAAGTGGACCCTATAAAACGACTTCATCCACTGATCCGATGACGATTCGAGCCGAAGGTTTACCGATTGATTCTCATTGGGGATATATTACGGATGGCTTGTTTCAGACGCAAGAGGAAGTAAACAGTTATCCAACACTTTTTGCTAATACGAAACCGGGAGATGTCAAATATGTTGATTTAAATAATGATGGAAAGATTACGCCGGAGGATATGACTTATTTAGGGAATACGTTTCCTAAGTATACGTTTGGTTTGAATGGCTCTATCTCTTACAAAGGTTTTGAGTTGTTTATGCAATGGCAAGGAGCCGCTGATGTTGATGTTCGTTTATCCGGGGCATTATCGGAAATGGGTAATCAGGAAGGGTTTACGCATGAGATTTATGCCAATAATGTTTGGACACCGGAGCATACAGACGCTAGATTTCCCAGACCTGTTAAATTTGATCTAAGAAATGTGCAATCTTCGGACCGGGTGATTTTTGATGGTTCTTATCTTCGTTTGAAGACTCTTCAATTATCTTATACCTTACCGGTAGGCTTAACCCGGAAGGTTTTTATACAGAGGGCAAAGGTCTCAGTCACAGCAACAAATTTGTTGACATTCTCTGCCTTGAATGAGTGGAATCTGGATCCGGAGTTTCCTTCTGGGCGGGCGAATTATTATCCACAGAGTTCGGTATATTCATTAGGTTTAAATCTTGAATTCTAAACAGTATAAGATTATGAAAACATATATTGGTAAAATCAACCGTTGTCTATTAGTAATGTTTGTGATATTGTTTTCTTCATGTGAGGATATTTTGGAAACTTTACCTTCCGATCGTATATCTTCTGAGGTGTATTGGAAAAACGAGCAAGATGCGGCTTATGCGGCAAATGCTATTTATAATTATTTAAATGGTACCCGGATTTTTGTTTTTGACGGAATGACTGATATTTTACACGCAAACACACAGTTCTCGGACTATGCCTCGATGGAGAGAGGTGAATACGATTCGAATATGAAGCTTGTCCAGACTGTATGGTCTGATTCTTATAAAGGTATTCGGGCTGTAAATTATTTCTTGGAGAATGTAATTCGTATACCGGTTAAAGATCGGCAAAAGTTGGATATATTGAGTGCAGAGGTAAGGGTGATTCGTGCTTATCTATATATGCAGTTAGTGATGCTATATGGAGATGTACCATTAGTTGAAAAGACCATAGAAAGTATTCAAGAAGGAAAAGATGTGAAAAGGAATAGTACGGAAGAAATATGGAATTTTATAAATAAAGAACTTTCAGAAACAGCTTCTATACTACCTGTATCATCAGAGACGGTTGGTCAAGTAACAAAAGGTGCAGCGTTAGCATTGAGCGCTAGGGGATATTTGTATCAATCAAAATGGAAGGATGCTGCGATAGCGGCAAAGGCCGTGATTGATTTAAATAAATATGATTTATATGAGTCTTATAAAGACTTATTTACTTATATCGCAGAAAACAATAAAGAGGTTATATTGGATAAACAACAGATAAAGGATGTTTGCTCTAATGACGTATTTAAATTTTTGGCACCTTTTAGCTTGAAGAAGCAAGGCCCAACTTTTGTCCCGACAAAAGCGATTTTTGATGCCTACCGAATGACTAATGGCAAGATGATTCATGAGGAGGGGAGTGGTTTCTCGAACGAAACACAATATAAGGATAGGGATCCCCGTTTAGGCTATTCTATTTATTTACCCGGAGATGAATTACCGAATGGATCTATCTATGCGCCGGAACCGGGAAGTGGGTCCCAAGATGAGGTTGGCAATACATATTTGGCTACTTCCTTGGGATATAATATCAAGAAATATATTAATAAGGAAGATTTTGCTAATCCTGCGAATTGTGGAATTAATATTATTCTATTGCGTTATGCGGAAGTTCTATTAACTTATGCGGAGGCCAAAATCGAAATGAATGATATTGACGATTCTGTATTGGATGCGATCAATCAACTGAGGAGACGGCCAGACGTGAATATGCCACCAGTGGAAATGGGCTTGAACCAGCGACAAATGCGGGATTTAGTAAGGAATGAACGTATGGTGGAACTTGCGTTTGAAGGGCATCGTCTATTTGATTGCCGTAGATGGAAAATAGCGGAGGATGTATTTCCCGGTAAGGTAAGCGGGTTGGTATATCAAGATGAGCAAGGCAAATGGAATACGGTTTCGATAGAAGGTTTCTTGAAAATATTTAAACCGGAAAAGCATTATTTATGGCCGATTCCTCAAAAAGAAATCGATTTAAATCCGAATTTTGAACAAAATCCAAATTGGTAACATGATGAAAACACATATATCTAGAAGTGTATATTGTTCATTAGGACTTTTTTCCTCTTGGTTAATGATGGCACAACAACCAACCAATTTCATTGTCATTTTTATGGATGATATGGGATATGGGGATCTTGGATGTACGGGTGCGGTTGGTTATGAAACTCCTAATATAGATCGTATGGCGAGTGATGGCATGAGGTTTACCCGTTTTTATTCGGCTCAGGCGGTAAGTGGCGCTTCCCGTGCGGGCTTGTTAACAGGTTGTTATCCAAATCGTATTTGTATGCCGGGCGCTCCGTCTCATTTATCAAAAACAGGTATTAGCGACACAGAGGAGACTATCGCTGATGTATTGAAAAAGAAAGGATATGCTTGTGCGGCTTATGGTAAATGGCATCTGGGGCATCATAAGCAATTTCTTCCTATCCATCATGGCTTTGATGAGTATTATGGAATTCCATATTCGAATGACATGTGGCCTAATCATCCAACAGGGAAATATCCCCCTTTACCTCTTATAGAAGGAGATGAGACGGTTGAATATGATCCAGATCAGAGTCGGTTTACGACAGAATTTACAAACCGGGCATTGGGTTTCATTGATAAACATAAAAAAGATCCTTTCTTTATTTATTTGGCTCATCCTATGCCACATGTGCCTCTATTTGTCTCAGATAAGTTCAAAGGAAAAAGTGAACAAGGTTTATATGGCGATGTTATTATGGAAATAGATTGGAGTGTAGGACAAATTTTAAATAAGTTGGATAAGGAAGGACTTGCGGAGAATACGTTGGTCGTGGTTACTTCTGACAATGGCCCTTGGTTGAACTATGGGAATCATGGAGGTACAACTGCGGGCCTTCGGGAAGGAAAAGGTGTTAGTTTTGAAGGAGGCCAGCGTGTTCCTTGTATTATGCGCTGGAAAGGTACTATTCCCAAAGGCACTATTTGTAATAAATTGTCTTCTACGATCGATCTTCTGCCTACATTTGCTTCTATAGCATCTGCACCTTTGCCTAATCATAAGATAGATGGTATAAATATACTGTCTTTATTGAAGCAAGAGAGTGGTGCGAATCCAAGAACTTCTTTCTATTATTATTATCGGAAGAATAGTTTGGAGGCTGTAACAGATGGTTCTTTTAAATTGGTTTTTCCACATCCTCATCGAACTTATGAAGGATTCATACCTGGAAATGATGGAAAACCAGGACAGGTAAATGAATCGCATCAATTAAAAGAAACCTTGTTATTTGATTTAAGACGAGATCCGGGGGAGCGATATAATGTATTGAGTCTATATCCGGAAGTCGTTAAGAGGTTGAATCAGATGGCAGATAATGCACGAAAAGATCTGGGGGATGACTTGACGGGTATCAAAGGACAAAATATACGTCCATGCGGCATCGTGAATGAATAATTTGTTCGTTGTATATTAGGTTAATTTTGAAGAGGCTATTACTTGTGGTAAGCATGTAGCCTCTTATTCTTGTTCGCCCGACATGGGCATAGTCTAACGGGTGCAAGTCCCTAACGCAGCCTAATAGCGGCAAGCGTACAGCCCAAGGCAATGGTGTCCGTAGCGATGCGGAATCTGAAGGAAGCCGTAGGCAAATCACTGACTTGACGAACAGAAACTTGATATTAAGGCATATGCTCGTGGGTAAGGTCGCAAGACGGACTAAAGCCCTATAGCTATTCGGAACGAGTGGTGTAAATCAAGCAAGTATAAGTGAGAAAGATTATGTTCTTAATCGGGGAGGTCTCACGGACACAGCGAATAGTTTTTTTTTTTTACGAAAGTTGTGGAGTAAAGCTTGCCGTGAGAAGTCAGCAGACGCCATAGTAGTGGGAAAAAAAAAGTCAATACAACCCACGAAGGGCAGAACCTAATAATTAAGCGAAAGTAATTGAAACGTACTGTATGAAAGAAAGAATGCAGAAAACATCAGCCCAAGCTAATGACTGCCCTCAAAGAGATAGGTCTGCAACCGAAAGGTATGAGGGAGTGCAGACTTTCATGTGGATATGTGAAGACAACTTTGCGGAAGTACCATTCGACAAGGCACATTTATTGGAACTCATTCTCAGTCCCGACAATCTAAACCGCGCGTACAAGGCAGTGGTAGGCAATAAGGGCAGTGGCGGTATTGACAAGATGTCGTGTGAGCAGTTGCTACCGTGGCTCTTGGCCAACAAGAATGAGTTGACAAGTTCCTTGCGACAAGGGACATACCGTCCCAATCCCGTCCGCAGGGTAGAGATACCCAAAGACAACGGAAAGAAGCGGCTGTTGGGAATACCCACTGTGGTAGACCGATTAGTCCAGCAAGCCATCAACCAGGCACTGCCCCCAATCTATGAGCGACAGTTCTCTCGGACGAGCTACGGCTTCCGTCCCAAGCGGAGCTGCCATAGTGCGCAACGAAAGGCGCAAGAGATAATTGAGAGCGGCTACCGATATGTGGTCGACCTCGACCTTGAACGCTTTTTCGATACCGTAAACCACAGCAAGCTCATAGAAATCCTCAGCCGCACGATAACAGACGGCAGAGTAGTCAGTCTAATACACAGATATCTAAGCAGCGGAGTAATCACCCGAGGACTTTTTGAAGCGAGCGAAGAGGGCACACCGCAAGGTGGACCTCTAAGTCCGCTGTTGAGTAACATAATGCTCAACGAATTGGATAAGGAACTTGAACTCCGAGGACACCCCTTTGTCCGATATGCCGATGATGCCATGATATTCTGTAAATCCAAACGAGCCGCACGGCGTGTAAAGTCAAGTATCACACGATTTATCGAGGGGAAACTCTTTCTGAAAGTAAATCGGGAGAAAACCGTAGTGTCCTATGTACGAGGAGTTAAATTCCTCGGCTACTCCTTTTATGTAAACAAAGGCAAATGTCTGCTAGCTGTACACCCCAAAACCAAGCTGAAAGCCAAGCTGAAAGAGTTGACGAGTCGCAGTAATGGTTGGGGGTATGAACTCAGGAAACAGAAGCTGAAAGAGTACATACTGGGTTGGATAGGGTACTATCATCTTGGTCAGATAAAACGGCTTTGCCTTGAAACCGATGAATGGTTAAGGCGACGGATACGAATGTGTATATGGAAAGCATGGAAGAAACCCAAGACGAGGATAATCAACCTCAAACGATGTGGCATAGCCGCCCGGCAAGCCTATCAATGGGGGAACACACGTCTTGGTAATTGGCGTATAGCCGACAGCCCGATCTTGACACGAGCCCTATCAAATGAGAATCTGAAAAAGGCAGGGTATATCACGCTGACGGATAGTTATCTCGAATGGTATCCAAAATAGGAACCGCCGTATGCCGAACGGCACGTACGGTGGTGTGAGAGGTCGGAAAACGAAAGTAGGAAGAAAGCTTTCGTTTTCCTCCTACTCGATTAAAAATATTCTATGAAAAACAATAAGCTGGATGACTTCCGACAGATTAATGCACGTTTAGTGGGCTAATATATACATGGATATGTGTCCAAGTAAAGACTCGGATTTTGGTGCAGTTGCCTTAATATTTCTTTTGTTGATATGTTTTCATATATTTGCATGGCCAATGTGATGCGAAAGGAGATGGATTTAGAACGAATATATCTTGAGCGACTGCGAAAAGGTTCGTATAAAGATTTTACGAAGCTGTATGAGTTATATGTATCTCGCCTATATGCTTTTGCTTTAGGCTTGACTCATTCGGATGTTCTTGCTAAAGATATAGTGCAAGAGACATTTATTAAGGTATGGATACGCAGAGAGCAGATTGATCCGGATATGTCTTTTAGGTCTTTCTTGTTTACCATGGCAAAGAATCAATTGTTGAATGAGTTTCGTAGGCAGGCAAACAGTCCGCTTTTTTTGGAAGATATTGCATTTGTCGAATCAGGAGAATGTGATGAGACTGCTATTGAACGGAAACTCTCATTGGAGGAGTTTAACCATAAACTGGAAGTGGCGAAGCAAAAACTTTCTCCTCGCCAGCGGGAATTGTTTGAGTTGAGTAAAGAGCAAGGGCTGTCTATAACGGAAATTGCTGTTAAAACCTTGATTACTGAACAATCTGTTCGTAATCAGATATCTCAAGCCTTGCATATCTTGAGGAAGGAACTAGGTAACTACGCATTTCTATTCTCTCTTTTCTTTATAGGGTAAATAGGGCTCTTAATACAACTCCTGTGTTTTATAACATATAAAGAGGTATGTTATAAATTCATCTGTCATGTGTATACCTTATAAAAAGGATATTATGCAGGAATCACATACATATTATTTGCTCTCAAAGTACATGGATCATACGATCTCTACGGAAGAGTTGAAAACACTACGGCTTTTGGTTAATTTGTCTGATGATGATGAATTATCGTTGTCATTGTCTCATTTATGGGAAAATGGGCGACCCTTTGAAGAGGTTGATGAGAGAATCATACGAGATATGTTCAGCGGGATTCAAAATCGAACGAGAAAAGAACGATTCGTTATGGTGTTTAGGAAACTGGCTCGTATCGCCGCAATACTATTAATACCTTTATTAAGTGTATTGTCTGGTTATTTATATTTCAATCCAGTCAATCAGGAGGAGGGTATTGGTAATTTAGTGGTTCATGCCGATAGAGGGGAAAGATCGGGGGTGACTTTACCGGATGGAACACAAGTAAAACTAAATGCGGAATCGAGCTTAAGTTACACTCACGATTTCGGTCGAGAGCTTCGACAGGTTAATTTAGAGGGAGAGGCCTATTTTGAGGTGACTCGGAATGAGGATAAACCTTTCGTGGTACATACAAAATATCTGGATATAGAAGTGTTGGGCACAAGTTTTAATGTGTATTCGTATGAACGGGAGAATGTCATGGAAATGGCCTTGATATCGGGACGGATCAAGATACAGACTTGTTCAGAGCCTTCTCGTGTCGTTTATCTAAAACCGAATGAAAAAGCATTGTTCAATAAAGAATCGGGTATTATAACCGTGGAGAAAACAGATAATCGATTTGAAACGGCATGGTTAAGAGGAGATCTCGTTTTCCGATCAACGACATTAAGTGATGTCTTGGCTAAACTAGAGCGTAGATATGGCGTGAATATCCATTTGAATGATTCTTCTTTAGCGAATGACTTATTTACCGGAAATTTTGATAGTGAATATATCGTAGAGGTAATGGACCTTTTAGAGAGGCATTATGACTTTACATATGATGTACGAGGAGATGATATCTTTATACATCCTTGAGCGAGTGAAAATAAAAATGTACAACCTTAAATCAGTTCTTATGCGACAAGATTCTTCATAATAAAAACGGAACCGAAAAATGGTCGAGATTTTCCGGTTCCCCAATTAATACTCCATTTACGAGAATGGCGATTAGGCCATAAAACGGATTGTATCAATTTAAAAAAATAATATATGTTCAAAAGTAGAAAAAATCAATGTAGCTATATAATTTTTTTGGCTCTATTTCTGTTTTTTAATCCTATTTTGGTATTAGCTCAGACAGGAAGTGTCACTCTTTCCATGAAGAATGCTACATTAAAGCAATTTTTTGAGGCTGTAGAGAAGCAAACCACATATATATTCTCTTATCGGGATGCTATAGTGGAAGGAAAGAAAGAGGTAACTTTAAACGTGACGAATCAGCCGATTCAGCGTTTGTTGGATGACGTATTGCATCAAAGGGACTTGCAATATACGATGACAGGCCATTCAATTGTCGTAACTTTAAAGACTGCAGGTAAAGTAAAGCAGGTTTCTGGTACTGTGGTGGATAGTAACGGCGAACCGATTATCGGAGCGAATGTTGTTGAGAAAGGGACTACGAATGGAACGGTAACGGATATCTCGGGAAATTTCTCATTAAATATAGATGATACCGGTATTTTACAGATCTCGTATATTGGGTTTAATACTCAAGATGTAGCAGTGAACGGAAAATCAAGTTTAATGATAAACTTGAAGGAAGATACTCAAAAACTGGATGAGGTAGTCGTTGTTGGTTATGGCGTGCAGAAGAAGTCGAATGTAACGGGATCTGTGGCTTCTATTAAGACGGATGATTTTAATGATTTAAATATGGATGTGTCGCATGTTATTCAAGGACGTGTGGCTGGTGTCAATGTTTCCAATGGGAACATTATCATTCGTGGAGCGGCTTCTATCAATGGCGCGGACCCGTTGTGGATCGTGGATGGAGTGCCGGGTAGCGCTCCTAATTTTAATGATATAGAATCTATCGAGATCTTGAAGGATGCGGCTTCTACTGCTATTTATGGTGCCCGGGGAGCAGGTGGTGTGATCCTTGTTACCACTAAAAAAGGAAAGATAGGGAAACTTTCTATTAATGCGAGAGTAAACTTTGGAATAGAGACTCCGATCGATTTGCCGGATATGCTGCATACCGCAGACTTTATTGACCGGAAACTGGCGGCAGGCTTCCCTAATAATCCCAATTCCGGCTGGGATAATCCCGCTTCGCTACCAGATACAGACTGGGAAGATCTGGTTTGGCGTAATGCTTTTAGGCAAAACTATTTTTTACAGATGACAGGTGGTAATGAGAAAACTACATTTAATATGTCTGCGGAGTTCTACAAGAATCAGTTTATCGAACGTTATTCATTTGAGGATGCGGGTAATTTTCGTGTGGCTAGCCAGACAAATATAAGTAAACGTGTGAAATTTTCCGAGATCCTGACTGTTGGTTTTAATAATACGGATCCCCATTTATATGGGCAGACGAATAATGATTATGTTTATTACCGCCAAGTTCCTACGATGGTGCCTTATGATAATACCAACGAAGCTGGTGGAGGTTGGGGGAAACATCCGGCAGGTGGTTACTACGAGGGACCTAATCATGTGGCTACACTAATGTCGCATCATGCGAATGAACGTAGGTTTTGGGCCCGGGCAAATGCGATTTTGGATTGGGAGATTATCAATGATTTAAAATTCCAAGCGAATTTCTCTGCCAATTTTGACTCCCATGCGAATAATTTGTTCTTAGAGTCATGGAATTTGGGATCTTTGTCTCAACAGGATTATTACTCGAAGGACTATGGTTCCGGTTATGATTTGCGTATGTTATATACATTGACCTATGACCATACTTTTGGGGAGAAGCACTATGTAAAAGGTATGGTAGGCTACGAGGCTTATCGGGCGACGGCTTCTTCTGCAGGTGGTTGGAAAAACGGTTTCTTGGTTCAACCTTCGGATGATATTAGTTTAGGTACGGGAGATAAGGATGTATCCGGAACGAAAACGGAAGGTCGTAGTTTATCCCAGTTCGCTCGTGTAAACTATGCTTATGATGACAGGTATTTGCTAGAGGCTAGTATTCGTCGGGATGGTTATGATAACTTTGGCCCAGAGAACCGGTTTGGTGTGTTTCCTTCTGCTTCTGTCGGTTGGAATGTGGGAAAAGAGAGCTTCGTAAAGGATAATGTAACATGGATGTCTCAATTGAAACTGAGAGGAAGTTATGGTAAAATTGGTAACAATACAATTCCTCAATTCTTGTATGAACCTTCTTTCACAAATAATTATCTATATTATTCATATGATGGACAAAATACGCAGCGAGGATTCTGGTATTCAAATGTTGCGAATGCTACGATTAAATGGGAAGACGTGGCCCAATGGAATATAGGTGTTGACGCAAGTTTTCTGAATAATCGCTTGAATACGACAATCGAGTATTATGATAAGAAAACTTCCGATATGCTGTATTCAGTAGGTGTGCCACCTTCTGCCGGGCCTTCTTCGGAACCATTTAGCGAGACCTCTTCTTATCGGGCTAATATCGGAAAGATAAGTAATAGAGGTTTCGAATGGATGGTTCAATGGAGGGATTCCTATAAAGATTTCAGGTATGACGTGGCTTTTACGTTGTCTACCAACAAGAACAAAGTGGTAAAGTTAAGTGACCAAGTGAATCCGATCATTTGGGCTGGAAGCGATGCGGCTTTGAATAGTTCTATTTATCGTACGGAAAATGGGCAACCGATGGGACAGATGTATGGATATGTAGTGGATGGCATTATTCAAGACCAAGCGGAAATCGATGCCTTAAACGCTCAATCTCCGGATGGATTGTACCAACAAGCAGGTACGGCTCCGGGTGATTTGAAATATAAGGATTTAAATGGAGACGGAAAGGTGACGAATGAGGATAAGACATATATCGGTAATCCTTGGCCGGATTTGATGTATGGATTGAATATAAATTTGTCATGGAAAGGCTTTGATTTAAGTATGGGCTGGTTAGGAAACGCAGGTGTTGATGTCTTTAATAGCGCTAAGCTTTATGAAAGAAGTTTCTATGGCGACTATAATACGACTTATAAGGTATATGAGGCGTGGAGTCCGACGAACCGGGCTACTTCACATCCTCGAGTAACGAAAGAGGACCCGAATGGAAACTTCAAGAATGTCTCCTCTTATTTTGTGGAGGATGGTTCTTTCTTTAAATTGAAGAATTTACATTTCGGCTATAATTTACCGAAATCAATACTTTCTCATTTGAAGATAGAAGGTTTGAAGTTTTATATTAACTGCGATAATTTATTTATCATCACAAAGTTTCAAGGAGATCCTGAATTGGGTGGTGGATATTTGGAACGAAATATGTATTCTGTGAAACGGGCTCCATCCACCCGCACCATTATGGGCGGTTTAAGTTTAACCCTCTAAATTAATAGGAAGATGAAGAAATTAGTTATATTATTAGCTGCTGCGTTAACTTTTAATAGTTGTTCGGATAGTTTTCTGGATTTATCAAATCCCAGTGCGTTATCTCCAAGTGTCTACCCTAAATCTATGGCGGATATGGAGACTATCGTAACTTCAGTTTATGCGAATATGGTCGCTGTGCCTTTGTATGGAAAAAGGGTTATGGCGAAAGGGACATTTTGTGTGGATCATACGGTAGATATGGCTTGGACTGGTGACGCCAACTGGAACCAGTTGGCGACCAATCAAGTGACTTCTGATAATGCTTACATTGGGACGTTATGGATTGGTTATTATAAAATGATCTCTTGTGCGAATACCGTATTGGAGCAATTGGAAAGAATCGACAAGGAGAAGTTTACGGATGCGGATTTAGCAAGACTTTCGCAGATGAAGGGAGAAGCTTTGTTTTGGAGAGGTTGGGCACACCAACAGTTAGTAGCGTTTTTTGGGGAGGGATATCCTTGCAACGGGGATGGCGATAAAAAAGGTGTACCTGTTCGTTTACAGGTAGCATCGACTCCGGATATGCTAAATATAGAACGTAGCACGGTGGCCGAGGTTTACGATCAGATCTTGAAAGATTATGAGGCAGCCAAACTTTTGCTACCTGCTGTATGGGAAGAGCGGGCGGACTATCCACGTCCAACCTCTGTTGCCGTTGCTAGTTACATCGGGCAAGCGAATTTGTATATGGGTAATTATGATGCGGCAAAGAAAGCGTTGAAAGAGGTTATTGATTCTTCCGGAAAAGAATTGCTCCCTTTCAATGAATATGTGAAGATGTTTAATGAGGATCAGGAGAAATTTAATAGAGAATCGATCTTAGAGATTAATTTCCGTAATGGGGATACTTCCGGATATTTTTGGTATGGAGAAGGTTCCCAATATGGATTGATCGCTGCCTTATGTTTCCAGAACGCAAGTGGAGATGTCGAGGCGGCCGGTTGGGGTAATATTTTCTTTCATGATGCGAATATTAAACGTTTTAATGGAGATCCTCGTCTGGATATCGCCGCTTTGCGTCCGGGAACTCCTGTTATTATGAATGGACAGCAGACGCAGGTTCTGAAATATAAGGATACGGAGGCTGACATTCAAGGTTGGAGCATGCGAAAATACAATCCGTTGAAAAGTACGGTGAATGAGTTGAATTTAGGGGTTGGTATTAATATGTATTTGATGCGTTTGGCGGATGTATATTTGATGTATGCGGAAGCTTGTCAGGCTACGGGAGATGAGGTAAATGCCCGGAACTATATGAATCTGGTAAGAAGAAGAGCTTATAATGGAGATAGTTCCCATGATATAACGGCTAGTGGAGAAGCTTTGAGAGATGCGATTCGGGAGGAACGTTTCATGGAGTTCTGCGGTGAGGGCGTACAACATTGGCAAGATGTTTGCCGCTGGAAGGTCTTGGATGAGGAGATTAGCCGTTGGTATGGAAAGACACGTGTTGGTAATCCGCATTATGATGCGAAAGATTTGTATTTCCCGATACCCAAGGTTGAAATGGAGAATAATCCGAATATGACACAAAGCATAGGTTACGAGAACGAGTAGATATAACTTGTTGAAAAGTTCATCAAAGAAAAGGAATAGGATAGTTCTCTTGGGATCGCTAATCCTATTCTTTTTTTATTCCTTTATGATCATATTAAATCTTATTGAATAATGAAGATGATAGATGTATCGAAAGTAAGAGTCTTTCGGGGGAGTCTCTTTGTATTGCTTATGCTCTTTATGCGGATAGGTTGGGCCTCAAATGATGATAGCACCTATAATATCGTGGATTTTGGAGCTAAAGGAGATGGAATAACAGACAATACCCAGTTCATCAACAGGACAATAGAAGCTTGTTCCTTGAGAGGGGGAGGAACGGTTATCATTCCGGAGGGAACGTTTTTGACAGGAAGTATTCTGCTGAAAAGTAAAGTAAACTTATTCTTAGAAAGTAATGCCGTAGTGAAAGGCATAAATAATCTGGAAAAGTACCGTTCTATATCCGATCTTAATCAAGATGAGGCTTATTATAAAGTAAAACCCCGGAATTGGAACAAGGCATTGCTTTTAGGAGATCAAGTTGAAGATGTGTCAATTACAGGAGAGGGGGTAATCGATGGTGCCCATATTCAAGATAAAAAAGGTGAAGAAGGGATGAGAGGCCCTCATATTCTCTTTTTGTCGAGATCGAAAGGGATTAAGATATCGGGAGTTAAACTACGAAGAGCATCGAACTATGCTTTTATGAGTTATGATATTGAAAGGGCTTCTTTCGATAATCTTTTAGTGGAGGAAGGATGGGATGGGATTCATATTCGTGGCGGAAAAGATATCCGTATCCGGAATTGCCGTTTTTATACGGGTGATGATGCTGTTGCGGGTGGGCTATGGAAGAATATGGTAATAGAGAATTGCTATATGAACTCATCGTGCAATGGGATAAGGTTGATAATGCCGGCTACTGGTTTAAAGATCGTTGATTGTGAATTTAGAGGTCCGGGAAAATATCCACATCGGACTTCCGGTGAACAAAAACGTAGGAATATGCTTTCCGGGATATTGCTCCAACCGGGCGCATGGTTTCCTGCGTTTGGGGAAGTAAAGGATATATTGATATCTAGCTGTTCTTTTGATCAATTGGATAATCCGTTTCTAGTCACATTGAATGAGGGGAACCGGGGAGAGCGGATCTGTCTGGAGCATATAAGAGGTACACGTTTAATGAAAGCGGCCGCCTCGGTAGAGAGTTGGGGAGATAGTAGTTTGAAAGATGTCCGGCTTTCGGATGTTTCCTTATCGTATGTTGGAAACAAAGGTCAAGAAATAGTAGGACGTACTCCCTCGAAGCCATTGACCGATTATCGTGCGCTCCCTTGCTGGGGGCTTTACCTTCATAATTTAGATCGAGTGATTTTACGGAATGTTCGGTTAGATTGTGAGAATGGGAAAGTTAGCCCAGCCTCTTGCTTCAATAATGTGGGATCCATGGAGATTTATAATGTAAGTTTTTAATCTTAAAAAGAATTAGTATGCGAAAATATCTTTTGTTTTGTCTAGCTTTTTGTGTATTGGGTTGTTTGGCTCAAGATTTGATCGTCCGTCCGAACGATCCTATTATTTATAAGAAAGAGGGCGGTGCCTTTTTATGGCTGGGGGATACGGCTTGGGAGTTATTTCATGTATTGGATAAGGAGGAGATCGTTCATTATCTGGATAACCGGCAAGAAAAGGGCTTTACGGTAATACAGGCTGTTATCTTATCTGAACTGGATGGTTTGGATAAACCGAATGCGTATGGATATTTGCCCTTGGTTGATAAAGACCCTACCCAAATCACGGAAGGGTACTTTGAGTTGGTGGATTTCGTGATTCGAGAGGCCGGCAAACGAGGAATGTATATCGGGCTTCTACCTACTTGGGCAAACAATGTGGTAGAGAAAGACGGAAATCCAGCATTGTTTAATCCAGATAATGCGTATACATACGGGAAAATACTGGGAACCCGATATAAAAATGAAGCTGTAATATGGATTCTTGGTGGTGATAGAAATGTGGTTACGGATAAGGAGTTCGAAATCTGGCAGTCTATGGCGAAAGGAATTCAGGAGGGAAATGGAGGAACACAACTAATGTCCTATCATCCGACGGGAGAGATTTCCTCGCATTATTGGTTTCACAATGAGTCTTGGCTATCATTCAATATTCTCCAAAGCGGGCATTACCGCCGGATGGATCCGGTATATCGTTTTTCGGGTATGTATGCTCTATTGAACCCGATTAAACCGTTTGTAAACGCGGAACCTTCATATGAGGACATACCGGTTCGTTTCTGGGAATATTTTGATTATGCTAAATTCGGGAAGAAAAAGGAGGACATAATAGGTGATAACGGGTTGATTAAGGATACGACTTATTTTACGGATGGAATTTACGATGACTATGATATCCGTATGCAGGCTTATTGGACTTATTTGTCTGGAGCAGCCGGATATACCTATGGGAATAACGCTATTTGGCAAATGTATAAGCCGGGTGGTAAATATCATGTACCATGCCTTACGTTTTGGGATGGTGCGTTGGATAGGCCGGGAGCCGAATGTATGCGCTATGTAAAGTCTTTGTTTACGATGTATCCGTTAGATCGTTTCCGTCCGGATCTATCCGTTTTGTTTGGAATTAATTACAATGACGCAAGTTATATCACTCCCGTTTTAGCAAAAGATAAGACTTTTATTTTAGTTTATTTGAGTCAAGGGCAGGATGTAAGAATACAAATGAGTAAATTGCGATCTTTTGGTAAAGCTTATTGGTTCAATCCGAGGAATGGGGCGAGAACCTTGATCGGACCGGTCGAGAATAAGGGAATTCGTACATTCAATGCGCCCGGAGAAGCGGGAGAGAGGGGAAATGATTGGATCTTAATTTTGGAGGCGGATGATAGATAGACGATGTATAAATTTTAAATAATAAAAGTCATTATGAAGAAGATCAATGTTTTGCTGTTAGCCTTTTTGCTGTTAAGTTTTTGGGCGAATGCCCAGCAATATCCTTTTAACGGGTTGGATATGAATATGGGAAACCTTTCTCGTTTGTCGAATGCGCAGAGTCGTTCGATCAGTCCGGAGAATTTTACGGGGGAGAAAGGGAAAGGAGCGATGGCTGATCCCGTAAGAGATAAGGATGTCCGGAATAAGGCGAATGCGGCCGGCCCAGCGAAAGATTTGGGGAAAGGCTGGAAAGTAAATCCTTTTATTATCGTGAAACCGGGGGAGACCGTTACCATCGCGGAGATTGATGGCCCGGGGGCTATCCAGCAGATATGGATGACTCCGACTGGCAACTGGCGATTCTCGATACTCCGTATGTATTGGGACAACGAGAAAGAGCCTTCAGTTGAATGTCCGGTCGGGGATTTCTTCGCCAGTGCTTTTAATGAGTATGCTCAACTTTCCTCGTTAGCGGTCTGTGTAAACCCCGGGAGCGCTTTCAATTGCTACTGGAAGATGCCGTTCCGTAAGAAAGCACGCATAACATTGGAGAATATTAACAATGCGGAAGAGATGCGTTTGTATTACCAAATTAATTATACCTTGACGGAAGTGCCGGAGGATGAGGGATATTTCCATGCGCAGTTCCGTCGTTCCAACCCGACACAAGGCTCTAGCCATACGTTGGTGGATGGAATCAAGGGAAAGGGACAATATGTCGGAACTTATTTGGCTTGGCGTGTCAATGATAACTGTTGGTGGGGTGAAGGAGAGATCAAGTTCTATATGGATGGCGACAAGGAATACCCGACAATCTGTGGAACAGGTACGGAGGATTATTTCTGCGGTTCGTATAACTTCGAGAATCAGAAAACACATCAGTACCAAGAATTCACCACTCCTTATGCGGGAATGCACCAAGTGATCCGTCCGGATGGCCTATATCGGGCTGTTACGGCGTTCGGCTTGTATCGCTGGCATATCTTGGACCCGGTTCGTTTTGAAAAGGATCTGAAGGTTACGATTCAAGATTTGGGTTGGCGGCACGACGGTAGGTATAATAACCAGAAGTCGGATATCTCATCGACTACTTTCTGGTATCAGGCGGAACCACACGCTAAATTCCCGGCATTGCCCAATAAGGATGATTTGGAGATTCCGAGATGGTAAATGGCCTGTGGTAAAATGTTAAATGTTATTTCCGATTAAACCTTTCCTTTTTATCGATGTCTATTCTTTCGAAGCGCTTCATAAACAGGTAATTTATAATAAAAGTAATAAGTAGTAGTTTATGAAAAAGGTAATAGGATTGTGTTTGGTTGTATTGTTGAGTTCAACTTCTGTGTTCGCTCGTGAGAACAGGCGTATGGATAAGCGTAAGATGGATCCGTCCGCACGTTGCGAGAAGATGATCGCCGACTTGAAGCTGGATGAGAAACAAGCGGTGGAGTTCCGTAAACTTCAAAAAGAGTATATGGAAAAGGCTCAGAAAGAACGTGAGGCGATGAAGGCTGAGCGTGAGAAGCAACGGGAAAAGATGTTGGCCATGCGTGAGGATAAGAACGCCCAGATGAAAAAGATATTGACGGAGGAGCAATACAAGCAATATCTGGAGAAACAGCAGCCTAAAGGGAATAAACATGGCAGAAAACATCTAGGTAACGGACGTAGATAAAGAAGTCTATAGATAGATAAAATGGCCGGGGTAGCGATTATCCCGGCCATTTTAGTTCTAATCGGCCGCTTCAACCACATACCAAGTATATCCGTTGGCAGGGATTTTAACCGTAAGCTCCACCGTATAGTCCCGGTTCAGTTTGTAGGTGACGGGCTTTTGCTCTTTTTCCCGGATGCGGGCTGTTTGCGTCAAGCCGGTATAGTAGAGTGGGATATGGATCGTACGGGTGATCTCTTGATGGGTCGGATTGAAGAACATGGCTAGACCTTTCTCCTTCTTGTGGGGATTGACGTGTATGAACCCGTCCCAGTCTCGTGCGTCCGGTCGGCGTAAATGGATCATATCGCTGTTGAGTATATTGCGGTATTTCTTATACCATTGAATAACCTCGGTTACGGCCGCTTGGGTTTCCGGGGTATCATATAGGCGTGGCCCTCGATAGCAAGCTTGGACACCAGCTCCGTAATTTTGCATCATATGTGTTTTGTATTCAAACAGGTGTTCGTGGAGGGGCTCCAAGGTGGCGGCCTCTCCTCCTCCTTGATACTCCACGAGAGGAACGAAGCTCCAGCATGCCGAAGCCATCCGATCCCATGTACCATCATAATTCAATTGGCGGGCATGGATGATCTGCCGGTCCCGGGGAAGCGACCAGTTGGCTTCACGGTAACCAATGCCTGTCTTGGTAGACCCGTTCAAGAAATAGAAATCGGGAACATTGATATAAATGCCATTCTCGCACATCCAACGATAGAGATCGGTTATCTTATGGAACTGATTCCATTGGGAATCTTCCAGCCCTTTATGATGGGTATGGCGGGTGGAGGCGCATACGTCACCGGGATAGGAGCCGTCGTGCTCGAAGCAACGCATGCCCGTACGCTCGAAGAAGGTTCGTATATGATGGAAATACTCATATCCCCAATCGCTGCACAGGCAGGGAGCGCTACCGAAACGCATGCCTCCCCGTTTGCCCGTCTTGGGATTGATAACATCCACCTCGTCGCTGATCCAACGGCTTGATAAGAGGGAGTAACATCCTAACTCTACACCTTTGCCGCGGGCGTAATCTACCAAGGATTTATATTTGGCGATATTTTCTTCCGAGATATCCTCGGCGTTCAATCCAGACCCGAAGCTGATGATCACCATCTCGTAGCCCACGGTAGCGCATTGATCGATAGCGGTACGAATAACATCCGGATCGGAAGAGGTAAGGTGCATGAAGATCGGATTCTCCGTAGCCCATGGAGCTACCGTATAATGAAAGCGTCGTTTGAACAAGCCCTTCCGTTCCCGGTCATCGCTGTCGAACGGCATCTCGTATACGCTGAAGGACTTGAACTCCTGGCCCGCCGCTAGGGTATAATCGGGACCTAGCTTGGGCGATACGTCTAATATGCAAGGCGTGAGCAAAGGATAATTGCGTTGGGAGGTATATTCCGGATCGGCTACCCATTTCTCCGTGATATCGGTTTCCCGCTCGGTAAACTCTCCGCCACAAGCATAATCGCTTTCTATATGTATGTTCGGGAGCCTGAATTTGGAGGGATCTCCACCGCCGGGCGACTCCGGTTCGGCGAATGCCAGATATTCCAATTGAAAGGCATCGATATCTATGGACTGCGGGGTATTGTTGGTAACCTCCATACTTTTCCGGATAACCGGGATATGATCGTATAAGTCGTAATGGAGTTCTACGGTGACACCTTCTGTTTCTTTCTCTCCTTTTAATACGAAAGTCAGTCTTTTCCCTGTGGGCACCTCCTTATTCAGTGCCCAGCGGCTTCTGGCCCATTTGATATCTTCCTGCAGCTCCTCTATGCGGAAATCCTCAATGAGAAAAGAACCGGGGCGGGTAGTCATCTGCTCGACCCATTCCATCTGGAAGTATCCGCGCTCGGGCTGGCCGGTCAGCCCGCCAAGTTCCCAACGTTTCCCGTCAATCGTCAAACTGCCTTCGCTACTTACGGCACGAAGCATACTTTCTCCGGTCATCCGGTTAAAGATATCTAGAGTGGAGAGATTGGGCAAGACACGGAACATACGTGCTACCATTCCGTTTGACAATAAGATGCTTTTGCCATCGGGAGTCGCGTATATGCCGGCTTTTGATAGTGAGGGTTGTAAAAGCCAGTCGAAAGAGGTGTTTTCCAAAGGAAGCCCTTGTTGGGGTAATCGCTTGATTTTATCGAGTAATTTCTTTTCCGTACCGGATGATACCTTCGGCCCTTTCCCTTGATAGCTTGTGGAGACGATCGAGGGGATGATCTCCATATACTCTATTTGGGGCGTGATCCATAAGGCATGATCTCCGCTGGGGCCATCATCGGTAGGCTCTACGATAAGGTCCAATATCTTTACGCCATTTAGGGGGATATCGATTGTTTTCGGGGCGTCGCCAAGTTTGACGATACCGCTGTTATAAAGCTCCTTGTCATCTCCTTTCAAGATAAATAAGGCCGAGCCCGGATGTACCTTTCCGTCTTTACCTTCTAGACCAACAAATGTCTTGGCGTTTTTTCGGGTATCGAAATACATTTTCGTTCCGTCAACAAAAGGGATAACCGTGAGGCTTTTATCTGTATAATCGATATGTGAGTCGGCGATCCCGACCTGTGCTTGAAAGCGTGACGCATTCTTGTGTAAATCGATCTTGATATGGCTTTTGGCTTGTACCCCGATCACGTCATCATACGTTTTTCCTTGTATGGAGGCGGGCTCGTTGGTAACTGATTTCCCTTTGACGGCGCCACCGTAGGTTTGGTAGGATTTATTTAGGTCCATGTCCATAAGCCGGATCTCGTTCTGGCCCATGGCGTAGAGACCGGCAAATCCCGAAAGGATAGCTGTAAAGATAAGTTTATTCATAAAATCCAGTGATAAAAGAGCGTGTTATCAATGATAAAAATAAGGTGCTTCAAAAAGACTTCTTTTGAAACACCTTATTGGGTTTATAATCTAGTTTCGTTCTATTATAATGTCGTAAGTTTTAAATTACGCCAAAGAACCTTGATGCCTCCACCGTCGTGAATCTGAAGGGCGATGCGGCCTTTGCCGGCTCCGATCTTCTCGTCATTCAAGTTTACCATTTCCTGTCCGTTCAGCCAAGTCTGTACGTTGTCGCCTTGTACCTTGATACGCATCGTGTTCCAATCGCCCTCTTTCAATATATTCTCTTTCTCGTCCGGAATCTGAACCAGCCAGCCACGTCCGTACGACTCATAGATACCACCTGTATCGTGACCCTTCGGAGCTACTTCTACCTGCCAGCCGTTTACTTTCACGCCTTCCTCTACGAAAGAGCGGATGAATACGCCGGAGTTTCCGTCAGCCTCTTGCTTGAACTCTACGGTTAGATCGAAATCATCGTAATAATCACGGGTAGCGAGATAACCGTATTGTTTGTCGGGACCGCTTTCGCAAACCAATAAGCCGTCTTTTACGTACCATTTCTCCGTACCGTATGGTTCCCATCCCGTCAAATCCACGCCGTTGAACAAGTTCACTTCCTTACCGGTCTTACGGGGAAGTTCCTTGATCTTCAAGTTACGGAAAGATGCGGGATAACCATGATCTTGCAAACAAAGCACACCTTTTTTCGCCAATCCGTATTCCGGTGCGTTGGCCCATTTACCGCTATTTTTCTTAGCGTGCCAATCGTCTGTCCATGCCTCGAACTCAACGATCTTTTGTCCGTTCAACCAATGTTCCACATGTCCGTTGTCGAATACGATCTTGGAGTTGTTCCATTCGCCTTGCGGATTCACCTTCATCTTGGATTTATCCGGCAAGTGCATCGCGTAATCTACGCCTAATTTCTGCCACTCTTCCAATGGCTCCGGGAAGTTCGGCTCGTCGATCAATTGATACTCCGGCCCCGTTACGTAAGGAACAGCGTATTGGGGACGCTCTACCACGTGGTACAACATACCGCTATTGCCCCCCTTGGACAATTTCCAGTCCCAAGAAAGCTCGAAGTTCTCATACTCTTTATCGGTTACGATGTAGCCACTAGCGTCGCTGCCATCACCTTTGGCTTGGATACAACCATCCACTACATGCCAAGGCTGTGTCAATGTAGTCCCGTTGTAATCTTTCCAACCATCCAATGTCTTTCCATCAAAAAGCAGGACCCATCCGTCAGCGATTTCCTCGGGAGTAAGTGTGTTTTGTTCTTGACTGGCACAAGAGGAAAACAAGGCCAGCGATACCGCACAAGAGGCTAACAAGCTTGTGGCGGCTGTTTTTTTCATTACAGATTCCATGTAAATAAAGAATTTAGGTTGATAAATTGTAACTGAATGGCAAATTTACGTAAATATCTTTGATATCTCTCTCTGTTGGAGGAAAAACGCTTCTCTCCCTAGGAAATACTTCTCCAAGAGCCTATATATTCTTTGTCGGATAAGCTCTATTTCTTAATTTGGCGGCGCTGAATTTATATTCACAGCCGTTGAATATACAAATGCCGCCGCTGATTGTAAAATCAGTGGCGATAATTTAAGAATAGAATAGGTACCGATCAGGTTTACCTATAGGTACGCATAAGTTTTATTCTGGCACAATCAACTTTTATATGTTTTTGTGGAAAAGAATCTGGATAATACTTGTTTAATCGAAGAATAATATAGATATTGCATGCATCTAATAAAGACTGAAATACCCTGCAAACCATATGATAACAATAGGCACCTTAAAACTAGATTTAGTTGCGGATCGGGAACCTTTCGTTCATGATTTATATGGTCGTTGGGATACCTTTAACCGAACCTCTTTAGAAGGGATCGTGGATGAGATTTTAAGCCGTTATGATACGGATGATGAGTTGATCCGGATCGAGAGTTTAGACTTGGATCTAGGTGAGCTAGAAGAAGATGAATTCTATGAGCAATTCCCCCGTAGACTGGCGGAGAGACTGGACGAGACTTTCGCTTCTTATTTGCGAAGTAAAGAAGAGCATCCAGACCGAATAGCAGTTGTTCCCATCAGGCAATCTTGGCTGGAAGTATTTACCTATTATATGTCGCACGGGTATTGGCCTTGGCTGGAAGAGGAGCGACTCACCTTACCGGAGCTTCTGGATAAATTAGTACGAACATCTTCGATAGAATTAAGTCATTTCCTGCGTGAGAAGGGAAAGGTGCTTACCATTCGTAAACGTCTGGTCTTTCAATTGGATGATATCTATCAAGAACGTTTGGTACATGTGGTGGTACCCTCGGAAAGCTCGTTTATAAACGCTTATGCCCGTTTCTTGCAAGACTCTTATCCCGAGATAAAGCGTCCGGAGATAGGGAAGAATGATTACAGAAACGCTATCTGGATAATCCTATGGAGATATTTATTATCTCAGGATCAAGGCTATTTCAACCGGAAACAAATGGTGACGTACGCGCTGCGGGAATTATCCGGCTATTATTCCATTTATTTTGTGGATTTACTGGGGATGCTGACGTATGATTTAGATAAGTTCGCCTCTACCCGCTTGTTCATGCCCGAGTTACTGTCGCTTTTGAAGGATATCCGGCTAGAGACATTATCGGAAAAGGAATTCACTAAAAATCTCTCTCTTTTTTCTCTGGAAGAATTGAAGGCTTTGCTCGTGCGGCGGGAGAAGAGCTTGACTTTCTTATCCGGGTATAATGAGGAACAGATTTACCAGATCGTGGAACAGGTGATCCCTGCGGAGAGTCCGTTTGTCATCGACTATGCGAGAGCGTTGGATAAGGAGAAGGAATTGGGCATGCTCGAAGGGAAAGCCGGGAATGATTTCCGGGTGCTGAAATGGGTGTTTATCTTCGAGGTTATTCTCGGTAGAAGTGGAAGCGTATATTCCCGCCATCAGTTCGCTTTCTCCGTGTTAAAGGAGTTGGCGGCGCATTATAATCTGACGGTGATGGAGTTGTTGGGATATTTTTACCGTACCTTGGCTAGTGGGCAGCTAACGGCTTATCCAGCCGTTCGGGAATTGATCATTGCTTTGTACTTGAATGCTATCGATGATTCTCCCGCCGGTATATCCGTTTATTACCCGGAAGATTTGAAAGATCGGTTGTCTAATCCCGGCTTGTGCCGTCGCTTTATCCGTTTCTTGTGCGAGGAGCAAATCTATTCGGTGGTCGAGCAAACCGTTCCGGTGGAAAGCCATTTCATTATCCGGTATGCCCAGACGCTGGATAAGGGGAAAGAGCAAGGGCGTTTGGAAGGAAGGGTGGGCGACGAGTTCCGGCTGTTGAAATGGGAATTTATCTTTCTGGTGCTGTTTAGCGCGCCATTGTCCGCTTTTAGCCGGAAACAATTCGTACGTTCGGTGTTGGGACAGTTCTCTGCCCATTATAATATCACGGTGCGGGAGCTGATCTCCTATTTCCATGAGGGAACACATGGGGAACATCCATGGGTCCCGGAAGAGTTACGTGAGATAATAGATCTGCTGTACGAGGATATGGATAAGGAATCTCCCGAGCCTTTATTCTCTGTTTGGTTGAATGAGGAGAGGAAAGCCTATCGGTTCGGGCAATTTATAATCACGGGCCGTGCCGATGAACCGCTGGGCGATCTATTCGAGTACGTGAGGGACTTGGAGAAGACGAACCCGAAAGTCTTACTGGACCAATTACGGCAATTGAAGGATATTCCTTCATCCGGAATAAGGGTGGAAGAACCGATAGAGGCTGCTCGTATCTTCGCTTCCTTATTACTGCTTGTCATCCGTGAATACGGTCTGGCTTTTCCGAATCAGGTATCCTTGATCCAATACCTTACGAATGTAAAAGAGAATCGTACATTTGGAGATGCCGCTCGGCTGCGCTTGTTATTGCATGAGTGTATGTTGGAGAATATGGATGCGTTTACACGTACCATGGATGCTTTACTGGGCACGAAACCGGGGAAAGCGCCCGAGCTTCCCATCCGTACTGCTTTTCCCGCTATCTATCCGTCCAATTCCAAAAAAATGGAATTATTGGAGGAATTATATACAGGGGCGACTCCCGCTTTGCGCTTACTTGTCGAGGAGGTAATCCGCTTGTTTCGTCTCAATAGCTTCGGGTTGGAAGAGAACCTTTGGTTGGGGTGGTTACAGGCTCTTTCCGGCAACGTTTACCGGAATTATTCCAAGGATGGATTGTTGTTCCTCTTTTGGCAGCGTTTGAGGGAGTCTGTGCCAGAGGAGGAATTACGTAAGATCGAGACTTTTATAGGGCGACATATAACTAATTTACCTGAATTGTCAGTTTTTATATATCAACTTAAAAATAATATGAATATGAACGTTTTGAATGGCCAGTTAAAAGATCATGGCGTGTCTATTGACAATGCGGGCCTAGTGATCATAGCCGTCTACCTGCCAATGCTTTTTAATCGGTTAGGCTACTTGAGTGATGACAGGCGTGACTTTAAATCGAAAGAATGCCAAGTGAAAGCTATTTTTGTGTCCCAATGTTTTGTGACGGATGAGAAGGAAATCCCGGAGTCAGAATTATTCTTAAACAAAGTCTTGACGGGCTATGACAACAGCCCGGAACCGCTTCCTCGCTCGTGTGATTTAACCGAGAATGAATTGGAGATCATGGAACAATTGAAGAAAGCGGTACTTATGAATTGGGACAAGATGAGGCATACAAGCTGGGAAGGTTTTCAAAAAACTTTTATCCAGAGAAAGGGAATGTTAAAAATGGAAGAGGATAATTGGATGCTAACGGTCGAGGAGAAGCCTTTTGACATCTTATTAGACTCGCTTCCTTGGAACTTCAAGCTCGTTAAAGCTCCATGGATGGAAAAAATGCTTAGAGTAAAGTGGCGGTAAAATACTATTAAATGATAACATTATGAATGCGGATCGGATACAGATTCAAGAAGGACCTTCGCGGGTCTTTCAAAACCGTAAAGGTGAATCAACACAATTGATGGAAGATAATCGGGTACAATCTGCCTTGCAGGCTAAAATGGTGGAAACTATGCAACGTGACGCGATGGATGAGGATGATTTGCTGCAAGGTAAGTTCGCCGTTCAGCGGGATGTGGAAGATGAGGATGAGCTTCTTCAAGGAAAATTTGTGGCCCAACGGCAAACGAAGAACCAGACAGGGATTCCGGATCATGTAATCCAAGGCATGGAGTCTTCCTTCGGGACGGATTTCTCTTCGGTACGTGTACATCCGGATTCATCGAAAGCGCCGGAGGTTGGGGCTTTGGCATATACGCAAGGTACGGATATCCATTTCGCCCCGGGACAATTCAAACCGGATACGTCTGCCGGACAGCAGCTATTGGGACATGAGTTGACACACGTCATCCAGCAAGCAGAGGGACGTGTGCAGCCTACTACCGAGGTAGGTGGAATGGCCGTTAACGATGATTTATCCTTGGAACACGAGGCGGATGTGATGGGCGCTAAAGCTGCTTCTGTCTTATGAACGAGTGGATCGATTGGTTCCAGCGGGTATTGGATGTCTCTATTCGTTTGTATTTCCGGCAGGAGTGCGATTTATCTTCCGTCTATGATATCCCACTCCCGAAGGCAGGACCGCTTTGGAAGGCGTTGTTGCCGGAACAGGTCGATCCTACTTTCGATGAGTGGATGGTGTTGATGTTGGCCTTAATGCCTCATCTTTCTCCGCAGGTGTTGGATATTTTCTTTGTGCATAATAAGAATTTTGACCGTCCTTATACGGAATTTGGCGGTTGGAAAGGACTATCGCACGGAGGATTCTTGCCAACGGGCGAGACGGCCGTTTTCCTGTTGGCGGGCGATCGTGTGGAACGCCGTCTGGAAGTGGTTCGTCTATTTCGTGAGGAGCATTGGTTCCATATGTATCACGTTGTTGGCTTGGAAGGAGCCGGGAATGGTGAACCGTTCTTGAGCGGACAACTGCGTATATCGGAGGATTTCTTGTACCGTTTATCTTTTGAGGGAGAATATAAGCCGGACTATAATATGGGTTTTCCGGCCAAACGGATTAGTACGGCTTTGAATTGGGAAGATGCCGTATTGCCTTATTATGTGCGTGAGGAGTTGGAGGAGATAAATAATTGGATTACGGGTCATCGGGTCATCCTTTCGGACTGGGGATTGAGTCGTTTTTTGAAGGCCGGTTACCGCACTTTGTTTTATGGCCCGCCGGGAACGGGTAAGACGCTTTGCGCGACCTTGATCGGCAAGAAGAACGGGATGGATGTATATCGTATCGATCTTTCCATGATTGTCTCCAAATATATCGGCGAGACTGAAAAGAACCTTGCGAATGTATTCGACCAAGCGGAAAACCGGAATTGGATTCTCTTTTTCGATGAGGCGGATGCCTTATTCGGTAAACGAACCTCGACGAACACTTCTAATGATCGCCATTCGAATCAAGAGATCGCTTATTTGCTGCAACGGATCGAGGATTTCCCGGGAACCGTTGTTTTGGCCACAAACTTAAAGAGTAATATTGATGAAGCTTTCTCCCGTCGTTTCCAGTCTATTATCTATTTCCCGATGCCGGATCAAGACTTACGTGAGGAATTATGGCGTAGAATGCTTCCCTCTTCTTGGCTACCTGCGGATGCGGACAAAATGATCCGTATGGCAGCTACTTATGAGTTATCGGGTGGCTCCATTTCGAATGTGATCCGGCGTTGTGCCCTTCGGTTGCTAAAGCAAGACACTCCCCGGCTAGATTCTGATATCTTATCTATGGCGATCCGCCGGGAATTGAATAAAGAGGGCCGGTGGTGATTTAAGGCAACGGCTCTCTTTCCCGGTGCCCGATCGGTACGATGATTAAGAGAAAAAAGAAGAGTGGGAGCGCCAACAGTATCATTTGGGTCCATATGTCGAAAGTTTCCCGCGAGGATACGATATTGGTGATTAGGTATAATACCAATACGATCTCGGATATGAATACCAGTAATAGAGGCAAGACATATCGCTTATAATGTTGTGCCAACATGTAGAACTTACTGGATGTCATATACAGGGTGATTAGGATTAATAGTATGAGAAATAGGAATATATCACCCAATACGAAATAAATAAGCATCGGGTTGGAGAATTCCGTATTTGCCAGTTGCGCCAGATCATCGGAGCAACTGGTGAGTTGCTTGCCTTGCGGAAAAGGATTTAGCAAATAGAATAAAGAGTTGAAAAGATTATCTAGTAAGGATACCTCGCATTCTTCCTCATACATGACCATCTTGAGTACTGGTTCTTGCTTATTCTCTCGATTTTCGCAAGTAGTTACAGGAACGCCCATTTCATCGTAATCGACAAAACAAAGGCGGTCTACCAATTGGTATTTCAATAGAATGGATAGATAACCGATATGCTTTTTCTCCTTAATAGGGAATATGACATTTAAATCGTAGTTTCTATATATTTTATTACCCTCCACGCAAAAGGAATCAATTACGAAACTGGTGGACTTCACGAATTGTACAAGCTCTCTCCGGTTCTCCAGCTTAAAATCGAAATCAGGGAAGTAAAGAGTCAAGCCGTTGAGTTTCCGGAGAGACGGGTTCCGGTTGATCGTGCCGGTATCCTTTGTGAATAAGTTATTTAAAAGAGCCATCTGGGATTCTTTCGATCTTAGGAAATCATTCGTCGCTTTTGAGTTTCGGAATAGGACCAGCAAATCGACGGGCGTATCCGAATAAACGGGCATATCTACCAGACACTCCTGTTGTTGCCAGTCGCTTACTTGACTAGGTTGCCCGCTTTCTGTATCCACTACATACCCTAGATATTCCATCCTGCTGAATTTCCGGATAAGGTCTGCCGGTAATTGCTCGTATACGGATTGCAACCAATACGGCACGATGGGAAAAGCTCGTTGGTTGTATTGACTTAGGCGTTCGGATAGGCGTTTGGTTTCCGATGATGCGCCATCTACCTTGAATACGGGAATACTGCAATTTCCCTTTTTCTTTTGTGCGGCGATCTCTTTTTTGCTACGTTTATCGAAATAACAGAAGAACGTACGAATCGTGGAGGGACGCAGCTCACGCACGGATAGCAACCAGTTCTTTACGGCTTGCGTGTAAGTGGTGTCGTAAACGAATGGGATGAAATCGGTTTCCCGGTATCCAATGGCGTCTTCTTCCCAAGGCGTGATGTTGAGGGCGATGGAAAGGGGAGCTTCCTTGATGAAAAACTCAATCGTTCCGCTTCCTCTGATGGAGGGATTCTCGTCCGGATTGTCCAGAACTCCTGTAACGTCTTCTGTCCATACGGGGCAAATGATATAGCCTTGTTTATCGGAGTTGAGCAACGATTGCATATTATCCAGATCTCCGGTTTTGCCCTTGAAGAAATACATATTCTCGACGGTAGGGGGAGGCAATATCCTTTCCGGTTCTCTTTTATTGAAATAATACCACAAAGCTTGCGTTACTTTGACTGGGCCGGGCTTTGCATCGAAGAAGCGGAAGAGAGGATCTGCGTTGGCCTTATTCTTGGATGCGGTTAATAACTCGTTTCCGAACAACCAAGGTGTATATGCGCATTGTTCCACATGATCTGGTAATAAGGAACTAGGGGACTGTAAATAACCCAAACGCAATATCGCTTGGTTCGCGTCCGGATTTATTACGAAAGTGAAAGCGTTCCCCAATTCAGCGGGATAGACGATATAACCGCATTGCTCCGTTAAGATACGCTGGGTGATCGAATCCATAAGAGCTTGATAGGAGACGATCGGGGTACGAATCTCTTCCAGTTCCAATTCGGTCCGCTCTCCTAAACTCCGGAAATAATCCAATCGCTCCGAGAGACTTCTTTGGGCGTTAACGGTTTGTGCCATGATTACATGAAGTAATAAGCCCAATAAAATGCCGTGGTAGGTAGTTCGATATCTGGTTGACATAAGGGTAAATTTAAAGTTCTATATTTATTCGTATCAGATTATTCTTTAAGATTTCTCTGGTGCGGTCAATCTCTTTGTCGTCTTTATCGGCCCACGCTTTTCGCCATGCCTTATAGTCTTTGACAAATAGGGCTAGCTCTTTCGGAGGAAGCCAATGAACCGTGAATCGTAGATGTGCCGGTATCTTCTCTCGCAAGAATTCTTCAAGACGAAGCTGAAAATCCGGCCGTTGCCGCGTACGTTCTGTTTGCGAGAGGATTGCCGTTAAGGTAAATTCCCGGGAGGGGACTGGATGATCAGTCGCCTCCGGTGAATACAGGAGTATGTTTTCCAGAATGAAAATTTGCTCTTCCGCATCTTCCCATCCGAGTATGGAATAGAGATATCTTTCCAATCCGGAAAGGGAGTCTGCGTCGAATAGATTACAGCCTAGATACCGGTCCCGGATAAGTTCCGGTAGTTGTCGCAGGAACCGGACTCTTCGTTGACGGTTTATCTCTTTATGGGAGTAGCGGAGAAAAGGCTGGTTGCTATTTTCGCCGTAGATTTTATCCAACGTATCCAATAGCAGATCTTTGTTTTGTTCCATAGAAGCGGAACCGGGGGTTCCCATATTTAAGGCCATCCAATCTTTTAGATGGTTCATTTCTTTATGTCCCTCCGAAAAGAGATGGTCGAATATAGAAAGATATGCCTTGAATGAATCGGTAAATGAGTCCTTGTAGCAAATCGGAAAATCATTTGTGACGCTATAATCATTCAGATGGATATGGCGACTGTCCATGAGGATCGATTTGGCTTGTTTTTTCTGTTCTCGTATCGCATGGTTGATATTATTCCGCGAATGCAAACGATTCAATACTTTTGTGGCATTAATCTCTACCGCTCGTTGGTTCTGGTAAAGTCGTATCTTGATTTGCTCAGGGGAAGATAATGCCAATGTATAGGCGTATTCCCCCTCCTCAAAACCTTGAAATTCCAAAGAGTGTATCGATAGAACCCCTTGTATCTGCTTGATCCCTTTGAAAAGCTTGTATATGGGAAGCGCGCTACCTGTATAATGACTTCCCGGAGCGAACAATTGAATCGCCTCCGTATAAATGGCGATCAAGGTTTTTTCCGGAGAGATGCTACCGTCTATATCGATATTTCCAATAAGTAATAAAGGTTTCCTTCTTACGAAATGGATTGCGTGTAGGTGTTCTCCTAAATTCCGGTTTGCGTGATATAGTTTCTTAATCTTTTCCTTGATTTTCTTTTCTTCCTGTTTGTGTTGATCTTCAGAGATAAAGGACGAGAGTTCTATAAATATGTCGAACCATCCGTGGCAGATCTGATCATTGGATCTATAAGGGTGGATTTGCAGGTCCGATAAGTTCATTAAGTAATCAGTGTTATCTAATTGATCTAAAAAATGGTCTCGGTAATCTTTGGGTGTCACAGGGGCCGTCCCGGAAACCCGTTCAGGACTGAACAAGCCGTAATCCTCCGGATTGAAACGATTATCCGGTCCGGTGAGATATTGCTCTAAAGGGAAACTCATTTGGTAATCCAATTCGCTTAAGGCGTAATTTAAGATATCCAGAGTCGTGATTCCCGGGTCGTGCGGGGCATGGTCTGTCCACAATTGTCCCGAAAGCTCCCGGATTGTTTCCAAGGCATTCTTTTGGAGGCTATCGAATATGGATTCCTCCTTTTTTAGCTCTTGCAGGTTGAGCAGATCATCCATGGCTATTCTTGATTAAAGGTGTTTCTTCGGTCGGAGGCGTCCATCCGGTAATCTTTCCATAAATCGGTTATCTGGAAACAAACAAAGATGTTGTCTCCATAATCCCGTCCGCTACGTATTTGCAACTTGCATTTTTGTCCGGGGCCGTACCAACGGAATTTGATCTTGTTAAAAAAGGAACCGAACCAGGATTGATTCGTACGGATTTTTCGATGTTTTCCGTAACAATGGATAGCCGTGGCTTCCACTAATGCGTATTGTCCGCTTTTTAACTTACCGCATCCAGCCATGATGCGGTAGGCACGACATCCTTCCGTTGGTATTTGCAGGGTATGCCATTCGCCATCTGCGGGAAATTTACCCCGTATCGCACCGTCGAAGCGGGTTGCGGAAAGACTGCCGTTGATACGTATATCCATACCGGGTTGGTTCATCTCGATACGACCGTTTGGATGAAGCGATAGTATCGGTTCATCTTGCCCTTGATGTATGATATGGAGTTGGCTATTGTTACCTAGGTATATTTTCCACTCTGGAATATTGTCTTGTATGTTCGTGAATAAGCTGATGACGGGACTGTTTTCCTTGGAAGGAGCTAACCGTAAGCCATCATCCGGATTTTTATCGATCCCGTCGTCGGAAATATTGACCATGGAATCGATTAATTCGTAGAAATGCTTTTGGTTGGGCATACTTCCGCGCTTAAAGTATTCTTTTAGTGTATTTCTGTTTGTACGAGGCATATCCGGTTTGTTTTATTTGTTAATAATAAAATTACTTCCAACTCCTAAATATCCGAGTCCGAGTTGTTCCAATAGTTCGTCTTTTTGGTCAATATATAGCAAATGCCTATCAGAAGGAACTAATATGCACCAAGGTTGGGAAGGGCTAACGTTGAAATTTTGCCTTGCCTCTTCCGGGTAGCGGTTTAGATAATAGCTCTTTTGTTGGTCTTTTGCCGTATATACGACATGCGCTACGCTTAATATATCAATGTCCACGATGGCTTCACACTCTCGTATGGAGTTATAAAGATCGGTCGATGAGAACGAAAGCCCAAAAACCGGGATCTCTTCCTTATCTCGCCAAGGTGCGATACAATTATTAATGCGTGCCTCTGTCTGGCGGAGTATATCTCCTACGGGATATCCGGGCTTTATCCGGAGGTTACAGCAAACGGTTACTTCCTCGTAGACCGGAGTGATTGCGTCAACGGTAATGAACGGACTTGTCTTGTCACCTATATAATCTTCGATTCGCATGAGTAGCCTATGTTCGCATAAAGGCAAGATCTTTTTATCTTTCTCCTTTTGCATCACGACCAATGTTACGATCGGGCTCCTGTTTTGAGCTTTACTGTCTATTCCGGGCAAGCAAAGTACTTTTTCGACTTCGGGGAACTGAGCCAATGTTATTTGCTCGTAATCCCTAGGCAATACAGCCCGGTTCCGATGGGACATCTCTTGGGTGATCCGGAGCCGCATATCCTCTGGCGTTTCCGGCGAACGTCCTCCTTTAGCGGGTATGATCTGGTAAATATCCGTAAGTCCCGGCATACTTTTCTCGAAAGAAACGAGTCCCGTGAAGCTTTCGAGTTCCTCACCGATCAGGGCTTCCATTTCTTCGGGGATTTCTAACCGGGCTTTCACTGGGTTTAGATAGACATTTCGTATGGATGAACAATTTTGCGTGTGGCAAGATACTTTTGCCGAAAGCCAGAAATCTCCATTTATGTCAAGCATTTCCTCGCTAATAGGTGAGGGAAGCAGGATGTCTACCAAACCTGTATTCAACAGATTCCCGGTTGTATCGGAAAGTAAATTACCCGGTTTGATAAACTCCCATTGCTTGCCGTTGAAGAAAGACCATTGTACGCAAGGAAGATATTCTTTTTCGATTTCCCGTTTCAAGGCAGCCATCTCGAAGAATAAACGGATCTGGTCGTTACCGATCGAGTTACCAATACCGAATAGAATAATCCCATCTTCTGTGGGTACTTCCACCATTGGGAACGGATGACGTAGATCGATTTCATGTAATTCCTTTTGCCTCAATGGATGGATATGATAGATACGGCATCTATCTCTTGGGGTATCGCCATTGAAAAAGTATTCTTCCTCGGCGCTATAACCGATACCTATACTTTCAATCATAGGGTTGTAAGGAGGTTTGGGCACCGGGGTCTGTTTACGGGTATGGCTGTTTCTTATCATGATATCCGCAAAGAGCATCCGGTACTCCGTCTGCCCGAATCCGCCGTTCGGATCTGTGAGTCTAATCCTGAAGAAGCCTTGCTGGGCTTTCGTGTATTGATATTGCTCTTCTTCCGTGGAGACCGTAATGTTTTTGAACGGTTTGTCGTAAACGATCTCGCTGTACTCCGAGAGCTTTCCCCTAGGGGAAGTATGCTTGTTTTTCGTATTGAAGAGACAAGATGTACTTTCCGGTAATTTTACCCATTTCTGGTCTATTAGTTTTTCCCATTCAACTTTGAAGGTGGTATTATCGATAGGTGTCTTATATGCTTGATACAAATCATAGAAACCTCCTTCCGAATAAGGTAGATCCGCCCATTGCAAAGTAATACCCATGGATTGGATAGGCTTGATCGCTATCTCATAATTACCGAATGCGAACCATGAGCCTTTTTGAGCTTCTAACCCGAATAAAGGGAAATGTACGCTTGCGTCTACTTCTCCCAGAGGATTATAGATTTTCAAGGATGACATGCCGGATACATGTACCTTTATCTTTAAGCTAGTAATAAAAATACGGTGTACCCAAGAGTAGGGGAATAACCAAGCATCCGTGTTCATCAATATACGGAGCGCTGGGTTCCGTGTTTGGCAACCATGAGCTTCAGAGCAAGGTGTTGTAGGGTCGAATTTCTCATTAAGGACGAATTTCAGATAAAAGGAGTTTTCGTTGATGAATGTCAAGGTGTAGGCGTATATCGGGGCCCAACCTTTCTCTGTGCTTAACTCCAATAGGAAAGCGTCGTTTAATACACGCCCGGTTTCGTGGGAAGATTGTTCCGTAGTAGCGATTAATTCTTTGAAATATGATATAGAGTCTTCTTCTAATCCGAATGTGATATGTATATCCCGATGTCCTTCCCGAAGTAATAACATGGGAGATTCGATCATCAGTCCGGCTTGTATAGAGGATTGGTTCTCAAAGATTAGCTCTGAGTCCAGATTGGGCTTCTTAGAAGGAACGTTTCCGATCCTGTCATTCAACTGTTTTTGCCAGATGGACGTAACGAAGCCTAATCGGCTCGCTGGATATTTTTTCGGATCTTTTTCCAATAGTAACGAATGTATACTCGTTATTTTCATGTTATTGACCGAATAATCTTCGTCCGTACGATAACAAAATTGGATATCTTGCACAGGAAATGGTACCTGTGTTATAATACCTGTACCTTTGGGTAACTGGGCTTGCCGTGCGGTATTATTTTTCACGGCGATAAACCAAGCGGAAGGAATAATCGCTTTTTGGGGAGATTCCTTCAATATTTGGTTGACATAAAATAACGGATAAGCTTCCCAGCGTTTATTGAACTGATCTACCAGATATTGATAGTTTTTCAAGAAAGCGATTAAAACAGCTAATGAGGGATCGGTCTCTCCGCTTTTAGCGATTTCTTGGATGTAAATCTCCCGTTTGTTTTGTAAATTGCGGAGGATACGTAATAATAGGTAGAGACTTCTACGAACCGTTTTAGGATTGGATAGGGTTATTAGCTGAAGTCTCTGGTTATATTTCTCCATATCCAGAAATAAATCGGACATGGAATCTCTAAAGATCCGATGATTCAATCTTTGATACCAATCAGAGAACTTATGGTATAGAGCGTTTCTTAGATAGGTGATTTCTCTGTTACTTTCCGGTGAGTTCTCATTTTGCCACAAAATGAAACTCTGTTCGATCCCGATTGTATCTGTTTGCTTGATCTCATTGAGTATGGCTAAGGATTGGTAATGATATAAAAAGGATGATTTCGAAAAGGCACGAGCCAATAAATTGGAGAGATTTTTCTCGAGTACTTGAAAAGGCTCATGTATCCGGAAATCATTCTCCAATTTTTTTCTTGTCAATCCATCTTTATTCCATTGTTTATTCATCGGTTAGAATCAAAATAGATAGGATAGGTCAATTCTTGTTGGACATTATTCATACGTATCGTATAATAAAGTTCGATAATCAGAATGCCATCTTGAATCGAAGCCTTATTAATTTCTATGCTATCAAGCGAGACTCTAGGCTCGTATAAGAGAACAGCCTTCTCAATAGCGCTTTTAATCATGGTCTCCATGGTAAGATCTAATTGTTCAAACTGATAACGATATAGTTCCGTACCGTAATCCGGACGATGTATTCGCTCCCCTGTGCGAGTGGAGAGAAGGATGATCAAGCTTTGCCGGATGTCTTCTTCATAATTAGACATGCGGGTGGGATTATCATTATGGCTGAATTCTGGGGGGAATGCCCATCCTTTACCTAAAAAACTATTTTTATTCTGCATAAATCATTCGATTTAATTAATCATTACAACGCCTCCTTTTACAACGGTTTGGCCGGATGCGGATATTTCGGCGGTGGCAGACCCTTTTACTTTAACTCCCATTTGTGCGGAAACCTCGATATTCAAGCCATTTATCTTGGTATCTTGCTTAGACTTGGATTCGATACCCATTCCTTCTGTCTTGACATTCCCTCTTGCCTTAAATATGAGATCTTTGCCGGATTCTACCATAATTCCGTTTTTATCCATACAGACCTTGTTCTTATTAGCATCGGATAACAGAATTTGCTTTTTGTCATCATCCAATATGAGCGTGTTCTCTCCGGGAGTCCCTATTGTGATAATCTTTTTATCATCGTCCAAAGTAATTTTCAACTGGTTTTTTGTAACAATTGTCTTTAAATTATTTTTTGGATCTAAAGAAACCGGCGTTTTTCGTTTGCGACTGTACAAACTTCCGATAATCACAGGGTGGCAGGGGTCCTCATTGATGAATTGCAGGACTACCTCATCATCGACTTCCGGTAGAAATAACATGCCGACCCCATTGCTTGCGTACGGACTGACCGGCCGAGCCCATATCTCCGTCTTCTCACATTGTAACAAGGGTATATCGACTAATATAAAATTCTCGAAATCTTTATTATCTCCGATCTTTTTAACGATCCCTATTTGTAATCCTCGTATACCGGGCAAAAAACCACTAGCTGCGGGAGCGACTACATCGGGCTCTTCGGTAATGACTACCGGATTGAAACCCATATAGACTTGTGTCTTCCATTCGCCTCCTTGTAGTGTATGTTCTACTGATTGAACAAATGCGTTTCCACTATAATGTTTGCTTAATCCTTCTAATTTGATAATACAGCCCGGAATAATAGACGCATTCCCGTAAATTGTGATGGAGCCTTGAAAACGTGCCAGACCGCTCCATAAAGCTTGCGCATCGGCCCAAGCATGTAAAGAAGCGTCGCCGATGGGAGCGTTAGTTTGATAAAGCATCACTTCATTTGCCAGACCGGATAGATCCTTTGCGGCGATATCGCCTTGGGCATTGAGAGGAGGTTTGCTGGCGGTGGCTTTGATAATTTGTTGACGGCTCACGTCCCAAGCGCAAGCTTTTGTATCTGTGTATTGCTCGGAAGCGGATATAGAACCATCGAAAGCGATTAAATTATCTCCATAGGTGATGGTTAAGACCGGGGAGGCGGATACATTCGGTTTACATACCTTGACTTGTTTACCGTCAGTGATAACGACTAATCCGTTATTTTGTGCTCGTGTGAGTACAAAATCCCAATCTGTACAATAATATTGTACCAGTTGTGGAATTTCTATACCGGTGCTATCTACTTTGGCGGAAAGCCCGTATTGTCCCAGAATCTTCTTGATAACGGTATCATCTTTACTATTTTCATATACATTATTTTTACGTCCAAAGGTTGCAGGATATGCGAAACCCCTACATTCTAAAACAAATAGAGTTTGTTGTTCGCTATTGATTTTTAACTGATGGGTTGTAACGCATCCCTCAAATAAGGTGTTGACCTTATCTGTTGGACCCGCTTGAAACTTAAGCTCCGTACCCGGATTGAATATTTTGTTGTCTGGTATTTCAAATTGGCTGTTGTCGATAATATCAGCGCTGATGGAGATCGTTGCTTTATCGATCTTATTACATGCTCTGTATATTTTTGCATTGATTACGGAGTATTGCTCCGTAACATCTTTACCATTTAGGAATAGTTTGATTATAAATGAATTATCCATATTCATTATATTTTAGGGAACCATAATTGAGTTCCGGGTTTTATATCTCTAAAGCTGATTAGGTTATTTATGGAGGCAATCATTGGAGCATAACCAGAATTTTTATATTCTTTTGCGCATAACCCGATTAGACTGTCTCCTTGTTTAAAAGTAACGAATTTACCCTCAGCTTTTTGATTTTTCTTTTTTGCTTGTGTCTCTCTACTACTAATCGCCTCTGTTAGTGACAAGGAGCCTTTAGCTCGTAAAGGATTGCCATTGGGCGAGAATAAGGTGTAATCCCAATTTAGGCTGGTTAATCTCCCCTTGAAAATGAGACTCCCCCAAATTACTTTAAGGAAGCAAGGGCTGGGTGGATCGATCTCCGCGCTAGGTAGAAAAATGATATTCTCCAAATCCTTGATCCTTTCTGTCACGGTTTTTTTCCCCGTCGGGATAATACCGGTACCATCGAAGTGTATATCAAAAGAGAGAGTAGAGGGGTTGGTGTGTTTATACTCCGGTAGTTGCTTATCCTCTTTTATGCTTTCGTCTTTCTTATAGGAGGTAGATCTGCTTAACTTATAGCTATCCGGATTGATTTGGACGGTGATATTACCCAATTTCTCGCCACCTTTGTATTCAATTGATTTATATGCCTCGATGATCAACTTTTGGTTCATGTTTTACCGCTCCTTTCTACAAGAAAAAAGGTTTGACAAATCTTTCTTGGCCTCACGAATTACCTCCTCTTTGATTTGTTGTATCAAATCACGGGAGAGAGGGAGGTCGGGTTCCTTTTTCTGTTGTGTCACTTTTGTGGACACTTGGATTTCTTTTATAGTTATAGCCATTGCTTAAATTGTTCTTTTTTCGTATCTTCTGTATCTCTTATCGACATACGGATCAAATTAGTATAAGCCATCTCCAATGTTTCAATCACCAGCTCATTCTTTTGGGAATTCAATGCGCTAATGTCCCATTTTACAGGGTAAGCATTGAGCACAGACCAATTATTTAGGGGAAAATGCCCGGCATCCAGCAATGATATAGTTAAATTGACGGGAACGATCTGGGCACTTCCATTATTTTCCAATACTTTAACCACATATGTCTCTAGCACATGAGGCAAAGGCATTAAAGAACGTTTCAACACAAGGTTACCGTGCTTTCGTCGGGTAGGCACCTGATAGCTGAAACTGTTTTCTCCCCCTTCCTTAATCGTTTCTGTCTCCATTTCAAGTTGTAGTCCCGAGACCTCTTGGAAAGAGGTCTCGATCAATCCTTCGAAAGTCACGTTGAAATAAAACGCTACCGGAGGAGGGACAATATGATCAAACCTTAGCATTAAGCGTTTTCTATGGTCAATCCTTCATGCGCTAAATCTAAGGTTTCGATGGCAGCCTCGTTTCCATCGGATTTTAAGCTGACGCCGGTAACCTTAGTCGGCCATGCGTTCGATAATTTCCAAACCATCGTAGGGCTTCCTGCTTCATCCAGTAAGCTGATTGTTACATCTTCTCGCTGTATTGTGTTCATTTTTATCTTGTTAAACCAATCGAATAATTTGTTATCCGCTTTGAAAACCCCTTTCTTTAGACTGACATTGCTCGTCTTCTTCAGTCCCGGCATCTTGATATTTGAGAAAACCGGGCTATTACCATGTCGGTACTCAATTACTTGGGCTTCCATATCCAGACCAGATACCTCTTTAAAAGCGATTTCCCCGAGGCTACCTAATTCTACCTTAAAATAAAAACTGGGTAACGGCCATACATTATCTTGTGCTTCTCCTGCCATATTCGTATTTCTTTAATAGGTTTTAATTCTTAAATTATCAGCTTTTTTGCATTTGTTGTTGGAATGTGATCTCGATAAATTCCGCAGGTCTGGTAATAGCCACGAATACGGATATCCTGAGGATACCTTCCAGAATATCCTCTGGAGTCATCGTGTCTCCCAATCCGATATGAATGCTATATGCGTCTTCGGGGGAAGTTCCTGCTAATCCACCTCGTTTCCATACGCCCCGTAAGAATCCATCTATCATACTACGCATGTTTACCCATGTATTTGCTACATTCGGTTCGAATACATAGGCACGGGCGGCGTTCTTGATCGATTCCTCTAGGAAGATCATCGTACGCCTTACGTTAATATAACGCCAGTCTAACGAGTTACCATCCATCGTGCGGGCACCCCAAACCTTGATTCCTTCACCGGGGAAGCTACGGATTGCGTTTACGGCTTTTCCGTTCATCGGTACGTTCAGATCTTCTTGCTCGGCATTTGTGATCGAGAGTGCGGGCGTGACTACGTTATTGATGGAAATATTCGCGGGGGCTTTCCATACTCCCCGGGTGTTATCTACCATAGTATAAAGACCGGCCAGCGAAGCTGAAGGCGGAAGTAAATTGATCCTCAAGCGAATCTCTCTCAAAATGGAGCGGTATACGGAACTGACTTGGTATAATAAGGTATGGAAACGTTCCGCCTCGTCCTCTTTCATGGTAAGCAAAAGCTTGAACTTGTCCATAAGTTCATTGACAGCCTCATTCGTTACACCGGACTTCTTTGAGAATTCGTTCAAGATCAGTTCCTCTAATTTCTCTAAACTATCCTTTTCTATATTATAAAAAGTGATATCTTTCTCGGTGACGATAGATGTATTTATCCATGGATAATAGGAGGCACAGTACGCAAGGAAATTGCTACCTATATTTTCCCGGAAACTTTTGATAACCGCACCGTTTTCATCTTTGTATCCGTTGAAAACATCTAATATGGCAAAGCGATTTTTCATGTCGTTACCACAGTGCATCAAAGCGGCAGTTTGAACTTTGTAACAATCGCCTTCCTCCATATATACGGCTTCCGGAACGACGACCAACGTGGGCTCCTGTTCTTTTTTTAAGGCTAAGAGCGCATTTGTAAAGTCTATGCTTTTAAAGTCATGCTCATAATCTCCTACGGAGACGATATAGCACGGTCCTCCACCGTTAGCGTAGAACAACAACATATTATAATATAAAGCATAGAACGTTTTTGGCAAAGTAAGCTGGCAACTTCCATCGGGGAATAATACGTTTATGTCATTGGTGGTGTCCTCACTCTCGGAATCTTCCGGACGAATTCCGAATCGCAAGGTGGGAGCGAAACCGAAGAACGAATGGAACTCAGCCATAGAAGATATACGGAAAGGGATACCGGTCAAGTCCTTGTTACCGTCCCGTGCGAATTGAGTATGCCCGATAAAGGCAGGGATGGCGGTAGCGACTTCTACGACTGAATTAGGAAAAGCGTTTTTCTCTATGATATAAACGCCAGGGGTTTTCATTTGTGCCATACGTTATTTTTTAAAGGATTTAGATATAAAGAATTTGTATAATAGAATTCTCGGTAGATTGTAATTCCTTTATAAGGAAACGTCCCAAAGAGGGAACAGGAACATGCCTTAATAGCATTCTTTTAGCATATTCTCTTTTCTCGTAAATCGTGATATCAGATCTTCTTTGGTAATAAGACTCTTCCTTAATCTTTATCGGATATTCTGTGCTGATACGAAAAACGTCCTTATCCATGAAACGGATTTGCTCGGGATTCTTGAAGTTAATATTTTCCGGTCCATTATCCTCCATAAAAATATCCATTGACGCATTTTCTGGATTACGAGGTATCAAGATAAAATCCCAATAGGCTTCTTTTGTGTGATAATGGATTTCTTTCTGTATTGGGCATTTCGTTTCTAATAATTCTTTGGTAACATGAATGATCACATTGAGCCGATTCAGTCGGTTATCGATAACACTTAATTGTATATCTGAATCATTTAGCTCTTCCGGTAGCAGGGATTGTGTATACAGTAAAAAATTCGGATCTTTTGAATGTGCTTGAAACTCAAGGTTGAGACCATCCGAGGAGGTTGAAAGGTGATCAAGAAGCTCTTCTCGATCTCCAATTAGTGCATATTGATTTCGCCCCGTTTGCCTAAAAGGATATTTAGGTCCTCCTAATACAACTCTATTCGTTCTCCTGGGTTCTATCTCGAAGATTTCAGAAGGAATACATTCATTATAATATTCATGGCTAAATATAATGTTAATTAAAAAGTCAAATTTCATCATTGGTTTGTTTTATCGTTATAATATTCCAAAAGTAGATAAAAAGAATATGGCATGATATTAAATGCTATATGTTTGATAACATTATTTCTAATTTATTTTTTGACTTGATATTCGTTGTTTTATATCCTTGATTTCTGTTCCGTCAAAAGATATGATTCGTGCTTTACATAGGATTGATGGATAATAATGCCCTCCTAATATACTCCATATATTGCTGAGTTCTTGCATACTAATTGTTATGGGCTCGAGCGTTATGGTACCTTGGTCTGGTAATTTAAGAATGGAATTTTGTTGTAAGAAGGAGATTGAATCCGATAATATTTGTATAGATTCTAAGTATCTTTTAGATGAAAAAACAGCGGCAACCATAATATATATATTCAAGTACCATGGTGGAGATGTTTGTTGGAATGTGTTATTTTTTGTGTTCCTATAGGGGGCAGAGATTCCCATTGCTGTCTCTCGCTCTATATTCACGATAGAAAGTATGATTTTATCCGATTGATCCTCATTTGGAGTCGCATCAATACTTCCGGCTTCCACTATAATTTCTGCCCGTTCATAATAGCTGGAAAGAAATTCGTTCATTTTCTCTGCGAGTGTGTTTATTAATACGTGTATCATGGTCTTTTGCTTTATTTGTGCTAAAGGTAAGGAATAAATTTGTTTTTCTGCTTTATAATTTCATTGTCTGAATTCTTTCTAGCAAATTACCTTCGTTTCGATTCGTGATAAGAATTAAAATCGTTTTTTTGATTATCATAGATAATTATGTCTTGGCGGTTTCCTGAAAAAGATTGAAAGAAAAGTTGATCCTGAGATTGGGCTATGCTTATTGTGTATTTTTTATCTACTCTTATTTTCTATTATGTGACTTCGGAAAAACACGTACGACTTTTTTCGAAAACACGTACGACTTTTCTCATAAACATGTACGACTTTCCGGTAAAACATAATCGTGTTTTTAAGCTGTTAATGTTCAGTGATTTATATTTTTGTATCATTCACGCACTTATTGTATGGAAAATTATCACATCGCCACTCAATAAATCATATATACCTCCATGTAGAAGTGCGGCACGCTATGTCTCTATAACAGGATGTCTCCAATAGGGTGAGAATCGAGTAGTATGGCTTTATCACACGTACATTATATAACTTGTTAAGTCTTGAAAAAAACTTGAAAAATAATGCTGAAAATGTTTGGAGGTTATGTTTTATAGCACTACTTTTGCACCCGCATTCGAGAGAGAACGCCGGTACAAAATGATGAAACAAACTTTTAGAAAAAAAAGTTCCGGAATAATTTGGAAGTTTAAAATAAAAGTCCTTATCTTTGCAGCCAC
>Ga0129309_1000153_pt1 | contig 63061 bp, 73 predicted proteins | sample L1105metagenome_FD_94439 | JGI IMG/M metagenome (GOLD analysis project Ga0129309, IMG submission 94439) | Ring-tailed lemur group fecal microbial communities from Wisconsin, USA - L1105 metagenome | ecosystem: Host-associated > Mammals > Digestive system > Large intestine > Fecal | place: USA...
CAAGGCGTTAAATTCTTTCGCCGCTCTAAATGTAATTGGTCTTATTTCCATCTCAAAAGGTTCCGCATATGCTTTCCCGGCCGGGGAACGGCTCCTTTCTGTGTGTTTTTACTCCTCTAAATCCTCAATTACAGACTACTTGCACCCCAAACCGGCGGCTGAATCACTTCCATCTTTTCCACATCAGAAACCCCGTTTTCATCCACACACGGTAATAAATCGTTTTCCTGCCAGCAGAAGAAAATTCCAGTTATTGAAACATCTATGCTCTCCGGCCAAAATCCGCGAAGAGTCTTAATCGTTGTCCTTTTAACTGTTTTAAAACGCACATCGAACTCTCGGACCTCGCCATCTTTTAATACCAATCTGGTCCTGTCTCCGATGTTAATTGGGGTTCCATTTTTATCAAATAATCCTGTTTCCATATTGCTCTCACTCCTTTTCTAAATCCTCATTAATTTATCTTAATACCAGTACACTGTTCAAAAATTCCCGCGTCAAAATTTGGCAAGGACTTTATGACTGCTTTTTTGTCATCAGGCAAGTCGTTCCACCATAACTGACCACATTCAGATTCCTCCATCACTTTGATATAACCTCCTGTTGTTTCATAGGTTGGATGTTCTGCCTTTTCTTCATCCGACATATCAGATTCATATACCACAACATTCTTTGGTATTTGATTCAGTAACCATCTTGCATCAGATTCCAACCATTCACGATAGGTCATATCTGACGATTTGTTAAACAGCATGATCTTCTGCTCTACTGTATTAAAACAGCCCGCATTGAAAGAAGATTTGTTCCAGTCCCCGGTGTTGCAGTCTCCGGCGTTGCGGTTCCCGGTGTTGCAGTGCCCGGTGTTCCAGTGCCCGGCGTTGCATTCTCCGGTGTTCCAGTCTCCGGTGTTGCAGTTCCCGGTGTTGAAGTCCCCAGTGTTGAAGTCCCCAGTGTTCCAGTGCCCGGCGTTCCAGTTCCCGGTGTTCCAGTTCCCGGTGTTGCAGTTCCCGGTGTTGCAGTTCCCGGTGTTGCAGTTCCCGGTGTTGCATCGACCAGTACAATTCTTTCCGGTATTCACGATACGCAGCACTTCTTCCCAGGGGATTTCACGCACGATTTCCAGTTTGTCAGTACAGGACTTGTCGCCGTCTGTCACTACTTCACCGTAGGCAATGACTTCTGCGACTTTGTTTCTGCTGTCAAAACTGTAATAATTAAAGCAATCAGTTGCGGTCTGGCAAAAGTGCATCCCATGACCACAAACTTCAAGTTTCCCTTCTTCTATAAACCTTCCAGGGCAAGTGTACTGTTTCCCCATGCAAGTCCAATCATGTTTAAATATTTTAAACCCATGTACTGTTTTTGGTGCTTCTATTTCCTTCTTCTCCATTTTTCCTCCATCAAATCTTCATAGTCTTCCTTCCACTCCAACGGTTCTCCGCATTCCTGGCAATAATTGTCCCCAAGCTCAACCTCGTTTCCACATCCGGGGCAGTCATAAAACATCCGATGATCCATTATTATTTCCGCCATGTCCTATCCTCCATTAAATCCTCATTTTGATTAACTAATCTATTACATGTTGTCCACACCACGGACAGTAATCCCACATCGGATCAAGAGCTTCTCCGCATTCCGGACAGCAATATACGTTAGGGTTGGGCTTATGCATTTTCTGTGTTGTGCCTTTTTCTTTTAGCTCCTCTATCTCCTCCGGCTCCAGGCCTGTATCCTCATAGGCTGCCAGACGATGCATTGCAATATCAATAGGGCATGCATCGCACCGTACATAATTTTCGCACACTTCTTTGCACGTCCAGTTATCGGCCCCTTTCACCTGGCAACTTTCTTTTTCGCTAGTAAAATATGTTAATCGTTCCATGTTTCTCACCTCCAAATCTTCAGGTTTGTTTTTTTTAGAGAGAGGCCAGTTAACCTCTCTCAAGGGTTCGCTTAAGTGGCATTTTGTGATATATTAACCAAAAAGAGCGAACAGTCAACGGGTTGCTATGTAAAGGGCGAGTGCCCGATACGGTGTTTTAAGATTCTTTTCCTGCTTCCCAGTGTTCTTCCTGGCGTTTTGCCTCGAGGTCCGGCTCCCAGTTCTCGCAGCAGGCCCTATCTCCGGCCGCATTCCAGTCACAGTTATCTTCTCTGTTGCAATTCGTGCATGTTTTGTTCATTCTTCCTCCGGAAGCCAGATAAAACCTGGGGCTATTGACTGTTTCTTTTCTGTGATATAGTTTTTCTGAAAAACTTTCATAAATAATTCATGACTGTACTTTTCTTCAAATAGCTTCTGGGCCTCTTGTTTTAACTCGGCGTCCAGTTCTTTGTTTCCTCCGTGTACGCCCGTTTTTGCGTACCGATGACACCCGGGGCAGAGATGGACTTTTAATCCATAATGCTCTGACAGTTTCCGGTACTTTGTGCCGTAAAAGATGTGGTGTTCTTCCAGGTTCCGGGTATCGCCGCAGTGATAACATTCATAGGCGCCGCGTGGTTCCATAATGCTTCTTGACATTATTCACCTTTCATGACCCGGCGAGAATGGGGTTTTAATAGCTCCCATAGTTCTTCCCACTGCTCAGCGTTTCGGATCGTGTTTCCCTGTGAATTTTTCCAGTTGTTCTTCTGCCAGTTTTGGAGCCATCCCTGTTGAAATGCGCTGATAATATAGTCCTCCGTCGAATAAATGCTGAGCATGCAGGGTTTATTTAAGGCTTTCAGGCAGCATATTAACGCCTCTAGGGTATTGCTTTGCTTTGATGCACTCCGTTCCCCTTCGATTTCTTTTTTATGTATCTGATTTTTGGCCTCGAACTGCATTTTGCCCCAATATTTACTGGCGTTCGCGCCGATTCTTATCTCGACCTCGTACATATCTAATCCTTCAGTGGGAGTGCGAGAGTCCCGTACAATAAAGAGGGCTTTGTAAAGTGCATCACTTTGTTTCTTTCCTCAAATCCCTTTAATTTTCCTAGCCTTTTCCACAATGCTTCTGTTTTTTTACTCCTTTTCACCGGCACAAGGTGGACAATGGCTCCGCCTGTCGTAATGCCGAAGGCCGATATGTCAACTTGCAGCTCCTCGGAGTAGGCAGCCAAAATTTCTCTCGCCTGCTGCCAATAAGGCTCTCTAAACTCTTTTGTCGTCCAGTCAGGTTTCGTCATGTTCCTTTTCCTCCATCGCTTCTTTGTATTTTCTTCTTATCATTGCTTTTCTCTCCGGGCCAATTCCCTTTATATCAATGGCCTTCTCAAGTGCCTCCTGGGATTCCTTTAAAAGCTCTGCCCTTATTTCCTCTCGTTCATCTTCGATTGCCATGTCATAGATTCCACTTAACAGGGCCTCCATGTCATTTTTCTTATATCCCTTGATTTTCCGGTGTTCATCCCGGTTTAGGTTTATCATTCGGTTTGATTTTATTACCATTTTGCCTCCTTTTAGGTTTGATGTAATTATCTTCATCCGACATTGTCTCTGGATTGTATTGGATGCATGTGTAATATCGGTATGGATATCCTGTTTTCTCTGATATTCCGGCAATGATGCTATCTTTGGGAATCCAGTATCCCTGCGGCGGAACCGGGGTTTTCGCCCAGGTATCGGCGGATACAATTTTCACTTTTTCTATTGGCATGATCAGATTTCGGCTGCACGAATAGCTTAGCTTGCTGGGAGCGTCCGGGTCCTTAAAGCTGTTTTTTGATTCTTTAATCAGATAAAAGGCAAGGTCTTTCACGTCTCCGTCTTCATAAATCGTGTTCATAAATGCAATTCCCCTCCCCCAGGTCTTTTGCACCAGCTTTGCAGTCATTCCGATCTCGTTTACGATTAGGTGATGATGGATCGCTTTATCTTCGTATTCGGTGGTGATGATGTATTTTAATGCTCGTCCCCTGCTCTTGTAGACTTTTCGAAGCTGCCGGAGAAATTCCCTAAGCACCTCCCTTGCTTCCTCCGGCATCGGCCGCTCGTTTTTCCGGTATGTTAACTGCATGTGGAAATCTCCATAATCAAAATTCATTGCAATTTTCCGGTACAGCCTCTTTATCCGGTTCCGTTCGTTTGTCTTCTTTACTTCTTCCGGGGTTTTCTTCTGCCGGGGCATGGGCTTTATTCCTTTGCATCCATAACGGCTGCTATGTACTTCTTCCACCTCTATTCGGTGGGGCAATTTACATATCTTTTTTAAATACGGCATGTCCTACTCCTGGTCCTATGTTTAATGGGTATAACAAGTGATTAAAACGGCCCTGTTTGTCTCTTTTTCTTGACTTTCAGGGCCGTTTGCCGTATACTTTAAGCAGGTGATTGCTGTGTATACAGCTCGGCTCAGTGCTTGTCAGGGTGCTGGGCCTTTTTCTTTTTCGGCTCTTATTCATTCGTCTCATGCTCTCCACTTTTTAACATCCTTTGGTAGTCCTTCCGCCATTCAAGTATATTTTCCATTTCCTCGTCAAGCGTTCCCGGATGGTACTCCTTTTTTTTGTTCCTTGTACTCGTTCCAGTATTTGAAAATGATCTCCCGGCAACTGACAATTGTATCTTGCTCCTGTTCAATATAGTCGCGTTGCTCTGATTCCCATTCCTCTCGTCTGGAATAGTTTGGGGTTCCATCGCTACTTACAAGGTCTTTCCATGTGCAGGTTTCCCCGCTCCCGCTTTTTATAACGCCGCTTGAAAGTTCTTCCTGCGTTATTTTTATGTTCTCTGTGCTGTCGGCTATATCGTCCCATGCTTGCAAGACTTCATCTATCCCACCCCACTCAACGAGATAAGAAAGGAAAGTCATTCCCGGGAACATGCCGAACCAGCAACGGTCAAACCATTGGCCGGCAAGGTCGCGCTCGTCCGAACCGTTGGAGTACGTCCCATATACAAGGTCACCTATAAAACTTTCCAGCAGCTTCCCCACGGTCAGCCCATGCGCCCCCGCCTTTTCCGCAATCCGCTTTACATCAGCATCTGATAATTCAAGTTCAATCGTGCGTTTTCTGATAGTTTTAATCTCCTGTTTTTGTTGCTCTCCGTATGTAAGGTACAATCGCAATCTCCTTCCTTCTCTAAATGTCAATTTGACCAAACAAGTCGAGGCTTGCGAGGGCCTTGTGGATTGAAATAGGAATACTTAAATTATCTTGCTTACCCTCTTAGTTGCATCCTCGCAAAAATATCCTCTTACATAACGACATTCGCTCGATTTTCGAAGTCTCCTTACGTCTTTCAAGCCGCAATTAATAACCGATTGCGACATCAAGAGCGCAACAAGCTCTACAAAATCGCCTATCCACATTTTTATCCATCCCTCGTTGAGCTTGCCGAAGCTGGATTCATGAAGGAGTTTCTTTCCTCCGGTTTGCAGACCAAGGCTATTATAATAGTTGATATAAATATCCTGGCGACCGGAGTTTCCCGTGGACGTTCTAAATGCATATTCCCGATCTCTTTTGTATGTTTGCTGATATTTGCGTATCATCAATCTAACATGCCTATCGGAAAGCAAAAATAAGATAATGTCTCTTGCGTAAGGGTCTGGTCCCGACAATATGTCTACGTCTACCATATTGTTTCTCGTGTCAATAACGATTGCCCCATGGCCTTTGTCGTTATAATGCTCTGACATTGGAGAGGTCAATGACTTATAACAAAATGGCTTAACAATTACTCCCTGCTCTTTATATGTTTTCATATTCTTTCCCCCTTCTTTTTTAAAAATATTTCAATTATCTGATTCAAACCCACCATAAGGGCATTCACTTTTTGCGTGTTCTCCAGGGCAGGTATAGCACTTGTTACAAATTTCGCATTCGTCCTGCTTCTGGCAATCTGGACAAATGCAAACTTCACAATCTTTCATTCGTTCACCTCTAAATCCTCAATTTCTGGCAATGGAGGCATTCGCCCACATGACCGATTCTTCCAGTTTTGTCATGGCAAGGGATTTCTCCCGGCTTCCTGGGCACATGTCATCAATCAAGTATGCCAGTTCCTTCGCCTTACCTCTAATGGCCTCGTATTTCTCCTGTTGCCCTTCTTTCGGGCTATGATACATAAAATTGTTCTCGATCTGATTATTCATATTTCCTCTTTTCTCCGGCACTCAGCAGCCGGCGGCTAAATCCTCAACTTCCATCCGAAGAACTTCCAGAAGCACTTTAGGTTCTACATTAAAAGCAGCTTCGTCTGTATATCCTTGACCCTTAAGGATAATTGCAGTTAATATCCTCGCCATATCCACATCTGATGCATTTCTGATTGTATCTGCTACTGTCAATTTTATTCCTCCTTCAAATCCTCACAGGCATTTCCAGACCAGTATGGCCGCCTGGAATATGACAACGCTGCACATTGCAAGTGTGATTATTTCAAGTATCTTTATGTACCTGTATTCATTCAAGTGCTTGTCCTGCTGCCGCGCCCGGCGCACTATCTCTGGACCGTTCTTGTAGTGTATGTGCATCTTTTCCCCCTCCTTTAATCACCGGTGCGGCGCCTCTTGTAGTCTTTGCAGGGATATTTCCTGCTCCGTTCCAGGCAGCGGCCGTAATACCGGCAGTTATTGCAATGATATCGTTCCTGTTCCATGGCTTGTCCACCCGAACCGGCTTTAGCCGGTATTCTCCTCCCTCTTCATGGCCGCTTTCATATGCGGCAATGCAATTTTTGCTATGTGCCGCATAATACTTTCAATCTCTTCTTTCGTGGTATCTTTGCAATAATCATCGTGGAATATGATTGTTGTCTCTCCGTCTTTTATAATTTCAACTACTGCCATGTGGTGCCCTCCTTCCTTATGGTAGAGTTTATGTTTGACTGGTTGTACTTGTTTCCATGCTTTTTTCTTTTATACCTCCTAGTTTTTAATGTGCGTTGGCTGGTTTATTTTTTCTTTCAAAAAATCTTGAGCGGTTTCAATAGTTCCCCTGAAGCGTCCCTGAAGCCCTTCTGGGAGTTCGTCCCAGTGTTCCATGATGTAACGGATCTGTTCAAGGCGTTTCGCCTCAATGTTTTTTGTGTCATCTCTGTTGGTTTTCATCTTTTCACCTCGCTTTCTTGTTGCTTACAACATCATTATAAGTGCTAATAGGACTATTGTCAATAGCATTTTGTTGATTTCGACACTTTTTTGTTGACATCAGCACATTTTTATACTATAATTAATCCAGAAAGCGAGGTGATAAATTTGAAAGAACGTATTAAGGCGTTACGTAAAACATTGGGATTGACTCAGCAAGAATTTGCTGATAGGGTTGGCTTGAAAAGAAATTCTCTCGCAAATTATGAAACTGGCCGAAATACGCCGATGGATGCTGTTATGAAATCTATCTGCCGCGAATTTAATGTAAACGAAACCTGGCTTAGAACTGGTAATGGGGAAATGTTTAACGAAATGGATTCGATGGATATAGCTTTTAATCGCTTCGGTCATATCATGGGGAATGCCTCAAATCAAAAAAAAGCCGTTTTAGCGGCCCTTGTTGAAATGATGTATTATTTTCCTGACGATAAATGGGATTATGTATATAAACAATTTGAGAATTGCTTAAATGAAGCGCATAATAAGCCTGGGGAGGGCTAATCCCTCCCCAATAGGCCTAAAATCAGATGATAAATCTTTTTGCAAGTATTTTCATCAAGAGAGTCAATAAGTTCATGCAGTGTTTGTTTGTAATTCATATGTACGCCCCCATTTCTCGAACGTTTGTTCTCAGATCATAATATCATACTTTTTAGAAATACTCAACAACTTTTACAGAACATTCGTTCGTCTTCCTGTATGGATATTGTTGTATCTATAACTTAAAACGTCTGTCGATAAATAGATATAACTTGATTTAATGATTTGTCCGAGAACTCGGACACTATTTGTAAGGGGAGTCAAAAAGCTCTATGATGCTGATGTTTAGACCTTTTGCGATGGCCTCTAAAGTGTCTAACCTAGGGCTTGTTCGTCCACAAATTATATCAGATATCGTAGAACGCGGTATACCAGTCATGTAGCTAACCTGTCGTACAGATAAATTTCGATTGTACATTATTTTATCAAGCAGTATCTCCATAATTAATATTTTACTGCTATTATTATACAAATTATCTTCCAAAATTTGGAAAATTCGGAGGGAATTTTATGAGTATTAAAGGTGTTTTTCAGGAGCTTTATGTTGGTAAAGCCGAAGCTAATCTGATTACAGGCTTCGGTAGCAGAAAGAATATCCCATACGAAGAACTTAAACAAATTAATTACGCATTTTCAAAACAAGGAGAGAGAGGATATCTTGATTTTAAAACTTTATCTGGCGCTACCATCCGCTTTTCATTTACTCAAAAAGTTAATATCAAAATAAAAAAAACAATTGAACTTATTAAGGAAAATTTCCCCCACTTGGATATCATCGAAGAAGATCTGTCGAGTTTAAAATTTTATCAACGCAATTGGTTTATAATAATTTTGATATTTCTATGTTGTTTTCCAATTGGCCTTTTTTTACTGTGGTATTACAAAAAGGGGACACGTGGTAGCCGAGCGATGCTAACCACCGCGGCAGTCTTTTTATGGGTTGCAGGTTTTTTTTCATCGTACAGAACTTTTGCCAATTCCTTTGATGAAGTAAACAGTGCTTACAATGATATAATGACTTCTGCTTCTGAAGCTGGTAACTTATTCCTTCCGGAAACAGAAAGTACGACTGAATCGACTTCAGATACCGAAGCATACTCCACCACATTAACGGCAGGCCATTATATTGTTGGTATAGACATACCGGAAGGAACGTATGATTTTTTCAGTAAAAAGGGTTCTGGTAATCTCTTTTCTGACGATGGCACATTAAACGAAATATTTACCGCTGATGACAGTCTGACCAAACGGCAATTTGAAGATTATGGAATAACAGATACTTGGAGCAAAGACGAGCTTCACAACATCGTCCTTGTCAGTGGAACCATTATTTCCGTCACCGGTACGCAACAAATTTCCGCAGGATGCAGTGATGCGAATATATCTGGCATGTCCGAGCGAGAGAAAAACGAAACACGTCCTATAGAATTAGGCTACGGTCTGTATGCTGCCGGCGATGATTTGCCAGCCGGTACGTATGATGTCGTGTGGATTGAAGGAAATGGCAATATAATGACCGAACCATATGAAATGGATTATGGTATAAACGAAATAATGGGCGATCCTTCTGACGGCAATGACGAATTATTGCAATCATTAAACGAGATAACGGAGGCACTTTATATCAAGCAATATACTAATTTGATGCTTAAAGAAAATGATATATTAAGTATCAAGGATATAAAAATTAAATTAATACCTAAATAAAAACCGCCCCTGCGCCAACAGGAACGGCTTTTATAGATTCTCTCCTGACATTTCAGGAAGATATGTTCTATCTATATAGTTGAATTATATCATTCCTGGAACGCCGTGGCAAGAGGCGTTATTTTTATGCACATTTTTTCATACAATGACTTAGCAGGGAGTGATATAATGTATGCAATTTATTTAAGAAAGAGCCGGGCAGACCGGGAAGCTGAGGCCCGCGGCGAGGGGGAAACCCTGGCCCGGCATGAACAGGAACTAACTAAGCTGTCAATCAAAATGAAGCTTCCCATTGGTGCTGTCTATAAAGAAATCGTCTCCGGCGAAACCATATCGGCTCGTCCATGGATGCAACAGCTTTTACTTGAGGTTATGCAGGGCAAATGGGAAGGTGTTTTGGTGATGGAGGTGGAACGATTGGCCCGTGGCGACACAAAGGATCAGGGTACAGTCGCTGAAGCATTTAAGTTTAGTCACACAAAAATCATTACACCGTCAAAAACTTATGACCCTGACAACGAATTTGATGAAGAATATTTTGAATTTAACCTTTTCATGTCCCGACGAGAATACAAGACCATTAACCGGCGGATTCAGCGCGGCCGGGTATCTGCATTTGACGAGGGGTGGTATATTGCCGGAACGGCACCGTATGGATATGAGAAGGTCAAGAAGAAGGAAAACAAAGGGTACGTATTAGAAATAGTTCCAGACGAAGCGAAAATTGTTCAATTAATATATGAACTTTACACTGCTTCACAGGAAGACGGTGCTTCTTTGGGTTCTTATCAGATTTGCGAACGCCTTAATTTGATGCAAGTGCCATCGCGTACCGGGCGCAAATGGTCAGCTTCTTCCGTTATCGATATTTTGCGCAATCCTGTATATGCCGGCTACCAGCGTTGGGGGTGGAGAAAGCCAGAAAAGCAGTTAATCGACGGAAGGATCATAGAGAGCCGCCCCAAAAACGACGACTGCAAAAAGGTACGAGGAAAATTTAAGCCAATTATAAGCGAAGAATTATATGAACAGGCCCAACTTATACGAAAATGTAAGCCCATCCCCAAAACTGGTATTACAATGCTCCAAAATCCACTATCTGGTCTTATTTATTGCGCGAAATGTGGAACCATGATGGCAAGGTCCGGAAGTAATACCAAAACAAATTACCCGGTTCTTCGCTGCCCTAATAGCCGATGTAATAATATATCAGCTCCCCTGCTTCTTGTGGAACAAAAATTACTGACCAGTCTTTCCGACTGGTTGAGAAAGTATGAACTGGATTGGCCCGAAAAAGAAAAGGACGAATACGCCTCAATTATCTCTTTTAAGGAAGCTGCTTATAAAAGCGTGCAGTCTGCCTATGGTCAAACCGAAAAGCAATTATCCAATACCTATGATCTGCTTGAACAGGGTATTTATGATATCGAAACCTTCCAGGAGCGCCGAAGGGTGCTTGAAGAAAAAAGATGTACTCTCCGGGTCGAACTTGATAAGCTAAAGAGGGACTATGATAATGCCATAGAAAGTGATAGCGCCCAGCGTGATTATATTCCGAAGGTCAAAAATATTATATCTGTCTATTGGACCATTGATGACGTTTCCGTCCGCAATGAAATGTTAAAAAGTGTGTTAATCAAAGCAGATTACCTAAAAACCGAGCGAAACCGAAAAGGGCAGGGTTCCACTGCAAATTTCACGCTTAATATATATCCTAAAACTCCAAAAGAGCCGTAAATATACGGTTTTCATTTTACCATAAAGCTATCGGCTCATATACATACGGCCCTCCGATGGCAGTCGCTCCGATTAATATGGTACGGAGAGTTGTGGAATATGCGCTGACCGAGATACCGGCCGAAAAAATAAGTCTGGGAATTCCCAATTACGGATATGACTGGCCGCTTCCTTATGAGCAGGGCGTTACAAAAGCCAGAAGTCTGGGTTACAGAGAAGCCGTTCAGCTTGCAATCGACCATGGAGTACCGATCTACTTTGATGAAACGGCCCAGTCTCCACATCTGCGCTACTGGCAATACGGCATCCAGCATGAAGTCTGGTTTGAGGATGTCAGAAGCATGTATGCCAAATTTGAGCTGATAAAAGAATATAACCTGGCAGGAGCCGGATACTGGCAGTTAATGCGGCTCTTCAGGGCCAACTGGCTTCTGGCCGATCATATGTTTTTAATTAAGCGGGGAGAGGCCGTGATTTAAACTGTGAATACTTGTTAATTCGTATCTCCTGTTGTACAATTAATTGGATAACGATAACCTGCATGCTCCGTGCACAGGTCACCGCCTTCAATCAGATACAAATAAAATCCGTGACGTCAAATATCACGGATTTTATCTGTTTTATAATAGTCTTAATAAGTGTCAAGCGGCGGTTTTACGGAATCCGGCAGCGGACAGGTGTATTTCCCGCCGTTTCTCTTTTTCACTTCCGTTTTGGCCGCTTCTATTACATCCGGGCGATCCATCGTCCTGACCGATGCCAGCGCCATCACCTTGGCAGCCGTCAGAAGTCCCTTATGGGCAATCGGGCTGCATGACTGAGCCGTCATCTGCCATGTATGACCCACATTTCCAATACAGCAGGTCGCCACATTGATGTTCAGGGTCGGTACGGCATATCCCACGTCTCCCACATCGGTGGAACCGGCTTCCAGCTTAATTTTTGACGGATCAAAGGAATGAATCTCACTGTCGAGAGGATTTTCCAGAATTTCCTCAAGTCTGTCCTCTCCGTACTTATCAATTATTTCCTTCCGTATCATTGTTTTTGTCTGTTCGTTATAGGTGTTGAGGAACTCCCTGGCCAGCCGGTAGTCCTCGTCTGTCCAGTCCGGAGCGCCTATTTCCTGCATACACTCATCTGCCACAGATGCCAGAGCCATATTGGGAATATATTCGGTAAATGCCATCGCCAGTTCGCATTCCACCGTCGTTCCGGCCATCATGGCCGCCCCTTTCGCCACATTTACGACACGTTCGTAAAGCTCCTTCACCTGTGACACATAGGGCGCTCTCACCTCATAACGCACCGTTGCATGATCCTGGACCACATTGGGAGCTGTTCCTCCCGCATCGATATAAGCATAGTGAATTCTGGCTTCCGGAATTATATGTTCCCTCAGATAATTGCAGCCCACGCTCATAAGCTCCGCGCTGTCCAGGGCGCTTCTGCCCAGATATGGAGTCGCTCCCGCATGGGATGTCAGTCCTTTAAAATAAAAGTTGGCTCCCATAATTGCATTGCTGTGCATCGGATCCACCTGGTTGGCCGTAGAAGGATGCCATGTGTATACAAAATCCACATCGTCAAACATCCCCGCACGGGCCATGAACTGTTTCGATCCGGCCCCTTCCTCGGCAGGGCAGCCAAAATAGATAATGGTGCCGTCTTTACGGAACTCTTCCAGATATTTCTTAACCGCTATCGCAGCGGCCAGAGCGCCGGTTCCAAGGGCACAATGACCGCAGCCATGGCCCGGCGCACCTTCCATTAATTCCTTCTTTACCGGAACGGCAGCCTCCTGGCTGAGTCCTGAAAGCGCGTCATACTCCCCGAGAATTCCCATCACCGGTCTTCCTGAGCCAAACGAAAATGTTCCCGTAAAACAGGTTGGAATTCCCGCCAGTCCCGTCTCTACGGTAAAACCGGATTCCTCCAGCAGTCCGCAGAGCAGCCCGGCCGATTTATCTTCGTGGAACGGCAGCTCTGCAAATTCCCAAATGCGGTCATTGGCCGCCAGTATCCGCTCTGCCTCTTCTTCCACTGCTCTCTCAATTAATTCAATATCCGTCAACTGTCATACCTCCTTTGCCACCGGTAAAACGTCAGCATGAACTTTCGCCTTTTTTCATTATATTACAGTACTTTACCAAGAAATTCAATGGTTCTCGGGTTTTTAGCATTGCCGAATATCTCATCCGGCGTACCCTGTTCCTGAATGATACCGTTATCAATGAAAAATACACGGTCACTGACCTCCCTGGCAAATCCCATTTCATGGGTCACAATGACGATTGTCATGCCGGACTCAGTCAGGGATTTGATTACATTAAGGACTTCCTTTACCATTTCCGGGTCAAGGGCCGATGTCGGCTCGTCAAAAAGCATCATATCCGGCTCCATCGCAAGAGCCCGCACAATCGCCAGCCTCTGCTTCTGTCCTCCGGAAAGCTTGCCGGGATAGACATCCTTTTTGTCCAAAAGTCCCACCCGATCCAAAAGCTCACACGCCTTTTTTTCCGCCTCGGCCTTTGGAACCTTTTTCTCCAGCACCGGAGTGATGGTGATATTATCGATTACCTTTAAATGAGGAAATACATTAAAGCTCTGGAACACCATTCCCATCTTCTGACGGAATTTGTCAATATTGACGGAGGCATCCGTGATGTCGGTTCCCCTGAATAATACCTTGCCTGAGGTTGGCTTTTCGAGACAGTTAAGACATCTCAAAAATGTACTTTTCCCTCCGCCGCTGGGGCCGATTACCGAAACCACCTCACCTTCGTAGATACATTCCGTAATTCCCCTCAGTACCTCTAAATCGCCGAAGGATTTTTTCAGGTTCTCCACACAGATAATCGGTTCAGCTTTCCCGCCCCGGCCTGCATCCTGCGATAATACTCTGTCATTGCATTTACCGTTCATTCCTGTTCATCCTCCATTCCGCATATTCCATGATTTTTCCTAAAACCGTAGTTACCATCAGGTAAATGATACCCGCTATCATCAGCGCCTCCACGGGGCGGAATGTCGCCGATGATATGGTTTTATACGATGTGGTAAGCTCGTTGATAAAGAATACGGAGGCAAGGGATGCCTGTTTGATCATGGTGATGAACTCATTGCCCAGTGCGGGCAGTATATTTTTAATTGCCTGCGGCAGGATTATCTGCGTCATTGTATGGCTGCCTGTCATTCCAAGGCTCCGCGCCGCCTCCGTCTGGCCTTTATCCACCGCCTGTATCCCGGCTCTGATTACCTCTGCCACATAAGAGCTGGCATTGATAATAAGCGCTATGATAATACAGGAACTGTCCGATATTTTCACCGGCAGCACCCTGGGTAAAAAAATCCAGAAGAAATACAATTGAAGCAGTATCGGCGTGCCTCTCAGCACCCAGATATAAAAACGCACAAACCACTGAAATGGTTTCACGCGTGAAAGCCGCATAATGGCCAAAATCATTCCTATCAATGTGCCGAAGAATACTGTAATTGCAGCAAGGCACAGGGTGCCGGTAAGGCCCTGTAAATATACAAAGCCGTACCGGTCCCACATTTTTATCATTGTCTCTATCATTTCCGAAGTCCTCCCGCCTTAAATCAGCCCGTTACAGGCCGAGACTCCGGGCATATTCCTTGTACTCTTCGTACCAGGACGCATACGTACCCTCTTTTACAACTTCATCAATGATTTCATTGACCTTCTGCAAAAGTTCCGTTTCACCCTTTGTGATACCGATTCTTGTCCCCTGTGTGGACTCATCCACGGTAAACGAGAAATCGGGCACAATCGTCATGCCGCAGCCGTCGTTCGCATCAAGATACAGCTCTGCTGTCGTCTTGGCGGTGATAACGGCGTCCGCTTTTCCTTCCTGAACCATCAGGAAACCGTCCGTTGTGGCAGAGACGCGTTTCAGCTCTTTATACGCCGGAACCTGTTCGTTTGCAAACATCTCCTGTAAAGAACCGCTCTGGACAACCAGTGTCTTGTCAGCCAGATCCTCCGCACTCTTAATCTTATCCAAATTCTCCGTTCGCACCATAAGCCCGTACTGTACTTTCTCATCGTCAAAATAATATCCCTTGGATAGTTCCATGGCCTCTGCTCTGGCGGGAGTGTAGGCGAGGGCTGAAATAGCCAGGTCATATTTGCCGTCTGAAATACCGCTTAGTACGGATTCAAAATCCAGAGGGACAATACGGCACTCGACACCCAGTTTCTCCGCTATATATCTGGCGAGTTCAATATCGGCGCCGACGTACTTGCCGTCCCCCTGCTTGGAAGGATCTATGAACTCATTCGGCGCAAAATACGGCTCTGTCGCAACTTCGATGTAACCGCGCTCGAGAATATCGGCAAGCCTGCCGCCGGATGCAGAATCAGAATGGGCGGCTTCAGAGCTTTCTGAACCCGGTACGGCGGCTGATGACCCGTCTGTATCATGATGCAGAGAACTCTCCTCACTTACTACTGTCGGCGCCTGGCTTAACGCAGAACAGGCACTGAGCATTGTCGTGGACAGTAAAGCGGCGGCTACGGAAGCGGCCAGCTTTTTCATTTGATTCTTTCTCATGTTTCCTTCCTCCTATCATAATATTTTAGCCTGTGGTGCATCTTCAGAATTTTAAGCCCGCACTTGTGCGGCAGTCCGGAGAGTAATCATAGTTCTTCCGGAATGTTGCTTTAGTCTGCTACCATGCTAATGCATGAAATTATATCCGTGACAACGCCGGCTGTCAAGTATTTTTTACTGTACAAAAATTCATTTTTTGTCTGTATACATTGATTTTAAAGGAAAAAACGGCATAAGTTTATATTTTAAAACAGGAGCTTAACGGGACAACGCAGGGGAACGGCAGCCGTGTTTACTTCCCGGGCGGCAAAACAGGCAGATTCCTCCACAATGCCGGAACCTGCCTGTCTCGATGGTAAAATCGTTAATTTTTAATTGTCATTCACGCTCTCCCATCGTAATGATTCTGCTTCACAATTGCTTATTCCCCTTCTATGTAGTTCAAAATATTCCCCAATCCCTATTCGGGCGATACTATCATTCTATTCATGAAAGAGAACAATTTTTCCATCACCTTTATTTTCTAATCCTGCGTTTCCTGTCATAGATCATCAGAAGGCAGCCCCATACCAGCAGTCCGGAAACGGCAGTGCCTGCAGCCGCATAGAATATTCCTCCAAAAAAAGAAGGATAACGCCCCGACAAAGCGGTAAGCGCAATTGAGGTCAGATTCGCGCAGACGTGCAGCCATATGGCCGGAACCAGTCCGTCAAAATGCTCATAAACAACCGCCAGCACAAGCCCCATTAAAAATCCGTAGACCGCCTGAACCAGATTGCCATGGTACAAGGCAAATAGAAGCGATGACAGAATGGCGGCCGGTATAATCCCCATCACGCCGCGCAGCCTGCCGTATCCCATTCCCCTGAAAATTAATTCCTCCACAACGGGAGCCGCAAAACCCACCGCCAGTATCTGAAGCCAGACGGAGACGCCGAATATGCTGGCGCTCACCTCATCGAATGCCTCTGAAACATAAGCGATACCGCTTATCTCAATCAGGTTGTTCAGAAAAACGCAAAGGGCTGCCGCCAATACAAAAAGCAGCGCGGCCCCGGTTCCAATATCCAGACGTACCCGCCAGGAAGGACCGTAATGACGGCCTTCCGTCTGCCTCCTCCTGCTGTAAAAATAATACAGAACCCCGGATGTCAGGATAGCTGAAATCAGCAGAATCCACATTACATCCAGTCTGGCTCCGACCAGCAAGGCCATCACTGTTGTTACAAAACTATAGAGCAGAATCGGCCATATCACCTGCCATACTACTGAAGCCGCTCCAAAATTTCTTCCAGTCATTTTTTTACTCCTTTGTCACAGTTGTAAGATGCATCAATTGTAGCATGGACGCAGATGAAAGTCTATTCATGGTTTCCAGAACCGCTCACAGCCCCTATGCCCGCGTAAACAGAAACGGCAGAGCCGTTCCCTTACTCGGAAACAGTCTCTGCCGCGTTCATTCTGCCGGACAGATATTCAAATACGCTGTAGAATACCACCGCCAGAGCAATACCGATTATGTTTGCCAAATACCTGTGCATCACAGCCCCGCCGGCCCCATAGAGGCCTGCCGCCACGGCAAGAGCGCCGAAAGAATTGAAAACCGTCTGCCACCCATAGGTTGCACAGAATCCTACACAGATTCCGCCGGCGATCCCCAGCATCCCGTAGCTCCCTTCCGGTAACACCCGGCACAGCAGGAGAAACAGCAGGCCTCCCGCTATGGTACCCGGCAGCCTGTGTTTTACGCGCTGCTTTAAATCTTCTGCAAATGGCTGCATGACCGACATGGCCGCAAAGCCCGCCCACATCGGCCGGGGAAGCCCCAGTTCCCGTGAAACAAGCATGACGAGAGCCACGCCGAGCGTAATGCAAAGCTGCCATTTAGTTCTGGACGATGTGAGATAAAATTCCCGAAAAAGGTCAGAAAGCCGTCTTTTATAGGTGATTTTATAATGATTTCGGTAAAAAATCAGGGCCGTCAGCAGACCGCCGGCCATAAGTCCCAAAATCCGCGTACCATATGCTCCGCCCGACACATCATTGCCTGACAGAAGCAGATACCCCAACACAAAAGTTGCATGGTTTGACATCAGAATATTATGACATCCAAAGAATGTAAGCGCGAAAATACAGATAAAATCCACAGCAAATGCCGTGATCGGAGAAGATACAGCCGCAATATGGGGCCCGACTGAAAGTATCCCGAAAATTCCCAGCAGGACAAAGAAGCTCTGCTTTGAATCAATTCCCAAATCCGCCTGCCTGAAGACCATGACTGCCAGCAGCACCACGACTCCCGCGATACTGTTTTCCGGCCCGAACAGGGCGGTAAATGCCGAAATAAAAGCCACGCAGAACGCCATGGTCAAAAATACCTTCAGGATATAGACGCCAATATGCCTCTGCTTCTCTCTGCGGTTCCCGGCATTTTTGATAAGCGCCTTTGAACCTGCCTGGTTTAATTGTAATTCCTGATATAATGTCAAATAAAATCCCGTCCTTTCAATCTAAACAAACTACTTCTGCCGTAACAGTTAAGACAGCATGAACAGTTACCTTCTGCCTCCGCTCTCATCCGTCCCGTCAGCCTGTGACTGCTGTTTTTCACCCGATATCCGGTTGCACTCGCAAAGCAGCCCGGCCAGCAGGCCAAACTTCTCTTCCCCCATCTGTGTCCTGAGCAGGTATACCGGTTCCAGGTAATACGCATAGGTTCCCTTCAGTTCCCGGCTGCCAAGCTCTGTAATCCGTAAAAAGTAACTTCGTTTATCCGCCTCGCTGACTTCCTTTTCCAAGAACCCCTTCATCTCCAGATTTTCAATCAGCCTGCTGGCGAGAGGCCTGCTGATTCCCATTTTTTCACATAGAGAATGCGGGGTCAGAGGATTTTCCGATAAATGCAGCCTCGACAGAAGATCCAATTCCTGAGCTGAGGAAATTCCGCCTTTCGGACTGCGCTTCACATGCAGGCTGCAGAACTGCCTGATATCCTGCATGATTTTCATCATTTCCATCCAATCCTTCTTTTCTGCTGCCTTTTCCATACCCTCTCCACTCACCGCATGCCGCCCCGGGCAGACTCACATTTACCGTATTTCATCAACAGATGCCCCGGACAAACCGGGCGTTTAGACCCGCGCAGTGCAAATATAGTTTACTTTGTTAATAAATAGGGATTATACTCCTTTTAATTTACTTTGTCAATTATTTCCAGCCAGACTTTTCATTGTCACAGCCGGGCAGAGCTTATTATTTTACCGGCGGCCGCCAGACCATCGCGTTATACAGAGGGGCCAGTAATTCGAAATAATAAACGACGGCATCAGCAATTGTATCCGATGTCTTCAATGTCTCATCGTCTGCTTCAAAAAACAGTCTCAAATACGACTCGCACCCATCGTGATCCTTTTTCAGAAAATCGCAGAAGTCCTCCGGTTCTTCGTTGTCGATGTCAAAGCTGTCATATTCGGAAAGGCCTTCATTGCAAATCTCCCATGTCATATGATGGCCCTGCAGCTTTCTTATTTCCTCAGTAATGGATTGCCGAAGTTGCGGCATTCTATCCTTAATGTGCATCCGATCCACAGCGTCATGGCGCACTGCCAAAAAAAGATTGACCTCAAACCCGCCCGGTACGATACAAAATTGCAGGCAGCCGTGTTTCTGGAAGCCCTTGATCTCATCCCTGTCCCGCTGTTCCAGGCACTGATTCAACAGGTCAATCTCTTTTTTCTTCTTGCCGTAGCGCACGCCCATCCATGCGACCTTAAATTTATTGAACTCGCACGGCCTGGTCATGGACGTAATATGGTCCGGGTTCCAATGGCACTCGACACCCAGCTTCCGGGCCTCAGGATAAATTTTTTTGTGGAGAAGAAGCATTTTACTCTGGATATCTTTTCGCCGCTTATCGATTTCGATATCGCTTCGTCTTTGATTTCGTATAAAAAATGCTTCGTAATCCCTGTATGTAAAAAAATACCCGTCTAACAGGTAAGTGTCCTCGTCAAATTCGTCATCCTGCCGGATAAAGCCCTTCAGCTTCTTCTTAAGCTCTCTCTGGGAACGCCGCAGCTCTTCTATAGTCTCCCGGGCCTCCTCATAATAGGCGATGACTTCCTGCGTCACTTCCACGGATTTGTGTTCGCAGTACCTGAAAAACCGGTCAAACCGTTCTAACCGCACATCCGTTTTATCCATCTCTTCAATATGGTCAAATTCAATATTCTTCGTAAGTCCACCCGCCGTAAAATTAGATGAACCGTAAATAATCTTGCTCGTTTCGCCTTTCAGCCAGTAAACCTTTGCATGAAAACGATAGTCAAAAAACACCCTGACATCCGCTATTTTCGTCAGTTGCCTCAATAGCTCATCGGGCTTGTCCTGTGAAAATTCATCCGACAGGTATATATGGATTTTGGATCGTTTCAAATTGTTTTTCTCTACCAAGTCTCTCAAAATCCGCAGTCCCTCTGCGGAAAAGAATGCCGTTCCGATATAAATCTCCCTGATTCCGCCAAAGGAAAGAAATTCCTTCTCCAAAGAGGTTGCAGATACGGTTTCGCTCCAATAGTACATTGGCCCCCTCCTATGTATTCCGTTCCATTCAAATTCCTTCCCGCTCAAATTTCTTTCTCATCTCCAGCGCTTCGGCAAGTGAATTTTTCCAGCCGTATTTTTTCAAATCCACCCTGTTTTCCGCCGAAACCGCTACGCCCTCCTCCGTCAACAGAAGCCGCTGCATTTCCGGGTACTCAAAATAGGCCGCTCCCGACAGAAAGCCGCTGCTGTTCACCAGCCGCCATGCTGGAATCCCGCTTTCCACACGGCCGTGGCTCAGCGCATACCCCACCTGCCTTGCATTGCGCGGCTTGCCGCAGAGCATTGCTATCTGACCGTATGTAGCGACTTTTCCATATGGTATTATATGACAGACCTTCTCCATCCGCTTATAAAAATCCATGCAGCACCTCCTGTCGGCCTATCCATCCGTTCTGTTCTGATACGCCGTCTCCGCATCTTCGTACGCCTGTCTTGTTGCTGCGTCAAAACATACCATTGTAACGTCCATCTGAGGGTACTGATGGATTGTCCTGACTGCAATTGCAGCCGCTTCTGAGACCGGGAACCGGTAAATGCCGGTGCTGATGGACGGAAATGCAATTTCATGGATATTGTGTTTTAATGCCAGCTCAAGACAGCTCCTGTAACATGATTCCAGAAGTTCGCGTTCGTTATGAGCGCCGTCCTGCCATACCGGCCCCGGCGTATGGATAATATACTCCGCCTTCAATTTGTATCCTTTTGTGATTTTGGCCTGTCCAGTCTTGCATCCGCGGAGCATCCGGCATTCTCCCAGAAGTTCCGGCCCGGCCGCCCGGTGGATGGCCCCGTCCACGCCGCCTCCGCCAAGAAGGGATGTATTCGCTGCATTTACAATTGCTGTAGTCTCACATTTCGTTATATCACCTGTGATTATTTTAAAAGACATTTTTCTCCTTTCCAGGGGCTTCTGCACTCGGGACAATTTCATTTCTCCCGGTTTTACTGTCTTTCTCCTTCATTTGCCTCCTCGACAACCAGTTCTTCCGGCGGCGCCTCCTCGATAAATGTGACATGCAGAACCGCCTGGGGCCAGTTCAGCCCGGTCCGTGCGTGTTTTCCCTTCTGCCTGGCCGTCCCCTCCAAAAGCTTTAAAAGTTCTGATAACACCTCCCGCGTGAGGTATCCTCCGCGCCAGTGGAACAGCAGCGGTTTCCCCTTCCTTATTGCCTGGAGGGCGCGTTTTTGCACATCCTCTGTTTTTGTAAATGACAATTTCTTTTCCCGGTAATAAAATTTCTCTCCGTCACTGCACTGAGGGACTTTGTAGATTACCGGCTCGTGATCGCGGAATATCTGTTTGTCATCCAGGTTAAAATAGTCGTATCTTACCATATCACCGTCGCTTAGCGTATTATCAAATGTGGCATCCAAATGATAATACATGCCTCCTGATTTAATGACGTTCCATGCGTGGCGGTACTTGATATTTTTATCCGGATTGGAATCTGAAATCGCGATCATACACCAGATTCCCAGATTATCGCAGAGGATTTTGACGGTTTTGGCAATTCCTTCGCAAACCCCGACTCCCTGTCCCAGCGGGCCGATTATCTCATGGGAGTAGGGCTTTTTCAGCTTATCGTAATGGACATGGGTGCAGATAAAATCGTGAATGTACTGTTCTTTGTCTCGCTCCGCAAGTGACTGCGCCGGCCGGCACAGCTTTTCCACACGCGCCTTCATCGCCTTTTGATGCTCTTTAATCTTACCTTTTTCAAACAGGTATTCCGGTATCATCTCCACATTGCCGGAATCCGGAAAAAACCGGTAGTGAAAACCCACGGCATAAAAGATCTCCGGGCAGTCGAGTCTCAGTTTAAAGAAAATATCACTCAGCTCATGATTCTCCAGCCGCGGTACCGGAAATGACGGAGCCAAAGAGACCAGGCCGGTTTTCATGGCGTGGTAGGCTGTCCGTTGTGCTTTGCTCATTTGGTTGTAATAGTATGGTTCCATGAATCCTCCTGCGGCCTTTATTCTCTCAGTGCTTATTCCGGCTCCGGCCCGGAATCCTGTTCTCTCTTTAACACTGCCTCAAACACTCCCTGATCCCAATTCGTTTTCTTCAGGATTTCAAAAATGCTTTCTAACGTGGTCTCAAGTTTCATCTTTTTATCCGTAAAAATATGGTTTTCACCTTTCGGTTTTCCCCATACATCCACAAATTGCCGCACTCTCTGATAGATGTACTCCTCAACCTCATTTACGGTGCTGCCTATCTCCGTATTATAGCAGCTTTTAGATACACGGTTTGGATTCCATTCATCCGTATCGGCCGCCAGATAGCGATTCTCCGACCTTAATTTCGTATTTATCGTACCAGACACTGATCCCAAGGCGCTGTAAATCTCTCGCCAATTTTTCTACAAATGGTTTGTCTATGCTTGTATGGCTAAGAAATATGGTGGGCATAAAGACCTCCTCTTTCGTATGAAAACGGTTACCGTCAGTCCTGTATCTCCGCCATAAATTGACTGACTGCCTGTTTAATCGTCATGCATGGCAGGCCCTGCTTTTTAATGCCGTTTTCTTCAATGTTGACAACATGGAAAACATAGTCATTCACCGGTACATAATCCATCTCTATCAGGACATTGTCCTCAACATCCTGAAGCAGCACAATGGTTGTCTGGGTGCTGTTAATGAATTTCTGCACATCGGATAAATATCTTGAACAGTCCTTTTCCCGTGCAAAGGCCTCTGTCAGCTTATTCAGTTTTTCTTCCCTGTCTTTGGATGTACATTTCGTGTAGGTCCACATAGTATTCCCTCCTGTTAATTTGCATCATTGAGTCAAAATCTATCTTATATCTACTGTCTGATTACAATTCCCGCCTTATTTTATCGAGCAATTCCATGTCAGCCGGAAGCCATGATATACAACTCAGTTCTTCCTTTCCCAACCATTTTGCCTCATCATGTTCTAGTAATTCCAGCGATCCTTTTATAATACTACACCAGTAGCATTTCATTGATAAATGAAAAGTAGGGTAATCATATTCTATAACATCAATCAAATCCCCGACCGCGATATCCGTGTTCAATTCCTCACGAATCTCACGTTTTAATGCCTCTTTAGCTCCTTCACCAGGCTCAATCTTTCCACCAGGAAATTCCCAACCGCCCTTAAATTCACCGTAACCACGCTGTGTTGCAAATACTTTGTCATTTCTTTTAATCACTGCTGCTACTACGTTTACTGCCATCATTGTTTCCTTTATCTCTTATAAATAAGTTTTTTGGGATGTGTTAGGTTGTTTTATGTAATCTGTACATTTATATAACTGACGCAATTCATTATTAGATAATTCTGCCCCTATACTGATTCCCGGATTAAATCCCATTGCAGCCCTCCATTTATCCAGTATCTATCTACTCCAATTGTGTTACTAAAATTATATCATAGAACTTTAAGCTTGGCGACTTCATAAAAAGAGCAATGTATTTCTTTCTATTATAGTGTATTGGCTATAAAAAACACTATATCAAAAGTAAAAACATTGCTCTTTTTATGAAGTCATCAGTCAAACCACGAATGCCCGTCTCGACCTAAAAGCGCATCTGCCGCCTCAGGCCCAGCGCTGCCCTGCTCATAAATATGCACAGGAAGTCCCATTTCACGGTATTTCTCCCGCACCTCGTCCACGTAGTTCCAGCTTGTCTCAACCTGATCCCACTGTGAAAACCAGGAACGCTCCCCACGCATGCAGGCGCCGAGCAAGCGTTCATAGGCTTCCGGCGTATTCATTCGGTTTACATAAGAACAGCTCTGGCAGAAATCCATTTTCGCCTGTATACTTTCCTCCGTCTCACCCGGCTTCTTAATATTAAACTGAAGATATACGCCTTCCGTAGGCTGAATCTTAATATTCAGGATATTTGACTCTAATCCGGGAGCCGGGCTTTTAAATACAACCGCCACCTGCATTTCCCGTCTACCCAGTTTTTTACCGGTGCGCACATAGAAGGGCATGCCTCTCCACCTGTCATTATCAACCGACAGCTTCAGTGCAGCGTAGGTCTCAGTCGAAGAATTTCTGTCAACGGAGGGTTCTTCACGGTATCCGCCGTATTGGCCCAGTACCATACTTTGTGAAATATCCTCCGGTACCTGGAGCGCTCTGAGTACTTTTATCTGTTCACGGTGCATATCCTCTACGGCCAGGCTGCCGGGCTGCTCCATCGCCACAATGGTGAGAATCTGAAACAGGTGGTTCTGTACCATGTCCTTAAGAGCGCCGCTGTGGTCATAATAACCGCCTCTCGTCTCGACCCCGACCTCTTCCATCGCCGAAATCTGAATGCACTCTATATGCTCTGCATCCCAGACATTACTGAAAATTGGATTTGCAAAACGGATAATCTGAATATTCCGCACCATCTCTTTCCCAAGATAATGATCAATCCGGTAAATATGATCCGGCTTAAAAAATGACTCCATCGTCCTATTCAGCTCAGCCGCCGAGGATAAGTCTTCTCCAAAAGGTTTTTCCAGAACTACCTTTCCATGCTCTGCTCCGGCCACACTTTTTAAACCATTTACGATTGTGCTGAAATATCTGGGGGCAACGGCAAAATAAAATATGTGATTTCCGGCCCCCATTTTTTTATAGAAACTATCCAGACCCCCATACTCCTTTTCATCTGTAAAATCCATACGGTAATATAGAATACGTTCCGCAAGCTTTTGGTAGGTCTCCTCTTTGAAGTGCAGCCTTGCAAATTTCTCCACCCACTCTCTGGCCATGGTACGGTATGTCTCACTGGTGTAGTCCCGTCTTCCGATTACCACCACCCGGGGACAAAATACTTTGTCATCCGAGGCCTCAATATTATAAAGAGCCGGGAGAAGCTTCCTGAAGGTCAGGTCTCCGGTTCCGCCAAAGATTGTAAATATCTGCTCTTTATTCATGCTCAAACCTCCAATCATGGTGGAAAATGCCGTCCCTGTCTGTCCGCTCATACGTATGCGCTCCAAAACAGTCCCTCTGGGCCTGAATCAGGTTTGCGCCTACCGGTGTCCCCCGGAACGCGTCTATATAGGAGATTGCCTGGCTCATAGCCGGTACAGGGATTCCGTTTTGAATTCCCGTTGCCAGGATACTTCTCAGGCTGTCCTGTCCATGGTTGATCCCGTCTCTAAAAAACGAGTCCAGCATCAGGTTGGGTAGTTCCCTGTTATTTGTGAACGCTTTTGTTATATCATCTAAAAATTCGGCCTGTATGATACATCCCGCCCTGAAAATGGAAGCTATCTTTCCGTAGTCTAAATCCCAGCCATATTCAGAAGAAGCATGGGAAAGTAAATCGAAGCCCTGCGCATATGCGGCTATTTTAGCTGTATAAAGTCCTTTTCTCACTTTTTCCTGAAAAGCGGCTTTGTCCGGCACCAGATTCTGCATTGGCCCCGCAAATAGTTCTCTTGCCGCATTTCTTTCACTGATACGGTTTGACATGATTCTCGCATTGCAGGCTGCCGTAATCATGGAAACATTTATGCCCTGTTTCAGTGACTCTAAACTGGTCCATCTTCCCGTTCCCTTCTGCCCGGCACTGTCCAAAATATAGTCAACCAGCTCTCCGTCTGTAAAATCATCCTTTTCACGGAAAATGCCTGCTGTAATCCCTATCAGGTAACTCTTTAATTCACCTTTATTCCATTCTGTAAATACATCGGCCAGCTCCCTGTTTGTAAATCCGCCGGCATATTTAAGAAGCAGATACGCCTCTGCAATTAACTGCATATCTGCGTATTCAATTCCATTATGGACCATTTTCACATAATGTCCCGCTCCGTCCGGCCCCATATAGGCACAACATGGTTCTCCCTGCGCTTTTGCTGCAATTTCTTCCAGAATCGGCGCAATATGCTCATAGGCCTTTTTATCACCGCCCGGCATTATGGATGGGCCAAAACGGGCTCCCATTTCACCGCCGGATACTCCGGTACCGAAATAATAAATTCCTTTTTCCTTCAGCTCTTTTTCCCGTCTTATTGTATCCTCAAAAAATGAATTTCCGCCGTCCAGGATCATGTCGCCTTCATCAAGCAAGGGAAGAAGCTGGTCTATCACCATATCTACCGGTTTTCCCGCTTTGACCATTATCAGGAACTTTCGGGGTCTCTCCTGGGAATCCACAAGCTCTTTCAGATCATAAAACGGGATGAGATTTTCATGGGGATGTTCCCTCATCAGCGTTTCTGTCACCTCACGGCTTCGATTGTATCCTCCTACTTTAAATCCGTGATCCGCCATATTCAGGGCAAGACTCCTGCCCATAACTGCAAGTCCGATGATACCTATCTGCGTTGTTGGTATTTGCATTTTTATTACCTCCTCTGTGTTAATGCTGCTGAGTATTGTTGCGAAATGTCAATGATACGCCCTCCGGCATGGGGACGGAATCCAGAAGTCCTTTCAGTAATCCGCTTGTTCTATCCCTACCTATACTTACGATACCGCCCGCAAAACGGTTGGCTGCCAATAAAAAGTTTTCATCCGGGCTTAAGATAAAATCGCGGGGATGAACTCCTCCGCAGGAGCTATGCTGAATGACAGCGGCTTTTTCACCCTGTACATTGATAACAGCCAGGATATCGAGCCCCCGTATGGAAATGTATAGAAATTTCTCATCTGAGGTAAGGCGGATTGCTGCTGCCGCAGGTTCTGCTTTTTTAACCGATTCTCTTTCTTTTTTGCTTACCCCATCCGCACTCGCCAAATGTGAGGCTTCCGGAAGTACAGACAAGGTCTGCTCTAACTTAAATTGATTTTTATTTACATTGAATATGAATAGTTCATTACTCAATTCACTTACCACGTATAGTTTAGTATGTGCTCTGTTAAACACGCCATGCCTGGGACCGCTGCCCTTTGGAAATAATATCTCGCCTGCCGGAATATATCCGTTTTCTTTATCAAACAGACGGATTTTATTTTGTTCAAGGCATGGAACCAATATATATGGCTCATGTAATATAATCTGATGGCAGCCCGCCCTGTCCCCATTTTCTATCCTCTTTATCAGGGAAGGAACCCCTTTTTCCAAATGATACACCATGACATTTCCTTCATGATAGTTGGCCGTATAAACAGTGCTGCCATCCTGCAGAATATAACAGGGTGTTTGCTTCTCTTCAAGAATTTCTTCCACATGGTCTATTTCCTTCTCTTTTAGAGTCAGGAAACAGGTTCCTGCCTTTCCTTGCTTTTCTATGGGAAAAGCCATGGAGTCCCTTTGCAGGCTGATCCATTTTGCATTGGGAGCCTCGTAAAATAATTCCGGCTGTGACATGATTCCGGTATCCGGAGAGACTGTGAAATGGTATACGCCTTTGCTGTTATCGGAATTGTAGGTTCCGATATAAACGTCTAACGGATAGGAGTAGTCAGTTGGATGATTGTTGAGTTTTGTCGTGTTTTCTATGTTAGTTTTTTGAGTGGGTATGATATCATTATTCGTATTTTTGCTTATCTCCGAGTTTTGGCTATCGTCTGGTTTCGGATTAGGTTCTGTGTTGGATTTTAAGTTTACTACCATTTTTATATACCTTCTTTCCTGAGCATATCTTTATTATGGCCTTCGATTATTTATCTTCATAAATAATGTGGTATTGCAATTATTAGATGGGATTTCCCTTTAAATGATGTATATATTATTGATGGATAAGTGGGTTCTGATACTTCTTTATGTGTTAGTTATATTATTATTATTGGGAAATGTATGTTCTGCTCTCTTTACTGTAAGTATAATTGTTACAGTTTAAAAAGTCAATCATTATTTTGAATTAGTTTTGGAGGGGGAATTGATATGGCTTTGATAGCGTCATCGAACAGACTAAGTGAAGCAAATCTAAATTAAGCGATTTTATTTACAAGGTCTATAAAAAAGTTATTCCACCTATAAAATTTCAATCCACAAGGCTCTCGCGAGCCTCGACTCGAACGGATGCTGCAGGCTTACGGCGAGAACAGATTTCAATCCACAAGGCTCTCGCGAGCCTCGACGATTGGCCGGCTGCCGATGACCCTGGAGGTAGCTGATTTCAATCCACAAGGCTCTCGCGAGCCTCGACATTGCATTGATTGTAGACAACATTAAAACAAACGATTTCAATCCACAAGGCTCTCGCGAGCCTCGACAAAAGCCCCTCAACCGCTTTTTTTGTAAGCAGAAATTTCAATCCACAAGGCTCTCGCGAGCCTCGACTGTCAAGTTTTTCTGTATTACGGTTACGTAATCCAATTTCAATCCACAAGGCTCTCGCGAGCCTCGACCACGAAGGAATAAGAAAAGGCTTGGACATTGCTATTTCAATCCACAAGGCTCTCGCGAGCCTCGACGGCAAAAATGCACAATTATTCTTGCATCTATGCCACATTTACATGCTTCATATTATACATCTTCTACAAATCGTTTATCAAGTTGAAATTTCCTCGCGTAATTTAATAGTATTTTCCGGCCAATTGTAGTGCGAATCTCCCTGGGATTTTATGTACAACTACTATTCGCACTTGGTTCTTCTTACTAAAGATCAATACCCATCAAATCAACCCATAGTTAACCCTACAGTTTTCAAACAAGCAATGTAATAATGAAATATTATGTTTAATTTTCACTCTAAATAGGCTGTATACTTATCACGCTTCCCCTTGCATAACTCTTTTGGATATTTTCCGTTATTTTTATTCATTTTTTCAGTAACCGCACTGAAAAGATCTAACCCCAAATCATCCGAAAGCATAAGCAGATATATAAAGATATCAGCAATTTCATCCTTCATTCTATCCAGATTATTTTCTACCGCTTCCTCACTTGATTTCCATTGGAACAATTCCAGCAATTCTGATGCTTCAAGTGAAATGGAGATTGATAAATCCTTAGGATTGTGAAACTTTCTCCAATCTCTTTCCTCTCTAAATTTATTTATCTTGTTTATTAAATCCTGAATATTAATATCTTTTGCCATAGCAGCTTTCCCCTTCCCTTTTAAATATATTTTCTTTGTAACACTGGGAATTATAGAGTATTTCGAGGTGAGTAGTAAAGATGTATAGTCGACATAAGTGCTTCCAACTTCTAGTCGTTGAATTTCAATCCACAAGGCTCTCACGAGCCTCGACCAGATATGCCGGAAAATTATATGGACGCAAACGATTTCAATCCACAAGGCTCTCACGAGCCTCGACAGCAAAAATACACAATTATCCTTGCATCCATGCCAAATTTATATATCTTAATTATACACCTTCAACAAATCATCCAGCAAGTCAAAAAATTTTCTCGTATTTTAATCCTATTTTCCGGCCGTTTGCAGTGCGAATCCCCCTGGAATTTTATGTGCAACTATTATTCGCACCAGAGTTTCCTTACTAAAAATCAACCCTCTTTTAAATTACCTCCATTATCCATATGTGCTAAATTTTCCCGTACAATCCTAAACAATCATTTAAAATGGCGGTCGCAGTTAACAGTGTACCCAGCAGTTTATTATGTTTTGTCACGCTCGAAGAATTCAAATGTATTTACATAAATGTTTATATTTTTTATATGAACAAAGTATATAACAGATTATAATTCCGCGCTTCACACTAATTTAAAGCCGCTTAAGATAAAATCCAATCTCCAAATATCAGCTTCTCTTATTACGCTTTCATTTTACTTTTAAAATAAGCCTCAAGTTTCTTGTTCGTAAAATACACTCTGCAACCATCCATACCTCTGCTTAATAAAATATAATAATTATTTTTTATATATTCTAACAATTGAGAATCATCAGGATCCTCATTTTTTATAGTTTTTCCATTTATGTCGTAAAATGAATCTCTGTTAGGGATAAGTTTACCATCTTCACTTATATCAATATCGTCACCAATGATCACTCCAACATAGTTTAAATCAACACTTAAAACTGCATGTGTACACCCCACCTCATCCTTCGAATTTTTCTGCTCTGTCCATTTTTCACTGTTTTTATTCCAACGTCGTTTAAAATCGCCTTCTATAAAATCATATTTACCGGAATCTTTTTTTGAAATCCACTCAAATGCATATCCTGATAAAATTCGGCTTCTTTCTGCGCCAGGAATAGACTGCTTATCCTTCACCCAACGTTCTAATGCTTTCATACTGTGTACAATATTAAAATCATACTCTTTAAATACAGTTGGATTATAAGATACAGCCTCGATTTGCAATATATTTTTCAATGCGCTGATATAATCCTTTCCATCTGCCACTTTAAATTGACCTCTTATTCGGAACTGCTGTTCAAGTTTAAGCTTATAAAACTCTTTACACCCTTTTTCAAAAGTACGTATGTCAATGTCAGAAGGTCTAATCCTCTGATATTTATCATAAAAGATAACAAGATTATTAGTAATTCTTTTTAATTGCTGAAGTTCGTTATTTTCAACATTGTCCTTATCCAAATGCTTAAACATCCATCCATCTTTTGAAAAGTATTTTCTTAGTCGCTGCCCTTCATCAACAACTACTGTATCATATCGTTTACTTGAATTTATAATCCCCGCTGCAGTTGCCACAGTAACATTTAAGTTTAGTTTTTTATACAGACCTCTGAAAAGCTTAGGCAGAGTTTTATTCGGCAAAATTACAGCTATATTTTCTGCACAGACTCCTTTTTCATTTACAAGATTATATACAATCGTATTGGTCAATAATGATTTCCCGGTACCTGGTTCCCCATAAACAACAATTTTATGCTGCGGCTTTTCCTTGTCTATTATAGCTTCACAAACATAATCGACAATCATTTGCTGTTGTTCCGACAGTGTTTTGAATGGAGAATAACGGTATAATAAGGTCATTTCAATATCCTTATGGTTCAAAGTAACCAAGCCCATCTTCTTTAAATCATTCCATACCGGGATTATAATATCGCTATATGATTCTATTTTATTTGAATATTCTTTATATTTTTGATATACGCCTGTATTCAATACTTTTCTTTTTTCCGCCAGAAAGCAGGCGATCAATGCTGTTTCTAACTCTTTTATAACGCTCGCATTAAATAGGGTACCATAAATAATTAATAATTGTTTTAATTTTTCCCTTTTAATTATATTTGAATGCTCCTTAACTCGTTTTAAAAATCTGCTGGACTCTCCAATATAAATTTTAGAATTGTTATATAATATATATACAATCGGATAACTTTTATAAACTCGGGCCTCCCCACACACCGAATCAAGAGGTTTCGTTCGGTATTGTTCATACTCAATTTCAAAACCGGCAATATCAAAACTGTCAATTTTATAATTCAATCCCATAATTAATTTTCACTCTCCAAATAAGCTGTATTATCACCTTTTCAACTCTTATCCGTTTTATGTTCCAATATTTTTATCGAATCTAAATAATCCTTCTCCACATCACTGAGGGTTCTGGTTTTATATATTCTGTATTCACTCGTTGCTTTATCAACTGCTTATTTATGAGTAACACTTCCGTTTCCTTGAAGTAACTGTTCGCCACTCATTGTAAGGATACGATCCAAATGCTCTGTCCAATGCTCATAGTCATTACCTGTTCCCGCTCTGCCTGACGTTCCGCAAAATCAAGATACCATGAAAACAAGTTGTCCCATAGCCCGAAGCTCTTTTTCATTCAGATAGTTTTTGGCAATGACAGTCTCCTTTAGTGTTGGCTGGTTTCCTGCAAATGCCATAAGTCCCATAAACTCTTTTTCAGCATGTATAAATAACTTCTGCTGCAGTTTATCCATGAATCGCATAGTGTATCTTATTCTGAACCTTTTTAAACAACTGAATTGATATTTCAGCTTTCGGATCATAGTCAATACTTGTAGCATAAATTTCTAAGACCTGTCTGTAAAATACCTTCTCAGAAGCACGTATATCTCTAATACGTTCAAGTAATTCTTTCAGGCGCTCATCGTCCAGTGCGAAACCTTTTTTCATATATTCTTTTAAAATACCTATTGCCCAAATCCTAATTGTGTACCGCGCTTTGACTTCACCCGATAACCGACCGAAATAATCACGTCAAAATTATAATAATCTACATCATAAACTTTCCCATCAGCAGCAGTGTAGGCAAATTTTGCCTATACTGATTCTTTAGACAATTCTCCTTCTTAAAAAACATTCCTGGTATGCTTGCCTATTACACTTCTATCTCTCTGGAACAGTTCTGCCATCTGATCAATTGACAACCAGGCCGTATCTCCAGCAAAAGTTGTATCTATCTTTGCCAAACCACTATATCTTGTTATTATGCTCCGCTATTTTCCTTTCAAACCACAATTCCGCATCATTATTACCGACTCGACATGCGGTGAAAGGTGGCTTTTATACTACATGGCGAAAGGAACTCTTCTTATAGCGTAGTAGAATAAATTTTTCAGTTATTTCTACCTACTCACCCCCTTTTGTTAAAAATCACCCCACTCTATACAGTTTTACCCCGCCAATATCTTTTAACAGTCAATTATCCTATCCATCAATTTCTTCCAACCTCCGGGCAATTTCTTCTGGTCCCGGCAATAGCTTTTTCATTTCCTCCGGCAATTCATTACTGATTTTGTAAGTCGCCACTCCCATAGGTACTGTTGCACTCTTTAATGCATATTCTACAACTGTCCTATTTTTACTACGGCATATAATGATGCCAATAGATGAGTTTTCCTCTGGTAGTTTTTCCTGTTCATCCAACGCTGTTAAATAGAACTGCAGCTGTCCTACATCAGCAGGATCAAACTTACCTATTTTCAATTCAATCGCAACCATACTTCTGAGTTTCCGATGGTATAGCAACAAGTCTATAAAAAACTCATCACCATTTACTACGATTTTGTATTGATTCCCTATAAAAGCAAACATTCCACCCATCTCGGATAAAAACTTTTGAATGTGATAAATAAGTGCCTGCTCCAATTCACGCTCACTATGTTCTGGCGCCAGTTCCATAAAATCAAACATATATTCATCCTTAACGGCCAACTCTGCCTGTCGTTTATACTCTTCAGGAAGTTGCGTGTCGAAATTAGTCTGATTTAAAAGAAATTTCTCAAATGTCTTTATTGAAATATTATGTATTAAAACATCTTTCGACCAGCCATACTTACGGGTCATTTTTAAATAAAATTCTCTTTCCTGCCTATCCTTGCATTTTTCTAAAATCAAATATATTTTTGTCCAATTTATTTCTGCCACTATTGGTGGCACATCTCCATTTTCTTCAAATGTCACAAAGAAATTCCTCATACGCCATAAGTTTCTTGCCGAGAAACCAGTTCTTCCTGAAAATGTTTCCCGCAATTCTAAAGCCAAATCTTCAACTATCGATTTCCCCCAACCATATCGTTTTTGTCTCTCACAAATTTCTTTACCAATATCCCAATACAACTGAATCAGATTTTTATTTACTAACTTCAGCGATTCATATTGTGCATTCTGAATTTTTTGAATAATACTGTTTACAAAATCTTTATATTCCAACGTATAGATTATGTCATTCATAACGTCCCTTTCTAAATTCTGCCACCAACGGTGGCAGAATTTAAACTATCTATTCATCCCACATTTCTCGATAATACAAAATATAGTCGTGCACTAATCCTGGATGTTTTAAATATAGGCCTCTGCATACCCGTTTAAACAGCAATAACATTTCGTCAAATTGGCAAAAATCCAACATTCCGTCCAAAATAAATGCTATTTCCTGCTCATCTGTAATCTTTTCATCTAAAATATCATTGACTATATTTGTATATTGCAAAACTGCCACATTGGACAGAGTCTTTAATTGCTCTGCCATCTTCATAATTTCTTTATCCATTTATCCAATGATTCCTTTAGCTATTTTTAATCTATTATTACAGATTTATCTTTGTTCATACGGTTCATTATACTTCACTGCTTGCAATGCTTGGTCTTCTCCAGTAGAGGGCAAAAAAGCATAGTGCGTATAATAGTTTGCGTTTGAGCACATATTAATTAATCTTCGAATATTTGAATCATTAAGAGAAAGCCCTATAAAAATATTCGTATTTGAGGAAAACAAAGTTGTTTGGATATTATTGGACCATAAATTTTGCTTGTAAATTTGGTTCTGATAATCATCCTCACTTAGAACTATTTCTGTAATGACACCACCTTTCATTGGAATATAACCATGCGGATAGAAGATGCGATTCTTACCCTTTATTTGATTACTCTCATAACAATTCCTATACTTTAACCCGCTTCGCTTTAAGGAATGATAAAATGTGTCATCATAATTGTAATCTATTATATTGCTAATATCGTATTTCTTTACCAATTTAATAAGTTCTTGATATAATGGCGAAATATTGAGTATGTATGGATTGTCTTCATAAGATGAATACAGTGATTTTCTTATCAGATAGTTCCAATCACTAGGTCGTACTTGATTTTTTATCATCTGGGCAATTATGGTCAAATCACTAGACATAATTTTTTCCATAAAAGTATCTTGTAATTGGTGAACAAGCTTATAGCTTTGCCTCATTGATTCATTTCTTTTAAAACATTCTTCGTCAGAAAGTTTTCGTCCATTCGCCCAATATTCAGCATTCTCAAAAGCATTTTCAAGGAAAGAATTAATTCTGGATTTTCTTGTTCACGCAAATACATTTCATAGCTATTAGTCAATGCAATTGAAACATTAGAAGGCGGACAATTTATAACTCCTTTTCCAGAATCTATATCCAATGACCATTGTTCAAAATAGCAATGACAAATCCTTTTTAATAATCTTGACCAAACAGGAAGTCCTACTGTCGCAGATGCGCCAGCTCCTAATACAAGGCAACAGGAATGATCATTTAAATCGTGCATTAATTTATAAAAATTACTACAACTTTGCTTTGATAAAAAATTGATTCTCTCATCTGGGTACATATTAACCTCTCACTGCAAATTCTAATTTTTCACCAAGTTATATTTACTACATTTATGAGAACGCGTCTATATTAGGAACCGCCTTGAGTCTAAAATAAATGCCTAATAGTAGCTCTACCGAATTATATCTACTTTTGCCTGATTGTTTACCTATTGCCAAATAGTATAAAGTTATGCCAGATTGTATATATTATCTTGCGTAACCTTCATTCTTGAACTACCCTGCGTTATTCCCGTCCCCTTATCTGCGGAAACTTATCCATCTCACTTTTCGTTAAAACACAACTTCATTTTCCTCATATAATCCCGCAAACCCGCCTAAAATCAAGGTTTCCGCACGAGAAGCGTGGCGGTTTCCACGTGCCCACTCATAGGAAACATATCCACACAACTTACTCTCTCCACCCAATACCCTCTCTCCTCCAAATACTTCACATCCCGGGCCAGCGTAGCCGAATCACAGCTCACATAAACCACTTTCTTCGGCCCCATCATTACAATCGTATCCAGGCAGACCGGATCGCACCCTTTCCTGGGCGGATCAACGACAATCACATCGGCATAAACCTTATCCTCTTCATACTGTTTGGGCAGCACTTCCTCGGCCTTCCCCACAAAAAACTCTACATTTTCTATACCATTGAGCCGCGCATTTTCCCTGGCGTCTTCAATCGCCTGAGGCACAATCTCAACGCCATAGACCTTTTTCGCTTTCTGTGACAAAAACAGCGAAATTGTGCCAATCCCGCAATACAAATCCCACACCGTCTCTTCCCCTGTCAATCCGGCATACTCAAGAGCAGTGCCATAGAGCCTCTCCGTCTGCACCGGATTCACCTGATAAAACGACAACGGAGAAATTCTGTACTTCACATTCCCAATATAATCCGTAATATAACCCGGCCCGTACAGATTCACCACTTCACGTCCCAAAATCACATTCGTCTTCTCCATATTCACATTATAAGAAATACTGGTCATCCCTGGGATTTCCAGCAATCTTTCCACAAAGCCTTCGGAATACGGTAATTTTCTTCCATTCACAACAAAGCATACCATCAGTTCCCCGGTCCTAAATCCTTTGCGGATTAAAACATGGCGAATCAGCCCGGTATGACTCTCTTCCTGATACGGCTTAATTCCATATTGGGTCATAATCTGCTTAACAGCCGCCAGAATCTCCCGGTTCTCCTGAATGCCAAGCAGGCAGTCGTCATTCTCAATAATGCAATGGGTTCTTCCGGCATAAAAACCGGCGATTACCTCGTTCTCCTTATTCATCCCAAAAGGAAACTGCGCCTTATTCCGGTAACGCCACGGATCCTCCATCCCGATTATCGGCTCCATGATGACAGGCTTTCTTCCGCTCTCTCCTCCTTCTCTATCTCCTGCTCTATCTCCTTCTCCATCCCCAACATTTTCTCCTGCCCCAGGTCCCTCCCCCGGCAGATACAGGTTATCAAGCCCGCCAATCCGCTTCAGATTATTATAAACCTTTCTCTGTTTAAACTTCAGCTGCTCCTCATAACTCATCATCTGGAGCTGGCAGCCGCCGCACTGACGCGCCACCGCACAGCGCTCCTTCACTCGGGCAGGGGAAGGCTTAAGTACCTTCATCAGTCTGGCAAAACCGTAATTCTTCTTCATTTTCATTGCCTTTGCTTCAATCAGGTCTCCGATTACGGCATCTTTAATAAACCAGATATAACCATCCAGTTTTCCTACGCCTTCACCACTCTCGCTCATATCCTCTATTATCACTTCAAAGACATCATTCTTCTTGATATTCATGTCTATTCTCTCCATTCTCCCCCAAACCGTCACACCATCATGCCATGCAGCAATCCTGACGGCATGAACAGTTACATACTATCTTACATACCATCACAAATACTTCGCCCGCTCACCGCCGATATACTTCAGTCTGGTCCTGGCACACACCACGTGAGCACCGCCAATCTCCTTCACGGAAATCCTTACCGGTACCGCCACAGCCCTCAGATGCATGCCAATTAATGTATCACCGATATCCATTCCCGCGTGCGCCTGAATCCGTTCCACTGCCACAGGACATCTCATCCCCGCATATGCAGCCGTAGCAAATGACCCTCCGGCTTTCAAAGCAGGCACCACATTCACCATATCATATCCATACCGTTCGGCCGCCTCTTTTTCCAGAATCAGCGCCCGGTTTAAATGTTCGCAGCACTGTGCGGCAAGGTAAATCTCCCTTGGCTCCAGCTCCTTCATCAAAGCTTCATATACCGCCTGTCCGATTTCCCCGCTGGAATATGAGCCGATTCTGTGGGCTGCTATCTCACTGGATGAACATCCGACAACCATAATCTGCCCCCGCTCCATCTGTGCCTCTTCCAGAAGTTCCTTCGCCGCTTTTCTTACTTCCTGCCCGATTGCTTCCAGACGGCCTGCTGTTTCCTTTTCCTCCGACACGCCGGCCGGATGCCGATACATTATATCCACTTTCACTTACTCCTTTCACAACACTACGAAATGCATAAGAATACTTGTACAGAATTACATAAATTCCTTAGTCACAGCTCCCGCTGTCTACGCCAGGAGCATGTCTGCAAGCTGGCCGCAGGAGCACTGTGCCGCCGCTTCGCAGACGCACGCCTGACGCAGATATCAATCACTATTAACAGCTATCTATACATTGCTGTACTAAAGCGTGTCTAAAAACAAATTTCCGCCTTTCCATATCCCCCTCTCCACGCACTGCGGCATATCAGGCCAAATCCGATTAACACAGCCCATACGCTGCGCTCATTTGGACCAAATTTCCCACAAGGTGAGACGTACATCTGGCAGAAAACTATTTTCAAACACGCTCTCTAACATCCCCTGAATTTCACTTCTTAATATAAAAAAAATCCATACTGTTTACAACTCTGCCAAAAACGCAGTTCTATGGCCAATTCCCATAACAATATCACGCAAAAAGCTGCAGAACACTGCCCATAAACAGTAACAAAAAATCAAACAGCTATTACAGCTCCCATCACACTTCCAGGTAAAATTCCCGCACCCGATCCATCCTGGCCGTCATTCCGGCCAGCATCATATCAGCCACTGTGAATGCCGCCATCATTTCCACAACAACGACCGCCCTCGGAACAATAATCGGATCATGGCGCCCCTTGACGCTGATTTCAATCTCCCCGCCATCCCGGTTCACCGTCTTCTGCGGCGATGCAATCGAAGGAGTCGGTTTAAAAGCAGCCCGAAACACAATCTCTGTTCCGTCGCTGATTCCTCCCAGGATGCCTCCGGCATGGTTTGTCCTCTTGCCGACCCGGCCATCCGGAGAAATACAAAATGCGTCATTATTTAATGCCCCGGTCGTCTTGGCAGCTTCAAATCCGTCGCCAATCTCAAACCCCTTCACGGCTCCGATCGAGCAAATCGCTTTGGCGAGATTTGCATCCAGCTTTTCGAATACCGGCTCGCCAATTCCGGCCGGAACCCCCTGTATCACACATTCCACAATCCCGCCGGCCGAATCCATCTGCGCCATCTTCTCTTCCAGAAACATCTGCGCCTCAGCAGCCGCAGACGCATCCGGCATATACAGCATATTCCGGCTGCACTCTTCCATATCAAACCGCTCCGGCTGCACCTGGATATTTCCGATTGCTTTCGTATACGCCGTCACCCTGACTCCAAGGCCCTCCAGAATCTTGGCCGCCACAGCTCCGGCCGCCACTCGGCCGATGGTTTCCCGGCCCGAGGATCTTCCGCCCCCGCGGTAGTCCCGGAAACCATATTTTTTATCAAAGGTATAATCTGCATGGCCCGGTCTGTAATAACCGGCTATCTCACTGTAATCCTTCGAATGCTGATCCTGATTCCGAATCATCATTGCAATCGGTGTTCCGGTTGTCCTTCCCTCAAATACGCCGGACATAATTTCAACCGAATCACTCTCATTTCTTTTCGTTGTATACCGGCTCTGCCCCGGTTTTCTTCTGTCGAGATATTTCTGAATATCCTCCTCAGCCAGCAAAAGTCCTGCCGGACAACCGTCCACAACCACGCCAATCCCTGCGCCATGGGACTCCCCCCAGGTAGTCATTGTTAATATCTTTCCAAATGTAGAACCTGCCATGCTTTCCTGCTCCTTGTCTCTCCATACATATTGCGAACTTTTCACCAACCCGGTGATATACCGTATCGTCTCATACACAATCAGGCATTCCGCTTACAGCTTACTTATTGCTTATTTAACCGCCGGCTCACCGCTTACTTACTGCCCATTCACTTATTTACTGCCTGCTTTCCGCCTTCGTCTTCTTACCCCCGGCGGTTCCATTCGGCACCCTCGTGATCACACAGCAGTTCGGTTCATTAATTGTAATACTCCTGCTGCACATTACCAGCAGGCCCTTCTCATAATCCACCTCAAAGAAGGAAATGCTGTTGCTTGCATGATTAATTGATGCCAGATGCTTTTCATCCGGGAAAACAGCGATATCCTTCGGGTAATCGCCGCTGATAGGCAGACAGCTTATCATGGTGAGTACGCCTGTCTCGGGATCTCTTCTATATACGCTGACGGAATTATCCCCTGCATTGCTGCAATACAGGTAATCCTCCTTCGGAGACAGACGGATTGCACAGGCCGCGGTAAGCTGGCTCAGGCGTTCCGGCGCAGTGGAGGTAATGGTCTGAATCTTTTCAAAATGCGGTACTCGGTCGCCCTCTTCATATTCATACGTAAATACGTCAATCACGTTTTTGATCTCATACATCAGATAAATAAACTTCCCGTCTCCGCTGAACAAAAACTGCCTGGGACCTGACTCCAGTTCACAGCGCAGCGCATCCACCTGAGTCAGCAGGCCCTTTTTCTCATCGAACCGGTAAACCTTCACCTGATCAATTCCAAGATCGGCGACAAGCACAAAATGACCGTCCGGAGTTCTGGCGCTGCAGCTTACATGTGGACGAAAGGTTCGCTCTGCGACACTGCCAAGTCCTTTATGAAACACACCATCCGTAATCTCACCGACCGAACCGTCTTCATTCAGTCTCAGAACCGTCTCCTTGCCATCATGATATCCGGAAACGAAAATATATTTGTCCTCCGCATCCGTCGTAATATGGCAGCCGCGCATTCCTTTGATATTGGCGCTGTTCAGCCTGGAAAGTGCGCCGTTCTCCATAATACGGAAGGAAACAACACCTTCATCTGCTATTGAATACAGAGTTCTTCCATCATTTGACACGGCAAGATAAGAAGAATTGTCCACTTCCACTTCACACCTGTATTGAAAACAGCCCTTATCCATATCCACGTCATAAACGGTGATTCCCTTCGCCTGCCCGTTATATGAATAAGAACCTACATAAGCCATGTATTTATTCCGCATATCTTTTCCTCCTCATATTCTGTTACTTGTCCCGCAGCTGTTCCGTCTGAATCTGTTCCACAGGTATTATCACATTTTCTCTTTCCTACTATTCTACCAGCCCGGACTCAAATTTGCATCCATTTTAATCAATTCAGTGGTATTTTTTTATGATTTGGAGATTTAGATAAGCAGGTGAGGACGCGGTCGCAGACCAGCGGACGGTGCTGGATGAGTCTTTCGTCCCGGGGAAAGTGTGTCGTGGGTTGGGGCTGCGGGCGAAGATAAAGTCTGCGGAGCACGCTCTCGCTCCCTGAAATGCATCGCGCTGCTAGGCTCGAAAAAACCTCGCCAATCAGCGATGGATTTCAAAGGCATCCGCAGACTTTATCTTCCCCTTCGCCCCAAGGGAAGATTTTCGCCGGGACGAAAGACTCCGCCAAGGGTGTCGCTCCGCCGGCCTGCGGCCGCTGATTGTCTCACGCGTTAAGTGCGGGGGAGAACCTTGTCGTAGCCACTCAGTCCTTCTGCAGAGAGGAGTTATGGCGGCTTATAGTTGGTTATAAATTTGTTTGCAACATCTAATTAAAAAATTACTGGATGCCGGATTTTACATCGGCCTTCCGGAAACACGTAGTGGCCGCGACAAGACCCACTCTGTTTAAGGTTGGAGACAATCAGCGCCCGGAACGGACCATGTCCAGTGCCGCAAAAATCTTCGCCGGATTCCCCCTCCACGACAACCTATCCACGGGGACGGAAGACTCAGCCAGCCTCCTCACCACACCGGACATGGTCCGTTCCGGACGCGTCCTCCAACCTCAGTTAAATCTCCATTTATTCGACACCATTTTTCACCAAACCTATTGACAGCAGACGCAGTTCCTGTATAATGATATTTGCGTCATGTTTATTATTAGTAAACTTTTAAGTTAATTTTACATTCATTTAGTAAATGTAAACTTTTTTCTTATTATATTATCCATTCACAGGCCGCCTTCCCGTCCGGCACGGCAGGCCGCCTCTGTCCCGCGCGAAAGGAGGAGACCGTGAACATCGGAGCCAAATTAAAAGAACTGCGCACGTTAAAGGGCCTGACCCAGGAAGAACTGGCGGACCGTGCAGAGCTTTCCAAGGGATTCATCTCCCAGCTGGAGAGGGATTTAACCTCCCCGTCCATTGCCACCCTGATGGACATTCTGCAATGTCTTGGAACCACCATCGGTGAATTTTTTAATGAAACGCCGGAGGAGCAGATCGTCTTCGGCAAAAACGACTATTTCACCAAGGAAGACACAGAACTGAAAAATGAAATAAAGTGGATTATCCCAAATGCCCAGAAAAATATTATGGAACCGATTCACCTTGTCCTCTCCCCCGGCGGCTCCACGTATCCTGACACTCCGCATGAAGGGGAGGAATTCGGATACGTGCTTCAGGGCAGTATTTCCATTCATCTGGGAAACCGCACTTATAAAGCAAAAAAAGGGGAATCCTTCTATTATACGAGCGATAAGACCCACTACCTGTCAAGCAGGTCAGGAGCATCCATCATTTGGGTCAGCTCGCCGCCAAGCTTCTAATTATAATACACACGGAGGAAAAGTATGAGCCAGCCATTAATTGATTTAGTTAACATTACCAAGAGCTATGACAGCAATGTTGTCCTTGACGATCTCTGTCTATCTGTCCGGGAGAATTCCTTCGTCACTCTTCTCGGTCCAAGCGGCTGCGGCAAGACGACGACGCTGCGCATCATCGGCGGTTTTGAATCCCCTGATAAAGGAGGCGTGATTTTCGGAGGAAAAGATATCACCAAACTCCCGCCCAATAAACGGCAATTAAACACCGTATTCCAAAAATATGCGCTGTTTCCCCATATGAGTATTGCCGATAATATTGCATTCGGCCTGAAAATCAAGAATAAACCCAAGAATTACATTGAAGACAAAATTAAATATGCATTAAAGCTGGTAAACCTGGATGGTTTTGAAAACCGCTCCGTAGATTCCCTGAGCGGCGGGCAGCAGCAGCGTATCGCCATAGCCCGCGCCATCGTCAACGAACCGAAGGTCCTGCTTCTGGACGAGCCGCTGGGAGCCCTGGATCTCAAGCTGCGCCAGGACATGCAGTACGAACTGATCCGGCTGAAAAATGAGCTGGGAATCACATTTATTTATGTCACCCATGATCAGGAAGAGGCCCTCACCATGTCCGATACGATTGTCGTAATGAACCAGGGCTACATCCAGCAGATGGGCTCTCCGGAGCAGATATACAACGAGCCGGAAAATGCCTTCGTAGCCGATTTTATCGGCGAGAGCAACATTGTAGACGGCCTGATGCTCCATGATGAACTGGTAGAGATCTTCGGCGCAAAATTTGCCTGTGTGGACCGTGGTTTCGGCGTAAACCAGCCGGTAGACGTGGTTATCCGTCCGGAAGACATCGATCTGGTAAAGCCGGAACAGGGAACCCTTGAAGGCATTGTCACCCACCTGATTTTTAAAGGCGTTCACTATGAGATGGAGGTTACGACCCCCGACGGTTTTGAATGGCTGGTTCACAGTACGGATATGTGCCCGGTAGGCGAGAAGGTCGGCATCCATGTTGATCCTTTTGATATCCAGATCATGAACAAACCAGCCTCTGAAGACGAGGAGGCGGTAAGTATCGATGAATAAATCTGTAAAACGGCTTCTGGCCGGACCTTATATTGTCTGGATGATCGGTTTTACCATCATCCCGCTCCTGCTGATCGTCTTCTACGGACTGACCGACAAAGGCGGAGCGTTTACACTGGCAAATGTGCTGTCCATCGGCACGCCGGAGCATGCCAAGGCTCTGTTTTTATCCCTGGGCCTCTCTCTGCTCAGCACCCTGATCTGCCTTGTCCTGGCTTACCCGCTGGCCATGGTTCTTCGCAGGAAGAATATCGGCCAGGGAAGCTTTATGGTATTCATTTTCATTCTTCCGATGTGGATGAATTTCCTGCTGCGCACACTGGCATGGCAGACGCTGCTGGAGAAAAACGGAGTTATCAACGGCATTTTGAACTTTCTGCACCTGCCGAATATTGCCATCATCAACACTCCATGGGCGATCATACTGGGTATGGTTTATAACTTCCTGCCCTTCATGATTCTCCCGATTTACAACGTACTTGCCAAAATCGACGACAACACGATCAATGCGGCTAAAGACCTGGGCGCCAATGAATTTCAGACTCTGACCCATATCTGGATTCCGCTCAGCCTGCCCGGAATCATCAGCGGAATCACGATGGTTTTCGTCCCTGCCCTGACCACTTTCGTTATCTCGAACCTTCTGGGCGGCAGCAAAATCCTGCTGATTGGCAATGTCATCGAGCAGGAATTTACAAAGGGCAGCAATTGGAACCTGGGTTCCGGTCTTTCCCTTGTGCTGATGATATTCATTTTACTGAGCATGGCCCTCATTGCAAAATACGATAAAGAAGGGGAGGGCACGGCATTCTGATGAGAAAATATACATTAAAACAATTTTTCCAGGACTTTTACCTGGTGCTGATCCTGATATTTTTATATGCCCCCATCGTTACAATGATGGTTCTGTCCTTCAATAATACAAAGTCCAGAACACTCTGGGGCGGTTTTACGACCAAATGGTACACGCAGATGTTTGAGAACCAGGCGATTATGAATGCCCTTTACAACACCCTGCTTATCGCTTCCCTGTCGGCGCTCATTGCGACAATTATCGGCACCGTGGCCGCTATCGGCATTAACAGCATGAAAAAAGTCCCTCGCACCATTGTCATGGGCGTGAACAACATTCCGATGTTAAACTCCGAGATTGTAACCGGTATCTCCCTGATGCTGGCATTCATTGCCTTCGGCATCTCCCTGGGATTCAAAACCGTTTTAATCGCCCACATTACATTTAACATCCCATATGTGATTTTGAGCGTTATGCCGAAATTAAAGCAGACAAATAAATCCACTTACGAAGCGGCGATGGATCTGGGCGCAGGCCCAGTTCAGGCATTCTTTAAAGTAGTATTTCCCGACATTATGCCGGGTGTCCTGTCCGGCTTCCTGATGGCCTTTACGATGTCGCTGGATGACTTTATCATCACCCACTTCACAAGAGGCGCAGGAATCGATACGCTTTCCACGCTGATTTACAGTGAAGTGCGCCGCGGTATCAAACCTTCCATGTATGCGCTTTCCACGCTGATTTTCGTGACAGTCCTGGTGCTGCTGATCATCACCAATTTTTCACCGGAGGAAACGAAAAAAACAGCTGTTCCATTGTCGCCGGAAGAAAATGCCAGACGGTTAAACCGCAGAAAGAGAAACAGCAATATCAAACGCGCTGTTCTCGCCGCGGCAACCGTGGTAATTATCTGCGTGGTCGGTTTCACCACCTATGGCCGCTATTCCACCAAGCACTCCAACGAGCTGTATGTCTACAACTGGGGGGAATATATCGACGATTCCGTAATTGAACAATTCCGGGAAGAGACAGGTATCGAAGTGACCTATGACCTTTTCGAAACCAATGAGGAGATGTATCCCGTCATTGAAGCCGGCGCGGTCAACTATGATGTCGTCTGTCCGTCAGACTATATGATACAGAAAATGGCTGAAAACGGCCTTTTGGCTGAAATCAACTTTGACAACATTCCGAACCTTGCTAATATTGATCCGAAGTTCCTGGAAATGTCAAGGGAGTTTGATCCGGAGAATCTTTACTCCGTACCGTATACCTGGGGAACCGTCGGTATTCTCTATAACACAAAAACAATAGAGGAACGGGGTCTTCCCGTACCGAAGAAATGGTCGGATCTCTGGAATCCGGCATACAAAGGGGAAATCCTGATGCAGGACAGTGTCCGGGATGCCTTTATGGTAGCCCTGAAAGCACGCGGTTACTCGATGAACACAGAGAATATCAATGAGCTTCAGGAGGCAAAAGCCGATTTGATTGCACAAAAGCCCCTTGTTCAGGCCTATGTCATTGATCAGGTTCGTGATAAGATGATAGGCGGTGAAGCCGCGCTCGGCGTTATTTTCTCCGGAGAGATGCTCTATATCCAGGAGGAAGTGGAAAATCAGAATCTCGACTATTCGCTGGAATACGTCATTCCCGAGGAGGGAACCAACCTCTGGATTGATTCCTGGGTGATCCCGGCCGATGCAAAGAATAAAGAAAATGCGGAAAAATGGATTAATTTCCTCTGCCGCCCCGACATCGCCCTGAAGAACTTTGAGTACATCACCTACGCGACGCCGAATAAAGCGGCAAAAGAGCTTCTGGATGAAGACATGCAGAACAACAAGGCTGTCTTCCCCGACATGGACCAGCTTGAAAACTGTGAAGTCTACCGTTATCTCGGGGATGAAACTGACGCAGTTTACAACAATCTGTGGAAAGAAGTCAAATCAAACTGATGAAAACACGCTCTAAGAAGCAGACACCCTGACTGCACCGCTGAATCATCTCATTATCCCGGAAAATATGGCTGCCGAAAAGGCGGTCCTGCTTTCCGGGATATTTTTCTCTGCGCTTACTGCCTCCCGCCCCCGGCCTTCCCGCTTTTACTCCCTGCGTTCATTCTGACCGCAGTTAGCCAGATTTCTCAGATGCAGATATACCGTATTCTTTGAGATATCAAGGGCATGGGCCACCTGGACCACCGCTTCCTTCACCTGGAAAATCCCTTTGTCGTGGAGAATGCGCACAATTTCCTTATTTTTATTGGAGCTGCTTACAGACGCATCAGCCATTACTTTGGTTTTAGCTTCTCTGACAGAGGAGGCAATCAATCCCTCCATGTCCTCATTAAAGCTTTCCGTAATTGCAGGCGTCGCCGGAGGTTCATTAAAGAATGAGGACAACATGGTTGAAAACGGAATGTCCAAATGCAGATTAATGCATAAAAGGCCGATAATTCTCCCTCCCTCGCCGATAATTGGTATTGTAGCTGATTTAAGAGTGCTGCCATTCTTTCTGTTGAAATAGACAAGGGAGTGGGGGGAACTCTGTTTTCTAATCCGCTCCAGCATCGTAAGCGCCAGATCGGTGATTGGCGCCCCCTCCTCCCGGTTTGTATAATGGCCGTTAATAATCTTGATAACCGAATGTTCCAAGTCCTCCAGACTGTGGAGAACCAGTTCATAACCTTCCCCAAAATATTCGCTGAAACCGTCTAACACCGTTTTATATGAATCCAGAATCAGCCTGTCCGCCTTTGTCAATATTAAATATGCCGCCATCTGCTAATCTCCTTCCCTCCCTGAATCATAGTTAAATTATACCATCTGCTATCCTGTGAATAAATCAGGAAATATGAAATTATAATGAAATTTATTTTAGTAAAAATCTCCTATTAACCATTATAACTGTAAATCTCTATATATTCTATAGAAATAATCAGTCTTTTAAATTTATATTTAAATAAAATTATAGCTATTGACAAAAAATTAATAGTATGATATCCTCCAATTACGGATAATATACTGATAATTCTTACTGAAAGCAATCAATCGCAAAGTCAAAAACTGCATGTATACATCTTGACACTCCCCCATTAAACTGAATTTTATTTCATTGTACCTATAAAACCAGAACCAATATTTTAATTTAATAAATAAGGGAGGGCACCTATCTATGAAAAAAGAAAGAAAAATCAAAGAACTCACAATCCCCATGGCCTTGTTCGGTTTTTTTGCACCGCTCCTGCTGATCCTGCTTCTTCTCTCGCAAGGGGTGGGAATCATGCTGGCGCTGACGGCAGCCATCTGCGTGGAAAGCATTTTTGGCGTCTATCTGGGATATTCATGGGAAGACATTGAAGAATACGCATTAAAAGGAATTGGGCGTGTAAATCAGACCGTTATCGTAATGATATTGATCGGAATGTTGATCGGTGTCTGGATTTCCGCCGGAAGTGTACAGACCATGCTATATTACGGAATCAATTTAATCCATCCCAAACTGTTTCTTCCCATCGCGTTTATTATCTGTATTATCACCTCTTTAGTGACCGGTACCTCCTGGGGAACGGCCGGGACAATGGGCATCGCCTTGATAGGCATCGCCCAGGGACTGGGTATCCCGGCTCCGATGGCGGCAGGCGCCATCATCTCGGGCGCTCTGGTAGGCGACAAGCTCTCCCCTCTCTCCGACACAACATTGCTGGCAGCCGCCACTTCGAGAGTAAAACTGTTCGACCACATTTTATCGCTTTGTTATGTCACTCTTCCGGTATCTATAATTTCGATAATTGTATACAGTATATTAGGATTTAAATACGGTCACGGGGAAATGAATCTGGCTTCCGTACAGATTCTCTCAGAAAGCCTGAAGTCCTCCTGTAATATCGGTGTCCTGATGCTTGTCCCCCTTTTGTTTGTGTTAATTCTTTCAGCAATGAAAAAACCCACCATTCCCGTTTTTGCAGGCGGTCTTGTCATCGGCTGTATCTGGGCCGTCCTGTTCCAGAACATTCCCCTCACCGATGTCATCGGCTCCGCTGTAGGTGGTTTTAAAAGCGCGACCGGCAATGCCGATATTGATAAACTTCTCTCCAGAGGCGGCGCTCTGAGTATGGCGGAAACAATCTTTCTCTGTATTGGAGCCGGTATGTTCTCAGGCGTGTTTGAACGGACCGGAGTTTTATCCCGTTTAATGGATCAGTTGAGAAAGATAGTAAAATCAGTAGGCGGCCTGGTATTCTCCGTTACCTTAACCGGTATCGCGCTGATGTTCGGCGGCGCCGGACAATCCTGTACACTCAGCCTCCCGGCAATTGCCTTCAGGGATGCATTTGAGGATATGGACGTCCATCCAGGAGTCCTCTCGCGAAGTCTGGAGTGTACCGGCACCGTCCTCGGCTCCATCGTGCCATGGGATGCCTCTGCCATCCTATACAGCGGACTGTTCGGCGTATCGGTGGCCCAATATCTCCCCTTCAACCTGGTGGCCATACTTTCTCCGGTTATTGCAGTCTTAACGGCTTATATTGGATTTGGAGTTCTTAAATATAATGAACAGATGCATTTCACAATGAAATTACGCAAATATAAATAATTGTTGGTTACTACCCTGTTATTTACAGATAGAAGGAGGCTAATATGACATCAGAAGCAATCACCAGGCTCCTAAACGGACTTCCGCGGCAAATTCTTTTTCCTGGCGTGACTCCTGTGACAAGAATGTATAATCTGGAAAAACTGGCGGGAGCCGGACCGCTTTACATAAAGCGCGACGATTTAAATGGAGTCGGCCCCGGGGGGAACAAAGTCCGTCCGTTGGAATACCTGTTAGGTGAAGCTCTGGCCCGTAAAAACGATACCATTATCGCATCCGGACAGGCAAACTCCAATCTCTGTTCGATTGCCGCATCCGCCTGCTGCAAGCTGGGCGTAAAATGTATTCTGGTACATAACAGCAACAGGCCTGAGAAGCCGGCGGGAAATGCCCTGCTTAACTATCTGTCGGGTGTGGAGGAACACTACATCGGAGAGGTATCTGAAAAGCAGCGGGAAATTTATATTTCTGAATTGGCGGATGTATTAACAAAAAACGGTAAAAAGCCATACATAATAGAAAATGGAGCAACCACCATACACGGCAGTGTCGGTTATATTCATCTTCCATTGGAGCTGGCGGCGCTTGGAAGTGAATATTCCATTACGGATTTGTTTGTGCCGGGAGGCAACGGCGGTCTCGCTTCAGGAATTGTACTTGGTACAATGCTTTTAGGGAACCCCTTTCATGTCCATGTCATTACAGTTGAAAATCCGAAGGAAGAGCTTCACCGGATTATAAAAGAGCTTGTTGAAGGCATGAAAGAATACCTTGGAACAGACATCGATTTACCGCTCGACTGCGCTATGACAATACACGAAGATTACCGGGGCGGCGGCTGGGGCATTCCTACGAAAGAAGCCGATGCCATGATTCAGACTGCTGCAAATCAGGAGGGAATTTTCCTCGAGCGAGTTTATACCTCCAAAACTGTCTGGGGCATGTACGATCTTCTGAAAAAGGAAAAAATAAAAACCGGCGGCGCCTGTGTCCTGCACTCCGGCGGCTTTGCCGCCCTGTTTAACCAGTATTGATACTGTGAACCGCAAAATAATAAATTAGGTATGTTTACAGCCCTGCACAGTTTTTGCAGGGCTGGTTTCTGTTCGCAGAGGAGATTTAGTTAAGCAGGTGAGGACGCCGCCGGTACGGCCAGCGGACATGGTCCGTTCCGGACGCGTCCTCCTCACCTCAGCCAGAAAGAGCAAAGAAAAGTCTTGAATTATCATCATAAAAAACGTAAAATCAAAATAGGCCTGTTAACAGGCCGCCGTTTCAGTTCACAGACTCAACACATACAACAGGATAACTGAGCAGACGTAAAAACAAGAAAGGAAGGTAAACAACCATGAAAATAGCAGTTCCATACTCAGACGGCCAGGTGTTCCAGCACTTCGGCAAATCAGAACAATTTAAGATTTATGATACAATAGATGACGAAATCATCTCCTCGGAAATCGTGGATACCAGCGGAAGCGGCCACTCTGCCCTTGCCGATTTCCTGAAGGAGAAAGGCGCAGGCGTCCTGATCTGCGGCGGTATTGGCGTTGGAGCCGTGACAGCGCTTCAGAATGCCGGAATCCAGATCCTGGGAGGGGCAGAAGGCGAGGCCGATAAATGTGTGGAAGAATTCCTTGGCGGAAGACTCCACTTCGGCGCTTCCGGCTGTGCATCCTGTTCCTCCTCCTGCGGCCATCACCACGGAGACGGGGATGAAGAAGAATGTGACGGTAATATCAGCGCCTGCGGCACCTGGTGTCATTGATGCTAAAACGGTTGATAAAAAAATTACCATAAACCTGATAACAAGGTAACAGTTCAAGCTGTCTGAGCTGTTACATAGCAAGATATGTCCCCCCGGCAATCCATGATTCAGGGAATCTGGATTGCCGGGGAACTCTTTTCTATCCTGCTTTTCAGAGTCTCAATACAAGCATCATCCCCGAACCCGATTTCAAGGATTTCCTGTGCTCCTGCGATTTCCAGAATCTCTTTCCCTATCTCAATCCGTTCTTTATCGCGGCAAAGATCCGTTTTTGTAATCACTCCAATCACCGGTTTCCCGCCGAACATAGAACTCATGCGTGGTGAAAATGTACTCTGTTCATCGGTTGCCGAGAGAAGAAGCAGTATCACGTCCGCTTCCACTGCCGTGACTATCAGTGCGCTGTAAAACTGCTTTTGTTCCAGATATTCTCCGGGCGTGTCCACAATTCCGTCCCCGATCACCTGGATAGACTGCGTCTTCCGGTAGCTGACCGTCTCCCCGGTCAGCCGCTGCCCGAGCGTCGTCTTTCCGCAGCCAATCTTTCCAATCATCATGATTTTCTTCATCGCCTAAGACCTCGTGATTTCCGTCATTGTAAAATGCAGTGTCTCGCCGAGGACGCGGAGTACATCTTTGAGAGCCGCATCCACTGCGGCCACGTCCCCGCAGATCACAAGAGAACCTGAGAAACGGTCGACAAATACGATTTCCACCTCTGCCGCCTTGGTCGCCACATCGGCTCCGATTATGGCGGCCTCGCTGGGGGTAATGGTTAAAATCCCCAGCGCTCCGCGGGTTTTGCTGACTACGCCCAGCTTTTTATATAAATCATCATTGGGGTTCGCAATCAGATGGGCCATTGTCACCTGTTTGCCGGGAACAAATTCCTGGATAATCCGCTGTTTGGAATCAAAGGGATTTCCTTGTGTCATACTGCCATCTCCTTTACAATAATGTATCAAAAATCTCTTTGCGGGGGCTTGGAATAACAGTGCTGGTGACGGCGAGTCCTTTTTCTTCTCCTGCCGCCATACCGCAGCGCACGGCCTCCTCCACCGCCGCCACCTCTCCCGTAAGAACGGCAAATGATTTTCCCCCGATTCCCACACCGAGACGGACGTCCAAAAGCGTCACATCCGCCGCCTTAGCAGCCGCATCCGCCGCATATACCGCAGCTGTAACGCTGAAGAATTCCATAACGCCGACGGCATTTACGCCGTCCGGCGCCGTAGACAGGCTGATTGCCTGGATCACCTGGGGATGTATGCGGGGAATCACGACCGAATCAACGAGATGTGCGTCGATCACGGCTGCCCCCGCATCCAGGGAGGCACTCACCGCCGCCACATCCCCGTAAAATAAAATAGTATATTTCCCCGGACATACCGGCTTTGCATATAAAAGCGCCGTGTCTGCCGCCTTAAGCACTGCGTCCGCCGCTTCAATTCCTTTGGCTATACTGTTGCTTTCAAGGATTCCGATTGCTTCCATTCTCTGTGCGCTCCTTTACCACTATACTTTACTATTTCTGTTACAGTTCAGCCTTCGGTCAAACTGCAGCAAATGCTGCACAGAAACGGCAAAAAACGCCGTTTCGCACCGCGTAACCCGGGATTTTCACAAAAAAGCAGCGAAAACACCTCGCGGAATACACCATGACTGAACTGTTACCTATTACTCAGCTTCCGGTTACTCAGTCTCCGGTTACTCAGTTTCCGGTTATTCAGCTTCCGGACGCCTTGATTTCCAGATACTGTTCCTCCACCTTCACGACACCGCTCACCGAGGCGTGCAGCGCGCTGCCCAGACTGCCGTCCGGACAGACTGCGATAAGCCGGCCTTCCTCTACCCTCTCACCGTCCTTTACTACCGGGTATGACGGTGCGCCGATACTCTGGCGGAGAGCCAGGCGGACCGTCCCTGCCGCCCCGAACGGGAGCACTGCCAGCTCATCAATTTGAACTGCCTCATAGGCCGCCACTCCTGCCCTGGAAGCCACGCGCCCGGTGGGCGCTTTACGCATATTCCTGTCGGGCTCCGCCTTCCATTCCCCTTCTGGGCGCTGGTAGCGAAGTCCTGCTTTGGCCAGTTCTCCTTTCAGGATTCCATTAATCCGTCTCGGCTGCAATCCCATCGGGCACGCGAAAATTTCGCAGATTCCGCATTCACAGCAGAGGGCCGCATTTCGTATGTCGCTGTCATCCAGTATCTCGGTTATATCATGACAGGACGCCAGTTTCCGCATGATCCGGTGCGGCTTAAGAGGATGTCCAAGCAAAGCCCTGGGACAGAGCTGGGAACAGAAGCTGCACTGGATACAGGCTGATTTCGCCCGGTTCAGCATGTGCCTGACCGTGACCTCCGAGCGCCTGGCAATGCTGCTGTCCGCAGGGAGCACAATAAGACCCGACATGGTTTTTGTCACCCAGGCGTTCTCTGCCTCTTCTTTTGTAAGGAGTTTCCCCATCATGGGCCCTCCGTTTACGACCACATAATCCGGGATAAACGGGCCGCCTGCCAGTTTCAGGCATTCACTGACCGGGGTTCCTATCGGAACCTTTGCAATGACCGGCTTTCCTACTGCTCCCGTCACAGTCAGATATTTCTGAGTAAACGGCCGCCCCTCCATCGCCTCATAGATGCAGAAAAGCGTGGCCGCATTGCTCACCACACAGCCCACGTTCAGAGGGATGCCGCCGGGAGGAACCACATTTCCCGTCACTTCATATACAATTGTCTGCTCATCTCCGGCCGGGAAAAAGCTTTCAAGCCGGTGGAGGCTGACGGATGAGGAAAAAGAATGGATTGCCTCCTCCAGAGCCTTTATCTCCCTTGTGTAGGAATGCTTGAGCGCTATGACACACCGGCCCGCTCCTGTTTCACGCAGCAGCATATCGGCGGCCTGTATCAGTTCCCGCGCCTTATTCCTCATAAGATAGCGGTCTGTTTGGAGAAGCGGCTCACACTCCGCTCCGTTGATGATAATCGTCTCAATTGTTCCATTGTATTTTGCATGAGTCGGAAATCCGGCGCCGCCGCAGCCGATAATTCCGGCCTCATAGATAAGTTTTGTCAGCTTCATATTATTCCCCCTTATCCTTCGCTATCTCAAGGGAATCAATGATGCCGACAATCGCGCTGTCAATCGGAGAGTCATCGGAACCGATGGCCCGCCTGGCTGTGCTGCCGCTCACCACCAGTACCTGCTCCCCGATTCCGGCCCCGACCGAATCGGCTGCCACAAAGGTGGCTCCATTCCTTCTGTTTGTCGTCACTTCCCGGACAATCATCAGTTTATGGCCGTTCAGTCCCTCTTCCTTTTTCGTAGCCCATACATGGCCTACCACCTGACAAATCATCATATCGTCCGCCTCCCCTCCTGCCAGTATACTTCTATCCCTGCATGGCGAAGGACATCCTTAGCCGAAGGCGTAAGAATCACGCCTTTTGCCAGGGCAAACTTTTTTTTGCTCCCTGATGCAAGCTTGCGGGCCACCGCCTCCGTAATCAGCTTTCCCTCAAATTCCGGCACACAGGTTTCTTTCTCTGTATCCGTCTCCTTGTCCATCTCTCTAACTGAATTTCCGCCGTTGTATCTGTCCGTATTTCCGGTTCGTCCGGCAGCGATTTTCATTCTGGCCGTGGCATGTTTCGGTAATATACATGCATTCGCCTCATCAAAATCGATATGCATGGCAAGGGAGGCCTGACTGCTGACGCGGCATATTACATTTTCCAGCGTGGTTCTGCGCTCCGCTCCGACAGTCACGGAAACTCTCTGACCATCCGTAATCCCTGCCTGCTCCGCCTGAGGCGGGGTGATATGTATATGAGCCTGTGCGATAATTACGCTGCCTTTCGCATGAATCATTCCCATAGAACCGATGATATACACATCCCCAGCTCCCGTTAAATCGCCCGACATCCGCAGCGGCGCATCGATTCCAAGCGTCCGGCAGTCTGTCAGCGATAACTCGGTCTGAACTGCCGCCCTCTCAGGTCCGAGAACAGCTACATTTTCAATTCTTCCTTTTGATGTGACCAAAGTGACCCGCTCTTCGCTTAAAAACTGTCCCGGCTGGGACAGGGGGCGTTTCGGCGTCAGTTTCGCCCCGGTTCCGAATAATTGTTCCACAGCCTCTCTGGTCAGATGGACATGTTTGGCTGAGACCTCCACCGGAAAATCGAGCGGCAGCTCTTGTTCTTTTCCCTGCTCTCCACATTCAGCAAGAACACGGAGGATAATTTCCTGTATCTGTTGTCTGTTCATAAAATGTACCGGGGCGCCGTTATGCATCCGCTCCCGGCTCCCCTGCCCCTCCTATCCTGGATTTTAATAACAGCTCAGACAGCATGAACTGTTACGGCTTCTGCTGTGTTTTGCAAAAAAGGATGTAAATTCCGCTGCTGAGCCTGTTTAAATGTCTGATAATCCCCAGCGTATCCCCCTCGTGAAACGCGTTTGCCGCACTAAGCTCCGCCTCCCTCACCTGTGTCCGCAGCAGGTTCAGCTCCAAAGCCTGCTCTCCCATTGTGGGATCGGGAACCGGATGTTCTATTCCAAAATACTCCTTCACATTGTGGGACATGCGTCGTAGTTCCTCATGTCCCAGCCCAAACAGCAATATTTCTCCGAGTCTTTCCTCTTTTACCTCGGCTCCGAGAATTGCCCTCAGATAACACAGGACACTGTCAAGCGCAGCGCGGAGGGCTTCATCCTCCTTATATTTTGCCTTCATCAGCAGCACCCGCGCCTGAAGGCCGTCCAAATGTCCCCTGAGTGCGATGCGCGGATGCGTTTTGGGTACCAGAAGATTTCCCCGCAGATGGGTCATATCCTCCGGCTTTTCCCCATACCCCTCACCGGTTGCAGCGTCAATATAGGTATGGCTGCCCTGCTTTTTAATCGGAGTACGGGTCATTACGGCGTGAACCGGCGCTTCTCCGGAATCAAATTTAAGATTTACCGCCCGATCCCGGAGGTATTCTCTTGCCGACGGCGTGACAAAGGTCCCCTCGGGCACGTGATATTCCTTAGCGTCTCCCCGAATCTTCTCTGTCCTTAAATCAGCTTCTGTCAGCACTCTCATATTTCATCCGGCTTATTCAGCGTCGAGTACCGGCAGAATAAGTTCCACTTCGCCGTGAGGACGCGGAATTACGTGGACGGATACAAGTTCACCGATATTTCCTGCCGCTGCCGCGCCTGCATCGGTGGCCGCCTTTACGGCTCCGACATCGCCGCGGACCATTACCGTCACAAGACCGCCTCCCACATGCACCTTGCCGATCAGGGTCACGTTAGCTGCTTTCACCATTGCATCGGCTGCTTCAATTGAAGCAACCAGTCCTTTTGTTTCCACCATTCCCAATGCCTGTAATGCTGCCATGATATTTTCTCCTTTTCTATTCACTCAATTGTCGCAACAGTTCATACAACATGAACTGTTTGAATTGCTGCCCATCGGGTCTTCCGTTACTGTACGTCCAGCTTCGGCAGAATCATCTCCACCTCGGCGTGGGGACGAGGAATCACATGGACGGATACAAGCTCGCCCACACGGCCTGCCGCCGCTGCTCCCGCATCGGTGGCTGCCTTTACCGCTCCCACATCGCCGCGGACCATTACCGTCACAAGACCGCCTCCCACATGTACCTTGCCAATCAAAGTTACATTTGCCGCCTTAACCATGGCGTCAGCCGCTTCAATCGAACCAACCAGTCCCTTTGTCTCTACCATTCCCAGTGCCTGTAATGCTGCCATAATCTTATCCTCCTTGAATTTTCTAATCATGTAACAGTTCAGACAGAATGAACTGTTACCGCATTCGGCTTGCGATAACCTGCACGCTCCGCGCACAGGCCGCCGCCTTTAATTAAAATCGCTGCGCGATGAGCCGACTGCCTGCTGCCACTGCCTTTTCGCACGGTCCGCACAGCAAATGCGCAGACCTGTCTGAACGGTTACGAATCATTCTTTGTTATTTTATCGTTTTGCACGCAGCCGCGCGATGACGGCGCGTGTAATTGCCTCAATGTCTTCTTCCCTCAAATCCTCCATGCCGCCTGCGGCAAAAGCGTCCGATGCGGCAAAAGCGCCGCGCTCCGTCCCGTCGCTGTCTCTTAAATCGGCCAGCTCGCAGAGACCGTAGGCCACACGGCGGATATTGATCAGGTTAAGCGGTGTAATATTGTCTGACGTAGCACTGCCTCCGACTGCTCCGCAGCCCAGCGTCAGTGCCGGGGCCAGTCCTGTCGTGGCGCCGACTCCCCCCAATGCACCCGGTGTGTTGACGAGAATGCGCGACACCGGTTTCTTCATGGCAAATTCCCGGACCACTTCCCGGTTATTCGTATGCAGGGTCATCGTATGGCCGGCCCCTTCATTTTGCAGGATGCGGATACACAGCTCACACGCCTCCTCCCAGCTCTCCACCACAAAGTATGCCAGAATCGGACAGAGCTTTTCACGGGAATACGGATTTTTCTTGCTGACATTTTCCGGGTCCTGGCGCGAAACGAGAAGGCGTGTCCCGGCCGGGATCGAAAGCCCTGCCATATCGGCAATCTGCTGCGCCGTCTTGCCCACAATCTTCGGATTCATCGTTCCATTTGCCCGGAGCAGAAAGCCGGACAGCTTCTCCGACTGTTCCTGTGTCAGGAAACAGGCGCCCTGGCGCTTCAGTTCCTCCTCCACCTGTCCCGTAATACAGCGTTCCGTCACAATAGACTGCTCTGATGCACAGATTGTGCCGTTGTCAAATGTTTTTGAGTCCATAATACGCCGGACTGCCGATGTTATATCGGCCGTATGCTCGATATAGGAAGGCCCGTTTCCCGGCCCGACTCCCAATGCCGGATTGCCGGAGGAATATGCGGCATGAACCATGGCCTCTCCCCCTGTGGCGAGGATGATGCTGACGTCGGGATGCTTTAAAAGCGTATCCGTCGCTTCCATCGTCGTCAGGCTGACACAGCCCACCGCGCCCTCCGGCGCTCCGGCGCGCTCCGCAGCTTCCCGGATTACTTTATACGTCTCCGTAATACAGTTCTTCGCCCCGGGATGAGGGCTGATGATGATGGCATTTCCCGCTTTAATGGAGATAATACTCTTATACATTGCCGTTGAGGTTGGATTGGTGGACGGAATCAGGGCGGCAACAACTCCCATTGGGACGCCGATTTCACAGATTCCCTTCTCCTTATCCTCCCTCAAAAGCCCAACTGTCTTTAAATCCCTGACAGACTCCCAGGTTATCCTGCTGCCCAGAGTGTTTTTCAGAACCTTATCCTCCCACCTGCCAAATCCGGTTTCCTGTACTGCCATTTTGGCAAGCCTCTCTGCATGCTCCATACATGCGTCCGCTACGGATGAACAAATATCATCCAATTTTTCCTGCGGAAACGTTGAAAGAATCTTCTCCGCCTCCTTCGCGCGGGCAACCAGCTCCCGCACTTCCTGTATCGATTGCAAATCACGATCCAATGTCAATTTGATCACGTCCTTTCTGTTAATATACAAGAGGCGTCCCCGCCACCCGGCGCACCGACTCCGCAAATGCCTCGCAGGCGGCCCGGCAGGCGGCCTGGCTTCCGCAGAGCAGTCCCCCTGCAAAGTTTGTCTCGGTCGGGGGGCCGTAATAAGTCTTAAGCTCCACGTCGGCCGCCTTCAGCGCCGCGTCCAGACCTACCGCAGCCTCCAGCGGGGGCGCTATCAGATAGGCCATGGCCGTTCCTTCTTTTACACCGGCCTGGGCGGACAGGTACGAACCGGTCCGTGAAATGCAGTGGGCGAAGTATACCACGGAGCCGTCCTCATTGGCCGTATAAAAATGCGCCTCATTTTCTATGTAAGCAAACGCCGCATCCAAACCGCTGCGCACCTCCTCCGGATCCGGTCCGGATAAAATCCCGATAAACTCACCGGCCAGAGCGGTGCTGGCATTGGCAGCTCCTGCATACATACTTTTTGCGTAAGCCACGGACACATCCGCCTTTTTAGTCGCCTCATCCAACGCCGCATATGACACATCATCACAGTCTGTCGTAAAAATCCCCAGGCTCCGGTCGCCGGGCCGCACATCCAGATGTTCCCGCAGCGCCGGATCGGCGTTCGGCAGAATGCGGACGCCAAGCACCCGCGTGCCGACTTGTCTTGAAACCATGTTTCACCTCCGTTACGATTTACAGCGGCTGTTCCGGCCATACTCCAAACCGGCGCCTACTTTTTAAGTTCCACCCCGCTGGCCTGTTTTTCCAAAATCAGCGCCAGCAGCTCTACAATATAGGCTCCTGCTTCCACTGCCGGGACACCGTCCTTATGTATGTTGGAAACAACCGTCCTTCTCGCCTCCGGCATTCCCACCTTTGCATGGTAGGCTATATAGGCGCTCATGCTTTCCGCCGTCGCCAGACCGGGACGTTCGCCGATAAACGAACAGACCACCTTTGCCCCCACCAGCTCCGAAATGCGGTCCTGCGCCCCCACGCGTCCATATTTGACAAATATCGGAGTACCAGTAGTCAGTCCCTTTTCCTTCAATCCTTCCTCCACCACGGGAAGGATACGCGCCGCATTGGCCTCAATCGCGGAGGAAGAAAGTCCGTCGCTGATAATAATCTGTATATCCGGGTTTTGGATGCATTTTTCTTTAATCAGTGCCTCTGTCTCTTCGTCAAACTCCCTCCCGAGATCCGGTCTGGTCAGAAAAATATTTTTATCGGCACAGCGTGTGGTGACGGCAAGCAGCCCCAGCTGACCGGTTAATTCCTCACCGACATCCATGAGCACGGCATCCCTGGCTGCCGCGTGGTCAGCGCGGAGAGTCAGAAGCGTCATAGTCTTTAACCTGGGTCCGGAACGGCCCACTCCGATACGGGCTGTTGTCTTCGTCATCATCCGCCTCAGTGCATCCGGATCCTCGGGATGTACGAGAAGCGGAATCTTTTTATTCCTTTCCATATCCTCAAAAGCAGAGGGCTGTGTTCCCGGATCCTCTCCTTTACCGCCTCCGGCCGGAGCCATATCGGTTCTTACTTCCTCCGGCACGGCTCCCTGTGAACTCCGGTGAATGGAACGCCTGATATCCGCACCTGATGCATGGGAGGATATCATAAAATCCGTTGTTGGCCGGCCTCCTGTCCCATAAACACAGGCCGCTTGTCCGGCTTCCTGCGCTCCGGCACGGCTTCCTGCTTCCGTCCTGTCTCCGGCCTGCAGTTCGGAAAGGATTTCATCTGCAATCCGCTCTATTTCCGTCTGTCCAAGCATATGCTCACCGTCCTTTCCTCATAAATACAGTTGGGTCTCCGGCTTTTCCCGTCAGTCTTCCATTTTCCATAATCCCCATTCGCTCCAGCCAGCGTTCAAATGCCGGTATGGGACGCAGACCGAGAATTTCCCGGATTGTACCGATATCATGGTACGCGTTCGTCTGATAATTCAGCATCACATCGTCGCTTGTAGGCACGCCGAGTATATAATTAACTCCGGCAGCTCCCAGAAGAAGCGCCAGATTTTCGATATCGTTCTGATCCGCCATCATATGATTCGTATAGCAGCAGTCGCAGCCCATCGGCAGTCCCGACAGTTTCCCCATAAAATGATCTTCCAGGCCGGCGCGGATCACCTGTTTGGAATCATACAAATATTCCGGACCGATGAAGCCCACAACCGTATTGACCATAAATGGATGGTAGCGCCTTGCAAATGCATAGCACCGGGCCTCCATTGTCACCTGATCCGCATTCCAGTGCGCATTGGAGGAAAGCTCACTCCCCTGGCCCGTCTCAAAATACATTACATTTGGCCCGGCCGCCGTGCCATGGGTGCGCAGAAGCGCCAGAGCCTCCTCCACCGTCTCCGAGGAGAATCCGAACGCGCGGTTCCCCTTTTCACTTCCGGCTATAGACTGGAAAATCATATCACAGGGCGCTCCCTGCCTGAGGGCCTCTATCTGGGTCGTGATGTGGCCCAGCACACAGATTTGGGTGGGAATTTCAAGTGAATTCTTCACTTCATCAAACCGTTTCAGAACCTCAGCCAGACTGGATACCGTGTCATTTACCGGATTCAGGCCTATCAGCACATCGCCGCAGCCGTATGACAGCCCCTCAAACAGGGATGCCGTGATTCCTTCCACATTATCCGTCGTGTGGTTGGGCTGGAGCCGCGTGCCCATGATTCCCCGCTCGCCGACCGTTGTGTTGCAGCAGGCCGTGACGCGTATTTTCTGCGCGCCATAAATCAAATCCAGATTTGTCATCAGCTTGCAGACAGCCGCAATCATCTCAGCCGTAAGTCCTCTCGACATGCGGCGGATCGCGCTTTCATCCGCCTCATAGGACAGCAGCCACTCCCGCAGGTCACTGACCGTCCAGTTTTGGATCCTTTCGTAAATCCTCTGGTTGAGCCCGTCAATATTAATTCTGGTAACTTCATCCTCCTCATAGGGCGCCGCAGGATTCTCGTACAATTCCTTCAGCGTCATAGCCGCAAGAACCTCCTTTGCGGCTATCCGTTCTATATCAGACTGAGCCGCCACACCGGCCAGGACATCGCCCGACTTGTGTTCCCCCGCTTTTGCCAGGACTTCCTTTACCGAATCAAACACGAAAGTCTGTCCCGATAGTATTGTCTTATATTTCATGTTTACCTCCAAGTTGGCTTACCGTTCTCTCGTAACAGTTCAGACAGCATGAACTGTTATGTTTTCTCTCAACCGAAAATCAGCGTCTTAACAATCACCGGAATGACAAGCCCGTTCATGATAGGGCGGCCAAAATCAACAAAATTATTAAACTCGGCTTTCACCGCATCCACCGCCACCAGCGGCCGTTTCCCCGACAGCTTCTGCCGTATTATCTGCCCCAGCGCTTTTGCAATATCGGAGCGCACCATCAAAAGCAGTGGGACCTCCGGCAAAAGCGCGCGGTCAAGAGCATCCGCCGTCACGGCCGCCAGTTTTTTCAGTTCCTGATAATCCGGATCCCTTCTCCCTTCCATTGCCAGCACCACACAGGCCGCATCATTCTGAGCCAGGAACCATTTTATTTTTTCATACAGGAATTTGCTGTCACCGCCCCAGCATCTCTCCTCCTCACTCAGCGTAAGCTTCAGGACCGGCACGTTTTTCATCGGAAACAGCCCCTCCGTATAAGAAATCGTACTGCCGGAAATTGTAGTTGTGTAATTTCCCGCACCAATCACCGTAGCCCGGATTGTCTCCGACGCATCCAGCACCCGGAATGCCTGAAACAGGCGGCCGCGCCGCACCGCGTTTCCGAGAAGCACACCGATATCGCCGTAAGCAAACGGCTCCCGCCCCGGCTGGTAGATACAGTCTGCCACACCTCCCGAAAAACAGACGAACCGGACAGGGCGGTCCGCCGGAAGTTTGAACAATGCAGACCCCTGCGTCCTGACTTCCTCCAGAAGCGGCGTCGGTTCCGCCACTCCCAGCATCTGCTCCAGCACCTCGCTCATTTTGTCACACAGCCTATTCAATGTCTCTACAGATACCGGTTCCCCTTTTACAAGATTCAGATGACAAGCCTGCGCAATCCGTCCGGCGCTGGGGCTGATATAGGCAATTCTCCCCCGGCTGTCAAGAGTAACCTGACGGCCTCCAATGTCCAGACAGCCCATGGCCCGCACTTCGCCGCCGTCAAACAAGACAACATTCGTCGTCCCTCCACCGATATCCAGGTTCACGACTACAGTCCCATTTTCCTCCGAAAACTCCCAGGCTCCGCTTCCCTGCCCGGCAATCACGGATTCCAGATCCGGCCCGGCCGTCGATACGACAAAATCACCGGCAAAACCGCTCAGCAGTTCCAGCACCATGCGCGCATTTTCCTTGCGCGCTGATTCTCCCGTTATAATGACGGCCCCTGTCTCAACCTGATTTGCCGTAATTTTGGCTGATGCATACTCCGTTTCTATCATTTTGCGGAGAGCCTCCCCGTCGATGAGTGACTCGTCAATCAGCGGCGTGCGGTGGACCGGACTTTGATAAACCACTTCCTTTCCGATAATCGAGACAGCGGGAACCGAAAAATAGCCGGCTGTATTTTCAACCGTCAGCCGGCTGAAAATCACCTGTGAAGTTGATGTCCCGATATCAATCCCCACACTGAGCATCTGGGTATGTTCCATCCCCACTCTCCTTTCCTTCCAGAAGAAAGAATCCCGCGAGCGAGATTCTCCGCCTGCAGCGGATCGCTTCGGCGGGTACACTTTCCCGTAAAAAAGCAAAAAAGGCCCAGAGTGCGGAATTATCCATTCCTCACTCTGAGCCTTATTGCTGTCACGCCATACCCTGTTGTATGGTGAAAATATGTAGTTTGTTACTGGCAATTCTTCCCTCTGCCTGTTGAGGCGGGGGATATTTGCTTCTTTTGTTAAATTATATAACTGGGGGGCGCGATCTGTCAATATGGAGATTTAACTGAGGTGTGGAGGACGCGTCCGGAACGGACCATGTCCGGTGTGGTGAGGGGGATGGCTGAGTCTTCCGTCCCCGGTTGAAGGTTGTCGTGAGGGGGGAATCCGGCCGGAATGGATTGCTGCGGGGACCGTTTGCACTCTTTGGAGTGCGCATCGGAATGCTAAGCTCGAAAAGACCTCGCTAAGCACCGGCGGACTCCCATGTCCCCTCCGCAATTGATTCCGCCTACTTCCCCGG
>Ga0129309_1000156_pt1 | contig 62795 bp, 58 predicted proteins | sample L1105metagenome_FD_94439 | JGI IMG/M metagenome (GOLD analysis project Ga0129309, IMG submission 94439) | Ring-tailed lemur group fecal microbial communities from Wisconsin, USA - L1105 metagenome | ecosystem: Host-associated > Mammals > Digestive system > Large intestine > Fecal | place: USA...
CGCAATTTGCTCGGATTGACCGCCATCCGGCAAAACAAGCTTATAGCTGTGTTCGTCTTTGGTAAGCTGAAGATAGCGGTATCCTATTATATTTTCCACATTGTCGGAGCAATATAGCGGCGTCATTTTTCGGATTGAATGCAGGGCAAAGGCAATTTGGGTGTTTTCCGCAAGTAAATTGAACAATCTGTCCCGCACCACGAGTTCATCATCAAACTGCTTTTTTCTTGTCTTATAAATCAGGCTGAACAAAATCAGGATACAAATTGCAAAGAACCCAATAATCACAGCGCTCAAAAGGATGACGCTCGAGGTAAAGCTGTCCATAGTTGCGTTCACAACATGCTCTGGAGCCCAATAGCAAAGCTGCCACAGCACGTCTCCGATTTTCACCGGCATGAGTACCACATACCAAGCTCCGCTGTCATTTTTACATAGAAATGTACTGATTTCTTCGGTCACCATTGTATCCTTGACGGTGTACTCTTTCCGGCTCAGACAAGTGCAGCGCATCCCTTCAAACAACAGAAGAATGTTGTCAATTTCCGGCGCATTGGGGTGCGTAAGCTGACTGATTTTTGTTCCCCCGCTTTGGGCGAGGTACATGAAGGCATCCCCGTCAAAAGAGGAGAATTCCATTTCATCGATGAACGAAGATAAATTCTGTACCACCGATACCGCCGCAATGTGCGTATCGCTTATTGGAACGGGTGATTTTGGGATGATTGTATAGGTAACAACAGATTGCTCAATCTGCATATAGCATTTCCGGCTTTTTTCTTCACGCTTGACCTCCCGGATTCGGGCAGCCGCGATGGTATTCTCCGCAGCGTTTACGCAGCGCCCATCCTCCAAATAAACGATTACATTCGAAATGTTCCATATGCCGCATTGGTCTTTGATGAATGTCAAGAGATCGTCAGGACTGGCCTGCGGCTGTATCCGCAAGCTGTTCTCAATGCTTTCGGCAACCTTGCCGTCACGCTCTATTCTTCCTTCGATGTATGAAGCGACCTGACAACTGATTTCCACCAAATGAGAAGCGCTTTCAGAGGCAATGCTGTCCTTATAGCTGCCAATAAAGTTTTGAGCAGTCCAAAGCAAACCAAAAAGTATTGCGGTAACAGCAGCCGTCACACCGGCTTTTTGCACGATGGTTGTTTTCTTCTTCTCGCCTCTGTTCATTAAATTTTGCCCACACCTTTCCGATGGCTTAATCCTGTATCAGCACCTTCAGTTCAGACAGGCCGTGATTGCGGAATACTGCAAATCAAGCTCTCCGTACTTTTTGCGCGCAAATGATCTGCCATGATACCGGCTGCTTAGAAAATTGGATTGGGGCCGAGATTTCCAGACGCCCCTTTTAGCGCATGTGCGATATAAAAGGCCGCCGCATAGTCCCGGTTTGAGATTTTCTGACCCGGTGCTTCAAAGCTTTGATGGGCGAAGAACTTTCTCAGGCAGGCCATGTAAAATTTATTGTCGTTATGCAATCGACCCGCTATCCCATCGGCATCGACGCCATGTATTTTCAGGCTGCTCACGAAGCTGTCAATTTTCATACTGCCTCCCGATGCAATTCATTGGATTAAACTGCGCATAGCCATCAGAAGCCGGTCTTTATCGATTAGCTTTGTGGTGTGTTCAGAAATGCCCGCCTGCTTTGCTTTTATCGAATGATGAATATTGCTCTCAACTGGATTTTTATATGATTTTACCATATCCTAAATGAGGCTACAATAACAACGCCGTAAAAGGCGGCGCAAAAATTGCAGAATTACAATAGATCCTTGACAGGTGAATAAAAACCGCTTTCTTTTGGGATGTTGTTGAATCATGATAATAAATATTATATTATTTTTAAAATTTAAACACACTTGAGTTTATCTTTAACACCGCGTTTCGGAACCGTCATTTGGAAGGATGTCTTTTATGAAGCCATGTCGATTTCGTCCGTTTCCGGCTTTGATGGTACTGGCGTTTATCCTGACGGGCTGCGCCGCTGCCTCTCAGCAGGAACCGTCGGCAGACGGCCCCCTCGACCCCAAAAATCCGGTGACCATCAGCATCTGGAACTACTATAATGGGGCCCAGCTTTCCTTCTTGAACGATCTGGTCAAGAAATTCAACGAGACGGACGGCAAGGTACAGGGAATTTTTGTGGAGAGCTTCAGTCAAGGCTCGGTCAACGATCTCGAAAGCAATGTACTGGCCGCCGCGCAGGGCAAGGTCGGTGCGGGAAAAATTCCGAATATTTTTGCCGCTTATGCCGATACCGCTTATGCGGTTGACCGTCTGGGCCTGGCGGCTGACCTGAGCGGGTACCTCAACGAGGAGGAACGTGCCGCCTTTGTAGACAGCTACATCAACGAGGGACGTTTTTCAGAGGAAGGCGGCATTAAAATTTTCCCAGTTGCCAAATCCACTGAAATTTTTATGCTGAATAAAACCGACTGGGACCTCTTTTCGTCAGCCACCGGCGCCAGCCGCGAGGATCTTGCGACGATGGAGGGGCTGGTAAGGGTGGCGAAGGCATATTATAAGTGGACCGACGGTCTCACTCCCGCCCCAAACGACGGCCGCGCCTTTTTCGGACGCGACGCGATGGCAAACTATTTCCTGATCGGCGCAATGCCGCTGGGCTGTGAAATTTTTACCGTCCGCGACGGGCGCCTTGACCTCAATTTTGGCCACGATGTGCTGCGCACTCTCTGGGACTCCTACTACGTCCCTTATATCAAGGGCTATTTCGCCTCATCGGGACGCTTTCGCAGCGACGACATCAAGACCGGCAACATTATTGCGCTGGCAGGCTCCTCATCCGGCGCAACCTTCTTCCCGAATAAGGTTTCCGGTATTTTTGTCATTCTCAACACCGGGGAGCTTCCGGATTCTCCGGAGCAGCCATGTCTCAGCAAGCCGGGAATCTATCTTCGGGACCTCGATCCGGCATCTGCGCCCTCGAACCGCAGCGCCGATCTTCTGCTCGAACGCGCTCCCATCGAGGTAGTCCGGTCATTCGGTATCTCGACCGACGCCAAGTGGAGGCCGCTCTTTCTCTTCGGGGAGGAGGGGGCCGGGGATTCCTATATGCCGCTCTTCCAACCGCTTCAGGCCGCCTTTGCCTCCCGTTCGCCGGGCGATCCTTCCGGCTATGGCCACTGGGCTTTGTTTCCGCCCCGCTTCAGGGAGATGAGCGGGGCGCCCTCATCTATTCCGTTCCGCTGATGCTTGAGGACGGCACCATCTGCGGCGTGGTGGGGGTCAGTCTCCTTGAGGATTATCTGAAGGGAATGCTCCCTTCCGCAGAGCTGTATTCCAACAACCAGGGGGCCAATCTTCTTGCCACAAAGGAGAAGGAAGGCCTCGGTTTTCTCCCCGCTGTCATCGACGGCGCGGTGCTTCTTCAGGACGGGAAACCCGCCAAAGTGCAGCTTCATCCGCTATGCCCATGAGCGCGGCATGAAAATCATCGCCGAAGGGCTGGAGAGCGCCTCCGAGGTGGACTGCGTGCTCCGCCTGGGCGTCGATCTTTTGCAGGGGTATTATCTGGCGCGCCCCGCCGCCGTCCCCTCCCGCATCAACCAACCGGCTCTCGACCTGATCCGGGAATTCCGTCACAGCGGCGTCCGGTAGCCTTCCGGACGCGAAGCTGCCCGGGCCTTTCCTTTTGGAAAGGCCCGGGCAGCTTTTTAATACGCGTCAGCTTAAAACCGCACCGGCGGAATAACGAAGAATCAGTCCCTCACCGGCGGGCAAGGCGCCAAGCCCGCCCGGCCCGTAGAGAACCTGAGCCAACGCAGGGTTCCATCCGGGCGGAAGCCGGAGCGGACGCGGGGCATCTCCCCGGTTAACCGCCACAAAAAGGGAGCAGAGCGGACCGGGCCGCACAAAGGAGCATATCTCCCGGCTGATCTCGACCAGCGAGCAATCGGCCCCGGCGAGCAGCTCCCGATGCTCCCGGCGCAGCGAACCCAGCATCCGGAACCATTCCAGAAGGCCCGCGTCCTCCCGCCCCCACGGGTAACAGCCCCGATTGAACGGATCGCGGTATCCGGTCATCCCCGCCTCGTCGCCATAGTAAAGGCACGGGGTCCCGGGCAGAAAATACTGTAGCAGCGAGGCGAGCCGCAGCAGGCGCGCCCCCCGCTCGTAGTCCTGCGGAGCAAGGACGCCGTGGGCCGACTGCCACTCACGCGAGGAGCCTGCGTCCGGCTCCCCGGCCAGAGCGGTAATGGCCCGCGGAATATCATGGGTGGAAAGGGAATTCATCAGGGCGCACCGCACCGGCGCAGGATAGTTTTCCTGCTGGGTCAGAAGCGTCTCATAGAGGCTGTAGGAATCCCCCGAGCGGATAAACGCAAGGATGGCGTTTGTCAGCGGATAGTTCATGACGCTTGAAAGCTGCTCCCCGAGCAGATAGCGGCGCCGAACCCCGTAGCTGACCTTGTTGGAGGCGTCCTCCCAGACCTCGCCGATCACCGGGGCATCCGGGTCGCAGCGGCGGACGGTGCGGCAGATCGCGTCGAGCGCCTCGTCGGGCAGCTCGTCGGCAACGTCGAGCCGCCAGCCCGACACCCCCGCATCCATCCAGTGCCTGATAACCCCGCCGGCCCCGGTGAGGAACCGCAGATAATCCGGGTTCTTTTCATCGACCTCCGGCAGCGTCTCAAACCCCCACCAGCTTTGGTAGCGGTCCGGGTAATGCTCAAAGCGGTACCAGCTCCGGTACGGGCTTTGGGGATCGCGGAACGCCCCCGACGCCTCGCCGTAGCGGCCCTCGCGGTTAAAATAGACACTGTCCGAGCCGGTGTGGGAAAACACCCCGTCAAGGATCACTGAAATCCCACATGCCTTTGCCTCGGCGCAGAGACGGCGCAGATCCTGCTCGCTGCCAAGCAGCGGATCGATCTTCCGGTAATCGGCGGTGTTGTAGCGGTGGTTCGAATGGGCCTCAAAAATGGGATTGAGATAGAGGGCGGTCACCCCCAGCGACTCAAGGTAGGGCAGTTTTTGCCGGATCCCCTCAAGGTCGCCGCCGAAGTAATCGCCGCAGCGCACCTTTCCGTCGGAATCCGGCCGCCACCGCGGCTCTCCGCCCCAATCGGCGCGCAGCTCCCGATCCTGCGGGACATCCCGCTTCGGCTGTCCGCTTGCAAAGAAACGATCAGGAAATATCTGGTATATAAGTCCTCCCGCAAGGGCTGCGGGCGGTTTCATTTCCGGGTCGCAGACGGTGAGCTGCCAGTGTTCTGAAAATCCATCGCCCATCCCTCCTTCAAAGAGGTTTTTGCCGCGGAGCACCGATGCCCGCCGGTCGCCCAGATCGACATCAAAGCGGTAAAAGAGCAGTGCCGGCGCCGGCGGCGTAAAGCGCACGGTGTACCACACCTGCGCGGGCTCGTCGCGCAGCAGGGTCATCGGCGAAATCAAAAGGGGGGATTCCCACCGGTCGGCCGCGTAGACAAGCAGGCGCGGGGAACGGGCGCCGCTTCGCTTCGGCAGCCGCAGCGAGAGGCGCAGCTCCTCCCCCGCCCGCACCGCGCCGAGCGGCGACTTGAATTCCTCCGACAGGCTGTCGAAGCAGATAAAATCGGGTCGGTTCAAATTGTTCTCCTTTGGTCGGCGGCCCGGCTCAGTCGGCAAGGCCCCAGATATCCCGGGCATAGTCCATGACCGCGCGGTCGGCGCAGAAGACCCCCGAGGCGGCGGTGTTGAGCAGGCTCTTTTCGGCGAATCCCCTGCGGTCGAGCCAGATGCCGTCCGATTGCTTCATCGCCTCGCGGTAGGCCGCAAAATCGGCCAGCGCCATATAGCGGTCAGTGTAGCGCAGCGCATCATACAGCTCCCGGAAGCGGTCGCCCAGCTCGCCCGAAATAAGGGCGTCGAGCGCCGCCTTCAGGACCGGGTCCTGCGCGTAGACCGCGCCGGGGTCATAGCCCGCAGCGCGCAGCTCCTCCACCTCATGGGCGCGCATCCCAAAGATCAGCTCGTTTTCCATTCCGGCCGCATCACAGATCTCGACGTTTGCTCCGTCGAGGGTGCCGACGGTGATTGCGCCGCCGAGCATCAGCTTCATGTTGCCGGTGCCGGAGGCCTCGGTTCCGGCCAGCGAAATCTGCTGGGAAAAATCGGCCGACGGCATCAGAAGCTCCGAAAGGGTGACACTGTAGTTTTCCAGAAACACGACCTTGAGCCGCCCGGCGACGTCCCTGTCCCCTTCGAACTGCTGGCCGAGGGTGCAGAGCAGCTTGATGATCTGCTTCGCCAGGAAATAACCGGGCGCCGCCTTCGCCCCAAAAATGTGGACGCGCGGAGTAACCTCGCGGCTGGGATCGGCTTTTATGGCCTGATAATCCGCGATGATGCTCAGAGCGTTGAGCTGCTGGCGCTTGTATTCGTGCAGCCGCTTCACCTGCACATCGAAGACCGCGTCGGGAGAAATCACCGCGCCGGTCTTTTCCCGGAGATAGCCGGCAAAGCGGACCTTGTTTTCCCGCTTGACCGCAAGGACCCGCTCGAGCACCGCCGGATCTGACCGGTATTTGGCAAAGCGGGAGAGCTGGGAGAAATCATGCAGGAATCCCTCTCCAATCGTCTCGCGCAGAAGCGCGGTCAGGCCGGGATTGGCCTGACAGAGCCAGCGCCGCGAAGCGATGCCGTTGGTGACGTTCTTGAACTTGTAGGGGGCCACCTTGTAATAGTCCGGAAAAACGTCGGTGGTGATGATCTTCGAATGCAGGGTCGAGACGCCGTTGACCGAGTGGCAGACCGCGACGGCGAGGTTTGCCATCCGCACCATGCCGTAGGCGACGGGCGCCATGCGGGCGATGGCCGCGTCGGAGCAGCCGTGCTTCTCCTTGAGTGCCCGGCAGAACCGCTCGTTGATCTCGCGGATAATCTGGATGATGCGGGGCAGCAGCTCCGCCATCAGGTTTTCATCCCACTGTTCAAGCGCCTCCGCCATGACGGTGTGATTGGTGTAGGCGAACACCCGGGTGACGACATCGTAGGCCCGCTCCCAGCTGTAGCCGCAGTCGTCAAGCAGCACCCGCATCATTTCGGGAATGGCGAGAACCGGGTGGGTGTCGTTGATCTGGATGGCATTGAGCTCCGCGAAGCGGTCGAGGGACCCGTAGGTCGAGAGATGACGGTGGATGATATCCCCGACCGAGGCCGCCGAGAGGAAGTACTGCTGGCGCAGCCGCAGCTTCTTGCCCTCCAAATGGCTGTCGTTGGGGTAAAGGACGTTGGAGATCGTCTCGGCCACGCTGGTCGCGCCGAAGGCGCCGAGATAATCGCCGCGGTTGAATTTCTCCATATCGACCCCGGGACTTTTGGCCTGATAGAGCCGCAGCACGCTGACCGCCTCCGAATCATAGCCCGAAACATAGAGGTCGTGGGGGACGGCGGTGACTGTCTCGTAGCCGGTGTGCTCGATACGGTGGATTCCTGACTCCCACCAGTCGTTGACCACCCCGCCGAAGCGCACCTCGGTGGCCTGATCAGAGCGCGGGGCAAGCCACACATCGCCGCCCGGAATCCAGTAGTCGGGCTGTTCGGTCTGCCAGCCGTCGATAATCTTCTGCTTAAAGATACCGTATTTGTAAAGGATCGAATAACCGGTGGCGGAAAATCCGTCGGTGGCCAGCCCGTCGAGGTAGCAGGCCGCCAGCCGGCCAAGCCCGCCGTTGCCGAGTCCCGCATCCGGTTCACATTCATAGAGCTGCTCCAGCCTGACCTCCCATTCGGAAAGGACCTCCGCCGCCACGCCGTCAAGGCAGAGGTTGTAGAGGGAATTCTTCATCGAGCGCCCGGGGAGGAACTCCATGCTCAGATAATGGACCTGTTTTTGCGCGTGGAAAGCGGTCCGGGCCGAAAAATGGCGGCGCTTTTCCCCCATCAGATCGCGCAGGGTGGAGGCCAGCGCACGGTAGAACTGCTCGATCGTCGCGTCCTTCGGTTCGACCAGCATATCCTCGCGCAGCGCCGCGACAAGCCGCCGGCGCAGTTCGGCCTTTTCCACAAATGATTTGATCTTCATAAAAGGATTCCTTTCTCCTTGGATTACAGATATCGTCACAGAAAAATTCTCATGTTATTCTATTATATACATATTTTTCCGCGGAATCAATGAACGGTCTGAAAAAAAGAATGGTTTGCAGTGCGAAAAGATCGTAAATTTTGTGGAAAACAATGCCACCGGCGGACCTGGCGCCATCCGGGAAGCACATCATCAAGGAGCCAAAAGCGTCCTCGAATCGAGGACACTTTCTGCGCCAAACACGTGCTTTGCAGAGTCTTCCGAACTTTTCTCCTGATTTTTACCTGTTCCTGATGGAACCGCTTCCGGCGATCGGCTATCATAACGACAGAAGCCCGACGTCCTCCCGCCGGAGGTGGACGGTTTCCGGCATGGCGCCGCAGCGTTTTCCTTTCCCCTCTCTCCTTTGCTCTGCCGCATGGCGCGGCTTTTCTCTGCTTCTTTTCCTCTTTTTCATATCTTCCTCTTCTTCTGTTCCCGAGCGGGCTCCGTTTTTTCGGAGCCCGCTCCTTCGTTGCAGCGTTGCTGCGGGGAACCCCCCATAAAATAATGCGAAAGTGATTGTCTACGGAAATCCGGGGAAATGGGCTGCTTTCATAGCGGCAGGACGGCTCATGCAAGAGAGTTATAGCCACTGACCAAGCCGGCAGCAGGCCCTATAGGGACTGCTGCCGGCAAGCGTCTCAAGACGCACCGAAATTTGCATCATTGGTCCCGCATCCTGTAAACGGGCGATTGCCGTTCTGTCAGAGATTTTCTCTGCTGATAGCCTTTCGGCATCAGCCCGTTTTGCTCGAGACTTCAAGCGAAAGTTTTGACAGGATGCTTCCACCGGAAAATCCGGTGATTTCCCCAGCCAATGAAATTCACCGGGCCTATAGGCCCGGCCGGTAACGGGCACCGAAGGGCCTGCGCAAACCGCCGCTGCGGCCGATGGCCATGATTTTCCCCGCAAATGCCGCGGCAGAGCGGAAACGGGAAAAAAAATCCGGGAAAGGCTTTTCGGAAAGGGAAAAATGTACTATAATAGGTTATGATCAGCCGCGTCGCGTGCGCGGCAGCCAAGAAGGGGGAACTTCCAACATGACCAATCGTGTCAAGATTGAAATTCTGGGCGCGGAGTACACAATCGCGACTCCTGAGGAAGAAGAGTATGTCCGCCGTCTGGCCCGGGAGATCGACGCGCAGGTTTCCCAGCTGCTTGACAGCGACTCCAAGCTCTCTCCCAACGCCGCCCTGATTCTGACCGCGCTGAGCTACGCCGATTCGTTCTATAAGAGCGAGCAGTCGGCAGACCATATGCGTTCCCAGCTCTCCGACTATCTGGAGGACGCCGCCCGTGCCCGCATCGAACTTGATGACGCCAAGCGGGAGATGGAAAAAATGCGCCGCCAGCTCGAGCTGTTGACCAAGGTATCCCAAAGCCCCGAACGCCGGAACTCCTGAGCGGAAGCGGCACCATCTCCCGCCGCTTTTTTGCGGCGGCCGGAACAAAAAGAGGCATTTTATGACACTGAAGATTCAGAGATTAACCCCCACTGCCGCCCTGCCGGAGCGGGCAACCGGCCAGAGCGCGGGTCTTGACCTGCGTGCCGATATCGGACAGGCCGTCACCCTGCCGCCCGGCGGCGCATCGGTCTTTCCCACAGGACTGGCCATCGCACTGCCCGAAAGAACGGTCGGACTGATTTTCGGCCGCAGCGGCTTGGGAATCAAGCATGGCATTGCCCCTTCCAACGCGGTCGGGGTCATCGATGCCGACTACCGCGGCGAGATCAGGGTCGGGCTGACCAACCATTCGGACAAGCCCTATACCATCGAGCCCGGAGAACGGATTGCCCAGCTCGTTGTGACGCCGGTGCTTCTGCCCGAAATTGCCGAGGTTGCCTCCCTTGATGAGACTGCCCGCGGCGCGGGCGGCTTCGGCTCGACCGGGAGGGGATAGGGCATGAAGCTCAAGCGCAATCTCGCCTTTCTTTTCTTTCTGCTGGCCGGGGTCATCCTCGGGCTGCTCCTCGCATCCGCCGCGGAGGGAATCCCCTTTCTGAGCTGGCTCGCCTTTGGCCGTACGGTCGGCCTTTCCACTGCCAACCCGCTGGTCTTCGATTTTGCGATTCTCAAGGTCGCCTTTGGTTTCGAGATCGGCTTTAATGTCGCCCAAATCATCACCGTCACCCTCGCGCTGCTCGTCTATAAGAGCGTCGCACAGAAGCTGTGACCGGTTATTATCCCTGTGGAAACGAGGAATTCGATGAGTTTGATCCTTGCCTCCGCCTCGCCGAGACGGCAGGAATTGCTCCGTTTGATTACGGAAGATTTTTTGGTACATAATTCCAATATTGACGAATCGCTTGTTCCGGGGCTCTCCCCCGCCAACGCGGTTTCGCTCCTTGCCCGCCGCAAGGCCCTTGCCGTCCGGCAGGAATGCCCGCGCGACGCAGTGATCGGCGCCGACACCGTTGTGGCAGTCGACGGCTTTATCCTCGGGAAGCCCCGGGACAACGCCGACGCCGCCCTGATGCTCCGGCAGCTCTCGGGCCGCACCCATGAGGTGTTTACCGGCGTCTGTCTCGCGCTTCCCGCTCCCGGCATGGAAAACGCCTTTGTCTCCCGCGCGCAGGTAACCTTCGCACCGCTCAGCGAAGATGAAATCCTTGCCTACGTCGCCAGCGGCGAGCCGGCCGATAAAGCCGGAGCCTATGGCATTCAGGGGCTGGGCGCGCGCTTTATCGAACGGATCAACGGAGATTATTACACCGTGATGGGGCTGCCGGTCTGCGGGCTCTATCACCTGATGCGGGAACAGGGGCTGCTGTAGCGTCCTGTTTCCGAAGCACCGGCGCAGCCGCAAAAAATTCTAGGAGGAACCGTATTATGTTTTCTTTTTCGAAGGATATCGGCATGGATCTCGGCACCGCGAACACCCTTGTGTTCATGAAAGGGAAGGGCATCATCCTGCGGGAACCGTCGGTCGTGGCGGTTGACACCCGCAAGGACGAGGTGCTCTACGTCGGGCAGGAGGCCAAAGAGGTCATCGGCAAGACCCCCGGTTCAATCGTTGCGATGCGCCCCCTCAAAGACGGGGTCATCGCCGACTTCGACATCACCGCGAACATGATGCAGCGGTTCATCAAGAAGGTCTGCGGCAGCTCGATCTTTTCCCATCCCAACATCATTATCTGCATTCCGTCCGGGGTCACCGACGTCGAGCGCCGCGCCGTCCGCGAGGCGGCCGTGGCAGCCGGCGGCCGGCGGGTTTCGATCATCGAGGAGCCGATGGCCGCGGCAATCGGCGCGGGCCTGCCTGTAGCCGAGGCGACCGGCAGCATGGTCGTGGATATCGGCGGCGGCACCAGCGAGGTCGCTGTGATCTCGCTGGGCGGCATCGTCACCGCCCGCTCGGTGCGGATCGGCGGCGATTCCTTTGACTCCGCCATCATCCAGTATATCAAGCGCAAATACAACCTGCTGATTGGCGAACGCACTGCCGAGCAGATCAAGATCGAAATTGGATCGGCCTATCCCTTTGAAAATGAGGAGCCGCGCGAAATCAAGGGCCGCAACCTTGTCGACGGTCTGCCCAAGAGCATCACTATCGAGCCTTATGAGATCCGGGAGGCGCTCGCCGACTCGATCTCCCAGGTACTCGACGCGATCAAGACCACCCTCGAGCGGACTCCGCCCGAGCTGGCCGCCGATATCATCGACCACGGCATTACCCTGACCGGCGGCGGCGCGCTGCTGCGCGGGCTCGACGCCCTTGTTTCGAAGGAAACGGGCATCAACGTCCACATCGCCGAAAATCCGCTCGACTGCGTGGCCGTCGGCACCGGCCGCGTTCTTGAGGATATCGAACGGCTGCGGGACGTCCTGACAACCGGGGATGACTCCAAGCCGCGGTAAGCAGGGAAACTAACCGTACAGAACATGCCGGGGCCCGAGGCCGTTTGGATGGCAGGGCCCCGCTTTTGCATCCAGACGGCGGAGCCTCCGCCTTTCAGGAGAGGGGTGCCATATGGGCGATTTTTTTAAGGGAACCCGCTTCAAAATCCTTGCGCTGATCCTCGCGCTGGTCCTCGCGTTTACCCTGCGGGCGGCCTATTCCGGCACCGCCGTTCCGATGATCAGCCAGCTCACCGCATGGCTGATGACTCCCCTGCAGCGGGCGAGCGCCGGAATCTCCTATGCGGTGAGCGACGCGGCGGCCGGCCTTTTTTCGGGCCGGCGGCTGGCGCAGGAAAATGAATCCCTGCGGAATGAAAATGCCGCCCTGCGTTCGATGCTCGTCGAATACGAGCGGGCAAAATCCGAAAACGAACAGCTCAAGGAATATCTGCAGATTCGGGATAAGAATCCCGATTTTGATTTCGAGCCGGCGATGGTCGTCGGGAGGGACACCGCCTCCCGCTTTTATTCCTTCACCATCGATAAGGGAAGCAACGACGGAATCAGCGTCAATGATCCTGTCATCACCGAAGAGGGGCTGGTCGGCCTCGTGTCGGAGGTCGGCTTCACCTATTCCAAGGTGCTGACCATCCTCGATGTGGCGATTCAGGTCGGCGCGATGGACAGCGTCACCCGCGAGATCGGGGTGACCTCTGGAGAGCTTCCGCTTGCCGAACAGGGGATGCTTCTGCTCTCCTACCTGCCGCGCGAGTCCCAGGCCCAGCCGGGGGATATCATCGCGACCACCGGAATCGGCGGGGTGTTTCCCCGGGATATTGTGATCGGCTCCATCAGCGAGCTGCGCCCCGACAGCAAGGGGCTTTCCCTCAACGCGGTCATCGAACCGCCTGCCGACCTGCGCGCGGTTCGGGATGTTCTGGTCGTTAAGAGCTTCGAGGGGCAGGCCGCCCCCGAATCAACCCGGTGAGGAGGCAGGCTTGTTGGAACAGAAAACGCTGCGTCTCTTTCTCTGGAAAAATTTTATCTACACCCTGCTGATCCTGCTGGCCTATCTGCTGCAGGAAACGCCCGCCCTCTTCCCCGCGGCGCTGCGCCCTGTGCTGGTCATCTCGATGGTGACGGCCATCGCGATGAACGAGGGGGAGTTTTCCGGCGGGCTGTTCGGGTTGTTCGGGGGGCTGCTCTGCGACACCGCCGTTTTTCACATTTTCGGGGCCGCGTCGATTTTCTTTCTGGTCCTCGGGTGCGGCTGCGGCCTGCTGATTATCTACCTGATTCAGCCCACTGTCAGGAGCGCCTTTCTCCTCTCGGGCAGCTTTGCGCTGATCTACGGGCTGGCCGCCCATTATCTCATTTACGGCATGTGGGGCTATGAGGGTGCGGCCCGTCTGCTGTTCACCCGAACCTTCCCATCCGCCGTATCAACCGCCGTTTTCGGGATGGGCTGCTTCTGGCTGGTTTGGAAAATTCGTCTCGCCTTTGAGGATGCCGCCCGCTGATTTTCCTCGCACGGATCGCGGGAATTGTCTTCGGATATGTTACAGGAAAGGAGCTGACCCCTCGGAATGAAAATTGACCGCGACCGCCTGCGGCTCATCCTGCTGGGGGCCTTTTTCTGGGCAGTGCTTGGCGTTTTTACCTTTCGGCTGGTGCAGATTCAGATTGTGGACGGTTCCTATTACCTCGCCCAGCAGCAGAAGGGCAGCAGCCGCACGCAGGTCATCAAGGCGGCCCGCGGGGAAATCCTCGACCGCAACGGCAGCCCCTTCTCCTACAATGAGCCCTGCTACAACATCCTGTTCGACCGTGCGCTCACCTCCTCCGACGCGGACAACGAGACGATTCTGCGGCTGATCCGGCTGCTGCGCGAGTCGGGCGAGTCGTGGGTCGACAACCTTCCGCTGGTGATTGAGGGGAATGTTCCCACCTTTTCGGGTGATGACACCGCCGTCAGCCGTCTTCGGGAGCATCTCGAAACCAACACCTACGCCCTTGCGCCCGATGTTTTTTACTGGCTGTGCGAGCGTTACAGCCTGCAGGATTATTCCATGCAGGACGCGCGGGATATCGGCGCGGTCCGCTATGAAATGGAGCGCAAGGGATATTCGCTCTCAACCCGCTACACCTTTGCCGAGGATGTCTCGCTCGAAACCGCCATCTACCTGCGGCAGATCGTCCACACCCTGCCGGGAGTGGACGTGGCCGAAACCGCCAAGCGCGCCTACCGGGACGGCGGACTGGCGCCGCACATTGTCGGCCGGGTCGGGGCGATCTTTGCCGACGAGCTGGAGGGATACCTCAGCCAGGACAAGGGCTACACCCGCGAGGATCTCGTCGGCAAGGAGGGAATTGAGCGTACCTTTGAATCAACGCTGCGCGGCACCGACGGCGTGCGCCGTATCGATCTTGACGCCTCCTACCATGTGATCGGCATCGAGGAGGAGCGCCCCGCCATCCCTGGGAATTCGGTGGTGCTGACGCTGGATAAGGAGATTCAGCGCACCGCCGCCGAGGCGCTCGAGGCCGAGATCAGGCTGCTCAACGAGACGGCTCCCGCCGGGGAAGGCCGGGAGGCCAACGCCGGGGCGGTCGTGGCGATTGATATCAAAAGCTCCGAGCTGCTTGCAGCCGTCACTTATCCTTCCTACAATCTCGAAACCTATTCGGCCGACTACGCCAGCAATGCCGCTGACCCGCTCTATCCCTTTCTGAACCGGGCTTTTTCAGGAATCTATGCCCCCGGCTCCTGCTTTAAGCCGGTGACCGGCATCGCCGGGCTGGCCGAGGGGGTCATCACTCCGGAAACCCGGGTCAACTGCCAGCACATCTACACCTTCTATGCGCCGGGTTATCAGCCCACCTGCCTCGGCTGGCACGGTCTTTTTACCGTCACCGATGCGCTGCGCCACTCCTGCAACATCTTTTTCTACGACACCGGACGGCAGCTCGGCATTGCCAAGCTGAATGAATACGCCCGGGCATTGGGACTTGGCTCCCCCACCGGCATCGAGCTTTCAGAGGCTTCCGGCACCCAGTGCAACCCGGACACCCCCTTTCCCGGAGACGCACTACAGGCCGCCATCGGACAGCTCGACAACGGCTACACGCCGCTCCAACTCGCCAACTACTGCGCCACTATCGCGCGGCGCGGCGTCCGCACCCGGCTCAAGCTGGTGAAATCCGTCTCCTCCTACTATGACTGGACCGACGTGATGGAAGCGCCGGAATCTGAGGTTCTCAGCGATCTCGGACTTCCGAAAAGCCTTTACGACCCGATCTTCGAGGGCATGATTCAGGCGACCCACGACCCGCGCGGCACCGCCTACAGCCGGCTGGGGAATTATCCGCTGACAGTGGCCTCTAAAACCGGCACCCCGCAGACCCGCGAATTCCCCAACTCGACCTTCATCTGCTTCGCCCCTGCCGAGGATCCCCAGATCGCCATCGCGGTGGTCATCGAAAAGGGGTGGCACGGCTATACCGGCGCGCCGGTCGCACGCAAGGTGCTGGATGCTTATTTCTTCCCCAGCCAGGGAAAAGAAACCGAAGACGGGGCCTCCGCCGGGAGCGAATCTTCCGCCGAAACGGCATCTTCGCCCGACGGTCAGCCGGCCGGCGCTCCCTCTTCTGTGCCGGCCGGGTAGCAGGCGGGCCGCCGCATTGAAATTTTCTCAGAAATTTGCGAAGTTCTATCTGTTCAAGCTGGATTTTTTGTGTTAAACTTGACAGAAAGGGGTCATCCGATGCCGAAAATTTTGTTAGTAACCTCTGGAAAGGGAGGCACCGGGAAAACCACCGTCTCGATGCTGCTCGCCCATGCGCTCTGCCGGCGTGACCGCAATGTTCTGCTGATCGAGCTGGACAGCGGCCTGCGCGGCCTTGACCTGCTGCTGGGTGTTTCCGACCGGGTGGTATACGACCTCTCCGATTACCTCTGCGGACGCTGCAAGCCAGTCAAAGCGGTCACTGTCTGCGATGTGCCGAAGGGCAATCTGCATCTGATCGCCGCACCATCCGACCGGTATTTCGTTCCCGATCCCAACGCGCTGGCTTCTCTGCTCAGAGGGATGAGCAGCTGCTATGACGAGCTGATTCTTGACACTGCCGCCGGATTGGGGCGCGGATTTGACGTTGCAGCTTCGCTCTGCACCTCTGCTCTGGTGGTCACAACACCCGACCCGGTTTCGGTTCGGGACGCTGCCAAGGCGGTTTCCATGCTTCAGCGCTCCCCGCCCCGCCTGATCGTCAATAAATTTTCCACCCGGCAGCTCTCCGCCGATCTGCCCGATCTCGATTCGATCATCGATACGGTGGGCGCACAGCTCATTTCTGTGATTCCCGAGGACCCCGCCCTCCCGCAAGCCGGAGCGCGCGGCGTCCTTCCCCCCGCTTCTTCCCCCGCGATGGGGGAAATCGAGGACCTCGCACGCCGGCTGCTCGGCGAACGGGTCCTTCTCAACACCGGCCGGCTACGGTAAGCGGACCGTTCGACATAAAGGAGGAGTTTTCTTGAACATCGCTTTGATCGCGCACGATTCCAAAAAGGAACTGATGGTCCAGTTCTGTATCGCCTACAGCGGCATCCTCAGCCAGCACAACATCTGTGCGACGGGGACGACCGGCAAGCTCGTGGCCGAGGCTACCGGGCTTCGTATCTTCCGCTTTCTTTCGGGCGAGCAGGGAGGGGACCAGCAGATCGCAGCGCGCATCGCCTGCAATGAAATCGATCTGCTGCTCTTTTTGCGCGATCCCTTGACCATGAAGGCCGGCGAACCGGACGAAGCAAACCTGATCCGTCTCTGCGACGTCCACTCGATTCCCGTCGCAACCAATATTGCCACTGCCGAGGCTCTGATTCATGCGCTCGAAAAGGGCGACCTTGACTGGAGAAATATCGTAAACCCAAAGCGCTGACCCACGCGCCCGAAAAGGGCGGCCCCGGCCAGAGAAATATCGTAAGCCCGAGGCGCCGACCCACGCGCCCGAAAAGGGCGGCCTTGACTGGAGAAATATCGTAAACCCAAAGCGCTGACCCACGCGCCCGAAAAGGGCGGCCTTGACTGGAGAAATATCGTAAGCCCGAGGCGCCGACCCACGCGCCCGAAAAGGGCGGCCCCGGCCGGAGAAATATCGTAAACCCGAGGCGAAGCATTGAGCTTCGAAACTGCGTGATGATCGTACGCGGCCTGTTTTGGGCCGCTTGGACTCCCGCATTGAACGGCTGCGACGCGAAAGCAGTAAGCCGCAGATCTGCGCCCACAGAGAAGGGGGCCATGCCGCCGTACGGCGGCATGGCTGCAAGCCCCCGGCGCGGTCCGGCCGAAGGACATTCGCAGAGCCGGGGGTGCAAAACGCCCTCCGACCGCCCCGCGTTAAGGGGTCAATGAGTGGAAAGGCCCGTCCTTTCCAGAACAAGGGTGGCACCGCGCGGAGGATTCTCCCCGCCCCTTCTGAAAATTGAGGGGCGGGGTGTTTTGTTTTCCCCGGCTCCGCGCGTTTTTCGCCGCATCCAAAATGCTGCGGCGTGACGATACAAAACCAGAAACAGTTCAAAGGAGCGAATAGAAAATGGCAGACACCATGAACGGACTCAAGCGCACCGCCTACTGCGGAGAGCTTACCACCGCCCAAATCGGGCAGGAGCTGGTACTCGCGGGCTGGGCGGCCAAACAGCGCAACCTCGGCAACCTGATTTTTATCGACCTGCGCGACCGCACCGGAATCGCCCAGCTCGCCTTTGATGATTCCAGCGACCGTGCCGCTTTTGAAAAGGCCGCCTCGGTGCGCAGTGAGTATGTGCTGATGGCCAAGGGGCTGCTGCGCCGCCGCGAATCGGTCAACCGGGATATCCCGACCGGTGAGGTCGAGCTTTATGTCTCGGAACTGAAAATTCTTGCGGTCAGCGAAACTCCTCCCTTTGACATTAAAGACGGCATCAAGACCAACGAAGAACTGCGGCTCCGCTACCGCTACCTCGATCTCCGCCGCCCCGAGCTGCAGTCGGCTATCCTGATGCGGCACCGCATCGTCAAGCTGGTGAGGGATTATTTCGACCAAAATCATTTTGTCGAAATCGAAACCCCGATCCTCATCAAGTCGACTCCTGAGGGCGCCCGCGATTACCTTGTTCCCTCGCGGGTGCATCCCGGCAAGTTCTACGCGCTGCCCCAGTCACCACAGCTCTACAAGCAGCTTTCGATGCTCGCGGGCTTTGACCGCTACCTTCAGATTGCCCGCTGCTTCCGCGACGAGGATCTGCGCGCCGACCGCCAGCCTGAATTCACCCAGATCGATCTCGAGATGTCCTTTGTCGATGAGATCGATGTCCAGACGGTCAACGAAGGACTGATGAAGCGGATCTTCAGGGAGATTCTCGGCCGCGACCTTGAGCTTCCGCTGCGCCGCCTCCCCTGGCGGGAGGCCATGGAACGCTTCGGCTCGGATAAACCGGACACCCGTTTCGGCCTTGAGCTGGTCAATCTGACCGACCTGCTGAAAAACACCGAATTCGCCGTTTTCAAGGGCGCGATTGAGGCGGGCGGCAGTGTGCGCGCGATCAACGTCAAAGGCGCGGCAGGCACCCTCTCCCGCAAGGAAATCGACAAGCTCGCCGATGTCGCCAAACTCTTCAAAGCCAAGGGCCTTGCTTTTACCCGGGTAACCGCCGACGCACATTCCTCCTCGTTTGAAAAGTTCCTCACGCCCGATGAGGTCTCGGCAGTTCACGAGCGGATGGAGCTGGAAACCGGCGACGTGCTGCTGGTGGTAGCCGATCCCCGCGATTCGGTCGTTTTCGCCGCGCTTGGCGCGCTGCGTCTCAACCTCGCCAAGCGGTTGGCGCTGATTCCCGAAGGCAGCTACGACCTGCTCTGGGTTACCGACTTCCCGCTTTTCGAGTACGACCCCGACGAGGGCCGCTACTTCGCGATGCATCATCCCTTCACCAGCCCGAACCTCGACGACCTCGACAAGATGGAGTCCGATCCCGGCCACTGCCGTGCGCGGGCCTACGATCTGGTCCTCAACGGTACCGAGTTGGGCGGCGGCTCGATCCGAATTTCCGACCCCTCGGTGCAGAGCCGGATGTTCGCGGCGCTCGGCATGAGTCCGGAGGAAGCGCAGGAGAAGTTCGGTTTCCTGCTCAACGCCTTTAAGTATGGCGTCCCGCCGCATGGCGGCATGGCTTACGGGCTTGACCGTCTGGTAATGCTGCTGCTGGGCAAGGATTCGATCCGCGACGTGATCGCCTACCCGAAGGTCCAGAACGCCAGCGAGTTGATGACCGACTGCCCGGGCACTGTCGATTTGAAATCGCTCGACGAACTCTCGATCGCCGTCACCAGAACTGAGGGCTGAGTTTTCCGGCCGCCCGGCGGCAGAGAGGCCGTCCCGTCAACCGGCGGGGCGGCCTCTCTTTTCTTCGCTGCCGGATGTCCGGCGCTTTTCTCCGGGATGGCAGATCTCCCGGTTGCCGCAGGTTGCACAGCCGCGGCCGCAGCCGCGCTTGGTCCGCTGCTCGGTCCGGCAGACCAGCAGTACCGCCGGCACTGTGACCAGCAGCAAAAAGATCGTAATGGTCATGGACGCCCCTCCAAATCAAGAATCATTATTCTTATTATAGTGATTCCAGCGGATGTTGTCCATCGCCGGCATGGAAAAATCCCGGCACGCCGCGCAGACGTACCGGGATGCAGAATTTAGGGCATTCAGCCCTCCGGAAGTTCCGCGCAGAGACGGGCGCAGAAAAGCTCAAATCGCTCGTGACAAAACGCCCGGGCATAAAGCTGCTCGATCCGGTCGGCCTCCTCGCGCGCGAGAGCGAGTGTTTCTTTTGCAAGGAGGGTCATCTGTTTTGCCGCTTTGCGGTGGAAGGCGATGCGGCTTTTGCAGGCGGCGAGAATCTCCCGGTCGGTGAAGCGGCGGGCGTTGATCACCCGCTGCGGATTCTTCACCGCCGGAAGCCTCTCATTGACGGTGAAAAAGCCCAGTGAGAGATCGGGGAAGATCAGCTGCTCGAGCCGCTCATAAGGGGAAAAGGGGCTGTAGCCGCAGAGCATCCGTTGTGCCCGCTCGCCGCCCCGGCGGCGCAGCGCGGCGAGCAGATGCGACGCCGAGGGACCGATTTCATCCTCAAGCAGCACCACCCGCCCGAGCGATTCCATTGCGTCGGCGGCCGGCCCGCAGGCGTGGTCGGTGGTGGAAAGCAGGCAGACCGCCTCCTGAGCGTCCCCATGCGGCCGGGAAAACTCCTGCGCGGCGATCCGGTCGGCCTGCCGCTCGATCTTAGCCCGGTCGGTTGCCTCGTTCGCCATCCGGAAGCGGTCCCCCCAAAGGGTATCCGCCGCCCCCAAATAGCGCCGCGCCTGCTCGAGCAGCCGGGTATTCTCTTTGTCCGCCGCGATCAGATCGCGGCGCAGCGCGGCAAGCTCCTGCTCATCCCAGCAGTCTCCGAGCCAGACAACCCGCTCCACCGCGCCGGGATAACGCGGCTCGATCGGGTGGGGCCCGGCGGCGTCGATGACCGAAAATCCATCCCAGAAAGCCGCTTCAAGCAGCATGGGCGCCAAAGGATCGAGAACCCGGCAGACCTGCTTTCCGGACTCTTCGGCGGTCTCGGCGAGACGCACGATCAGCGCCGATCTTTTGGCGCGTGTTCCCCCCTTGAGCAGCCAGACCCGCGGGAAACGGTCCGGATCAGCAAGCAGCGACAGCCGTGAAACAAACCCCAGCGGGGTCTGGGCGCTGAGAAAGAAACGCGGCGGGTATTGGTTCATCACCGAAAAACCTCCTCAAACAATCTGTTTCATGTTATTCCAATCCGGCACAAAATGCCACAACAGGAAACGGATTGATGGAACGGGAGGCATTTATTCCAAGATTTTTCCGAGTTTGGGATAGGCCGAGAGGGCGCTGCGGTAAAAGACCTGTTCCCAATGGGCGGCCGGGACGCAGGAAGCGATCAGAGCGATATAGTGTTCGAGGCTGACCAGCGGCCAGTCGGTACCGAACATCACCCGATCCCACTTCTCGGCAAAGGCGAGCCAGCCTGAAAGCTCCGAAACATAGTGGGAAAAACGGCCGCGGAAATCCGCCGTCTCGGGCCGTCCCACCGCCAGCCCCGAAAGGTCGGTGTAAACATTGGGATTCTTGGCCACCACCTCGGCGGCGTCGGCCATCCACGGGCTGCCGAAATGGCAGATCACCAGCCGCAGCTTTGGATAAGCCACCGCCACCTCGTCGATCGCCAGCGGATGGGCGAAGCGCAGCCGCCCGGTGCTGCTCGCAGTGTCCCCGGTGTGATAGGCAACCGTCAGATCAAATTCCCGTGCCAGCTCATAGACGGGGGTGTAGATCGGGTCGTAGGCAAAATACGGCTTGTAGCCAAGGTAGATCTTAAACCCCATGCAGTTCGGGCAGGCGAGCACCCGGCGGTAATCGGCAAGGGTCCGTTCCAGCCGCCCCGGTTTCAGCCCCTCGGGATCGACCCCGATGCAGAAGCAGACCTGCGGGGGATACCGGTAATGATCCGGGTCCGGCTCCCCGGCGAGGTTGAAAAGTCCCGCCCGGCAGGGGTCTTCATCGAGCCGTCCGGTTCCCATGACGACACAGCCCGCAACCTCGAGCCGCTCAAATTCCCGCAGCAGGGACGACAGATCGTTCTTCGGACCGCCCTGCTCCCCGAGCTGGTCAAACTTTTCGTTTTTATTGAGATGCAGATGCGCGTCTATGATCTTCACAACAAAGCCTCCCCTGCCTATTTGTATAATATCTACAGAATACCATGGAATTTTCAGAAAAGAAAGCCCCAAATCTTTTGACAGCCACTGTGAAGTGCGATAGAATAAAATAAAAGGAGTTCCCAAATTCCACATCGAAAGGTGGCTTTCTTGATGGCAAGAGTTTATGAGCCCGGCCTGCGGCTGCGCAGCCTGGTGATTTTCCGTAATTTGCTGGAAGACCCGGTCATCGCGGCGCTTCAGGATCTTTTTGACGAGCATGGGGATATCCCCACCCGCGTCCGGCGCTATGCGAAGTTTGCCGCCGCCCTTTATGAGCATGGCGATAACCTCTCGGATTATATCCTTTCCGCAGTCCTCTGCGACGAAAACCCGGTCATGGCGGCGCTGGCTCTCAACCGGCCGATCTCCCCCTGCTTTGAGGAGGCGTTCCGGCAGGAGCTCAAGCTTCTGGAGCAGATCAGCCAAATCACCAGCGAGGACATGAAGGATCTCGTCGGCTACAAGGGCTTCCTGCCGTCCTATGAGATTACCGGGTACGATTTCCGCAAATGCTACGGCGACCGGCTGGTGGAAATTTCCCGCTACGGATACGGGATCTTTGTCCGCCACCGGATGTTCCTCTTCGAGAACCATCAGCTGATCCCGGTGCTGAACCCCGATCCGATCACCCTGAGCTGCCTGCCCGGCTACGAGCAGCAGCGCCGCCAGGTGCTCGACAACACTGCGGCTCTGCTCGAGGGCCGTCCCGCCGCCAACGTCCTGCTTTACGGCGACAGCGGAACCGGAAAATCATCGACCGTCAAGGCGGTGGTCAACGAGCTTTTTGACCGCGGCCTGCGCCTGATCGAGCTGAAAAAGAGCCAGATCGTCGAGATTCCCGCGCTGCTTGACCGCCTGAGTGTCAATCCGCTGCACTTCATCCTCTTCATCGACGACCTCTCCTTCAGCCGCGATGACGACAGCTATGCCACCCTCAAGGCGGTGCTCGAGGGATCGGTTTCCTCCAAGACCGGCAATGTGGCGATCTATGCCACCAGCAACCGCCGCCATCTCGTCAAGGAAAGCTTTGCCGACCGGGATGGGGACGATCTCCACTATAACGACACCATCGCCGAGCTGACCAGCCTTTCCGACCGTTTCGGCCTTACCATCACCTTCGAGAAGCCCGACAAGGAGAAGTATATCGGCATCGTCGGCCAGCTTGCCGACCTGCATGAGATTTCGATGCCGCGGGAGGAGCTTTTCGCCCGGGCAGAGGCCTTTGCGCTCCACCGTTCAGGGCGTTCTCCGCGTGTGGCCAAGCAGTTCATCGAATCGCTCCTCGCAAACGGCGAAATGAATTGATACAAAGGGGTTGACATTTTTCAAATCCCGGCCTATAATAGCAATATAATTAAACAGACCACAAATGCGAAGAAGGGAACAGTACCCGCGCAGTTGGCGTTTTCAGAGAGCTGTCGGTTGGTGTGAGACAGCGGCGCGTCCGCGGCGAAAATCGTCCCTGAGCAGGTGACCCAAAGGAAATCTTCCGAGTAGGCTCACACGGTTAACGTCCGTTATGACGTTCGGCATTCGGCTGCTGGCAGCCCGATGTTCGACCGAGGGGCCGTCTTTTCAGGCGGCAACAAGAGTGGTACCGCAGAGCGCATGACATGCCTTTGTCTCTTGAAGATCAGGAGACAAAGGCATTTTTTGTTGGTCTGGAAAAGAAAAGGGGAGTATTTGACGATGAAAAACAACAAGGAACTGTTTCTGATGAGCCTGCTGGCCACCGATGCGGCCGACGCCCTTTCTCGCTTCTGCGGTATTTTGGGACGCTGGGGATGCTCTCTTGAGGGCATGAATCTGACCCGCGACTGGTCGGGTGATGCACGCCTGACCGCTGTGGTGGGCGGCGACGCCCATCAGCTCGACCGCATTGCACAGCAGGCCGCCAAGCTCTGCACGGTTCGTTCTGCCGCTTTGCTTTCCCCCCGCCCGCTCGGAGAGGATGAAACGCTGCACCTGTCGTTGCGCGCCGGTTCGCTGACCCACGCCGAGGCGAGCCATCTCTGCGCCGCCCACGGCGCAATGATCTGCGGGCGCACCGACAGCGCCCTGCGCATTGAGATGACCGGAGATCCCGCGGCCCTCGCCGGATTCCTCAGCGCCGCCGCTCCCTACGGGGTGCTGTCGGCTGAAGTGAGCAACGTTTCCACCTTCCCGATGGAGGAAGAGCTGCTTCGCGCGGCCTATTGATTTCCGCCCCGCTTGACTTCCGCTTTCCCGGACGGTAAAATGGGGGCAGTCTGCTCAAATTCTGCGGGAACGGGTCCTGTGACCGGCTCCCGCCGCCGGAGGAAGCTTCCATGCGAATCGTTGTTGTCTCGGATACCCACCGGGACTTTGACCGCCTTTACCGTCTCGCCCTCGTTGAAAAGGGCCGGACCGATCTTTTTGTCCACCTCGGAGACGGGGAGCAGGAGCTTGACGACCTGCGCGCGGCCTTTGCCGGACTGGCCCTGCTCTCGGTCCGGGGCAACTGCGACCTTTTTTCCACGGCTCCCGACCATCTGCTTTTCGAGGAGGGCGGAATCCGGCTCTTTGCCTGCCACGGGCACAGCTTTTCGGTACGGTACAGTCTCGACGGTATCCGCTCGTTTGCCCGCTCCAACGGGGTCAGGGTTGCCCTGTTCGGCCACACCCACCGGCGCTGCTGCCTCAATGAGGGAACTCTGACCCTTATGAATCCGGGTAGCCTTTCCGAACCGCGCGACGGAATTTTCAACAGCTACGGCGTAATAGAAATCGTCAACGGCCAGCCCTTCTGCCATCTCGAACAGCTGGCGGCGGATTAGAAGAATTCTGGGGATTTTTCCGTAAAATCTTTGATTTTCTCCTTTTTGCTCGGACTATATTCCGCGTTCTCCGCTTGACAAATTTTTCTTTTGTTTGTATGATAGAGGACAAAATTCAACAGCATCTTCGGGGCAGGGTGAAATTCCCGATCGGTGGTACAGCCCACGAGCCGCAAGGCAGATCCGGTGTGATTCCGGGGCCGACAGTTACAGTCTGGATGATAAGAAGATTGCGAGCCTGCGCATCAGCGGATGCGGGCGTTTGTTTGCAATGCTCCGAAATGAAAAATTCATTTCGGAGCATTTTTGCGGACGGCACCCGCAGCGGCTGTATCGTGCACCGCCCGCCGGAAATTTTCTGCCGGTCAGTGCGCTTGTGCGCACTGCTTCTCCGATAAAGCCCCGAACTGCCTGTTCGGGGCTTTTTATATCAGGAGGTGTTTTGAATGGAGGACGAAAAGTGGATGCGGCGGGCGCTTCATCTGGCAGAACGGGGCATCGGACAGGTCAATCCCAATCCGCTGGTCGGAGCAGTCATCGTCCGGGACGGCCGGACGCTGGGAGAAGGCTGGCACGAACGGTACGGCGGGCCACACGCAGAGCGAAACGCGCTTGGGCACTGCGCCGGCTCCCCTGAGGGAGCGACGCTCTATGTCAACCTCGAGCCCTGCTGCCACACCGGCAGAAATCCTCCCTGCACCGACGCGATTCTCGAAAGCGGAATCCGCCGGGTCGTCGTCGGCTCCCTCGACCCGAATCCGCTGGTGGCCGGCCGCGGAATCTCCCTTCTGCGGGAAAAGGGAATCGAGGTCGTGATCGGAATTCTCAAAGAAGAAAGTGATGCAATCAACGCGCCGTTCTTCCATTATATCCGCACCGGAACGCCCTATGTCGTACTCAAGTATGCGATGACTCTCGATGGAAAAATCGCCTCCCGGACCGGCGCTTCCCGTTGGATTACCGGGGAGGCGGCGCGGGAACGGGTGCATCAGGACCGCGGCCGTTACGCGGCGGTGATGGTGGGGATCGGGACAGTGCTGGCGGACGATCCTCTGCTCACCTGCCGGATTGAGGGCGGGCGCAGCCCCCTGCGGATTATCTGCGACAGCGGTCTGAAAACCCCGCTGGACAGCCGGATCGTCCGCACCGCCCGGGAGGTCCCCACCCTGATCGCGACCTGCGCCGGAGAGCCTGCTCAGCTTTCCCCCTACCGGAAAGCCGGCTGCGAAACGCTGACCCTGCCGAGGGGAACGGATGGGCGCCTCTCTCTTCCCGATCTGGCGGCCGCGCTCGGGCAACGCGGAATCGACAGCATTCTGCTGGAGGGGGGTGCGGCGCTGCACGGCGCGATGCTTGACGCGCATCTGGTCCAGCGGATTCAATGTTATCTGGCGCCGAAGCTCTTCGGCGGAGCGGCCGCTCCCTCTCCGGTCGGCGGACAGGGCGTCGAAAGCCCGGCGGAGGCATTTCGGCTCCTGCGCCGGACGATCACTCCTCTCGGGGAGGATCTGCTGATTGAAGGGGAGGTGTGCGGCAATGTTTACGGGAATTGTTGAGGAAACCGGCATCCTGCGCTCACTGCGCCCTGCTCCCGGCGGCGGAGGGATCCTCACGGCCCGCTGCCGCGCGGTGCTCGACGCGAGCCGCATCGGGGACAGCATCGCGGTCAACGGCGTCTGCCTCACCGTCTCATTCCTGGCAGAGGACGGCTTTTCCGCCGATGTGATGCCCGAGACGCTGCGCCGCTCCAATCTGGGGCTGCTTTCCCCCGGCGCGCGGCTGAATCTCGAACGCGCGATGCCTGCGGACGGCCGCTTCGGCGGCCATCTTGTCACCGGACACATCGACGGAAGAGGCAGCATCCGCTCGGTCTCCCGCGAGGGAAACGCCGTCTGGTACACAATCGGCTGCTGCCCCGAAATCCTGCGCTTGATCGTACCCAAGGGCTCGGTCGCCGTCGACGGCATCAGCCTGACGGTGGCCGATACAGGGCCCGGCTTCTTCAGGGTGTCGGTAATTCCGCACACCGCCGCCCTGACCAGCCTCGGCGGACGAAGGCCGGGAGATACAGTCAACCTTGAAAACGACTGTATCGGCCGCTATGTAGAACGCCTGCTGCAAGCCGGTACAGGTCAAAAGCCAGCCGGCGCCCTGACGGCGGAGGCCCTCTCCGCACTGGGCTTCTGAAGCGCCGGTAAATTACGGCGGCGGCTTCAGAGGAGCGCCGTTTGATTCCATAATCGAAAAGGAGAAAGCAAATCATGCCATACAACACCATCGACGAAGCATTGGAAGCTCTTCGTGCAGGCGAGCTGGTTCTTGTGACCGACGACCCCGACCGGGAAAACGAGGGGGATTTGATCTGCGCCGCCGAATTCGCCGATACCGAACGGGTCAATTTCATGGCAACCCACGCCAAGGGGCTGATCTGTATGCCGATGAGCGAGGCGATCTGCCGCCGGCTCGCCCTGCCGCAGATGGTGCCGGAAAACACCGACAACCATCAGACGGCCTTCACCGTCTCAATCGACCATATTTCCACAACAACCGGCATCTCTGCCGGAGAGCGCAGCGTCACCGCCCTGCGCTGCGCAGACCCCGGCGCCCGGCCGGAGGAGTTTCGCCGCCCGGGGCACATGTTTCCGCTGCTCGCCCGCAGAAACGGCGTTCTGGAACGCGCCGGCCACACTGAGGCCACCGTCGATCTGCTGCGGCTGGCCGGCCTTGAGGAATGCGGCCTCTGCTGTGAAATCATGCGGCAGGACGGCGGAATGATGCGCACCACCGAGCTTCTGGAATTTGCGGAGCACTGGGGTCTGCGGATGATTACCATCCGCGGCCTGCAGGAGTACCGCAAGCGCCGGGACAAGCTGGTGGAACGGGTGGCCGACGCAGCGCTTCCGACCAGATACGGCAGCTTCCGGGCAGTCGGCTTCATCAACCGGCTCAACGGAGAGCATCATGTCGCGCTGGTCAAGGGAGAGATTGGGAACGGGGAGAACCTTCTCTGCCGGGTTCACTCCGAATGCCTGACCGGAGACGCTTTCGGCTCAATCCGCTGCGACTGCGGCGGGCAGCTTGCCGCGGCCATGGCGCAGATTGAACGGGAGGGACGGGGCATCCTGCTCTATCTCCGGCAGGAAGGGCGCGGCATCGGTTTGATCAACAAGCTGCGCGCCTACGAGCTGCAGGACCGTGGGATGGACACGCTGGAGGCCAATCTCGCGCTGGGCTTCGGCGGGGATGAGCGGGAATATTACATCGGCGCGCAGATTCTGCGTGAGCTTGGTGCAAAAACACTGCGGCTGCTGACCAACAACCCTCAAAAGATTTATGATCTCTCGCACTTCGGAATGGAAATTACGCAGCGGGTGCCGATCGAGATGCCCGCCACCGAACAGAACCTTTTCTATCTGCAAACCAAACAGCACAAAATGGGTCATCTGCTGCATTATGGAGACTGAAGCCCGGTTGTGTTTCCCCGATTAAAAACTCAAGCTGGAAGGAGCGTCCCCCTATGAACCGTCTGGAAGGATCTCTCATCGCAAATGGACTGAAAATTGCCATCGTTGCCTCCCGCTTCAATGAATTCATCACCTCCCGCCTGCTCGGCGGCGCGCTCGACGGATTGCGCCGCCACGGTGCAGACGAGGACCTGATTGACGTCGCGTGGGTGCCCGGCGCGTTTGAAATTCCGCTTGCCGCCTCCAAGCTCGCCAAGAGCGGCCGCTACGACGCGGTCATCTGTCTGGGTGCGGTCATCCGCGGAAGCACCTCACACTATGACTATGTGTGCAGCGAGGTTTCAAAGGGCATCGCCGCGGCCGCGCTCGACAGCGGAATCCCGGTGCTTTTTGGCGTCCTGACCTGTGACACTCTGGAGCAGGCGATTGAGCGTGCCGGCAGCAAGGCCGGAAACAAGGGCTTCGAATGTGCCGAAGGCGCCATCGAGATGGCCAACCTGCTGCGTCAGTTCGCATCATAAGCTTCCAACGGCGAGGGTCTCAAAATGCGGATCGCATTTTGAGACCCTCGCCGTACGTGATTCAGGGTTCCGCCGTTTCATCCTCCGGGATGGGAGTCAGGTAATCTCTGGTATCGACCGGCAGATGCTTGGATCTGAGCCGCTCGGTAATCGTTTCCTTGAGCAGCGCGTAAAAAACGCCGAAGGTCGGCACGCCAATGAACATTCCCACCGGGCCGAACACCCCGCCGAAGAGCAGGATGGCAAAGACGACCCAGAAAGCCGAAAGACCGGTCGAATCCCCAAGGATCATCGGGCCGATGATGTTGCCGTCAATCTGCTGGAGCACAAGGATAAAGACCAGAAAAATCAGCCCCTGCACCGGGGAGACAAAGGCGATCAGGAAAAAACCGGGAACCGCCCCGATAAAGGGGCCGAAATAGGGCAGCACATTGGTAACACCGACGATAAAGCTGACCAGAACCACGTTGGGCATCTTCATGATGGAAAGGCCGATGAAGCAAAGAATGCCGATGATAATCGAATCGATAATCTTGCCGGTAATAAAGCGCCCGAACATCATGTGTGTGGTGCGGGTCACCGACATCAGGCGGCGCACCTTCTTCCGCGGCAGGAAGGCGCAAAGCAGTTTTCTGGCCTGGGCAATGAACGTCTCCTTGGCGAGCAGGAGATAGATCGATACGATTACAGCCACGCAGGCGGAGATCAGACCCGATCCAAACTGCCACGCAAGGGAGAAAAGCATGGGCAGCCCCGCTGAAATCCAGGCGAAAAGCCGTTGGATGCTGTCCCCAATCATCAGGGTGATCTGATCAATATAATCCTGCGGAATCAGTCCCTCGGGAATATTGTCGATCATGTTATTCACAAACTGTTCGGCCGCGGCAACATAATTCTGGAGCTGTCCGGCCAGAGCCGCGGCATTGCTCGCCACCTGCGGCAGAATGATGACCAAAAAGGAAATCAGCACCGCGCTGGTAATCAGATAGGTCAGCAGCACCGAGAGGCCGCGCCGCAGCCGTCCCGGAATTCTTCGATAAAAGGCCGCTTTTTCCAGCAACTCTTCCATCCACATCATGACCGGGTTGAGCAGGTAGGCCAGCACAAATCCATAAAGGATCGGACGGATCGGACGGATCACCCCCAACAGGCCGTTCCAAACCAGCCTGAAATTGCTCAGACCCCAATAGAAGCTGATCGCCAGCAGCAGGACGCCGAGCGCATAGGCCGATATGGTGTGATACTTGGGGTTGTGTTCAATCTTCATAGAGCTGCCCTCCCGCAGGTTTTCCGCAGATGCGGATTCTGCTTCTATCATAGCATACCATCCGCGGCAATGCCAGCCCCGGCAGACTGATCTTTGCATTTTCTTTCAGGCATTTGCTCACCGGGAAAGCAGCCGGTCCCATTCCTGATACGCGGCCTCCAGCGCCTGCTCATACCCGGAAATCTGCTCTGTCAGTTCGGTCAGACGCTCAAAATCACTGACGGCCTCAGGAGCGGCAAGCTGATCCTGCGCCTCCTGCACCGCCGCCTCCAGCCGGGCGATCTCTGCTTCCAGCTCGGCGGTTCGGCGCTTTTGCTCGGCCTCGGCCCGGCGCTGCGCCTTGGAACGGTAGTAATCCTTCGCCGCGGCAGATTCCTCCCCCGCGGCCTTGGGCATGGGAATCTGCTTTTGTTCCCGTTCCCGCTCCTCCCGCAAAGCGAGCTGTCGCTGCATCTCCTCGAAGTTTCCCTCGAAGCTCTCGGCACAGCCGTCCGCCATCCGCAGGATGCGGGTGGGCAGGCGGGAGAGAAGGTAACGGTCGTGGCTGACAATGATCAGCGTCCCCTCATAGCGGAGCAGCGCCTGCTCCAGCGACTCCTTCGCCGGGATATCCAGATGGTTGGTCGGCTCGTCCATCACCAGCACATTCGCATGCTCCATCATCAAAAAGGCAAGCTTGATCCGGGCGCGCTCTCCGCCCGAGAGAACCCCGATCTTTTTGAAGGCCTCCTCTCCGACGAGCTGAAGCCCGCCGAGCAGGGTGCGCAGCTCGTGCTCGGTCGAGGAAGGGAACCGGTCCCAAAGCTCCATCAGCGCTGTCTTATCGGGGTGCAGATCGGAGGAATCCTGCTCAAAGACCGAAAGGCGCACGTTGCGGCCCCATTCCACCGAGCCGCGCCGGTGGGGCAGGCGGCCGGTCAGCGTTTTCAGCAGGGTTGATTTGCCCGCTCCGTTTTCCCCGATGATCGCAAGGCGCTCTCCCCGCTTAACATGCAGGGAAAAATCCGAAAGCAGCGTCTTATGCCGCTCCCCCTCCCCGACCTCGAGGGTCAAATTCTCAGCAATCAGGATATCCGATACGGGCCGCAGCTTCGGCGTGAAGGAAAACTTCGGCGGCTTCATCGGCACGAAGGGCTTCTCCACCTCCCCGAGGTGCTCGATCATCCGCAGGCGGCTTTTGGCGCTCGACGAGGTGGTGGCCCGCACGATGTTGCGGTCGTGGTAATCCTGAAGCCGCGCAACCTCCTGCGTGTACCGCTCGTATTCCTTTTCCATCCGTTCGAGCCGTTCCTCACGCAGCGTGAGGTATCGTCCGTAGGGCGCCGGATAGGTGATCAGCGACAGGTTTTCGATCTCCCATGTGGCGGTGGTCACCCGGTCGAGGAAGTAGCGGTCGTGGCTCACCGTCAGGATCGCGCCCTTATAGCCGAGCAGATACTCCTCCAGCCAGCCCAGCATCCGGAAATCGAGATGGTTGGTCGCCTCGTCGAGAATCAGCAGCTCCGGCTGCTCGACCAGCAGCTTTGCGAGCATCAGCCGGGTGCGCTCGCCGCCCGACATCCGCTCCACCGGAGTGGACCGCTCAAAACCGCCGAATCCCATGCCGCTGAGCACCGTATTGATCTTCACCTGCGCCCCATAGCCGTCGAGACTGAGGTACCGCTCCTCCAGCGACTGATACTCCCGCTCGAGCCTGTGGTATTCTCCACTGCCGTGGTCGGTGAGGGCGGCCATCCGCTCTCCGGTTTTCAGCATCTGCTGCTCAATCTCGAATACCTCGCCGAGCGCCCGGCGCATCTCGCTTTCGATCGTTCCGTCGGGCAGCAGGCCGCCGTTCTGCCGCAGATATCCGATCCGCAGCGTATCGGCGCGCGAGATGCTCCCCTCATCCGGCTCGTCCAGTCCGGCAATCAGGTTCAGGAGGGTGGTTTTCCCGGCTCCATTCGGCCCGATCAGGGCGATGCGGTCCCTGTCCTCTATTTTTGCGTTGATTTTTTCGAAAATTCTCTCGGCGCCAAAGCTTTTGCCGAGATCGCTGATGGTCATTAACATGAAAAATCCCCTTGCTGCGGCATCGCCCCCGGCATATGGGGCTGCTGCCGATCCGATCACTGTCCTCCGGCATTTCCGGCGCGTCCCGGAAAGCGGAGGAGTTTCTGCAAGCTATTATAGCACGCCGATGCCCCGTGCGGAAAGAGCCGGGTCCAACTTTCTTGCCGGAACGGCATAAAACCGCGCTAAACCTTTACTTTTTGCCAAAAAGAAAGTAGTATAGGAAAAGCAGGAGGGAATCAAAATGGAAAATTTTCTCTTCACCGTCAATGCGGTGCTTCCGCTTTTTGTGATTATCGCGGCCGGCTGGCTCTGCCGGCGCAAGCGGCTAATCGTAGAGGACAACATCCGTTTTATCAACCGGCTCTGTTTCCGGGTCCTTTTTCCCTGCATCGGATTTTCCTCGGGTTATTCCTCCACCCTGAGCTTTTCCGACCTCCGGCTGATCGGATTCTCGCTTGGAGCCTACGCCGCGAGCTTTGCCATTCTGCTGCTGGCAGTGCCGCATTTTGTCCGCAGCCGGGAGCAGGCATGCGTCGTCATCCATGCGGGCTTCCGTTCAAACATCGTGCTTTTCGGCATCGGGATGGCCTACAACCTTTTTGGAGAGGCGGGCGCGGGGCCTTCCATCCTGACGGTGGCCACCATGGTGCCGCTAGGGAATGTCATGAGCGTTCTGCTGATGAAAATCTATGACCGCGGCGAAGGAGAGCCGGTCAACGCCGCCTCCGTCATCCGCTCGGTAGCGACTCATCCGCTGATCATCGCCGCGCTGCTCGGAATCCTCTGCTCTCTCTCCGGCGTGGTTCTTCCCACGATTATCATCGAGCCGATCCGCGATCTCGCCGGGGCCGCCGCCCCCATCGCAATGCTCGGCCTGGGCGCGCGACTTAATTTCAGAAGTGCGGCGGAGCACCGGCGTCTGCTGGCCGCCGGCTGTGTCATCAAGCTGATTCTGCTCCCGGCGGCCGCCGTCGCCGCGGGCTGGCTGCTCGGCTTCCGGCAGTATGAGCTGGGAGCGGTCTTTATCGATTTTGCGATGCCCACAGCCTCGGTCGTCGCCATTATGGCCGACAGCGAAGGCGGGGACGCCGCTCTGGCCGGGGAAATGGTAGTCTTCACCTCGGCCTTTTCCTGCTTTACCCTCTTCACGGGGGTCTACCTGATGCGGTCCATCGGATTATTTTAACGTTGACGGCCGGCTGTGCCGGCATCGGGAGGAACCATGCTGCAAAAAAATCAAATTATTGAGCTTGTCATCGACGATATTGCCAATGACGGAAGCGGCGTCGGCCGCGCGGACGGGCTTGCCGTCTTTGTGCCCAACACTGCGGTAGGCGACCGCATCTCCGCCAAGATTGTCAAGGCAACGCCCCGGCTCGCCTACGGCGCCGTGCAGGAGCTTCTGTCGCCCGGCCCCGGACGCAGCAAAGATGCCTGCTCCGGATGCCCTGTCTGCCACCGCTGCGGAAGCTGCTCGCTGCGCCATCTGACCTACGCAGAGGAGCTGCGCATCAAGGGACGCTGGGTAAGCGAAAACCTCCGCCGGATCGGCGGAATCGATCTGCCCGCACCCCCCTGCCTGCCCTCTCCCGCGTCCGACCGCTATCGCAACAAAGCGATCTACCCCATCCGAATGCAGAACGGGGAGCCGGTGCTCGGGTTTTATGCCAAACGTTCCCACCGGGTCGAGCCGATCGGCGACTGCCTGCTCCATCCGGAGGTTTTTTCCGCTCTCTGCCGCGCCGTGCTCGGCTGGATTCGCAAGCACCGTATTTCGGTTTACGACGAGCAAGCACACGCTGGACTGATTCGCTCGCTCTATCTGCGGCAGGCGGATGCAACCGGTGAGGTAATGGCATGCATGATTGTCAACGGCCATTCTATTCCCGCCGAGCGAGCGCTGACCGAGGCGCTGCGCGCCGCCTGCCCCCAGACCGTTTCGATCATTCTCAATGTGAATACTGCCCGCACCAACGTCCTGCTCGGCCGGGAGTGCCGTACCCTCTGGGGGAAGGATTCCATTACCGACCGGCTCTGCGGGCTTTCTTTTGAGCTTTCTCCGCTCTCATTCTATCAGGTCAACCGCAGGGGAGCAGAACAGCTCTATGCGGCTGCCGCCGATTTCGCCGCTCTCACCGGGCGGGAAACGCTTCTCGATCTTTACTGCGGAGCAGGCACCATCGGTCTTTCCATGGCGAAGCGGGTAAAACAGCTGATCGGAGTGGAAATTATTCCAGAGGCAGTCGAAAACGCCCGGGCCAACGCTCTTCGCAACGGGGTGGAAAACGCCCGCTTTCTCTGCGGCGACGCGGCAGATGCGGCGCTTGCCCTCGAGCGCGAGGGGATTTCCCCCGACGTGGTGGTGATCGACCCACCGCGCAAGGGCTGCGCCCCCGGACTGACCGAAACCATCGCGCGGATGAATCCGGAGCGGGTGGTGATGGTTTCCTGCGACAGTGCCACCGCCGCGCGGGACGCCGCCTCTTTCAATGCCCTGGGCTACCGCCCGGTGAGGGTTCAGGCGGTGGATATGTTTCCAAGAACGGCGCATGTTGAGTGCGTCGTGCTGATGCAGCGCCTCCGGGCCGATTAAATCTGTTACAGGAAAGGAAAGAAACTTCAATGAAATTAGAAACTCTTCAGAGCATCCGCGAACGCAGAAGCATCCGCGCCTATCGGCCGGAACAAATTTCGCAGGAGGAGCTCGATACCGTCCTTGAGGCCGGAACCTGGGCTCCTACCGGCATGGGCAGGCAGTCGCCGAGAATGGTAGCGGTGCAGGACTCCGAAACAATCTCTCTCCTCTCGCGGCTCAACGCCCGGGTGCTTGGCAGCGACACCGATCCGTTTTATGGCGCACCGACGGCAGTGGTTGTCTTTGCCGACCCGGAAGTTCCGACTTGGCTCGAGGACGGCTCTCTGGTCATGGGTACTCTGCTGCTCGCAGCTCATGCGGCGGGCCTTGGTTCCTGCTGGATCCACCGGGCGCGGCAGGTCTTTGAAACCGCTGAGGGAAAGGCACTGATGAAGCGCTGGGGAATTCCTGAGCGTTTTGTCGGTGTCGGCCACTGCATCCTGGGTTATGCCGCGGGAGAAGCACCGCAGCCCAAACCACGCAAAGCCGGCTACATCGTACGGGATTGATGCGGGAGAAGCACCACAGTCCAAACCGCGCAAAGCCGGATACATCGCACGGGACTGATGCCGGAGAAGCACCGCAACCCAAACCGCGCAGCGCTCACGATATCGTGCAGAATTGATATGTGATACGGAAGGCAGCCTCCGATTGTCATACTTAAAATTCGCCTGTCCTCACAAAGAACCCGACCGTCCCTCTCGGGACGGTCGGGTTCTTTCAGACAGCTTGCGTGAAGAGAGACGCCGCCTTGCAGGTAAGGATAAAAACTTTCGTCTCAAGCAAGGGTAAAAGTGAGCAGTGAACCGTCTTCCTTCGATAGCGGAAAGCCGCCATCAAGACAATCGCTGCCCGTTTGCGGGCTCGCAGGCAAAGCGGCGCAGGAGCAGTAATTTCAGCCGCCTTTGTGAGGCGGCGCTCCCCCCATAAGCATGGACAGGGCCGGTTCAAGGCCCCTCCAGGAATAACAGCACTCCCCATGGCCGGTGTTCCCTGTCAGAATCCGTTCAGACTTTCTGCCTGCCGCTGCACCGCGGCATGAGCTGTAAAATCATACAAAAAGCGGACCGCCCCGGGGTTGTTGCGGATTTGACACCGGCGGTGGACGCCTCCGTCCTCGCCGTCGAGCGACCATGCGGTGTCCTCCCGGCAGAGAAAGGCGGCATGGGCGGTATGCAGGAAAATAACCGCATCCTCATCGAAGCGCCGGCTGTGCAGTCCCGCCAGAATCCGGCTGAGGCCGGCGATGCTGCGCGGCATCCGCACCAAAAGCAGCTCAAAAAGGCCGTCGGCAGGATCTGCATCCTGACGGTCAAAGTGCAGAAGTCCCCCGATCGACCGGGTGTTGCAGACCGCGCCGAAGATGAAGTTCCCTTCGATCGTGCCGCCATCGTGCCGCACCTGTATCCGATAAGGATGCAGCTCGGAAAGGCGCCGGGTCCCTTCGAGCAGATAAGCAAAATGACCGAGGGTATTTTCAGCGGCTGCGGGGTCTGGTAAGAAACCTCGGTAAACGCCCCAAAAGCGGCGATATAGGAAAAACAGCGGTCCTCGTTGAAGCTGCCGATGTCATAGGGAATCTCCGTTCCCAAGAAGATATCTCAGCAGGCCGCAAAGGGGTCCCTGTCAATGCCGAGCGTTGCGGCAAGATCGTTGGTCGTCCCCGCCGGGATATAGCCGAGCGGCGGCCTGGCCTGCGGCGGGCAGGCCATCAGGCCCGAAATCACTTCATTGAGAGTACCGTCTCCGCCGCAGCAGATGATTTTCTCATAGAGGGCGGCGCGTTCCCGCACCATTCCGGCTGCATCCCCGCGGCCCTGCGTCGTGAGCACCGTCGTATCATAGCCCTGCCGTGTGCAGATGTCGATCAGATCGAGGAGCTTCCCCTTGAAATGCTGCTTTCCCGCGTGAGGATTCACCACCATCAAAAGCCGTTTCACCGACCGCACCTCACTTCCACTCCGCCCACACCTCGGGACAATAGCCCACCGTCGCCTGCCGCCCGTTGCGCACGATGGGGGTGCGAAGCATCCGGGGATTCTCCAGCAGCTTCTCTTCCCGCGCCGTATCGGAGGCAAGACAGCGCACCAGCGCAGCGTCGGGATGCTTTTCGTCGAGCAGCGCCGCCCAGCCGCCCACCGCCCGGCAGACCGATGCGAATTCCCCCGCGCTCAGCCCATAGCGGGGCAGATCAACGCTCTGCACCCGAATTCCCCGCTCCTTAAAATAGCGTTCCGCTTTTTTAGTATCAAAACATTTGCTCTTTCCGAAAATCTGAATGTTCATCTGCCGCCCCGTCCGGTTATCCGGCCCGGTCCTCCCTGGGTTTGAAGATCATCAGCTTGCTCAAAATATAGTTGAGGGCGACAACCACTCCGCTGTTGACCACCTTGATGATCGAGCTGTTGAAGTGGAGCATCCCCACCAGCAGCCACATCAGCGCCTGATCCGCCCCGCCGGAGATAATCCGGCTGTTGACAAACCGCACAAACTCCCGTCCCAGCTCCTTCCAGCTCCCGCTCTTGGTACGGAAAACAAAGAGCTTGTTGGTAACATAGGCAAAGAGGACGGTGGCCACCCATGCGCTGATATTGCTGACCATATAATTGACGCGAAAGGTCCAGTTAAGGACAAAATAGACCGACAGGTTGACAGCCGCGGTCAATGTTCCAAACAGGACATACAGCACCGTTTCGCGGTCGATTTTCCTGAAAAATTTCGGCACAGAACAATTCTCCTTCTCATCGATTGGCCGCGCGCCGCGGTTATATGATAGTATTGTACCGCATCGCAGTAAAATTTGCAAAGGATTCGGGAAAATGACATCAAAATGAGCGGGGCGCCCAGCGCCCCGTTCCGCCAAACTCCCGATTACCCGCGAAATTTCCTCAACAGGCCAGCTTGTCCGACCCGTTTTCACCCCCTGACAGATCATCGTGACGACCATCCTCTGCTCCGCCCCATCCGGCGTCACCAAGCCAACGCCCCGGCGTTCAAACTCCCGCGCATACACTCCGGACTGGATAATCCCATCGGCCGCAAGCAGCCCGACGGATGAAAATCCTCTTCCGCAAGCCGACGATGGCCAGCTACGACCGATTCGTGAAGACAAGCGCCAACAGCCCGACCAAGGCAACCCGCGCTTTTGTGATCGATAACATCGTCCCCGAGCAGCTTGACGCGCTGGCGGACGACATCGAGGAATACCCGGCGCTCTGCATGAGCCTGACCGACAAGCTGTTCAGCCTGCTGGGCCTCTCGAAGGATATCTCGGTAAAAAAGTTATAGAGGATCATATCGCCGCCATTGAGGGCAGCGTATATGATTCGCTCTGCCTGCACATCCGGGCGTTCCTGCCCTATGTCACCGATGAGCAGCTCGGGGCCTGCGACCTCGAGGAGCTCTGCCAGTGGGAGGCAAAGGCCCGGATCGTAGAGCAGGACTTCCAGCGCATCGTCACCAACGGTGTGGTGCGGGCTTTTAACAAAGAAAAATGAGCCGGGAACAACGTCCCGGCTCACAGCCTGAAGTCTATCGGATCGCAAAGGATTTGATGCTGTGCGGCCTGCCTGTCATCCAGTGGAGGTATAAACGGGCGGCATTTGCCATTTCGTGAAAATAGCCCTGCATTCCCCGCAGCTCAACCACTGGGACCTCCTGTGCAGCGGGCCGGGCACGCCAAACAAGGTATGGCAATGTGAATACAAACGTAAATACGATAGCCGCGAGATATGCAACAAAGAACAGCAGGCAGAGCACGATGGGAACTGCCAAGGCTGCAAACAGACACACAGCAACCAACGGACCGCTAAAAAGCCCTTCAAACAAAATGATCATTCCCACACCTCCCGTATCGGTTCTTTTGCTTTCAGTATATCAAATTTTATTCCAAAAGCAAGGGGGTGAAAAATGCCAGATGATTCCGATTGTTTTATTCTCATGCGTTTTCATACGGTCTTTTCTTGCCCCTGGTTCTTCGTCTGTGGAAGAGGCCGCGCCTGTCTGTTCAAAGGCTGTCCGGAATCAGCGCAAGGATCTCCTTGATCGACATGCAGTAATCGCGGTCCGCCTCGGCCGCCCGCTGATGCCCGAGGATGGAACGCGCGGCGTTGACCGCCGCGCGATAGGCGCAGCAAAGACAGCCGCTCCCCCGGCATGATTCCCTGAAAATCCGACTGTTCCATCTTTTCACCCTTTTCCCTATTGCAGAATCCGGAGGCAGCGCTCCATCCGGTCCATCCCCTCGGTAATCCCGCATCGAGCTTGCACAGGTCAGGCGGAGGTCGTCGGGCGCTTCGAAGGCCACGCCCGGCACTGCCGCAATATGCGCCTTCTCGAGAAGGAAGGCCGCTAACCCGCCCGAATTGCGGATGGTCCGGGCCATCCTTAATGCTGTGGTCATCGGAATTGGACGGCACAATAAAAAGCGTACCCTCCGGGAACTGGAAACCCGGCAGAACATCCTTCGGGACTACAAGGTTCATTCCTGACGGCGGAAAAGCCCGATTTGCCGCAGTGTCCTTTCGGCGGACAAAAAGCGGGAAGCCTTTGGCGGTGGAATATTCCGCCGCCAAAGGCTTCCCGCTGCTGACGCAGGCTTTTTCGTTACTTTCCGCACTTCTCCAGCTCTGCCCGCAGCTTTTCCAGCGCCTTTTTCTCCAAGCGGGATACATAGCTGCGGCTGATTTCCAGGCGGCTCGCCACCTCACGCTGGGTCAGCGGGCGCTTGCCGTTGAGGCCATACCGCATCACAACAATCTCCCGTTCCCGGCCCGCAAGGCTCTGCTCAATGCATCGATGGAGCTGTTCCGCCCGCAGTCTCAACTCAATGTCGTCAAAGATGCAGGTATCGTCGGCCATAATATCCTGAAGCGTCAGCGCGTTGCCGTCCTTGTCGGTATCGATCGGATCAGAAATGTAAACGTCCTGCGCCGACTTTTTACGATTGCGGAAATACATCAGAATCTCATTCTCAATGCATCTGGAAGCATAGGTTGCAAACCGCGTTCCCTTTTCATAATCAAAGGTTGCAGCGGCCTTAATCAGGCCAATGGTTCCAATTGAAATCAAATCATCCTGATCCTTCATGTTGGAATAATACTTCTTGATAATGTGAACAACCAGGCGCAGATTGTGCTCAATCAGCTCATTTTTAGCATCAGGATCTCCGGCACGGATTTTTTCCAGACACTCCCGTTCCCGCCTCGCCGAAAGCGGCTTGGGAAACGAGTGCCCGCTCCCGACATGGAGAACGAAAAAAAGGCGCAGCAGCTGCGGCAGTCCCAGCAGCAGCGTTTCCATCAGCATCATGCGACCCCCTTATCCCTTTTCGTTTATTTCTATGTGGGAGTGCCTGTCTGTTAAATGTTGTCCGGGGAATCGGCCCGTCAAAGTTTTATGCGCACATAAGCCGCACACAGGCAGAAGGTATTGCGTGATTCCGGGAATCCCTTTTGAGCGCAGGCCATGCGGCACCGCCTAATGCGGTGCCGCCCTCCGCTCGGGCGCACCGGACACCGGACAGGCGGAGCGGGCAGGCAGGACGGGGAACGGTAGAAAACGAGTAGCCCGCGGGCCGCTCGCGTGTGCTGCATGTGAAGAACGTTCGGAGTCTCTTAAAAGGCAGGCCGGAAAGATACATTTTTAGGGCTTAGTCATACCACCAGTTCAACCGGTGGTTTTGATTGACACAAATTTGCCCCCCGATGCAGCTCTGTTTTTCTGCATCAGGGGGCAATTCCTTTCTTTGTCCGCTTTGCCGGAGCGGTTCAACCGGCAGATGTCCCGCCGCTCAAAAACCGGCTATCCATCGCGTTTCGGAGAAAAGCTGTAAAAAACGCCCTCCGGTGAGGGAATTCTGCATACCTCGACCCCAAAGCAGTCCCGCAGGCAGGGATACACCTCGTCAGGCGGGCCCTCGGCCTTCACCCGGCCGCCGTCCATCACAACCACCCGATCGGCGTAGCGCAGCACCAGTTCAAGGTCATGCAGCACCAACACCACCGCTTTGCCCATTCCTGCCAGCTGGCGGGCGAGATTCATCACCTCGAAGCGGCTTCCGATATCCAAATAAGTCGTCGGCTCATCCATCAGGATTGTCCGAGTATCCTGCGCCAGCGCCATCGCGAGATAAACCCGCTGCCGCTGTCCGCCCGACAGCTCCTGCATATTACGGGAGGCAAAATCTGCCGCGCCTGTCCATTCCAGCGCCCGGCGGGTGATCTCGTCATCCTCCCGGCGGTAGCGGCGGGGATAGGAGAGATGGGCAAACCTCCCATGCAGCGCCAGCCGCCCCGCCGAAATCGCCGGAACATTGCGGCTCTGCGGAAGATAGGCCACCCGCTGTGCCGTCTGAATGGGTGTCAGGCTGCACAGATCGGCACCGTCGAGCAGCACTGTGCCCGAGGAAAGCGGATGTAGCCCCGTGATGCTTCTGAGCAGGGTGCTTTTGCCGCATCCGTTGGGGCCGATAATCCCATACACCTGCCCCGGCACAAAGGTGAGGCTGATCCGGTGCAGAATCTCCCTGCCGCCGTAGCCCGCACAGAGTTCCCGCAGTTCAATCATGGAGCCTGCCCCCTCTCTGCCGGACCAGCAACATCAGAAAAAAGGGTCCGCCGATCAGCGACAGCAGGATTCCTACCGGCAGCTCATAGGGCGCAAAAAGCAGGCGCGCCGCGAGGTCGCAGAGGGTTACCAGCGCCGCCCCGCTCAAAGCGCACATCGGCAGCAGAATGCCGTTCCCGCTCCCTACCAGCCGACGGGCCAGATGGGGGACGATCAGGCCGACGAAGCCAAGCTGTCCCGCGAAGCTGACCGTAGCCCCGGCCAGCACTGCCGCGATTCCGAGCAGCAGGAACTGCATCCGCCTGACCGAAAGACCGAGTCCGTGGGCAGTATCCTCCCCCAGCGCCAGCAGGTCAAGCTCGTTGGCGAGGGTGAAGGAGAGCGCAACCCCCATGAGAATCAGCAGCGCGGCGGGCCAGAGCCGTCCCGCCGGCACTGCCGAAAAGCCTCCCACACGGAAATCGGCGCTTCCGATCCCGGCATCCGGAAAAAGGGTCACTACTGCGTCGGTTCCGGCGTTCAGGAACGCATTGACCGCCACCCCCGCGAGGATCACCGTCATCCGAGAGGCGCCGATCCGCCGTGCGATCCCCAGCACCAGCAGTACAGCCGCCATCGCGCCGAGAAAGGCCGCACCCGAGAGCCCCCGGCCCATCGTCGGCAGGAAGGCGCAGCAAAGCCCCACCATCAGCCCCGCGCCCGCATTCACCCCGATGATGTTGGGGGAAGCCAGCGGATTCGCAAGCACCGATTGGATGATCGCGCCGGATACCGCCAGCGCCGCGCCCGCCGCGAGGCAGGCTGCTGTTCTGGGAAGCCGGACATAGCGCACAATCCCCGCGGCCGGGGTTTGGCCGCCGTTGAAAAGGGCGGCCAAAAGCTCAGCCGGAGAAATTTTCGCCGCGCCCAGGCAGACGCTGAGCAGCGCGGCGGCAAGGCAGGCCAGCCCGGCCAAAGCCAGCGCCGGACGCTTATCGGTTCCCATACAGGATGTCACAGAGCATTTCATAGGCTTCTCCCCAGCGGTTGTTCGGCTTCAGGTTGTAAAGCCGGGGCTCCATCTCATAGACGCGCCCCTCCCGCACAGCGGTCAGGGTGCTCCAGGCTTTGTTCCCAAAGACCAGCTCGTCCAGATTTTCGTCCACGGCGGCGGAATTGTTCCCCTGTTTCACCACGAAGATCATCTCCGGGTCCCGCTCAATGATCGCTTCCAGACTCAGGCTGTCGAGCAGCGTTTGGTCACTGTCCGCAATGTTCACACAGCCGAGGTCCCGAAGCATCTCGCCGAGCACATTGCCCTCGCTTCCCTTTGCCTTGACGCTTTTGGCCGTCGCGCGCAGGTAGAGCACCTCCGGACCTTCCCCCGGGGGCATCCCGCGTGCGAGCGCCTCGCCGACCTGCCGCTGCACCTCCAAGCCGTTGGTTTCGTACAGGTCCGCCCGTCCGGTGATCCGGGTGCAGATCTCCAGCATCCGAAGATACTCGTCAAAGACATTTACATCGAAATAGGCAGTGGGAATCCCCGCCGCCTCAAAGGTTTCACGCAGCTCGAGGTCGATCTGGGTATTGACGCTGGCAAGGATAAAATCCGGATCAGCGGCAAGCAGGCGTTCCAGGCTGATTTCGGTCGTCTTGCCCAGATTCACCACCCCGCCGTCCGGACTCAGACCGAATTCGGTCCATGCATCGTTTGCCGCTGCAGCAAGCTCTCCGCCTGCCAGCAGCCAGACATCCGCAAAGCTGCCGATCAGCGCCGCCGTCCGTTTTGGCCGGCAGAGAACGCTTACCTCGCGCCCGAGGTCGTCGGCAAAGCTGACCCGTTCCCTCTCCGGCGTACTGGCCGGAGACGCGGGGGCACAGGCCGCCAGAACCGCCGCACAGAACAGCGCCGCCATCCGTCGGAGGGCGTTTTTCATCATCTTTTCTCCTTTACATCGTCCAGGATTACTGAGGTCAGCCCCTGCACTGAGGCCGAAGGAGCTGTCAGAATCCGCGCCGCCCCTGATTCCGCCGCACATCCGGCTGTCACCGCCCCAATGCAGACGGCCGTGCGCTGTTCCAGCGCCCCGCCCGCGCGGCAGTAGCTTTCGACCCCGCCCGCGCTGCCGAACACCAGATAATCCACCGGACGGTCATCCAGCGGTCCCGGGGCGACGCGGTAGAGCACCCGCCTTTCGCAGAAAATCCCCGCTTCGCGCAGCGCCTGCTCGGGAACACTGCCCGCGTTCTCCGCGCCCGCCAGCAGGACCCTGTCCCCGGGGACACAGGCATCGGCCAGCGCCCTGCCGAGCGATGCGGTGTCATGCCGCCCGGGAACGAGATCGGCAAACAGTCCCTGCCGCGCCAGCATCTGCGCCGTTCCCGGGCCCACCGCGGCAAGCCTGATTCCGGCGAGGCGGCGCAGGTCATATCCGGCGGCCCGCAGAAGGCGGCAAAAGATCTCCGCGCCGTTCGGGCTGGTAAAGCCGATCCAGTCCCACCCTCCGGCAAGGCATTCCGCCAGCTCCGAAGCGGTGCAGGCGTCCTCAAGCCGGGCGGGCTGTATGCAGCGGACCCGCGCCCCCAGCGCCTCGAACGCGGAGCGCAGGCTTCCACGCAGCCGGGCGGTTCCGGTCAGTCCCACCGATACCCCGCAAAGCGGGAGGACGCTTTGGTCCCGCAGGTCAAGCGCCGCGGCCGGTCCCACAACGATGACCGCCGGACCGGGAAAGCTCCGGGCTTCCCGCCCGATTCCGGCAAGGGTGCCGCGCAGCGTCCCTTCCCCTGCCACTGCGGCGGGAGTATCCGCAGGCTTTCCCGCCGCGATCAGCCGCCGAGCAAGCTCCTCCAGCCTGGAAAGTCCCATCAGAAACACCAGCGTCCCGTCAAGAGCGGCCAGCCGGTCAAAATCCTCGGGCAGGCCGTCCGGGGTGCCGGCGGTGTGAGCCGTCACCACATGAAACGACCGGCTGAGCCCGCGGCAGGTCACCGGAATTCCGGACAGCTCCGGCGCGGCAATGCAGGAAGAGATCCCCGGCACAACCTGAAACGGAATGCCTGCTTCGCGCAGCGCTTCCGCCTCCTCGCCGCCCCGCCCGAACACAAAAGGGTCCCCGCCTTTCAGACGGCATACCTGCTGCCCCCGGCGTGCCAGCTCGATCAGGAGGGCGCTGATCTCCTGCTGGGGCAGGCTGTGCCTGCCGCTGCGCTTGCCGACGTAGTGCAGCTGCGCATCCGGACGGGCCTCTTCCAGCAGGCCGTCGGCCAGCAGGTCGTCATAAACCACCGCATCCGCCCGCCGCAGGCATTCCAGCCCCCGGACGGTGATCAAATCCCGCGAGAGGCATCCCGCCCCCACCAGCATAACCGACCCTGTCATTCCTTTTCCTCCCAAAGCTGCCGCAGCTCCTCTTTGGAGAGCGGGCCTCCCTTCTCAACCGCCGCCGCGAAACAGCGCTGAAGCAGCGCCGCCCGCCGGGCCGGGCCGCCGGATTCCCCGCGGGCCTGGGCGCGCAGCCTCCCCATCTGCTCAAGAATCTCCTCGAAGCGGGCGGGAAGCGCCTCGTCCAGACGGTCCCGCGTCCAGGCGGCGGCAGTGGGGCTCGTTCCGCCGGTGCTCACCGCCGCTGTCAGAGGGCCGCGGCGCAGCACCGCCGAAAAAAAGAAGCTGCAGAGATCGGGCCGGTCCACCACGTTGAGGGGGATCTTGCACCGCGCGCACTCCCCGGACAGCATTTCCCCCGCGGCGGAATCGCCGGTGGCGTCCACTGCCAGCGCCATTCCCCGCAGGTCGGAGGAAAGCACCCCGCGCCGGATGAGCACCGCCGGCAGACGCTCAAATTCCGGCAGGAACGCGCGCGCGACCACTGTCACCCGTGCCCCGAAGGAGAGAAGGGCGCACGCCTTGCGCAGCGCCACCTTTCCCCCTCCCGCCACAAGGCAGGGGCGGTCCTGAAGTTCGATAAATATCGGAAAATACGCCATCCGTTCTCTCTCCCCGCCGGTCATCCGGCTGAAAAAAACGGGAAGCAGGGTCTGCTTCCCGCCCGTTTGGTTCACAATTCCCGCGGCGGCCCGGCGTATCTCTGTACGGCGCTGCGCCCGGTCGCCTTGGACTGATAGAGCATCTGATCCGCCAGCCGTATCAGCTCGGGCATCCCGCCCGTACCGTAGGTCCCTCCGATGCTCACCGAAAGCCGTATTTCCGGATATTCCTGAAGGGTGACGCCCAAAACGGCGAGACGGATTTCCTCCATCCGGGCGGCAAAGCGGTCGAACGGAATTTCCCGGAACAGGAGCAGGAACTCATCTCCGCCGTAGCGGACACAGCAATCCGAGCCGCGCATACAGGCAAGAGCCGTTTTGGCGATGGCCTTCAGCGCAAGATCTCCGGCCTGATGGCCATAAGTATCGTTGATGCTCTTGAAATCATCGGCGTCCATCATCGCCACCGCGAAATCGCCCCGCATCTCTTTGAGCTGTTCCGCGTAGTACTGCCGGTTCCGCGCGCCGGTCAGGGGATCGCAGTAGAGCTTGCGGTTATAGTTGGAGATCGAGCGGACCAGCTCGCTTCTTCCATAGGCGCCGAAGAGCGTTTCATCGGTTATGCGGGAAACCAGCTCCAGCGAATAGGGAACCCCTTCCACCTCGAGATACTTCGCCAGAACATGATAGACGTCGCCGCCCACAAACTCAAATTTCGCAGCTCTTCCCCTGGTGGAAAACACCTTGGCGGAAATACAGTTTTCGCAGCGCTCCCCGCGTTTCCACACCGCATAGCAGCGGTACGGCTCTTCGACAGCCTCTCCTGTATTGTTCAGAAAAAACTGCCGGCTTGTGGCGGCATCGACCAGACGAACGATATCAAACACGCTTTGCAGGTAGTTGAGCATCAGCCATGCCTGCGCGGCCGAAAGCCGGCAGGGTTCCTCCCCTGCGATGCCGAGCGCCCGGAGCTCTGGCGAGAGCAGGACCGCTTCCCCGTTTCTTTTTGCTTTTGCCGGGATCTCCTCCGTACCCATGAAACGCCTCTTCCCGGGACACATTTCCGCCCCGGCGGCAAACGGTCCCCTTCCATCCGTAATTATCTTTTATTATAAAACGATCTGAGCCGTTTATCAAGTCCGAGCCATCCGCGGCGCGTGAAAGCGCAATCGCTTGCAGCCGTGCCGCAGGAATGCTACAATGTGGGAGAGTGAGAGAAACAATGCGGTCCGTCTCTGCGAAATCCGCCGCTTTCCGGGAGGGAGCTTCGTGAGAATCATCATTTCCCCTGCCAAAAAAATGAACGAGGACGACAGCTTGGAGCCTCGGAGCCTCCCGCAGTATCTGGAGCAGACCGAACAGCTTCGAACGGCGCTCTGTGCCCTGTCGGGCCCGGAGCTTCAGCGCCTTTGGAACTGCAACAGCCAGATCGCGACGCTCAACGAGCGCCGCCTGCGCACCATGGACCTGCGGAGGCGGCTGACACCCGCCGTCCTTGCCTACGACGGAATCCAGTACCGGCACATGGCTCCCGGTGTTTTTACCGACGGGGAATTTCGCTACATCGAGGAACATCTGCGGATTCTTTCCGGATTTTACGGCATGCTCCGCCCGCTCGACGGGGTGACGCCCTACCGTCTGGAGATGCAGGCAAAGCTTTCCGGAGAGGGATTCGGCTCGCTGTACGAGTTCTGGGGCGGCAGGCTGGCGGCGCAGCTGGCCGGCGAAACGAAGGTCATCCTCAACCTTGCGTCCAAGGAGTACAGCCGGGCCGTCGCCGGACAGCTTCCGGAGGAAGTGCGGCTGATCACCTGCGTCTTTGGGGAGTGGAAGGACGGGCGGATTCTTGAAAAGGGAACCCAGTGCAAGATGGCGCGCGGTGAAATGGTGCGCTATCTTGCCGAGCAGCACATTCGTACCCCCGAAGGGGCAAAGGGCTTCCGGCGCCTGAACTATCGCTTCTCACCCGAATTGTCCGGCGAGGACCGCTTCGTTTTCCTGAGGTACCCGGACCGGCTGCTTTAGCGCAGATCTGCTTTCGCGTGACGGCAACGAAAGGGGACGGCACTTCCGGCGCCGGAAGGCGGCAGGTAAAACCGCTTTTACGGGGCGGTCAAAATCCCCGGCTAAACCGGAGGTTTGAACAGATCCTGAGTCCGGTACCGGCAGGCATCTCAGGAAGCGCCGAAATTCTTCCGTTCGCATCATATACCTGCCGCTGCTCAAACAACGAAACTTTTTATTGTGGCTTCTGTGATTCGAAGACAGGCTGCCTGTCAATTCGCTTCGCCCGCAGCTCGAAGCGAAAGCTTTTGTCCTCACCGGCAGGGCCGGTGGCCCTGTCAGCCAAAGCGATATTAAAAAGGGACCGTCCCAAAAGGACGGTCCCTTTTTCCGCAGTGAATCTTTAGAAAATGCCCTGCGCCATCATAGCGTCGGCAACCTTCTGGAAGCCAGCGATATTCGCGCCCGCAACCAGGTCATAGCCCAAGCCATAGCGCTCGGCAACCTCAACAGAGGAAGCGTAAATGTTCTTCATGATGCCCTTGAGCTTCGCATCGACCTCTTCAGCAGTCCAGTACAGACGCTCGGCGTTCTGCGCCATCTCAAGCTCGGAAACCGACACGCCGCCAGCGTTGACAGCCTTGGAAGGAGCAACGATGATGTGCTTCTGCTCCTTGAGGAACTCAAGCGCCTCGTTGGTGGTAGGCATATTGGCAACTTCGATGTAGTACTTGACGCCAGACTCGGCAATCTTCTTGGCCCAATCGAGGTTGACGTCGTTCTGAGTGGCCGCAGGCATGTAGATGTCCACATCCTTGACGCCCCAGCACTTCTTGCCGGCGACAAACTCGCAGCCAAACTTCTCGGCATAGGGCTGGCAGTGCATCGGGTCCTTTGCGCGCATCTCGAGGATGTAGTTGAGCTTCTCCTCGGTATCGACGCCATCGGGATCGTGGATATAGCCGTCGGGGCCGGCAAAGTAGACGACCTTGGCGCCCAGCTCGGCAGCCTTCTTCATGATGCCCCAGCCCACGTTGCCGTATCCGGACATCGCAATGCGCTTGCCCTTGATCTCCTCGCCGTCATGCTTGAGGACTTCGCAGAGATAGTAAACCGCGCCGAAGCCGGTCGCCTCGGGGCGCAGAATCGAACCGCCGGTGCAGACGGCCTTGCCGCTGACCGCGCCAAACTCGGCAGCGCCGACCAGACGGCGATACTGGCCATAGAGGTAGCCGATCTCACGGCCGCCGCAGCCGAGGTCGCCGGCGGGGCAGTCGATATCCTGACCGATGTGGCGATAGAGCTCGGTCATAAATGCCTGGCAGAAACGCATCACTTCGGCGTCGGACTTGCCGCGGGGATCGAAGTCGCAGCCGCCCTTGGCGCCGCCGATCGGCAGGCCGGTCAGAGCATCCTTATAGACCTGCTCGAAGCCGAGGAATTTAACGATCGAGAGATTGACCGAAGGATCGAAACGCAGGCCGCCCTTATACGGACCAAGGGCCGCGTTGTACTGCACGCGGTAGCCGCGGTTGACGTGGTACTGGCCGTTGTCATCCATCCAGGTCACGCGGAACTCGACGGTGCGCTCGGGCTCGACCATCCGCTCCAGCAGGCAGGCCTTCTCATATTCGGGATGCGCGTCGATCACAGGGCTGAGGGAAGAGAGAACCTCTTCAACGGTCTGCAGAAACTCAGGCTCATTGGGGTTCTTCTTTTTGGTCTCGTCAATCACTCTTTGGATATAAGCGTTCATAACCAGATTGCCTCCTCAAATTTTGACATAACAGTAACGAACGTGTTTTGAAGGAAAACCTGCATATCAGATTTCCTTAACGACTTAATCTTAGCACGTTCCACCCGGCAATTCAAGAGATTTTTTTGCCCACAAATTAATTTTTTCGAAGAAAGAACGTAGAAATATTGCAAAATTTTTGGGCACAATCACATATTTTTTCCACGCTTTGACGAGTTAAACAAGGAAATCGCTAAGGTATTTGACCCTCTTGAAAATTTTTCCTTCAAATTTTCAAGAAACCCCTATATGAATTAAATCCTGCGAAACCTGTTGAATATTGAAAAGCGCTTTTTATATTTGAACTTTCTTAAAACTTTTTTTGCAGTGACAAAGAAGGAACGATGCAATCTCAACATTCAGGGCCTTTTTGTTGTTTTACTGCGTACATGCGTCATATGAAAAGGACTCTTCTTCCGCGCCAAATTTTGCAGGCGGCGCAAAAAGGGAAGGCCGCGTGGCGCGCGATCCTTCCCTTCCTTCATTTCTGTGTTCCGAGCGGGAGATTCGGGCGAAACTCCTCCGGCACATTTTTTTTGATAATTCCGCGCATGTAGTCAAGTGAAAATGCTCCCGGTGCAATCGCGATGTCATAGGATGCCGCCAGCTGGACGATGCCATGGGCGGCCGCCAGCTCCCCGGTGTATTCCGAGAAGGGGTAGGTGCGCAGATGCTTTCCCAGCCCCTCATAGTGAATCACCGTCGGAATCAGCTCGGCGCGGGTGATGGAGGTCTCCCCCGTCTCCCCGTCCTTGGTGATGTCGAGGTCAAGCATCCCGCCGAGCATATTCTGCGGATAGAGCATGCTGCCGACAAAATTGCCCAGAGAGTAGGCGACAAGCATCCGGTGGCCCTGCTGCCCGGTCCGCCATTCAATCGGCTGCAGCGTATGCGGATGGCTTCCAATGACGAGATCCACCCCGAGGTCGGCGAACCACTGGGCCAACTCGAGCTGGCTGTCGTTGACCTCCAGGCTGTATTCGGTGCCCCAGTGCGGTACGACGATCACAAAATCGGCGGCCTCGCGCGCAAGCTCGATCTGCCGCTTCATCAGCTCCCGCTCGTCGGTGCGGATATAGCGCATCTCGGTCGAGGCAGGCAGGCTCAGGCCATTGGTGTGCTCGGTCATCGGAACCCACCCAAAGGTAATGCCGTGGCACTCGGTGAGGACCGGATGCTCCATCGCCGCCTCTGTACGCCAGGCGCCGAACACGTCGACTCCCAGCCCCTCCCAGAAATCGAGGGCGGCCGCCAGTCCCGCCTCCCCCATGTCAAACATGTGGTTGTTCGCCACACTGACCACGTCAAAGCCGATCTCCGCCATATGCCTCCCCACCGCCTCGGGAGAGTTGAACATCGGATACCCGGAAAGAGGGTAGAGCCTTTCGGCAATAATCGTCTCCTGATTGATGAAGGACAGGTCGGCGTCGGCAACAAGCGGGGCAACATGCTCGTAAACCGGGCCGAAATCAAAGCCGTTTCCTCCCGCGTACTCGGCCGCCTGCCGGTAGATGCTGTCATGGATCAGGTTGTCTCCCACCGCGCGCAGCCGCACCACCACGTCGGGAGGCGGCGCAGGCTCCTCCGCGGCGGAGGAGGAAGCGGGACCTGCGGGCGCGGAGGATTCCCCTCCCTGCTCCGGCGCCAAAAGGCCGGAGGCCGCCGCAAAAACTCCAAGGGCTCCGCAGCAGAGCACCAGAATCAGCACTGCAAGTTTGATGGTATCCTTTCTCATAACACTCCCCCGGCAGAATACCGGGGACCCTCCCCGGCCGCCTTTGTTCTGGGGTTTCCCCCGATTTCTGACAGGCTTACATCCACTTCTTCTTCCGGAAATAAAGGACCATGCCGGCAGAGACGGCCGCCATCAGCAGCAGGCAGGCGGGATAGCCGTACCGCCATCCAAGCTCCGGCATATAGCGGAAGTTCATCCCGTAAAGCCCGACGATGAAGGTGATCGGAATAAAGATGGTCGAAACAAGGGTCAGCGTCTTCATCACCGCGTTGGTCGAATTGCTCATCAGGGTCATATAAAGATCCGCGAGGTCGGCCACCGTCTCGCGGCTGTTTTCGGCCATCTCACAGAGCTGGGCGATCTGCTCCCCCACATCACGCAGATAGACGTTCTGGGACATCAGGTCCCCGCCTCCGCGCAGCAGCATCAAAAAGGCGTCGCGCATCGGCACCGTCGTGCGGCGGATTTCCAGCGTGCCGCTCTTGAGATCGTGAATCCGTTCGAGCTGGGAGGACTGCACGCCCCGGAACAGCTCGTCCTCCAGAGCGTCGATTCTTGCATCGATCCGCTCGGCCAGCGCCGCGGCATCCCGGAGAATGTCGCTCATCGCCAGACAGAAGCTGCGGATCACGAGGTCGTCGTCCGGCCTGAGGTATCCGCTGCGCAGCAGCTCAAAGGTCGCGGCAAATTGTTCCTCACCATGCTCGCAGAAGCTGACCAGCCTCTCCTGCCAGAGCAGAAACTGAATGTTTTTTCTCCGCAGGCGTCCCTTTGTGTCCTCACAGGCAAGGTTCAAAGCAAGATGGGAATAGCTGCCGTAATCCTCGTGGGACGCGCGGCGGGCCGCGTGGGACAGGTCGGAAATCACCATCGGATGCAGGCCGAGACGTTCCCCAAGGACACGGTATTCGTCAGGATGCAGCCGGGGGGCGCTGATCCAGAACACCCCGCCGAGATCAGCCTCGAGCAGCTCGTCCACCGTATGCAGGACCGAAAGCCCGATGGAGCCACCGGTGAGACGGCAGAGGGTAAGCGGTCCCATCAGCCGTTCCTTGCCCCCCGTACCGATTCGTCATAGCCCATCCGCTGCGAAACCTGCGCGGCGGCGTCGAGCAGGAAGGGAAGCTTCTCATAAATATGCTCGTCGGTCATCCGCGTCACCGGGCCGGAGACGCTCAGGCCGGCAACTACCCTGCCGGTATAGTCGTAGATCGGCGCGGCGATGCAGCGCGCGCCCGGTTCGTACTCCTCGTTGTCAAATGCGTAGCCCTGCGCCCGCACCTTGTCGAGCTCGGCGAAAAGGGCGGCCGGATCGGTAATGGTGTGCATGGTCATCGCGGGCAGCCCCTTGGCGGCGACATACTGGTGGAGCTGCTGCTGGGTATAATTGAGCAGCAGCAGCTTGCCGACCGCCGTGCAGTGCATCGGTGAGACGTTCCCCACCCTGCGGGTGGTCATCAGGAGCTGGTGCGGACCGCTGATCGCCTCAATATAGACAACCATCATATTGTGTTCCTCGGCCACGTTCGCCGACTCGGAAAAAATGTGGGCGATCGAGCGCAGGTAGGGCGAGCAGATATTGCGGATATTCTTCCGGCTTGAGACATTGGCCGCGATGGCACAAATCTTATAGGTGAGGGAATAGCGGCCGGTATCGACGTCCTGCACGACATAGCCGCTCTTCTGCAGGGTGGCGATGTAGCGCAGTGTGGTGCTCTCGTTCATCGAGACGAGACGCGCGATCTCCTGCAGCCGGACCGGTTCGTCCTGCGCGGAAAGGCATTCCATAATGGTCAGCAGCTTCTCGGAGGACTGGTTGGAACGGGTCGCTTTGTCTGCGCCGGGAGTTCGTTTCATCAATCATCTTCCTCTCTTCTTCTTTGCTTTCTTTCACAGCACCGCCGGGGTGCTTTGCTTTCTACATCAGAGGCGCGAAAATCCGCAGCACCGCACGCAGCAGCCGTTCGAATCCGTTCAGCTTGAGGAACGGACTGTCGAGGGTCACCTGCTCGCAGACCCGGAGCGTCTCAAGAAAATCATCCCGCACCGCGCTGATGCAGGAACTGTGCGCCATCCAAAGGCCGCATTCAAAGTGGAGATAAAGGCTGCGGTAATCGAGGTTGATCGTTCCGACCGTTGCAACCTCATCATCCGAAACAAAGGTCTTTGAGTGGATAAAGCCGGGGGTATACTCGTAAATCTTCACCCCACCCCTCACAAGCTGCGGATAACAGGCCCGCGTGAGGAGATGGACATACCACTTATCCCCGATATGCGGGGTGATAATCCGCACATCCACTCCACTCTTGGCGGCAAGCAGAAGCGCGGTGAGGGTCTCGTTGTCCACGATCAGGTAGGGCGTGCAGATATAGAGGTACCGCTGGGCGCGGTTGATGATGTTGAGGTAAACCATCTCACCGACCAGATCCCGGTCGAGCGGGGAGTCGGCGTAGGGCTGCACGATGCCGCTAAAGCTGCCGGGCAGCTCTTCGGGCAGGGGACGGTAGCGCTCCGGGTCGGAGAGCTCCTCGTCCGAAATGCTGTCCCACATGGTCAGGAACATCGTCGCGAGGCTCCAGACCGCATCGCCGCGCAGCATGACCGCGGCGTCCTTCCAGTGGCCGTGCTTGACCTTTGCATTGATATACTCATCTGCAAGATTGATTCCGCCCATAAAGCCGGTATGTCCATCGACCACAAGAATTTTCCGGTGGTCGCGGTTATTCATGAACATCGTCAGCACCGGGATCAGGGGATTGAACTCGATGCACTGAATCCCTTTTTCCCGCAGCGTCCGGAAATAGTCGTCCGGCAGGGTGAGCAGGCAGCCGAAGCCGTCATAGAGCACTCGGACCTCCACCCCCTCCTTCACCTTGCGCTCGAGGATTTTAAGGATGGAATCCCACATCTGACCTTCCTCAATGATGAAGTATTCCAGAAAAATGTACCGTTTGGCGTTTTCAAGCACCTTGAGCATCGCCTTGTACTTCTCCTCACCCGGGGAAAGATAGGTCGTTTCAGTGCGTGCAAAGGGCGGGAAGCCCATCCGGGTGATATACTCCGACTGGTTGCGCAGTCCCTCGCCGAGCTCGGCGGCGCGCGCGCAGGCCGAGCGGCTCGGCGGGACCAGTTCGGCAAAGCGGTTGTGCACCTTTCCGAGCCGTTCGGAAAGCCGGCGGCTCAGGCGGGGATTGCCGAACATCAGGTAGAAAAATCCTCCGAACAGAGGAAAGGCCATAATCGGAATAATCCACGCCAGCTTGTAGGAGGGATTTTCCTCCTTGTTGATCACCACAAGGGTCATAACCACCGAAAGGAGCATGAAAATTCCGTAGAAGATCGCAAAATACCGCGAAAGACGCAGCACAACGACGGCAAGCATGGCAACCTGCACAATGATGAGCAGTCCAACAATGACAACGCGGGAAAACAGCCATTCCCGAAATTTCAAAATTACCCTTGCCACACCGATCCCTCCCCATCACATTCCGGCTCCACAGGGTCATCTTTGTTATTATAGTATACTTTTCCCCTTTTTTCAACGGAGTTGTGCAACTCTCTTTTCACTATTAAAATATTTTGTTTTATCTGAAAACCCGGTTTTATTTTACGCAATGATTACACAGTCCCCTTTTTGTGTGCCGGGGCATCTGCCTAAACAGCAGCAGACATTCCTCCGCAGATTGCACAAAACGGCGGGCCTTCCTCTTCCACCGCATGAGCAAAAGCATAAATTTTCACTAATATTGAATAATTATTCGAAAAACTCTTTATTTTTTGCAAATTATGTGTATAATTATAAATCAATACGAATCAGACAGATTGGGGAGGGCATTCTCATGACACAGTTTAAAAAAGTTGTTTTGGCATATTCCGGCGGGCTTGACACCTCGGTGATCATCCCCTGGCTCAAGGAAAACTACGGCTGCGAGGTCATCGCCGTATCCGCCGACGTCGGCCAGGGCTCGGAACTCGACGGGCTTGAGGAAAAAGCCCTCAAGACCGGCGCATCTAAGCTCTATATCGAACACCTTGCCGATGAATTCGCCGAGGATTTCATCATACCGACCGTCAAGGCGGGGGCGGTCTATGAAGGCAAATATCTGCTGGGAACCTCCTTCGCACGGCCGCTGATCGCCAAGCGGATCGTCGAGATCGCCAAGGCAGAGGGCGCCGACGCCATCTGCCACGGCTGCACCGGAAAGGGCAACGACCAGGTCCGGTTTGAGCTGACCATCAAGGCATTCGCCCCCGACATGGCGATCATCGCGCCGTGGCGGATCTGGGACCTCAAAAGCCGGGAGGATGAAATTGCGTACGCCGAAGCGCATGACGTCCCGCTGAAGATTACCCGCGAGACCAACTACTCCAAGGACAAGAACATGTGGCACCTCTCCCACGAGGGGCTCGATCTCGAGGACCCGGCCAACGAACCGATGTACGATAAAATTCTCGAGCTGGGGGTCTCTCCCGAAAAGGCGCCCGACCACCCCGCCTATGTAACGGTCAGCTTCGAAAAGGGCGTTCCGACCGCGGTTGACGGGGTCAAAATGAAGTCCGCCGATCTCATCTGGAAGCTCAACGAGCTGGGCGGCGCAAACGGCATCGGCATCACCGATCTTGTCGAAAACCGGCTGGTCGGCATGAAGAGCCGCGGGGTCTATGAGACGCCCGGCGGCACCATCCTATATTTTGCACACGAACAGCTTGAAAGCCTCTGCCTCGACAAGGAAACCATGCATTATAAGCAGCAGGTCGCCCTCAAGTTCGCGGATCTCGTCTACAACGGCCAGTGGTACACCCCCCTTCGGGAGGCTCTTTCGGCATTCGTCGATTCCACGCAGGAGTATGTGACCGGCGAGGTCAAGCTGAAGCTCTACAAGGGAAACGTCATCGGCGCGGGAACCACCAGCCCCTACAGCCTCTATTCGATGGAGGTGGCCACCTTCGACGAGGACGAGGTCTATAACCAGAAGGATTCGGAAGGCTTCATCAACCTGTTCGGCCTGCCCCTCAAGGTGCGGGCGCAGATGCTGGCCAAACAGGGCAGGTAAGGAGCGGCAGTTATGAAAATGTGGTCCGGGCGCTTCTCCAAGGAGCTTGACGCCGGCGTCAACGATTTTAACTCCTCGATTTCCTTTGACCATGTGATGTACCGCGAGGATATCGCAGGTTCGATCGCCCATGCGGCGATGCTCGGCGCACAGGGAATCATCCCCGCGGAGGATTCCCAAAAGATCGCAGAGGGCCTGAAGGGCATCCTCGCCGATCTCGAGAGCGGCGTGCTCCCTTTCGATCCCGCGGCCGAGGATATCCACATGTTCATCGAACAGGTGCTCACCGAACGGATCGGAGACGCGGGCAAGCGGCTGCATACCGCGCGCAGCCGCAACGACCAGGTCGCTCTCGATCTGCGGATGTACTTAAAGAACCAGACCGCGGAGATTTATGCCTCAGTCCGCAAGCTGACCGGTGTGCTTCTCGCCAAATCGCAGGAGCACCTTGAAACGGTCATGCCGGGCTACACCCATCTTCAGGTGGCGCAGCCGGTGACGCTGGCCCACCACCTGATGGCCTACGCCCAGATGCTGGCCCGCGACCTCGGCCGGCTTTCCGACTGCTATGAACGAATGGACGTGATGCCGCTTGGTTCCTGCGCACTGGCCGGGACGACCTACCCGATCGACCGCTCGATGACGGCGGAGCTGCTCGGATTTTCGGCTGTCTCACAGAACAGCCTCGACGGGGTATCCGACCGCGACTTCTGTGTCGAGCTGGGCGCGGCCCTCTCGCTCATCATGACCCATCTGTCCCGCTTTTCAGAGGAGATCATCCTCTGGTGCTCGTCGGAGTTTCACTTCATCGAGCTGGACGACGCCTTCGCCACCGGCTCGTCGATCATGCCGCAGAAAAAGAACCCTGATATCGCCGAGCTGATCCGCAGCAAGACCGGGCGGGTCAACGGAAACCTCTCCGCACTGCTCACGATGCTCAAGGGGCTCCCGCTCGCCTACAACAAGGACCTTCAGGAGGATAAGGAGGCCATCTTCGACAGCGTCGAAACGGTGAAGCTCTGCCTCCGAACCTTCACCCCGATGCTGGAAACGATGACCGTCAAAAAGGAACGGATGCGCGCCGCCGCCGCACGCGGCTTCATCAATGCCACCGACTGCGCCGACTATCTCACCCGGAAAGGGATTCCCTTCCGGGAGGCGTATCAGATCACCGGCTGGCTGGTGAAGATGTGCATCGAACGCGGCTGCACCCTCGAAACGCTCCCGCTGCAGAGCTATCAGATGCTTTGCCCCGCCTTCGCGGGCGATCTCTACCGCGCGATCGACATCAGCACCTGCGTCGAACAGCGCACCGCAACGGGCGGCCCGGCCCCGTCGGCCGTCGCCGCTCAGATCGAAGACCTGAACGCCAGGCTCTCGGCGCTCGACGCCGCCGCGCCGTTCCAGTAACAGGAGGGATACTATGGCCTATCAAATTTTCATCGATGGACAGGAAGGAACCACCGGCCTGAAAATCCTCGACCGCCTCGCCGCGAGGCCCGACCTCGAAATCCTCAAAATCGACGAGGAGAAGCGCAAGGACCCTGCCGAGCGCCAGAAGCTGATCAACGCGTCGGACATCACCTTCCTCTGCCTTCCCGACGCGGCTGCCATCGAAGCGGCGGCGCTGGCGACCAACGATCATGTCAAGATCATCGATGCCTCAACCGCCCACCGGGTCGCGTCCGGCTGGGCCTACGGCTTCCCGGAGCTTTCCGGCGGGCACCGCGCGGCGATTGCCGCCTCCCACCGGATCGCCAATCCCGGATGCTATGCCACCGGCTTCATCTCGGTCGCAGCCCCGATGGTGAAGAAGGGCTGGATGCCCGCGGATTATCCGGTCGTCTGCCACGCTATCTCAGGTTATTCGGGCGGCGGCAAAAAGATGATCGCGGCCTACGCCGACCCCCATCGCCCCGCCGAATACCAAAGCGTGCGGCAGTACGGCCTGACCCAGAGCCACAAGCATCAAAAGGAAATGCAGGTTCTCTCCGGCCTGGCCGATATCCCGATCTTCAACCCCGCGGTCTCCGACTTCTACAGCGGCATGACCGTATCGGTGCCTCTCTACACCAAGCTGCTCTCCGGAAAGCCCTCGATCCGGGCAATCCATGAGATGTTCTGCGAATACTATGCAGGCCAGCATTTCGTCCAGGTGATGCCCCTGATGGGTGAAGGAGTGCTCGAGGGCGGATTCCTGCCGTCCAACCAGCTCGCCGGCACCAACCTGCTGCAAATTTTTGTCTGCGGCAACGACGACCGCGTGCTGCTGGCCGCCTGCCTCGACAACCTCGGCAAGGGCGCTTCGGGCGCGGCGGTGCAGAACATGAACATCGCGCTCGGACTCGACGAAACCACCGGCCTTCTCTGACGGCCGCAACCATTCGACAGGAGGAATCCCCCATGACCAACGCCACCACCGCACAGAAGGCCGACATTCTCAGTCAGGCGCTCCCCTATATTCAGAAATACAACAATAAAACGGTTGTCGTCAAATACGGCGGCAACGCCATGCTCGACGACGAGCTGAAAGCGGCCGTCATGGGCGACATCGTCCTGCTCTCCTGCATCGGCATCAAGGTGGTGCTGGTGCACGGCGGCGGCCCCGAGATCAGCGGAATGCTCAAAAAGATCGGCAAGGAGTCCAAGTTCATCAACGGCCTGCGCTACACCGACGAGGAGACCCGCGACGTGGCCCAGATGGTGCTCGCGGGCAAGCTCAACAAGGACCTCACCGCCCAGATCAACGCACAGGGCGGCAAGGCGGTCGGACTCTGCGGGGTTGACGGGGGCATGGTCATCGTCGAGCGCAAGGGCGGGCCGGTGGACTACGGCTTTGTCGGCGAACTGGTCAAGGTCAACCCCGACCCCATCACCGATCTGCTGGACAAGGGCTATATTCCGGTCATCACCTCGATCGGCATGGACAGCAGCGGCGTGACCTACAACATCAACGCCGACACGATGGCCTGCTATGTGGCCAGCGCGCTGAAGGCCGAAACCATCATCCTCATGACCGACATCCGCGGGCTGCTGCGGGATAAAAACGACGAGACGACCCTCATCCCCTCGGTCACCATCTCGCAGGTTCCGCCGCTGATCGGGCAGGGCATCGTCGCGGGCGGCATGATCCCCAAGGTCGAGTGCTGCGTGGATACCCTCAAAGCGGGGGTCAAAAAAGCGGCGATCATCGACGGGCGGATTGTTCACGCCATCCTCATCGAGATGCTCTCGGACGAGGGCATCGGCACGATGATCTACCACGACAAAAAGGAGGAAGCATGATGACCCTTCAGGAAGCGATGAGCCTCGACCAATCCTATGTCGCCCACACATACGCACGCGCGCCGTTCCTGCCCTCCCACGGCAGGGGCGCGACCTGCTGGGACTGCGGCGGCAAACAGTATATCGATTTTTCCAGCGGCATCGGCGTCACCTCCCTCGGCTTCGCCGACCCGGAATGGGTGGCCGCCGTTTCAAAGCAGGCGGAGGAATACGCCCATATCTGCAACTACTACTACTCGGCCCCCGGCGAGGAAACGGCAAAGCTCCTCTGCGAAAAATCCGGGATGAAGAAGGTGCTCTTCGCGAACTCCGGCGCCGAGGCCAATGAGGGCATGATCAAAACCGCGCGGAAGTACTCCCAGGAAAAGTACGGCCCCGAGCGCAGCGAGATCATCACCCTGGTCAACTCCTTTCACGGGCGCACCGTCACGACCCTGACCGCCACCGGACAGCCGGCGATGCACCGGTTTTTCTATCCCTTTACCCCCGGCTTCTGCTATGCCGAGGCAAACAACTTTGAGGATCTGCTTGCAAAGATCAGCGGGCACACCGCCGGAATTATGGTTGAAATGATTCAGGGAGAGGGCGGGGTCGTCCCGCTCGAAGCCGAATTTGTGAAAAAGGTCGCCGCCCTCTGCAAGGAACGGGATATCCTGCTGCTGGTTGACGAGGTGCAGACCGGCAACGGGCGCACCGGCTTCTTCTACAGCTATCAGGCCTTCGGGGTGGAGCCGGATATCGTCAGCACCGCCAAAGGGCTCGGCAACGGCCTGCCCATCGGCGCGGTTCTCTTCGGGGAAAAGACCGAAAATGTCCTCAAGCCGGGCGACCACGGCACCACCTTCGGCATGAATCCCATCGTCTGTGCGGGCGCGAAGGTCGTCCTGAACCGGATCGACGACGCGTTTCTGAAGGAGGTCTCCCGCAAGGGGGAAAAGCTCAAAAAGGCGCTCGAGGGGGCGGAAAACGTCGCCTCGGTCACAGGCATGGGGCTGATGCTCGGCGTCCTGCCCAAGCAGGGGGACGCACATGAGATCTTCGACCTCTGCCGCGGCAAAGGGCTGCTGGTGCTCACCGCCAAGGACAAGGTGCGGCTGCTGCCGCCTCTCGTCATTACCGACGCGGAGCTTGAGCAGGGGGCCGCGATTCTCAAGCAGGTGCTCAAGGAGGCGGCGGCGTGAATCAAAAGCATCTTCTCAAGCTCTCCGACCTTTCGCCGGAGGAACTCTTCGAGATCCTCGATCTGGCCGACAGGCTCAAATACGAGCAGAAGCACGGCATCCCTCATCCGCTGCTCGCGGGCAGGACTCTTGGGATGATCTTCCAAAAATCCTCGACCCGTACCCGCGTCTCCTTCGAGACGGGGATGTATCAGCTCGGCGGTCAGGCGCTTTTCCTCTCGTCACGCGACCTGCAGATCGGCCGGGGGGAGCCGGTGCAGGATACTGCCCGCGTCCTCTCCCGCTACCTCGACGGCATCATGATCCGCACCTTCGAACAGGCGGAGGTCGAGGCGCTGGCCAGGTACGGCTCGATTCCGGTCATCAACGGTCTGACCGATTTCTGCCATCCCTGTCAGGTGCTTGCCGACCTGATGACCATCCGCGAATACAAAAAGGACCTCGCCGGCAAAAAACTCTGCTTTATCGGCGACGGCAACAATATGGCCAACTCCCTGATTGTGGGAGGGCTCAAAACCGGAATGAAGGTTTCGGTTGCCACTCCGAAGGAATACGCTCCCGATCCGGCGGTTCTCGCGTTTGCACACAATTACGCGGGCTTCTCCTGGGTGCAGGACCCCATCGAGGCGGCATCCGGCGCCGACGCGGTCTATACCGACGTCTGGGCCTCGATGGGCCAGGAAGCGGAGCAGCAGGAACGCACCAAGGTCTTTGCAGGCTATCAGGTCAACCGCGCGGTGATGGCCGCAGCCAATCCCGGCGCTCTGGTGCTGCACTGTCTGCCCGCCCACCGCGGGGAGGAGATCACCGCCGAAACCTTTGAGGCGCACGCCGAAGAAATTTTTGACGAGGCGGAAAACCGCCTGCACGCCCAGAAGGCCGTGATGGCGCTGCTGATGAAACGGCCCTGAAAGTCCCCGCGCGCGAAGCCTGCTTGAACGCAGCCATCCCAATACCCAAGCGATTCACCTGAAACTTTTCCCGCGCGAAGCCCGCTTTGCCTGAGGCAAAGCGGGCTTCGCTTTTGTCGTTCGGTTTAGAACCTCCGGGGCGGTCGGCCAAACCGCAGGAATCATTTCCACAGCCGGAACAACGCACCGCTGCCGTCAGGCCTCCTCAAAAAGGAGTGCGCGGGACCATGCGCCGCGGAACCTCAAACCTGCCGGGCGGCACGGGAGACTATACCGTCCCGTTCAGCCATGTCTTTATGGCGGGAAGCTCATTTTCCACTGCTCCAAGCCGGGCGCAAAACCGACGGCAACGCGCGGAATTCCAGCGCCCGGCTCTGCCGCCGGACGGAATCGTGCGCTTTCCGAGGTGTATACGGCCGGTTTCCGAGGCATCCTCCTTTTTGAAGGGGGGTTGCTGCTCCTAGAAAAAGCGCGCCGCCCCCGGGCTGCCAACCGCGCGTTATTCCCCGGAGCAGGAAAAGGCCGCCGCAAGGAGATCAACCGGTATTTTGGGCAGATCCGCACAGCCGGAACCGCCGGCGCGCAGATAACGGGCGGGGAATCCGGCAGCCCGGGCAAAGGTTCCGGCCGGACCGGGGCCTCGTTTTCACCCTCTGCGGCTGCGTAAATCAAAACCACGCGTGAAAGGCGCGGCTTGCACCAGCGCTAAAAGGGCATCTTACCTGCCTGTCTCTTTTAAGAGTCTCTGAACGCTTTTTCCATGCATTACATGCACTGCTGCGAGCGGCCCTCAGGCCGCCCGTTTTCTCCCGTTCCCCTCTCCCTGCCTCCCCGCTCTGCCTGTCCGGTGCCCGGCGCGCCCGAGCGGAGGGCGGCGCCGCTTGGCCCTTCGATTCCTTAATGATTTGTCATTTCGCCGTGCCCATTGCTTGAAGCGAAAGCTTTTTCATCGCCGCTAGCAGAGCTGACAGCTGTCTTGAGCACAAGGTCAAACCGCCCCGGATTGTGCCGTCTGCACAATCCGGGGCGGTTCAGTCTGTTTTTCCACACCAAGGGATATTTTGTCTATTGGTTCGCGCGCAGCCGCCGAGAATTCTGCGGGCGGAAGACCCCGGAAAGAGGGTCCCGCGCTCTTTATCCGTCCGCCCGCACCTTATCCGGCGTGGGTTCGAGCACCTGCAGCTTGTAATGGATTTGAAGGGGAGTGCGGTAGCGGCGGCAGAAAAGGCCGACGGTGCGGCGCATCACCCGCTCGCCCGCCTCATAGCCGCGGGTTGGCAGCAGCAGAACATACTGTGCGCCGTTGTAGCGGGAGACAACGTCTCCCCGGCGCAGGCTTCCCTGAAGCACCGAGAGCAGCTGATCCATCGCCCGGTTGAGCACCTCCAGCTCTGGAACATTTCCCGAGGGGTCGGTGACGGTGAGCAGCCCGAGCATCATGGTGCGCCCTGAACGGGTGCTGCGGCGGAGTTCCAAGCGGTAGGCTTCCTTGAAAAAGCCGTAGTCGCAGACAAACGCCCCTTCTCCGGCTTCGTTGCCGCCCAGCTCATCCCGAATTTTCCAGAGATCGGTTTCCAGTTCCCGATTGAGTCCAACCTTCATCAGCTCATCCGAAAGCGCGCGCAGCGCCTCGGAGGGGCGTGCCCGCAGATGGCGGTAGAGCAGGTCGGTCGCCTTTTCGTAATGCCGGCGCGCCTCGTCATAAGCGCCCTGGGAGAGCAGCGCCCGAATGCAGTGGCAATGGATTCTCTCGTCGCAGGGATCGATGGCCAGCACGCGCCCGCAGAGCTCCGTCACCTCTCCGAACCGGCCCTGAACGGTCAGAAGTCCG
>Ga0129309_1000160_pt1 | contig 61976 bp, 48 predicted proteins | sample L1105metagenome_FD_94439 | JGI IMG/M metagenome (GOLD analysis project Ga0129309, IMG submission 94439) | Ring-tailed lemur group fecal microbial communities from Wisconsin, USA - L1105 metagenome | ecosystem: Host-associated > Mammals > Digestive system > Large intestine > Fecal | place: USA...
ACAGTGGTTGTCTCGCAGATCTACGGCGCCGGACGGCATGGGGAGGTCGAGGGTGCGGTGCACACTTCGATGGCGCTGGCTCTCACGGGCGGGCTTGGCATGACGGTATTCGGGCTGCTGTTTGCACCTCTCGCCCTGCAGTGGATGGGAACCCCCGCGGAAGTGATGCCCTATGCGCTGACCTATATCCGGATCGTTCTGCTCGGAGTCGTACCCTCCTTTCTGTACAATATGGGTTCCGGCGTGCTGCGCGCGGTGGGGGATACCCGCAGGCCGGTCTACTTTCTGATCATCGCCTGTCTGACCAACATCGTTCTGGATTTCGTACTGGTGGCGGGAATGGGCCTCGGAGTTTTCGGAGCCGCCTGCGCCACCATCGCCTCCCAGACGCTCAGCGCGGCGCTGACCCTTCTTTCCCTCAACCGCACTCCGGCCTGTTACCGTTTTCTCCCCAGCCGGGTCCGCTTTGTACGCCGCCCCCTGAACAGAATCCTGATGGTCGGACTCCCCGCCGGACTTCAGTCAAACATGTACGCCTTTTCCAACATTATTATCCAGACCTGCATCAACTCCTTCGGGACCGATACCGTCGCGGCATGGACCGCCCACGGAAAAATTGACGGCTTCTTCTGGATGATTATGGGCGCTTACGGCATCTCCGTCACCACCTTCGCCGGGCAGAATTTCGGAGCCCGGCGTTACGACCGTGTCCGTGAAAGCGTGCGCGTCGGACTGCTTCTCGCGGCGGGCACCTCGGTGGCGATGAGCATCTTCTACTGTGCCTTCGCAGAGCCCCTGCTCGGCATCTTCACCGATGACGCTGCGGTGCTGCGGATTGGTGTGGAGCTTGTATGGAGGATGGTCCCCTACTACCTGACCTATGTGTGTGTCGAAATCCTCGCCGGAGCGATCCGCGGCTGCGGCAATGCCCTTTCTCCGATGCTGATCACCGCAGGCGGAACCTGCCTGCTGCGCATCATCTGGCTTTTGACCGTCGTTCCGCTGCGTCCCGCGCTGTCCACCGTTCTTTTCAGCTATCCGCTGAGCTGGACGGTCACCAGCCTCATTTTTATCTTTTACTACCGCCGGAGCGCCTGGCTGGGCCGCTGCATCAGCCACTCCGCGGCGGCTCCCCTGGAGCAGCGCCCGCAAGAGGCAGTCTGACGCCCTTTTCTTCGGAAGCAGTAACGTCAGGGAATCAATTGCAGTCGGAATAAATCTTGTAAAATGCCGCAATCAGGGCCAAGACCCTTTCGCTCTTTTGTGGGTACGCCAATAGGACGTTTCTTCGAAAAGCGGTAAAATCAGGGAATCAATTGCAGTCGGAATAAATCTTGTAAAATGCTGCAATCAGGGTCAAGACCCTTCCTTTTTCCGAAGAGGGGCAGGTTGCAGTCGACTTACCGGCCCGCCTCGTGCTATAACTAAAAATTATCGGCAAAGACTTCCTTGCCGAAACGCTATTTCAAGCAAAGGGGCCTGTGTCATGACCGACTGGATCATCCGTCAATTTGTCGCAAATCACGAAAACGTTCAGGAGAACACGGTGCGCACCGCTTACGGAAAGGTTTCAAGCTGTGTCGGAATTCTGTGCAATCTTCTGCTGTTTCTCTGCAAGCTGACCGTCGGCACACTGTCCGGCTCCCTCTCGATCACTGCGGACGCTGTCAACAACCTCTCGGACGCCTCCTCGAGTATCATCAGCCTGCTCGGCTTCAAGATGGCGAGCAAGCCCGCCGACGATGAGCATCCCTATGGGCATGGGAGGTATGAATATCTTTCCGGGCTGACCGTCGCGCTGCTGATTCTTGTCATCGGCGTCGAGCTTTTCCGCAGCAGCATCGGCAAGATTCTGACTCCCTTGCCGGTTGACTTCCGATGGATTTCGGCCGCTGTTCTCGCCGGCTCCATCCTCGTCAAATTCTGGATGGCCGCCTTTAACCGGAAGGTCGGACGGCTGATCGACTCCAAGACGCTGATTGCCACCGCCGCCGACAGCCGCAACGACGTGATTTCAACGACAGCGGTTCTCGCCGCGTCGCTTCTCTCCCATTTCACTTCGCTGGAGCTTGACGGGTGGATGGGCCTCGCCGTCGCCGTCTTTATCCTTTACAGCGGATTCGGACTGGTCAGGGATACCCTCGATCCGCTGCTGGGCCGCGCGCCGGATCCCCGGCTGGTTGCGGAAATCCGCGGGAAGATCCTCGGATATCCCGGCGTGCTGGGCACCCATGATCTGATGATCCACGACTACGGGCCGGGGCGGCAGTTCGGCAGCGTTCATGTCGAAATGGCCGCCGAGCAGGATGTGCTGGTCAGTCACGATGTGATTGACAACATCGAACGGGATTTTCTCCGGGACGGCCTGCACATGATCATTCATTTTGACCCAATCGTTACCCAAAACCAGGCGGTCGACGACCTGCGCAGCTGGCTCAGCGAGCAGGTCAGGGCCATTCACCCGGCTCTGAGCATCCACGACCTGCGGATTGTCCCCGGCGCCACCCACACCAACATCATCTTTGACTGCGTGGTTCCGCACAATTTTCCGATACGGTATTCCGCGCTGAAGGCCGAGATCGGCGCTGCCGTCGCCCGGCAGTATCCCAACCACTACTGCGTGATCACCATCGACACCGACTATGCCGCCCTGCCTCACTGAGCGGGCAACGAAAGGGAGCGAACCTCTTAATGTGGATCCTGTATGCATTCTGTTCAGCCCTCTTCGCAGGTCTGACCGCTGTTTTAGCCAAAATCGGCATCCAGAAGATCAATTCCCACCTTGCGACCGCGCTGCGCACCGTTGTGGTGCTCGTCTTCGCCTGGATGATGGTTTTTATCGTCGGCTCCCAGAGCAGCATTTCCTCGGTGGATTCCCGGAGCTGGCTCTTCCTGATCCTTTCCGGCTTTGCCACCGGCGCGAGCTGGATCTGCTATTTTCGTGCGCTGCAGACCGGCGATGTGAATAAGGTTGCCCCGATCGACAAGTCCAGCACGGTGCTGACCATGCTGCTTGCCTTTCTGCTGCTGCGGGAGGCCCTCTCTCTCAATATGCTGCTCGGCATGTGCCTGATCTTTACCGGAACCCTGCTGATGGTCACAAAGACAGACTCCGGCGGCGGTTCTACGACGGCCGGGGGACGCTGGCTGCTCTGGGCGGTCCTTTCGGCGGTATTCGCAAGCCTGACCGCGATTCTGAGCAAAATCGGTATCGCGGGGGTGGAATCAAACCTCGGCACCGCGATCCGGACTGCTGTGGTGCTGGTGATGGCCTGGGGGATTGTCTTTTTTCTCGGACTTCAGCGGGAAATCCGGGGAATCGGCGCAAAAAGCTGGCTTTTTCTCGGCCTCTCCGGCCTGGCGACGGGGCTTTCCTGGATGTTCTATTACCGGGCGCTGCAGGAGGGACCAGCCAGCGTGGTTGTTCCCATCGACAAGCTGAGCATCCTTGTTACCGTCGCTTTTTCGGGCGTTGTCCTGAAGGAAAGGCTCAGCCGCCGCGCCGCCGCAGGGCTGGCCCTTTTAACCGGCGGAACACTGCTCCTGCTCGTAAAATTCTGACTGCTTGCAAGCGCGGCGGCCTGTCCTCCGCGCCATGATACGTACAAAATCCGCAGGGCGGTATGATAGACAGGAGGAAAAAGACATGCTCAAGGTAACATTGGGAAAAACAGGAATTACCGTTGATAAGAACGGGTTCGGCGCGCTTCCGATTCAGCGCATTTCTCAGCAGGAGGCCGTGCGCCTGATCCGCATGGCCTATGAGGGCGGAATCACTTACTTTGACACCGCCCGGGCCTATTCCGACAGCGAGATTAAGCTGGGCGAGGCGCTGGAGGGAATCCGCAGCAAGGTTTTTATCGCCAGCAAAACCGCTGCCAAAAACGGCAGAGAGTTCCGAAAGGATCTGGAAACCTCTCTGCGCAACCTGCGCACCGATTACATCGATGTTCACCAATTCCATAACCCGTCTTTCTGCCCAAAACCCGGCGACGGCACCGGTCTCTACGAGGCGATGCTTGAGGCGAAGGCGCAGGGAAAAATCCGGCATATCGGCATCACCAACCACCGGCTTTCGGTCGCCCATGAGGCGGTCGCATCCGGCTTATACGAAACGCTTCAGTTCCCCTTCTGCTACCTGGCCACCGAAAAGGACATCGCGCTGGCCGAGGCATGCAAGGCGGCGGGAATGGGCTTCATCGCAATGAAGGCCCTTTCGGGCGGCCTGATCAGCGACTCCCGGGCCGCATATGCCTACCTGGCACAGTTCGGGCATATCCTGCCGATCTGGGGAGTGCAGCGGGAGTCTGAGCTTGACGAATTTCTCTCCTACCGCGACAACCCGCCTGTTTATGACGACGCCATTCGGGAACTGGTCGAGCGGGACCGCCGGATGCTTTCCGGCGACTTCTGCCGGGGATGCGGCTACTGCATGCCTTGTCCGGCCGGAATTGAAATCAATAACTGTGCCAGAATGTCGCTGATGATCCGCCGCTCTCCATCGGCGCTGCAGCTCACACCCGAAGCACAGGCAAAGATGAAAAAGATTGAGGACTGCCTGCACTGCAACCAGTGCAGGAGCAAATGTCCCTACGGACTGGATACTCCCGCGCTGCTCGCCAAAAACTATGAGGACTACAAGGAGATTCTGGCGGGAAAGGCGTTTTAGAAATCTGAACCATGTATTGAACATGCGGGATGCACCGGCCTTGAAAGGACATTGCTGCAGGTCCGCCCTCCACAAGACGGTGAAGCCGTTTTCCCCATTCAGAATCTCCCTTCATGAGGCGGGAGAGTGCGGACCTCCAAGGCCGTCCGCGCTCTCCCGCCTCCTCGTTGTCTTTCCCTGCCGCCCGGCGAGCGGCACGCCCGGTCGGAGGGTATCCCTCCGCACACCTTGCCGTTCGAAGCGCGTATGCGGAGCCGGGGTGCACAGCAGAGGGGGCGCGATCCCTTGACCTGCATCCCGCGGGAAGTGCCGTGCCGAAAATCCGGGATGCGCGGAAGGACGAGCGCAGGCTTTTGCCCCGCATCCCGGCGAGAGGCGCCATGCCGGGAATCTTGGACGCGCGGAAGGATAAGCATAGACGACACTGCCGCTCAAAGAGGGGCTCTGTCCTGCTTTGCCTTTGTCCTGTTTCGATTCACCGGCACGTTGCGTTGCTTAACCCTGTCTGTTAAAACATTTTCATTACCCGCCGGCATAGCTGATGCTTGTTCCATATGGGGAGCTGCCGAAGCCTGATTTTACCGCGGATTTTTTGTGTAATTTGTAAAAAAACATTTGAATTGTTGACATATGTTCAAAACAGAACTATACTATACTGAGAATCAGCAGGAGGTGGTTATTTGGCTCGTCCGCAAAAATGCAGAATGATCTGCTCAAAGCCCAGAGCCACATGCTTTGAGCCGAAGGACATCCGCAGCGGGGAACCGGTCGTCATGGGCTATGATGAATATGAAACGGTCCGCCTGCTGGATTTTGAGCGCTTCTCCCAGGAACAGTGCGCTGCCAGGATGCAAGTTTCCCGGCCTACCGTCACCAGGATGTATGACAGTGCGCGGCGCAAAATGGCAGAGGCTCTGGTGGGTGCGCGTCCGCTGCTGATTGAGGGCGGGGATGTCCTTGTTTGCCCGGCCAAACGGCCGGAATGCGGCGACGCGCTTCACTGCTGCCACCGGCATCCATCGAAAACAACCAATCAGGCAAAGGGAGGATTACAAATGAAACTGGCAATTACCTATCAGGAAGGCATGATTTTTCAGCACTTTGGGCACAGCGAAGCCTTTAAGATCTACGATATTGCGAATGGTCAGGTGACCGGCTCGCAGGTCGTACCCACCAACGGAAGCGGCCACGGAGCCTTAGCCGGATTTCTGACCTCGCAGGGGGTGGACACCCTGATCTGCGGCGGAATCGGCGGCGGCGCAAAGGCGGCCCTTGCCGAAGCGGGCATCCGGCTCTACTGCGGTGCGTCGGGCAGCGCCGACGAGGCGGCGCAGGCGCTGCTGAACGGCACCCTCGTCTACAACGCCGATATTGTCTGTTCGCACCACCATGAACACGAGAGGGGCCATGATAACTGCCACACCGGCGGATGCGGCGGCAGCTGCCATCACGAATAGACGAAAGGGGAGCATCGGATGAAAGTTCTGATCATCGGCGGCGTCGCCGCCGGAACCAAGGCGGCCGCAAAGCTCAAACGCGAGCTGCCGGGCGCCGACATTACCATTTTTACCAAGGAGAAGAAGATTTCCTACGCGGGCTGTGGACTTCCTTATCTGATCGGCGGATCGATTGAGGACGAGGCGGAGCTGATCGTCAATACCCCCGAAAAATTTGCGGCGCTGACCGGCGTTGCGGTGGAAACGGGATGTGAGGCTGTCGCCCTCGATCCCACCGCCAAAACCATCTCGATCCGGCGATCTTCGGACGGTCCGGTGGAGGCAGCCGGCTATGACCGGGCTGTGATTGCAGTCGGCGCTTCTCCCCTGCGTCCCGACGCGGCGGGCGCGGAGCTTCCCGGCGTCTTTACCCTTCGCACCCCCGCGGACGCTTCGGCAATCCGCGGCTGGGCCGAACGGGAAGGGATCCGCCGCGCCGTAGTGGTTGGCGGCGGCTTCATCGGACTTGAGGTTGCGGAAAATCTGAAGGCACGCGGCATTCAGGTGACGCTGCTGGAGGCCTCTTCCCAGCTTCTTCCCGGCATCTTTGATCCTGAAATGGCGGATTATCTGCGGCGGCATCTGCTCAAAAACGGCTTTCGGGTCATAACAGGCGCCAAGGCGGAAGCCTTTCTCGGGGATTCCCGAATCACCGCGGTCCGAACCGGCGCGGGAACCCTGCCCGCCGATCTGGCCGTTCTTTCGATCGGAATCCGCCCGAATACCGATTTTCTCGCAGGCAGCGGCATCGCGATGGAAAAGGGCGCGATCGTGGTGGACCGGCAGATGAGGACCAATCTTCCCGATGTCTACGCGGCCGGGGACTGCGCCCTTGTCACAAACCGGATCACCGGCAAGCCGCAGTACTCCCCCATGGGTTCGAGCGCCAACCTTGAGGGCAGGGTCCTCGCCCGGGTGATCGCCGGAGAGGAGGCAGCCTATCCCGGCGTGCTCGGGACCGGGATTGTCCGGCTGCCCGGCCTCAACTGCGGACGCACAGGACTTTCAGAGGCACAAGCCGCCGGGGAGGGCTATGATGTGATGACCGCCCTTGCGGTCACCGACGACAAAGCGCACTATTACCCCGGAGCCGCCACCTTTATCACCAAGCTGGTTGCCGACCGGCAGAGCCGCCGCCTGCTCGGCGCACAGGTATTCGGTCCCGGCTCGGTTGACAAGATGATCGATATCGCCGCTACCGGCATCGCGGCGGGAATGACACTCGATGATTTTGACAGTCTTGACCTTGCCTATGCACCGCCCTTCTCAACCGCAATCCACCCGCTGGTGCAGGCGGTCTATGTGCTGCTCAACAAGCTGTCCGGTGCGATGGTCAGCATGACCCCCGCCGAATATGCCGCCGGAAAAGCGCAGGGCCGCCGGGTCATCGACGTTTCCCGCGCGCCTGCTGTTCCCGGTGCAACCTACGTCGCGCTTGACAAGGTGCTGGGACCCATCGACGGCATCGGCACAGATGAGCCGCTGCTGCTCGTCTGCACCAAGGGACGGCGCGCTTATCTGCTCCAGCGCAAGCTCGCGGCTTTCGGTTATACCGACACCGTCGTTCTCGAGGGATCAACCTCCTTCTGCGAGGTGAAGGCCCACGCCGCCGGAACAAGCGTCCCTCCTGAGGAAGTTGCCCGCGTCAAGGGGCTGGGTTTTCTGCGGGATAAAAACACCGCCGACCGCTTCAACGGGCGGGTTATCACCCGCAATGGGAAAATTACCGCCGAGGAAAGCCGCGCCATCTCGGAGGCCGCCGAACGGTTCGGCAGCGGGGAAATTGCCATGACCTCCCGTTTGACGGTCGAGATCCAGGGCGTTCCCTTTGACAGCATCGAACCGATGCGGGAATTCCTGATGCAGGCCGGACTCGAAACCGGAGGCACCGGCTCAAAGGTCCGCCCGGTCGTTTCCTGCAAGGGCACCACCTGCCAGTACGGACTGATCGACACCTTCTCCCTCTCGGAGGAAATCCACGAACGCTTCTACCACGGCTACTCCCATGTGAAACTGCCCCACAAGTTTAAGATCGCGGTGGGCGGATGTCCCAACAACTGCGTCAAGCCCGATCTCAACGACCTCGGCATCATCGGGCAGCGGGTGCCGGAGCCTAACCTCGAGCTTTGCCGCGGCTGCAAGGTCTGTCAGATTGAAGCGGCATGCCCGATCAAGGTCGCAAAGATGGAGGACGGAAAGATTGCCGTCGATTCGGACGCGTGCAATCACTGCGGGCGCTGTCTGGGCAAATGCCCCTTCAAAGTTTTTGAGCGGAGCACCAACGGCTACCGCATCTACATCGGCGGACGCTGGGGCAAAAAAGTCGCGCAGGGCCGCTGCCTCGACCGGGTCTTTACCGATCGGGCGGAGGTTCTTGATGTCGTTGAGAAGGCGATCCTGCTCTTCCGCGAGCAGGGAATTACCGGAGAACGGTTCGCCGACACCGTCGCGCGCCTCGGCTTTGAAAATGTGCAGGAGCAGCTGCTTTCGGATGAACTGCTTGCCCGCAAGCAAGATAATATTGCTTCACAAAAGCATCTCGTCGGCGGCGCGACCTGCTGACAGCAAAAAGCCGCCGGCTTTTCAGCCGATGGTTTCAGCGTGTCGAAAAAGCTCGTTCCGGTCTCTTCTGCCCCGCGGACGGATGTCGGCGCACAATGTGCACCTCATCGTGAAATCAGAGGCTCGCCTCCCCCTTTCACACGATCCCTCTGGAATTTTGATACGCAAAGCACTTGATTGCCAGTTTGAAACCACCGGCCTTTCGGCCGGTGGTTTCTTCTGTTCGGAGGGCTCGTAATCACCGGCCGGGCAGGCGGGACGTGGACTTCATCCCGCCTGAATCGCCTGTCCGACAAGCCCGCAACCGGGCTGGCCGCCGCTTGAACGGCGGCTCCCGAGGAGATGGATTCGCCGTTTACGCGGGACCCCTCTGAATCGCCTCAGGCTCCTTTGAGTGAAGGTTCAGAGCTGCATTCCTTCTTCATAGCGGAGGACGCCCTTGACCCACACCTTGCAGATTCCCACAGGCAGCCGGATGGGGTCGATGTAGCTGTTGGTTTCTATGACCCGCTCGTAATCAATCAGCACCAGATCCGCCGACATTCCCTCCCGAATCAATCCGCGGTCCCACAGGCGGAGCCTGCGTGCCGGTTCGCCGGTGATGTGGTTGACAGCGGTTTCCAGCGGCATAATTCCGAGATCGCGCACATAGTGCCCCAGGAAACGCGGATAGGTGGAATAAGCCCTCGGATGCGGAACCGACCCGACGATTCCGTCGGTGCAAACCACGTGGTAGGGGCTGCGCATCACAGCCTGAATATCCTCTTCGCTGATGGAGTGGTAGATGCACAGAACGGAAGATCTCGTTTTGGAAAGGACATACAGCACAGCGGCAACCTCGTCCATCCCCAGCCGTTCGGCGATCTCGTTCATCCGCAGGCCCGGCATCCAGGAAAAATCTTCGCTGCTTTCGGGTACCGAAGCGACCTGCACGCGCGCACCGCCGCCGCGTTTGTGCAGGATTTCCGCCGTCTCTTTATAAACCCTCTCATAGGATTCCTTGTCGGCCAGACGCGCTTCAAACGCATCGACGCCGCCGGAATAGGCCCAGCCGGGAACGGTGGCCTTGAGGCCCGTGCTGCCCGCATTCCACGGGTACTGATCGAAGCCGATGTCGTAGCCTTCCCGCTGCAGCTCCTCCATGCGTTCGAGAATCTTGGTCACCTTGCCCCAGTTTGCCGGTCCGAGGGATTTCAGATGGGAAATCTCCATCCGTACGCCGCTCTCCTTCATCACGCGGACCATCTCTTCGAAGGATTCCAGCAGCAGATCCATTTCGTTTCTCGTATGGACCATGATGATTCCGTCGTGCTTGGCGACCGCCTTGCAGACCTCAATCATCTCCTCGGTGGAGGCATAGCTGCTGGGCGGATAGATAAGGCCGAACGACATGCCGCGCGCGCCTTCTTCCATCCCTGTTTCGATCAGCTCGCACATTTTGCGGATCTCATCCCCGGTCGCAGGCCGGTTCTCACTTCCCATGACGTTCATTCGGATGGTGCCGGAGCCGAGCAGGCCGACAAAGCGGCAGGACGGATTTGCCTCTTCCGCCAGCTGCATGAATTCCCGATGACTGCGCCACCAGAAATCCCGTTTTGCTTTGCCGCACAAACAGATCATATTCTCGGTCAGCTCAGCGGCGTGTGCATCGTCGATCGGAGCAACCGACAAACCGTCCTGCCCGACCAGCTCGGTCGTGATTCCCTGCCCGATGACCTGAAGCATCCGTGGATTGTAAAAGGGCTGCAGCTCGGAATGGCTGTGGCAGTTGATAAAGCCGGGCGTCAGAATCTTTCCGCTTCCATCGACCACTGTGCAGTCCTCCTCATGGAGGAAGCGCCCGATCTTCTGGATCAAACCGCCGCCGATCAGAACATCCCCGAAAAAGGGTCTGCCTCCCGTGCCGTCGTATATGGTTGCGTTTCGGATCAGTGTTCTTTGCTTCATTGTGATCAAGCCTCCTGTATTTGGATAAAATAAATCCATCTTGTATATCAAGAAAAGCCTTGCGCCTCTTATTAGAATTCCTTATAATAAGTGCAACTGCTTTTTCCTTTCCAACAATGTGATGTGAAACAGAGGTGCTGTTTATGGACTACAAGGACGCCAAAATTTATCTGGAGCTATGCAATTTTCGCAGCATTACCAAAACTGCCCAAAAGGTCGGACTCACACAGTCCGCTGTGACGCAGCGCCTGCAAAAGCTCGAACGCGAATTTGGAATGCAACTCGTTGTCCGTGAGCGCGGACAGAAATTTGTAGAACCCACCAACTATGGAGCGCGGCTGCTGCCGATCATCCAGCAATGGGTCGATCTTTATGAATCAGCCAACTCGCTCAAGGACGAAACTGCCAAAGTTCCGATCAAACTTGCATGTACCGACAGCATCGGTTCCTATCTTCTCCCGCAATTTTTCTTCCAATATGCACAGCGCCACAAGGAGGTTTCCCTCTCGATCCATACCAGCCATTCTTGGGAAATCTTTGACGCGCTGGAGGAAGGCTCGATCGACATCGGTCTTACCAACCGGGAAAGCAGCCTCTTCCATGAGCAGCTCCAAATTACGCCCGTTTATCGGGAACCCTATGTTCTTTTGACCTCCCCCAAAAACCATGATGAATATTCAGGCGGACCGGTTCAGCCAAAAATGCTCGACGTGGACCGAGAACTTTTCTTCGATATTACCCCTTCCTTTACACAGTGGCGGAAATCCTGGTGGGAAGATAAGCGCCCCTTCCTGCAGATGAGCTTCGCCCAAATTCTGCCTCCTATGCTGATTGACACCCCCTATTGGGCAATCCTGCCGCTGTCCATCGCGCGCTTCTTCGCCGCGCAGTACTCTCTGGAATATCACCGTCTGTCCGATGAACCGGAGCGGCGCATCTGCTCCATTGTGACGCACAGCCGATACCGCACCTACAAATCAGAGCAAAAGGAGGGATTCGTCCGCGCTCTTACCGATTTTTTTCATGCTATGGAAGCGAACGGATGACGATAGGCGTGTGCTCCCCGCCCCTTGGGCGGGGAGCACTTTTTTCAATCCTCTTCGACATCGAAAACACTCGACATCTTATCAACTTCGCTTTCCATTCCAGACGCCTTCCGCTTTGCATCTCTGCGGTCACGGATGAACGGCCATGCAAGGCTGCCGACAGCAATCAGCAGCAGAATCAGGCTGACCGGGCGGGTCAGGAAGGTGGCAAATCCGTTCTTGCTGTAGGTCAGTCCCTTGCGCAGATTGGATTCCAGCATTGGGCCGAGAATGTACCCAAGGATAAACGGTGAGGTCGGCAGATTTCCGACTGCCATCAGCATCGCCACAACTCCCATGACAAGCATCAGACCGCAGTTGAACATGGTGCGGGAATCCGCATAGGCGCCGACCACACAGATGGCTAGGATTGCGGCATAGAGGTAACAAACCGGCGTACGCAGAATGTAGGGGAAGGTCCTCATTCCAAAGAACTGCAGGATCAGAACCAGAACCGCGGCAAACAACATCACCCCAAAGAAGCAGTAAACAAGCTCGGGATGGTTGGTCATTAGGAGCGGTCCCGCATCGATGCCATGGATCATCAGACCGCCAATCAGCATAGCGGTGGCAGTGTCGCCCGGAATTCCCAGCGCCACCATGGGGATAACCGCACCGCCAATGGCGGCGTTATTCGAAGTTTCCGAGGCGATGATGCCTTCGTCACAGCCGGTTCCGAACTTGTCGGGCGTTTTGGAGGAGGCTTTCGCCTGCGCATAGGCCACCAGATTTGCAAGTCCCGCGCCGAGTCCAGGCAGGAACCCAATCCACAGACCGATAAAGAAGGACTTGATGATCAGGAGCCAGTGGGAGCAGTATTCCCTCAGAGAAATTCCAAATCCGCTGATTCCTTTGGTATCAATATCAGGAGTTTTGGTGTCGCCCTTGGCAAAATTCTTGATTAAAGTGGCCACGGCAAAAACGCCGAGAATGAGGCCGATCTGGTTTACGCCGCTGTAAAGATTGACCACACCAAAGGTGAAGCGTTTGGCTCCGTCAATCGGCGCGATGCCGATGCAGGAGACGATAATGCCGAGCAGACCTGCGATCAGGCCGTTAAACATATTCCCCTTGGACATCGTAACCACCAAAATGATGGCGCAAAAGCACAGGGAAAAGAATTCCCAAGGGCCCATCTTGACTGCATAATGCGCCAGCATGGGACAGAAGATCATTGAGATCAAAACGCTGATAAAGGTGCCGATGAAGGACGAGAGAATACCGATTCCCAGTGCGCGAGAGGATCTTCCGCCCTTCGCCATCGGATAACCATCAAAACAGGTTGCGACAGAGGCGGGTGTACCGGGCACCCCGATCAGAATGGCACTGATCAGACCGCCGGAGATACCGCCGATATAGATTGATCCGAGGAACAGGATACCGGTCGTCGAAGACATCGAGAAGGAAACCGGCAGCATCAGCGCGATACCCGTTGTGGCAGAGAGGCCGGGAACAGCGCCGAACACGATGCCAAGGATTGTGCCACCCAGAATGATCAGCAGGTTGGAGGGCGTCAGGATCGCCGAAATCACTGTAAACAACATTTCCATGAGCTTCCCTCCTTAACGGAACAGTACGCCTGTCGGCAGCGTGACCATAATAATATTCTGGAAAACAAAATACAGGACCGTCGTTGTTACAACAGAAAAGATGGCGAGCGTTACGGGGCGAAGCTTGCGGTCCTCACGCATGGCCACCACCAGCATCGGCGTAAAGACCAGCGTCGAGATGAGATATCCCACATACCACATCGCCGCGAGGTAGCCGATCATAATGGCAAACATGATGCCCACCCGCTTCCAGCCTTCGCGGTCAAAGAGGGGCTTTGCCTCATGACGGCCCTCGGTCAGCATCTTGCCGATCGCGCAGAGAATCAGCGCCGCCGCGGCACCGATGGGGAATGCTTTGGGACCGATGTCACCGGACTGAGAAAGAAACAGTGATTGCAGTTGCATGGAAAGAACGATCACGACACCCGCGAAAACGATCAGCGCAAGGCTGAACACAACGTTTTTGTTGAGTTTCATGTTACCTCCTATTTGTTCGAAACAGTGAGGGCCGGCGGCAAGCGCCGGCCCTCCGGGATGAACCTACATGCCAGGCGCAAGAATGCCGAGAGAATCGGCCACGCCACGATAACTGTCATACAGACCACCAACCATCTCGGTGGCCTCCGCATAGCTGCCGCAGAGCACCTGCTCCTGATTCAGATCCTTGAGCTGCTTCTGGACGTCCGCATCGTTGAAAATTTCGGAGAAGGTCTGATACATCGCTTCGCAAACGGCGTCGTCGAGCTTGGCCGCATACAGGAAGTTGCAGTTCTTAACCGTAATGTCGGAGAAACCGGCCTCCTCGAGAGTCGGGATATTCTTCATCGATTCGGGAGCGGATTCGGGAGCATAGAGGGCCGCCAGCACCTTGACCTCTCCGGCCTCGTAATACTGCTGCGCAGAAACGACGCTCACTGTCGTGGCCTGAATAATATTGCCCATGATGGCTGTGACGCGGGCGGCGTCGCCGGAACCGGTCTCAACATAATTCCATTCCACGCCGAGGTTCTGTCTGGCGTTCTCGGCATAATAATGTGAGGCGGAGCCAAGCTGCATTCCAAAGAGAAGTTCGCCGGGGTGCTCCTTGCAGTAATCAACCAGATCCTGAACGGAATTGAAGGGGGAATCCTTGGGGACGATCAGATACTGGGAGGTCATGGCCGTAGTCACCGCGATGGTGCTGAACTTTTCGGTCGGTTTGAGGTCGTGGCTGCCCGCAAAGTAGCTGGTGAACCAGCTGGGCGTGACCCAACCGATGATGCTGCCATCCGCAGGCGCGTTGGCAATGGTGTTGTAGCAGACGGCACCGTTGCCTTCGGTCTGGTTGACCACAACAAAGTTAGCTCCGGTTTTCTTCGCAAGCGCCTCGGCAAAAATTCGTGCGCAGAGATCTGAGTTTCCGCCTGCTGCGAAGGGAACATAAATCTCAACCGTCTTGCTGGACGGCCAGGACGCCTCAACTACACTGCTTGCAGGAGCGGAGGCAGAGGCAGGATTGCTGCTGGCAGGGGCGGAGGATGAATTGCCGCCGCATCCGGTAAACACGAGCGAAAGCGTAAGGACAAGAGCGAGGAGTACATTCTTTTTCATTTCAAAAACCTCCTGAAATCTGTTCGTTGTTGTTATTCGGTCTCAAAATCTCAGCGCCCCGTTATTTTCCCAGCGGAATCGGCGCCGGGACAAGCTCAACGCTGGCAGGAGTTTTCAGTCCCACATGGTCGGTCATGCTGCGGTAGAATTCGCAGTCACTTGTGGTATATACGCGGAAAGTACCTTTGCCGTCGGAATCAAGAGCGTTTTCACGTTCCAAATATTCCTTGATCAGGCGCGCCTGCGTGGCTGCCGGGTTGATCAAACGGGTGAACTGCGGATACAGCCTGCGGATATTTTCGCTCACCATGGGGAAATGGGTACATCCCAGAATCAGCGAATCCAGATCGGGATGCGCCTGCGCCAAATGCCCCAGGGTTTCCCGCAGCTCGGTGTCGATCCGCTCCTGATCGAATCCCCCATCCTCAATGATACGCGCAAGTCGGGGACAGCCCTGAGGATAAACCGCTGTCCGCGGCAGTTCTTGATGGATCAGGCGGTCATAGCACCCCGAATTTGCGGTAAACACCGTCGAAAGGATACCTACCTGCCGAAGTCCCAGTTTGATCACATCGGTGCTCCCAGCCTGAACAATGCTGAAAATCCTGAATTCATAATCCGGCTGGTACTTGTCAATCAGAGTGGAGATCGTGTTGCAGGCTACTGCAACCACCTTTACATGCTTATCCTTCAAAAAGTCCAGACATTGATGTGTCAGACACAGGATATCCTTCTCGCTTCGGTTCCCGTACGGCTGGTTTTTCCCATCCCCCAGAAAAATAATATCTTCCTTCGGCAAGAGTCTCTGAAGCTCCTTTACGACGGTATATCCTCCCAAGCCTGCATCCATCACGCCGATTGGAGCCTTTGCATCCGGCATTCCATCGCCCCTTCCTTATTTGCATATGTCTCTGCCGCCGTTCTGCACTGTTTTTGACTGACGCACTTTTGCCCCATACGCCTTTGTAAGTTTAATTATATATTAAAAACTCTTATTTGTAAATATCACTTTTTACGGCTTAATTAACAGTATTTTTCGTACTTTATTTTCACTCTTCACAAATTTGCGCTGATTTTGTAATAATAAGCCATTATATATTAACTATTTTAATTTTATTTTTGCAGACAATTTTGAAACTATTATTTTAGCGCTGCTTCGATTGGCCTATCTGATAAATGAATTGTTTGATTTTTAAAATTGCATATTTTGTTGATTTACATTGATAAAGCATCCAATGGAATTCATATATGCATGTCAAATTCCACAGCTAAAAAAGCATTTGAAGCTGCAAATGCAATATTATTAAAATTTTACGTTTCAAAAGCTCCCCTCAAAAACATTTTCAAAAGTCAGGTAAGAGTGATCGGAACCATCTACTTGTTCCTCTTTTGCAAACATGATATAATTCATTTGGAAACAGCGGCGGTGCCGGTCGGCTGTCCGCCGGGCATTTTGGGCAGCAAGAGTACAGGCGAAAGGAGGCGCGGAGATGGATCCTGTCGAATTTCGTGACATTGCATATATTCTCGCCGTCAGTGAGGAACAGGGCTTTTCCCGCGCGGCGGAAAAATACTATATTTCTCAGCCGGCCCTGAGCAAAACAGTAAGGAAAGCAGAACAGAAGCTGGGCGTCACACTGTTTGACCGGGGTTCGGTTCCGCTGAAGCTTACACCGGAAGGCGCCCGCGTCATTGAATACTTCCGGCGGCTTCAAGGGGTTCAGCAGGAGCTTTCCGATTATTGCGCGGCGCTCCACCGGCAAAAGAAGAGCGATCTGTGTATCGGAGCGCCTTCTTTTTTCTGCACCTATGTGCTTCCCGCCATGATTTCGGATTTTCAGGCACTGCATCCCGGTGTGTCGGTCCGTTTGATCGAAACGAACGACCACGATCTGCGGGAATTTCTTCAGGCCAATGTACTGGACATCGGTCTGTCGGTGGAATCGGATCTGCTTGCCGATTTTCCTTCCTTCATCCTGCAATATGAAACGATTATTCTGGCTGTGCCAAAGGCGTTTTCGGTCAACGGGCAGCTGGGCGATTTTGTGATCCGCCGCGAGGACCTTCTCAGCGGACGCCTGAATATGCCGGATCCCCCCTGCGTGCCCATGGAGGTGTTCGCAAAGGAGAGCTTTCTGTTCCTCAAAAAGGGGAACGACATGCACCGGCGGGGGCTTCAGGTCTGCCACGACGCGGGCTTTGAACCAAGGGTTGTCATAGAGCTTGACCAGCTGATGACCTCCTACTACCTGGCGCAGGCCGGACGCGGAATCGCTTTTATCCGCGCCGGAATCCCCTATTATGCCGGCGATTCCGACAGTCTGCTGTTGTATAAGATCGGCCATCCCGATATGCGCCGCATCATCCGGGTGTTCCATAACCGGGAGGGAAGCCTCACCCCCGTCCAAAAGGATTTCCTCGATTTTATGAAGGGATATCCCCTGCCCGCCTGACTGCGGGCGGATTATTCCTGTCAGTGCATAACAATATGCAAAGCGGTTATTGGACTTTTGAGCAAGCAGCCGATACAATAAAGGTGTCCGCACTCATGCCCCGAGTCTGTTACAACAGAAAGGACCGTGTTACTATGAATATCGTCGAAAAATTTGAACGTTTGGGCGTCGACAATGCGCCCGGCCAGGAAAGCCTTCAGAAAAATGTTGTCCTTGACCTGCGCGGCCCCAAGCTCGAAGGACCCGCGGTGGATTTCAGCCATGGCGACGTGGATGCACATACCCCCACCCCCGGCAGCTTTGAGCTGTTTGCCGCCGGCGTCGAAGAGGGCGGCGCGCAGGCCTATACCCCCTATCGCGGGCGGAAGTCTATCCTGGAGCACGTCGCTTCCCGTCTGGCTGAGTTCACCGGCGCTCCGGTTGACCCCGCGCAGAATCTGATTCTTACTCCGGGAACACAGGGCGCTCTCTTCCTCGCAATGGGCAGTTGCATGATGCCCGGCGACAAGGTCGCCATTGTGGAGCCGGACTATTTCGCCAACCGCAAGATGGTGGAGTTTTTCCATGGCGAGCTGGTGCCGATTGCCATGCGGTACGAGGACAAAAAGGTCGGCTCCGGCATTGACCTTGAGGCGCTCGAGCAGGCCTTCCAGAACGGCGTCAGGCTCTTCCTCTTCTCCAATCCGAACAACCCTGTTGGCTGTGTCTATTCCTATGATGAAATCTGCGGTATTGCCGCCCTGGCCAAGCGCTACGATGCAACGCTGATTGTCGACGAGCTTTATTCCCGCCAGGTCTACAGCGGCGTCGCCTATACCCATCTGCGTGCGCAGCGCGACATTCCCGAAAACCTCATCACCATCATCGGTCCTTCCAAGACCGAGTCCTTGAGCGGTTATCGTCTCGGCGCCGCGTTCGGCACCGCAGCTGTCATCGAGCGCATGGAAAAGCTGCAGGCAATCATGTCCCTGCGCTGCGGCGGCTATAACCAGGCCGTATTTTCCGTCTGGTTCGACGAACCCGAAGGATGGATGAAGGACCGGGTCGCCCAGCATCAAAAGATCCGGGATGATCTGATGGCCGTCATCAGCAAGGTTGACGGCGTAACCGCACGCCCCACCGACGGCGGCAGCTACCTGTTTGTCACCATCCCTGAACTGCAGGTCAGCCTGCATGACTTTATTCGGATCGTGCGGGAGCAGGCCAATGTCACGGTAACACCGGGCACCGAATTCGGGCCTCAGTTCCTGCACAGCTTCCGCATCAATTTCTCTCAGGACCACGACAAGGCGGTTGCGGCGCTGGAACGTCTATTTCAAGTAATGGAGTGGTATCGCAAATGAACAAAAATCCGATTCCGCAGGGCCGGTATAAGCCCGCCGTCCGCTATGGCAACTTCGTCTACACCGCCGGCATGACCCCACGGAAGGACGGAGTCCTTCTGCTTGCCGGAAAAATCAGCCCTGACGAGCCGCTGGAAACCTACCGCGCCGCGATCATTCAGGCGGCCTCCAACGCGCTTATCGCCGCACAGAACACTTTGTCAGCGGACGAGCGGATTGCACAGGTCCTCTCTCTGACCGTTTACGTCAACGCAACACCCGATTACACCACCCATGCCAAAATTGGAGACGTTGTCTCCGAATATCTCTACGAGCAGCTCGGAGATGCCGGCATCGGCGCACGGGCCGCGATCGGCCTTGCAACTCTGCCCGGCAATGCACCCGTTGAGGTGCAGCTTGTCGCCGCCATCGAATAGCAAAGGAAAAGGGCCATCCTGTTTGCGGCCCTCCATCAAGGTGACCTCAAAAGCAGGAAAGCCGGCGCCATTTCGGCGCCGGCTTTCTGTTAAGCTCTTATCAGGCTTCTCAGGCTGCTCCTTTTTAATGTGGGCTGCCGCTATGACAGCCACGAAATCATAGAAGTAATCACCACCGCATTGACAAAGTCTATGAACATCCCCCCTACCATCGGAATCGCAAAGTAAGCGGTAGGCGAAGGGCCGTATTTACGGGTAACCGCCTGCATATTCGCCATGGCATTGGAGGTCGCGCCCATCGCAAAGCCGATAAATCCGGTCACCATCACAGCCGCGTCGTAATCCCTGCCCATAAAATTGAACACGATGAAATACGAGAAGAGGAACATCAGAAGAATTTGCAGTGCCAGTGTGATCATCATCGGCAGCGCGAGATCGACCAGTTCCCAGAGCTTGAGTCCCATCATTGCCATTGCCAGGAAGAGCGAAAGGGACATGTTGCCGACCGTCTCAATTTCGTTTTCCGGATATTCGCTCTTGGCGCCGTCCATCACATTGCGGACCGCTACCGCCACCAGCATCGCGCCGATATATCCGGGAAAGGTCATACCGGTGAGTATCTTAAGCTGCGCACTGAGCCAGCTTCCCACGCCGAGGCAGAACATGATCAGCATAAAGCCCTTGACAAACCTTCCGCTGTCGGTTCGGAAGCTTCCTTCCTCTGTGGAAACAGCTTCTCCGCTGCCCGCAGGGGCCGAAACACTGCCGACATGGGCGGTGCACTTCAGGTTATGCTTTACGATCCGAAGACGGGCGACCGGTCCGCCCATAACCGAACCCATCACCAGGCCGAAGGTGGCGGCGGCGAGTCCGACGACATTTCCGCCCACTGCTCCGGCTGCTTCCAGGTCAGGTCCGAAGGCCGCCGCGGTCCCGGGACCGCCGATCAGGGCGATCGACCCAACCGCCAGACCGAGGCGCGGATCCTCGCCAAGCGCACCAAGCACCCCTGCCCCCAAAATATTCTGCAGGATCGTCAAAGCTGAGGCCAGCGCCAGACAGATAGCGACCGCCTTGCCGCCCTTGGCCAGCAGCGGCAGGCTGACCGTAAAGCCTACGGTCGTAAAAAACATGGTCATAAAGACAGACTGCAGGGTAGCGTCGAAGGTGATATAGGCGATACCCGCGGCATAACACGCCGTATTCACCATCGCAAAACAGAGCCCGCCGACCAGAGGGGCCGGAATACAGTATTTTCCCAGCACCGGGATGCGCGTGATCAGCAGATTTCCCAAGGCATACAGTACGGCTGCAACGGCAACCGCGTGATACATGTTCAGTTGAATTTCCAGCATGGGATTCCCTCCTTCATATTTTTCCGCTGTCTTTGTTCCAAGGCATGACCGTCTCTGATTGCTATCTTCTCCTCCCCCCGTCGCAGAGGCGTTTGGGTTTTGTTATTTTCTGTTCACATCTTAGAGTAGGAACTTCAGATTCCTACAAAAAAATACATCGCCCCTCCAAAGTTTGGGAAGAGCGATTAATCCGGACACATCGCCTTGTATATTTGAGAGAAATTTGATTAAGGGACCGCTAGAAATTCTGAATCCGACAATTCCGTTGCGGGGGACTGACGCTCCAATCAAAACCACGCGATGAATCTATGGGATTCTCCGGCGCAAAAAGAATATGATGCCCGCCCCACGCGTGGGGCGGGCATCTGAGCGGGGGCGGCGCCAAAGAAGCGGGCAAACCGATTCCCGGCCAAGAGATGCTGAATAATTTCCGCCTGTATCCATCACCCGGCGGCAAGTTTCGAATTCACTGTCATTTCGCCGCACTCGCCCCTGCCAGCGAAAGCATCCCCATTGCCGGCAGGCATAACCGGCGCTTTTCGGGATACAACACAAAAAAGCGAGCGGAAAACCGCTCGCTTCTTGTAAAGCTTCAAATACAAAGATGCTTATTTGAACTTTCTCTTCCGTGCCGCCTCGGACTTCTTCTTGCGTTTCACAGAGGGCTTCTCGTAGTGCTCTCTCTTGCGCACTTCCTGAAGGACTCCGGACTTTGCGCACTGTCTCTTGAATCTTCTCAGAGCACTGTCGAGCGACTCGTTGTCCTTAACGCGAATTTCTGACATTTACCATTCCCTCCCAACGCCCTAGGCAGGAGTATTTATCCCGTTGGGATAACAAGAATATTATACAATAGCGGAAGTCTTTGTGTCAAGCCCTCTCTTTGGCTTATTTCGCGACAATGTTCACCAGCTTGCCAGGGACCACGATCTCCTTGACAATCGTCTTGCCCTCGATCGCCGCGGCCACCTCGGGCACCGCGCGGGCAGCGGCCAGCATCGTCTCGTTGCCGCAGTTTGCCGGAACCAACGCCCTGCCGCGCAGTTTTCCCGAAACCTGCACCGCAATCTCGACCGACTCCTCGATGCATTTAGCCGGATCGAACTCGGGCCACTTCTGCTGGTAAACCATCCCCTCAAAGCCGCAGACCTGCCACAGCTCCTCAGTGAGGTGCGGGGCAAAGGGATTGAGAAGAATAATCAGGGTGCGAAGCTCTCCTCGGGTGATCTGCTTCTGATCGGCAATGTCGTTGAGAAGTGCCATCATCGCCGCAATGGCCGTGTTGTATTTGAGCGTCTCGATATCCTCGGAAACCTTGCGGATCGTTCTGTGTACCGCGTTCTCCAGCGCAGGGGAGTAGCCTTCCCCGTCAACAAGAAGATCCTGCAAGCCCCAGATCCGCTCAAGGAACCGCTTGCAGCCCTTGATCGAGGAGGTGTTCCACGGCGCCGCCTTCTCAAAATCGCCCACGAACATCTCATAAAGGCGCAGGGTGTCGGCGCCATATTCGTTGACAATATCATCCGGATTGACGACATTGCCGCGCGACTTGCTCATCTTCTCGCCGTTCTCACCGAGGATCATGCCATGGCTGGTGCGCTTGGCATACGGTTCGGGGCAGGAAACGACGCCGATATCATAGAGGAACTTGTGCCAGAACCGGGAGTAGAGCAGATGCAGGGTAGTATGTTCCATGCCGCCGTTGTACCAGTCGACCGGCATCCAGTAGTCGAGCGCCTCCTTGGGGGCAATGGCGGTATCGCAGTGGGGCGCGATATACCGCAGGAAATACCACGAGGACCCCGCCCATTGGGGCATGGTGTCGGTTTCGCGGCGTGCGGGCCGCCCGCACTTCGGGCAGGTGACATTGACCCATTCGTCAAGATGGGCCAGCGGGCTTTCGCCGTCGGCTGTCGGCTCATAGCTCTTGACCTCAGGCAGCTTCAGGGGCAGCTCACTCTCGTCGAGCGGCACATAGCCGCAGTGGTCGCAGCAGATAATCGGAATCGGTTCGCCCCAGTAGCGCTGGCGGGAAAAGACCCAGTCGCGCAGCTTGTAGTTCACCTTTTCGCGAGCGATGCCGCGTGCTGCGAGTGTTTCGGTAATCTTCTTTTTCGCCTCATCAACCGGCAACCCATTGAGAATTCCCGAATTGACGAGAATGCCGGTGGCGCAGTCAACAAAGGCCTCTTTCTCGACGTTGCCGCCCTTGACTACCTCAATGATCGGCAGGCCAAACTTTCTGGCGAACTCCCAGTCGCGGGTATCGTGACCCGGCACCGCCATAATCGCGCCGGTTCCGTAGCTCATCAGGACATAATCCGAAACAAAGATCGGGATACGGGTGTTGTTTACCGGATTAACCGCCTCAACCCCCTCGAGGCGCACGCCGGTCTTTTCCTTGTTCAGCTCGCTTCTCTCAAAATCGGATTTATGGGCGGCTTCATCGCGGTAGGCCCGCACCGCATCGATGTTCGAGAGCTTGTCCGCCCACTTCTCCAGGAAGGGGTGCTCGGGACTCATAACCATGTAGGTGACGCCGTAGAGGGTGTCGGGACGGGTGGTGAAAATGGTGAGGGTATCCCCCGCCGTGGTGCCGAAGTCCACCTCCGCTCCGGTCGAACGGCCGATCCAGTTCTTCTGCGAAACCTTGACCCGGTCTATGTAATCGACCGTGTCGAGATCGTCGATCAGCCGCTGGGCATATTCGGTGATCTTCAGCATCCACTGGCTCTTAACCTTGCGGATTACCTCGCCGCCGCAGCGCTCGCAGACGCCGCCGACAACCTCTTCGTTGGCGAGGACAACCTTGCAGGAGGTGCACCAGTTGACCGCCATCTCCTTTTTATAAGCCAGACCATGCTTGAAAAGCTGCAGAAAAATCCACTGGGTCCACTTGTAATAATTTGGGTCGGTGGTGTTGACCTCGCGGTTCCAGTCGAAGGAAAGGCCGAGCGCCTGAAGCTGGGCCTTGAAATGGGCGACATTGTTTTTGGTGACAATCTCGGGATGAATGTGGTTTTTAATCGCGTAGTTCTCGGTCGGCAGGCCGAACGCATCCCAGCCCATCGGATAGAGGACATTGTAACCCTGCATCCGGCGCTTGCGCGCGACAATATCCAGCGCGGTGTAGGAACGCGGATGCCCGACGTGAAGTCCCTGTCCCGAGGGATAAGGAAATTCGACCAAAGCGTAATACTTCGGCTTCGAATGGTCGTCGTCAGCGGCGAAAGCGTTCTTCTCCGCCCAGATCTTCTGCCATTTTGCTTCTATCTCCTTGAAATCATATCGCAAGGTTGACCCTCCCATCGGCCGGAACCGGCCGTTTCATTTTATTTCGTCCAGTCGATCTCGGGCGCATCCCCCCAAAGCCGCTCGAGCGCATAAAACTCCCGCGTCTCCTTCAGAAAGATGTGCACGATGACGTCATAGTAGTCGAGCAGAATCCAGGAGGCCGAGGCATAGCCCTCGATCCGCTTAGGCTCAAGCCCTTCGGCGGAAAGCTTCTCCTCCACCTCATCGGCCAGCGCCTTGACCTGAGTGGTCGAGTTGCCGGTGGCGACAACAAAGTAGTCTCCGATGGTGGTCAGAGTTCCAATCTGGAGCACCCTGACTTCTTCACCCTTCTTGTTGTCAATCAGGGCGGCGATTTGTTTTGCGCGGTCCAACGTTGTCATAAGCTTCCTCCCTTTTGTTGTCGGCGCCATTGCCGGCAGGCATCCCTATTCATACAGCGGGTCCTCCTCGTCGGGGAAATCCCAGCTAAAATCAAGAAGCATCCCCTTTTCCGGCTGCGGTTCATCGGGGACTTTCTCCCTTTCCTCTTGCGGAGGATAGACGAGGTGCAGCTCCCACGGATCGACCGGATGATCGGACCGCACGCCCGCATTCAGAGCTTCCGCCAGCTTAAACCGGTTGGCGCAGAGCACCGAGAGCCCCCGGTGCTCCACCCCGTAGGTGGGAATCTGCTCGATGGAAACCCGTTCTGGGGTCAGCGCCAGTGCGCGTTCCAGCAGCGGCGCGATCTCGGAAAACGGAACAGTGGTTTTTACATGCCCCATATTCTGTGCGGCAATCCGCAGCGTCTCCATCCGGCCAAGCTTCTGCACCGACCGCATCGCGGCAAACAGAAACTGCTTCTGAACTTTGAGACGGTCGAGATCCCCCATCCGGTAGCCGGCCCGGTAGCGCAGCAGCCATTCCGCCTGTTCGCCGCCGATCGTCTGAACGCCCGCCGGAATCACCTTGCCGGGAAGGTAGTCGATCTCATGGTCGAGTGTAAGCTCCACTCCGCCCACCGCATCGACCAGGGCCCGGACTCCGGCAAGGGTGATGGCGGCCGCACCGTCAACCTCAAGGCCGAGCTGGCTTCTCAGAATACCGGCAATCCTCTCTGTCGGGTCGTCGGAGCCGAAGGGCAGGCAGGTTCCGTTGATCTTGCCGGTCGCGCCGCTGGGATCAACGTAAAGATCCCGGGGAATCTGCAAAATCCACGCGCGGTTCTCCTCCAGATTCAGGCGGGCATAGAGGATGACGTCCGCAAGAGTGCGGGTGTGATCGATGCCGCAGAGCAGCAGGCCGTAGCTCTGCTGCGCCGGGGCCTCGGTCACAAACGGCTGCTCCCCGGAAGGAGCCGTCTTTCCTCCCCGAAGGGGGGAGATCCCTTCCTCCCCCGCGCCCTGCATGGCGCGGGTCACCCCGAGCGCCAGCAGCACCCCGGCCACCGGAGGCAGCAACAAAAACAGGAAAAGCCGGCGCTTTCCCGAACCCCTTGCTCTCGACAAACGGCAATACCCCTTTTTACACCTGCCGCGGCGCCTCCTTTGTGAGAAGGGCATAGCGGTTGTAGGCTTTCAGGGTATCACAGGTCACAGGCCGGCCGTTCTTTGCGAGATCGCCCAAAATAAACTGCAGCGACTCGAGCATCGCCTCGGGAATCGAACGCTCGGCCGTCGCACGCAGCGCCTCCACCCCCGGATACCGGCGGTCGGCGCTGGTCAGGTCGGCCAGATAGACGATCTCCTCGAGAAGCGACATCCCGCCGCGCCCCGTGGTGTGATACCTCACCGCCTCTATTATTTGGGTATTGAGGATCGATAATTCACGCTGAATGTAAATTGCCGCCGCAAAGCCATGCCAGATGCGGCCGGACGCAAGAAATACCGGGTCTTTTATTATATCAGAATCCGCTAAAAGATTCAACATCTCCTCCTCGGAGAACTCCTTGCAGACATCGTGCAGCAGCCCCGCGAGGTATGCGAGCTCCCCGTCCCCGTCGTGAAGCTTTGCAAGCCGGAGCGCCGCGGAAGCAACATTGATGGTGTGGGTATACCGGCCGCGGGACAATGTCGCACGCAGCCGTCCGGTCAGCTCGTCGAGATCCACCGGAATCCGCCGCGGCCGGCCATATAGACCATTCTGTTCAATATACTGCTCCACCGCCTCGGGCAGCCCCTCATGTTCGGGATGCTCGCGGATCTCGGTCGAGGAAATCACCACAGGCTCCGCCACAATCACCTCTGTGCGGGCTCCCATGGCGTTGAGACGGTCCCGCTGCTCAAACAGGCGGGAAAGCTCGTCCGACTCCCGGGCCATCGCCGCAATCCGCACCATGCGAAGCAGCTCTGCGGCACAATGCCATTCGGTGAGGGTGTAGAACATGTCGCTGCCCACCAGCAAAACCAGCTCATCGTCGGGATAGACGCCTTTCAGATCGCGCAGCGTATCGACGGTATAGCTTTTTCCGCCGCGCTCAATCTCAAGGGTTGAGACGTGCACCCGCGCGTCCCCCGCCACCGCAAGGCGGCACATTGCCACCCGGTCGGCTGCGGGAATCACCTCCCCGGCGTCCTTGTGCGGCGGGACGGCGGCCGGCATCAGGATCAAACGGTCGAGCGCAAGCCGCTCGATCATCCGGTTGATCAGGGCGAGGTGCCCTTTGTGGATGGGGTTGAAGGTTCCGCCGAAAATTCCGATTTTCATGGGCATTCCCCCTGCGCTTTTCATTTTACCGCGGTTCCGGGATCAGTCGAGGGTGATCACCGGCTTTTTCCGGTTGCGGCGGTAGAGGACAAATTTGCGCCCGATTGCCTGCACAACGGTCGCGCCGGTCTGCCCGGCAAGCATTTCGGCAAGCTCAAGCGCCGTATAGGGCGAAGTTTCAAGCGCCGAGCATTTGATCAGCTCGCGTTTGGTGAGCAGGAGGTCGATCATAGTAACCTGCTCGGGAGAAAGCTCGTTCTTTCCAAACTGTGCGACGACTTCAAGGGTCTGCGCGAGACCTTTCAGATGGGCCCGCTGTTTACTGGTCAGTTCCATAATACTCCTTTAGATGTCCCGGTTCAAACGGGATTTTTATTTTGTCAGGCCAAAGCTTATATCCAAAAGGGAAAAAACCTCTTCCTCCGGCACCGAGCCGTCCAGGACCACAGTAATCCATCGGTCCTTATTCATGTGATAGGCGGGAAGATACCGCTCTCCATCCCGCAGGGAGCCGATCAGAATCGGGTCGCACCGGACATCCAATATGTCGGCCGTTCCTTCTCCCGGCAGGCCCAGTCTTGGCCTCGGCACATTCATGACAACGGCGTACCACCTGCCCCGGCCGGCATGTCGCAGCACGGCATAGCCGGGGAACTTTGCCCAGAGATATTCGGGCTCGCTGTCGAAGCTCTCTTTTGCGTACCGGAGAACAGCTTCGCGGAAAGCTCCCTGCCGTTGCATGAAATTCATCTCCTTCCGGTTCTCAAAGCGGAGACTCCGCCATGAGGCGCAGAGTCTCCCCCTCAAGCCGGTAGGTTGTCCATTCCTCCAGCGGCTCGGCGCCCAGTGCGCGGTAAAAATCAATGCTCGGCGTGTTCCAGTCGAGGCATGCCCAGTCGAGCCGCCCGCATCCCTCCCGGACAGCAATCCGCGCCAGTTCCCGCAGCAGCCCTTTCCCGCATCCGGTGCCGCGCGCCTCTGGCAGTACAAAGAGATCTTCGAGGTAGAGCCCCGCGCGCCCGAGGAAGGTGGAAAAGTTATAGAAATAGAGCGCCATTCCTGCCTCGCGGCCGTCTTTCAGAGCGAAGAGGACCTGAGCCTTTTTCTTCTCAAACAGCCATTCATGCAGCAGTTCCTCGGTTGCCACCACCTGATCAGCCATTTTCTCATATTGGGCGAGCTGCCGGATCAGCGAAAGAATCAGGCCCTCATCGCCGGGCACAGCCCGCCGAAAGGAAACCGCTGCATCCGGCAGCAGGCTGCCGATTTCAGCCAGCAGCTTTTGCAGCGCCTTCCCGCGGTGGCTCACCGCATCCTTTTCTCCGTCGGTCAGCTCGGAAAAGCTCTTTCCACCGACGTAGAAGATCGGATCATAGCCGAAGCCCCGCCCGCCGCGCGGTTCATAGCCGATCTTTCCCTCACAGCTCGCCTCAAAAACGTGCTCGCCCCGCGCCGTCACCAGCGCGATGGCACAGGTAAAGCGGGCGGTGCGCCGCTCGTCCGGAACGTCCTTCAGGCGCTCGAGAATCGCGGCGTTTTTCACCGGATAAGGGGTATCCTCCCCGAGATAGCGGGCCGAACGGACCCCCGGCTCCCCGCCGAGCAGGTCGATGCAGATTCCGGAATCATCCGCGACGGCGGGAAGCCCGGTCGCCTCAAAGACCGCACGCGCTTTGATCAGCGCGTTTTCCGCAAAGGTGGCTCCGTTCTCCTCGACCGATTCGAGGAGACCGGGACATTCCGGCATGGCCGGCTCAATGCCGAGGGGGGTCAGCATCCGGGAAAACTCCCGCAGCTTGCCCCGGTTATGGGTCGCAATCAGAAGCCTTCTGCTCACACCTGCTCCTCCCCGCCGAAAAGGGCCGCCGCAAACTCAGCCGGGTCAAAGGGATACAGGTCGCCTACTCCCTCCCCCACTCCGACATAGCGCACCGGAATGCCCGTCTCATGGGCGATTGCGATAACCACTCCGCCCTTAGCGGTGCCATCGAGTTTGGTGAGCACCACTCCGTTGACCCCGGCGGATTCCTTAAACTGCCGCGCCTGCGCCAGCGCGTTCTGGCCGGTTGTCGCATCGACCACCAGCAGGACTTCCGGCACGCAGTCGGGGATCTCCTTGGCGATGACCCGCCGGATCTTCGCCAGCTCATCCATCAGGTTTTTTTTGTTGTGCAGCCGCCCGGCGGTGTCGCAGATGACGACGTCCGCCCCGCGGGCAAGCCCTGCGTCGAGCGCGTCGTGCACCACGGCGGCGGGGTCCGAACCCTGCGAATGGGCGATCACCTGCGCGCCGGTGCGTTCTCCCCAGATCGAAAGCTGCTCGATCGCCGCCGCGCGGAAGGTATCGGCCGCTGCGAGCAGCACACTTTTGCCCTCGGCCCTGTACCGGGCGGCCAGCTTGCCGATGGTAGTTGTCTTGCCGACCCCATTGACTCCAATCATCAGGAGGACGCGGGGATTTTCGGTCGGGACGGCGCCGCCTTCGCCGGAAGCGGCGAGCAGCTCGCGCACCACCTCCTGAATCACCGGGCGGAGCTGCTCGGCCTCGCTGAGCCGGTCGCGCTTCGCCCGCTCGCGCAGGCGTTCGACGATCAGGGTGGAGGTTTCCACCCCGACGTCGGCCATGATGAGCTGTTCCTCCAGCTCGTCGAAATATTCGTCATCGATCCGGGCGGAGAAGGAAATCCTGCGCAGCCCTGCACCGATCGCGGAAAAAATCCCCATAGCGTTACGCTCCTTTCATGATTGAATCCCCATCTTCTTTTCAATCTCGGAAACCTGTAGCTGCAGCAGCTTCGAGACGCCCTCCTCCTGCATCGTTACACCGTAGAGGACGTCTGCCTCCTCCATGGTGCCGCGGCGGTGGGTGATGGCGATAAATTGAGTTTTTTCGGTCAATGTATGCAGATAGGATGCAAAACGCGCGACGTTGACGTCGTCGAGCGCCGCCTCGATCTCATCCATCAGGCAGAAGGGCGAGGGATTCACCTTGAGAATCGCAAAAAAGATGGCGATCGCCACAAAGGCCTGCTCTCCGCCCGAAAGGGCCGCGAGATTCTTGATGAGCTTGCCCGGCGGCCGCACGGTGATCTCGATACCGCTTTCCAGCAGGTCATCGGGGTCGGTGAGGGAAAGCGCGGCGCTGCCGCCTTCAAACAGCTCGGTAAAAATTTTGCCGAAATTCTTATTGATTTCCTCAAACTGCTGGGAAAAAATCCCCCGCATCTGCTCGGTCAGCTCCCCGATGAGGCGGGAAAGCTCGGTCTTGGAATGCTCCACATCGGTGATCTGGCGGGAAAGCTCCTCATACCGTCCGGAGACCTCGCGGTACTCCTCGATCGCATCGACATTGACCGAGCCCAGATTCTTAATCCTGCCGCGCAGTTCCGCCAGACGGCGGTTGGCGGCCGCAAGGTCTTCGACCGGCTGCGCCTGCTCCTCCGCGTCGGACTGGGTCATCTCATATTCGTCATAGAGCTTGGCCACGAGAGCGGCGCATTCGTTGCCCGACGCCGTCTTTTGCTCGTCGAGACGCACGACTTCGCGGTAGAGGTTGTCGCGCCGGGCGCTCTCCTCCCGCTCGGAGGCACGCAGCGACGAGCACCGGCCTTCGCTCTGCTCCCTCAGACGCTGTGTCTCAAGCACTGCCTGCTGCGCTTCTTCGGCCTCCCGGCGGTCCTGTGCCGCCTGCCCGGCCAGCGCTTCAATCTGCTCGCCGGCGGCGGCAATCTGCGCTTCAAGGGCGGCTATCTTCTCCCGCTGCTCGTCCTGACGCTGCCCTGCGCTGCCCGAAAGGGCGGTGAGCCGCGCCAGATTTTCCTCCGCGGTGGAAATTTCATGGGTCAGCAGGGCGACCGCGGTGTTCATTTCCGCCCGGCTTTCATTGAGGGCATTCTGCCGCGCGGCAAGGCTGTCGCGCATCTCGCCGCCCTCTGCGATCTGCCGCTGGAGCCGGTCAAGCTCGGCGGTGAGGGAGGCGGTCATCTCCTGTGAGCTGCCACTCTTCTCCTTCATTTCCTCAATGCGCGCAAGGAGCTGTTCACGCTGCTCGTCGGCCTCCCGTTTCTGACGCTCGGCCTGAGAAATCCGCTGCTTTGCGGCGGAAAGCTCCGCCTCCCCGCGAATGCGGTCCTCTTCGCAGGACTTCTTCTGGGCGGCAATGGCGGAAAGCTCCGCCTCGACCGACGAAAGCTCCCGCGCAGCCTCCTCCCGGCGGGCAGCGAGCTGCGCCCGTTGTTCCTCGAGCTTCTTCGCCTCAGCCTCAAGGCGCTCGATCTCCCCCTGACGGCCGAGGATGCCGGCCGATTTGGCGGTATAGCCGCCGGTCATCGAGCCGCCCGCGTTCACCACCTGGCCGTCCAGCGTCACAATGCGGAAACGGTAGCCGTTCCGCTTGGCGATCGCCACCGCAGAGTCGATGTCCTCGGCGACGGCCACCCTGCCGAGTAGCGAGGTCACCACTCCGCGAAAACGGTCGCCGCAGGAAACAAGGTCGCAGGCGAGTCCGACAAAGCCGAAGCTTTGCTCCAGACCGGAAACGTCGAGCCTGCTGCCCTTCACCGAGGTCAGCGGCAGAAAGGTCGCCCGGCCCGCCCGGGATTCCTTCAGCAGGGCAATCCCCCGCTTGCCGGTTTCTTCATTTTCCACGACGATGTTCTGCATCGCCCCGCCGAGCGCCGTCTCAATTGCGACCGTGTGACCGTCTTCGACGGTGATCAGCGACGAAACGGGGCCGAATACACCCGGCAGCGCGCCGGCGCGGGCGCGGCCCATGACAAATTTGATGCTCGGGCCAAAGCCCTCCATATTGCGGTCCATGTCGGCGAGAAGTTTGGCGCGCTGCCGCCGCTCATTGATTCTGCGATCGAAATCAGCCAGCTTCTGATCAAGCTCGGCAGCCTTCTGTCCGCGCAGCTCGCGGCGCAGGCGGTAGCCCTTGGCTGAATTTTCGAGCGACAGGGCGGTTTCGGCAATCTCGGCAAGCAGGCCTTCGCACTCGCCGGCGTCCCGCTTGGCTTCTTCCACCGCCGCTTCCCGCGCGGCGCGGGCAGATTCCATCGCCGCAATTCGCGCGGTGCTCTCGCCCAGAAGAGATTCGGCGGCGGCGGCATCCAGCCGCGCGGCCTCAATCGCTTCAAAGGTCCCGGCCCGGCGGATGCGGAGCCGGTCCAGCTCCGCGGCACAGCGGAGCTGCTCGCCGGCCAGCTCTGTGAGCTGGTCCGCAATTGCTTCGGCCTGCTCATTGGCGGCGGCAAGCTTCTCCTTCTGCTCCAGAAGCTTCTCTCCGGCCGCGGCAAGTTCCGCGGACAGCTCCTCCTGAGAACGGCCCGCCTGCTCGATCGCGTCCTTCGCTTCCTCAATCGAATGCTCATGGTGGCTGATGTCGTTTTGCAGCACCGCCCGCTGTGCTTCCAGTCCCGCGGCCCGTTCGTTCCGGCGGGAAATTTCGTCCCGCTGCTCCTCGAGCCGCAGGAGCAGCGCGCGGCCGCGTTCCTGCTCCTCGGCGTACTGCCGCTCACACGCGGCGACCGCCTGTTCGGCGGCCTGATGCTCCGAACGGGCGAGCAGCAGCTTATCCTCGAGCTGCGCCGTCTTTTGCCGCAGCTCCCCGATGGTGTGCATCCACACCGAAACCTCCAGAGATTTTTTCTCTCCGGCCAGCTCCAAAAACTGTTTTGCTTTTTCCGACTGGGTGCGCAGCGGAACAAGCCGCCCTTCGAGCTCCGCGAGGATGTCCCGCAGCCGGAGCAGGTTTTCCTCTGCAAGGGTGAGCCTGCGTTCCGCCTCAGTCTTACGGTAGCGGAATTTGGCGATGCCCGCCGCTTCCTCAAAAATCTCCCGGCGCTCCTTGGAACGGGCCGACACAATTTCAGCGACGCGCCCCTGCCCGATGATCGAATAGCCGTCCCGGCCGAGGCCGGTGTCCAGAAAAAGCTCGGTAATATCTTTCAGGCGCACCTGCGCGCCGTTGATGCGGTATTCACTGTCTCCGGTGCGGTAGAGCCGCCGGGTAATCGAAACTTCGTCGGCATCCATTCCGGCCAGAGCGCGGTCGGCGTTATCGATGTTCAGCGTCACCGACGCCATCCCGAGCGGCTTTCGGGTCTGAGTGCCGCCGAAGATGACGTCCTCCATTTTGCCGCCGCGCAAAGTGCGGGTCGATTGTTCGCCGAGCACCCAGCGAATCGCGTCCGCAATGTTGCTCTTCCCCGATCCGTTGGGGCCGATGACGGCGGTGATGCCGTCGTTGAAATCGAGCTGTGTGCGGTCCGGAAAGGATTTGAAGCCCTGAATATCGAGCGATTTAAGCCGCAAGAAACCGCCTCCTTTCGAATTGATTCATTTGATTGACAGAAGCAGCGGAGACAGCGGCGGCCTCCCCGCCTGCTCGACGACGCGCAGCCTCGCGCCCCGCCGCTCGATCTCGGCGGCGTTGCACCGTTTCTGGCCAAGCATCCGGGAAAGCTCGCCCGGCGCGATCGCGGCGGTCACCGTCCGGCCCGAGAGGTCGCTGTTCCCGATCTGCCGCAGCAGGCGGAAAAGCATCAGCTCCCCCTCGCACAGTTCGCGGAAGGCCGGATGGTAAGGCCCCGCGAGCAGCTTTTCCTCCAAAGAACGTGAGGGATGCAGCCCCACGCGGATGATGCGGATGTCCGGGGCCTCCCCAAACAGCTCCATCACGCGCGCTGTGCGCCGTACCCCCTCCTCCAGGGTCAGTGGGCGGTATTCGCCGCGCTGCATCCGCTCCGCCAGCCCGGTGCCGCGCAGCACCAGCGCCGGATAGAGGCGGACGGTATCCGGGCGGCAGGCAATCAGCGCCCGTGCCGTCACAAAATCATCGGATTCCTCCGCACCGTCAAGCCCCAGCATCATCTGCAGCCCAAGTTCGAATCCGAAGCCGCGGACTCGTTCAGCCGCCTCCGCCACATCCCGGGCGGAATGTCCCCGGCCGTTCTTTTGCAGCACCGCGTCGCTCATCGACTGTGCGCCCAGCTCGATGGCGGTCACACCGCGCGTCTTGAGCAGCGAAAGCATCTCCCCGCCCACCGCGTCGGGGCGCGTGGAGATCCGGATGCCCGAAATTCCCGCCCCGAGAAAGGGCTGCGCCGCCTCGAGCAGCGAAAGCAGGTATTTCCTGTCGATGCAGGTGAAGCTGCCGCCGAAAAAGGCAAGCTCGAGCGAACGGCCCCTCTCCTGTACCGCCTCTTTGCAGAGCGTGCGGACATCCTCCGGCGCGGGCAGCCGCTGTACGCCGGTAATCGCCCGCTGGTCGCAGAAGCTGCACCGGTGCGGACAGCCGAGATGCGGGACAAAGAGGGCAGGATTTCCGTGCCTCACGAATCGATTCCCATCAGCTGCAGCGCCTCACGGGCCGCCTGCTGCTCGGCGAGTTTCTTGCTGCGGCCCTCCCCGCGTCCGATGACATTGGAATTGAGGTGCACCTCCACTACGAAGCGCTTGTCATGGTCGGGGCCGCTCTCCTCCACCAGAACATAGGTGACCCGCTCCTCGGGGTTCTTCTGTACGACCTCCTGAAGCTGGGTCTTATAGTCGTGCAGGTCGGTGCCGGTCGCATGCTCAACGATATCCACGATAAAGGGCAGGACGAAATTCCGGGCCGCTTCCATCCCACCGTCCAGGTAAACGGCGGCGATCAGCGCTTCAAAGGCGTCGGAAATGATCGAGGGACGGTCGCTTCCGCCGTTCTGCGACTCGCCGCGGCCAAGCTTGAGATGCTGCCCCAGCCGGATCTGGCGTGCAAAGCCCGCAAGCGCCGACTCGCAGACGAGCGAGGCGCGGATTTTAGTCAGTTCACCCTCCGGCACCTTGCGGTGGCGGAAAATATAGTCGGCCACAATCAACGAAAGGACCGCATCCCCCAAAAATTCCTGCCGTTCGTTGTTCGGGCCGGCATTCTTGGCCTCATTGGCGTAGGAGGAGTGGGTCAGCGCGATATCAAGGTATTTTTTGTCCTGAAAACGGTAGCCGATGACTTTTTCCAGATCTTCCATTATACATTCTCCCGGGCGGCGGCCTTCTGCCGCGCGACCCCCGCTTCGATTGCGCCGGAGACATCCCGCTCGACGCAGGATTTCGCCTGACGGATCGCATTCTTAAAGGCTCTGGCATCCGAGCTGCCATGCGCCTTGATGACCGGACGCGTCACCCCAAGAATCGGCGCGCCGCCGGTTTCCTTATAATCAAGGGTCTTTTTGAACGCGCCGAACTCGCTGGCAATCAGAAGCGCGCCCAGCTTGGTCTTGAGATTATGCATCAGGACCTCTTTTACCGCACCGCCGATAAACTTGCCCATTCCTTCGGTCAGCTTGAGGACAATATTGCCGGTAAAGCCGTCGCAGACCGCCACGTCACAGCCTCCAAGCGGCAGGTCGCGCGCCTCCACATTGCCGATAAAATGAATGCCCGGCAGATTTTTCAGCAGCGGCAGCGCCGCTACCTGCAGCTCGGTGCCCTTGGTCTCCTCCGCGCCGATGTTGATGAGCCCAACCCGGGGGCGCTCGGTTCCGATGATCTTCTCATAGTAGGCCGAACCCATCACCGCAAACTGGGTCAGCATCTCGGGGCGGCAGTCATGATTCGCGCCCGCGTCGCAGAGCAGGTAAAACCGCCCCCCCTGCGCCGGAATCATCGTCCCGATCGCCGGACGCTTGACCCCCTTGATCCGCTTGACAAGGAAGGTCGCCCCCACCAGCAGCGCGCCGGTCGAGCCTGCCGAAACGAAAGCGTCCCCTTCCCCGTCGGCAACCATCTTCATCCCCACTGCCATTGAGCAGTCGGAGTACTCCTTGAGCAGGCTGGTCGGCTCCGCCTCCATCGGGATCACGCGGGGTGCGTCAACAAAGGTGATACCGTCGAGCGGGATTCCGTTTTCCCCGGCGCAGGCGCGGAGCTTTGCCTCGCCTCCGGTTACGATCATCTCCACCCCCAGCTCGCGCACCGCTTCCGCGGCGCCGCGCAGCGGCTCGAGAGGGGCGAAATCTCCGCCCATGCCATCGATAATAATTCTCATATCAGTTCCCTCCCGGATCTAAAATGGGTGAAAGCGGCAGCGCCTCCATCGCCTTCATGGAACGCTCGGCAAGCGCCAGATAACGCGCCTGCTTATCGCGGATTTTCTCCTCCAGCGGGGGCAGAATCCCCATATTGCAGCCCATCGGCTGAAAGTCTCTGACGCTGGAATCACAGACATACCGCAGCAGCGCGCCGCTCATGGTGACGGGCGGCAGAACAAGCGGAGCCTCTCCCTTCAGCTCACGGGCGAGGTCAATTCCGGCGTAGATGCCGCTCATCGCCGATTCAATGTAGCCCTCCACCCCGGTGATCTGCCCGGAAAAGCGGACGCGCGGCAGGGCGCGCAGACGCATCCTCTCATCGAGAAGCCGCGGCGAATCGAGGAAGGTGTTGCGGTGCATCACCCCATAGCGGGCAAAGATGGCATGTTCCAGCCCCGGAATCATCGAAAAGACCCGCTTCTGTTCCCCAAACCTGAGATTGGTCTGGAATCCCACAAGGTTATAAAGGGTCCCCTCGCGGTTTTCGGCCCGAAGCTGCACCACCGCCCAGGGGCGGCGTCCGGTGGCCGGGTCGGTGAGGCCAACCGGCTTTAAGGGGCCGTAGCGGATCGCGTCCTTCCCTCTGGCAGCCAGCACCTCGACCGGCATACACCCCTCATAGACGGTGAGCTTCTCAAAGTCGTGCAGCGGAACACGCTCGGCGCCGGCCAGCGCCTCGTGAAACGCCTCATACTGCTCCCGGTTCATCGGGCAGTTGATATAGTCGTCCTCCCCGCGGCCGTAACGGGCGGCGAAGAAGGCCTTCTGCATGTCCACCGACTCGAAGGTGACGATCGGCGCGGCAGCGTCATAAAAACTCAGGCGCTCGGTCCCGGTCAGCCGGGTGATCTCGGCGCAGAGCGCGTCGGAGGTCAGCGGCCCGGTGGCGACAACGACCGGCCCCTCGGCGGGGATTTCGACACACTCGCCATATTCCACTGTAATCCCGGGGTGCGCGAGGACCGCCTTGGTAATCCGTTCGGAAAATTCGTCCCGATCGACGGCGAGCGCCCCGCCCGCCGGAACGGCGCATTCCCGTGCGATACGGATGATCAGCGAGCCCATCGCCTCCATCTCCGCTTTCAAAAGGCCCGCCGCCGAGCCGAGACGGTCCGCCTTGAGCGAATTGGAGCAGACCAGCTCTGCAAATCCGGGCTTTTTGTGCGCCGGGGAATATTTCTGCGGCTTCATTTCATGCAGCGTGACCGAAACGCCCCGTTCGGCCAGCGCCCACGCGGCCTCGCATCCGGCAAGGCCGGCGCCGATCACCGCCGCTCTCATTCCCCGTCTTCCTTCTGATTTTTTGGCTCCGCGGCCCGCTCATAGCCGCAGCCTTCCTTCAGGCAATGGATGACGCCTGAGCGTCCCGCCTTCTTAAAAAGGGTAGAGCCGCACTTGGGGCAGATCTCGGTCAGCGGCTTATCCCATGTCACGAAGGTGCAGTTGGGATAGTGGTCGCAGCCGTAGAAGCTGCGCCCCTTCTTGGATTTTTTCGTAACCACCTTGCCGCCGCAGACCGGGCAGATACCGCCGGTCTCCTGCACAATCTTCTTGGTGTTTTTGCATTCGGGGTAGCCGGGGCAGGCCAGAAACTTTCCAAAGCGGCCGGACTTAATCACCATCTTGCGTCCGCAGAGCTCGCAGGCAATATCGGTCTCCTCGTCGGGAACCTTGACCCGAACCCCCTCCATTTCCTTTTCGGCTGTTTCGAGGGCCTTCATAAAATCGTCGTAGAAGCTGCCGACCATCTGGACCCAATTGGTCTGCCCCGCCTCGACCTGATCGAGCTCGTGCTCCATTCCGGCGGTGAATTTTACATCGACAATCTTCTTGAACTGGTCCTTGAGCAGCTTGTTGACCGTCTCTCCCAAAGGGGTGGGAACCAGCTGCTTCTGATTCCGCTCGACATAGCCGCGGTCGAGAATGGTCGAAATGGTCGGCGCATAGGTTGACGGACGTCCGATGCCATTTTCCTCAAGCGATTTGATCAGCGAAGCCTCGGTGTAACGGGCGGGCGGCTGGGTAAAGTGCTGGTTGCCCTCAACCTTGGCGAGATCAAGCTTCTGTCCGGCCTCAAGCGGCGGCAGGGCGGTGGATTTCTCCCCCTCCTCATCCCGGCTTTCCTCATAGAGGACGGTGAAGCCGTCAAACTTGACATGGTAGCCCGACGCGCGAAAGGTATATTCCCCGGCGGCGATATCGACCGACATCGTATCGAGCAGGGCATTGGCCATCTGACTGGCGATGAACCGCGACCAGATCAGCTTATAGAGCTTATACTGCTCGGCGGTCAGGCTGCCCCTCGCCTCCTCGGGAGTGAGCCTGGGCATGGTGGGCCGGATCGCCTCATGGGCGTCCTGCGCGCCCGAGCGGGATTTATAAACCCGGCGGGACGGGGGAAGGTAGTCCTTCGAATAGTTCGAACGGATCAGTTCTTCCGCCTCGGCGGCGGCCTCATCCGAAATGCGCAGCGAGTCGGTTCTCATGTAGGTGATCAGACCGACCGCGCCTTGTCCTTCAAGCTCGATACCCTCATAAAGCTCCTGGGCGATCTTCATCGTCCGCCGCGCCTGAAAGCCGAGCTTGCGCGAGGCTTCCTGCTGGAGGGTGGAGGTGATAAAGGGCGGCGCGGGAGAACGGCGGCGGATGCTCTTCTTGACATTCGCCACGGTCCATTCTGTCCCGCGAACCGATTCCAGCACCTCGTCCGCCTGTGCCTTGTTCCTGAGGTCGATTTTCTCTCCGTTTTTCAGGGCAAGACGCACATCAAAGACCTTTTTGGGAGATCCGGTCTGAAGCTTGGCGTCAACCGTCCAGTATTCCTCCGGGACAAACGCTCTGATCTGCTCCTCCCGGTCGACAATCAGCCGCACGGCAACCGACTGCACCCGTCCGGCGGAAAGGCCCCGGCGCACCTTCTTCCAAAGAAAGGGAGAGAGTTTGTATCCCACAATCCGGTCAAAAAGGCGGCGGGTCTGCTGGGCATTGACGAGATCAAGGTCAATCGCACGCGGGGCGTCCATCCCGCTCTTGATTCCGCTCTTGGTGATCTCGTTGAAGGTCACGCGGTTGGGCTGATCCAGAGCGAGGCCGAGCATCTGGGCCAGATGCCAGGAAATCGCTTCTCCCTCGCGGTCCGGGTCGGTCGCGAGGTAGACGGTGTCAGCCTTCCTGGCCGCCGACTTTAGCTCGGAAATCAGCTCCTCTTTCCCCTTGATCTCCTGATATTGGGGAACAAAGCCGTGTTCGACGTCCACGCCGAACTTCGACTTGGGCAGGTCGCGGATATGCCCCATCGAGGCGATGACCGAATAATTCTTCCCCAGATACTTCTGGATGGTCTTCGCCTTGGCGGGGGACTCCACGATGACTAGTTTCGACATAAGCAATTCACCTGTTCAACTTTCCAAAAAATATCATGACCGCCGGACGATTTCCACCATACGGCCGGGGAGTAAACGGACCAGCCCGAACAGCTCGAGCTGGGTCAGAATCGCAAGGAGAGCTCCCGCCGCCAGCTCGCATCGCTCACAGAGCAGGTCGACCGGTTGGGGCCCTGCGGCAAGGGCGGCATACACCTTTGCCTGTTCGCCCGAAAGATACGCGGGCGGCGCGGGCACCGCCTCTTCCCGCCGGGAGGCGGAGGCGGCTTTCTGCGTGGCGGACTGCCCGGGCGCGGGCACCGCTTCTTCCCGCCGGGAGGCGGAGGCGGCTTTCTGCGTGGCGGGCGGTGCCGGGGACGAAGCGGGGGGATTCGGCGCTTCGAGCGGGTAGCTGTAAATCTCGGGATAGCGCAGCAGAATCTGCTCACCGGAAAGCGCGGGCTCCGCGCCCTGCGCCAGCAGGCTGTTGGCGCCGTCCATCGCGGAAAAGATGCTGTCCGGCACCGCAAAGAGATCGCGCCCCTGACTCAGCGCGTGACCGGCAGTGAGCATGGTTCCGCTGTGTACCCGGCACTGAATCACCACCGTCGCCATCGAAAGGCCCGCGATCAGGCGGTTGCGCACCGGAAAATGCGCTCCAAGCGCCGGAGAACCGAAGGGATATTCGGTGAGCACCAGCCCGAACCGCTCAATCAATTTCCGCAGCATGCGGTTCGTGCGGGGATAATCGAAATCGAGTCCCGCCGCCAAAAAAGCAATCGTTTTCCCGTTTGCTTCGAGCGCGGCCGTATGGCAGAGGGCGTCGGTGCCGATGGCCAGCCCGCTGACCACCACCCCGCCGAGCGCGGCAACCTCACCGGCTAGTTTCTTCGCCGCGGCCCGTCCGTATTCATTTGGACTGCGGCTGCCGACCATGGCGATGGGATAATGCCCGTTTAAGAGAGAAAGATCTCCCACTGCATAAAGAACCATCGGCATCGAATGGATATTGCGCAGACTCTCGGGATATTCCGGGGAGTCGGGAGTCAGCAGCACCGCGCCGAAGCGTTCGGCCAGCAGCACTTCCGCCTCCGCCTGAGAAAAATCGGGAGAAAGGAGCCGCCCGCGTTCCTCCGGGGAGAAAAACGCATCCGCTTCCAGCCGCCCGCGGGTGAGCGAAAAGACCTCCGCGGCATCCCCGTACCGCTCGCAGATCAGGTGCGCACGGTGGGTTCCGATCCCGAAGAGCTGCTGAAGCAGCATCCATCGGGCGGCCTGATCCCTTTGATGACGCGAATTCACCGGTTCTCCTCCCCTCTCGCGGCGCGGGAAAGCTCCCACGCAAAGATGGAAGCCGCCATCGCGGCGTTCAGAGATTCGCTTCCCGGTGCGATCGGCAGAATCACACGCCTGTCACAGAGGGCGCAGAATTCCTCCGAAAGCCCGGCGCCCTCGTTGCCGACAGCAACCACTGCGCCTTGCAGAGAAACCTCTCCGACCGGGACGCTCCGTTCGCCCAGTGCGGCGGCAAAGACCGGAATCTTTGCCCCGCGCAGCCTCCTGACCGTTTCGGCGGGGTCGGGGCAGCGGTAAAGCGGAAGCCGCATCGCCGCCCCCATCGAGGCCCGCAGAACCTTGGGGGAGGCGGGGTCGGGACAGTCCGCGCTCATCAGCACCGCCGACAGGCCGAAGGCCTCGGCTGAACGGATGATGGTGCCGACGTTGCCCGGGTCCTGCAGAGAGCAGAGCAGCAGCGCGCCCTGCCCCAGCGCGGGCGGGGAGGAGGGTTCCCCGCGCCAAAGCGCCCCTTCGCAGACCGCAAAGACCCCCTGCGGCGTCTCGGTCTGCGCGATCTGTCCCGCCATCCTGCGGTCGATCAGAACTGTCTCTCCGGCCGCGTCCGACAGCGCCGCAAATCGCTCCCCAAGGCGGGTCATCCCTTCTTCCGTCACGAGAAGCAGGCCGATCCGCACGCCGCTCTTATGCGCGTCACAGACCAGCCGCATCCCCTCAAGCACGAAGCATTCGCTCTCTGTCCGGCTCTTTCTGGAGCCGCAGAGCCGGACATATTCCTTGATTTTCGGGTTATCTTTTGAGGTAATCTGCCGCATGGTTCCTCCGCTTTTGGCCGATATCCGATTAGCACAAACGTCCGGTCTGAAGATCAGCCGGACGTTTTTGATGGTTTAGAGAGCAGCTTTGGCGCGCTCGACCAGCGCGGTAAACGCCGCAGGATCGGCAATGGCGATCTCGGAGAGCATCTTGCGGTTGAGCTCAACGCCCGCCTTCTTCAGGCCGTTCATGAAGGTGGAGTAATTCACGCCGTTGGCACGGCAGCCGGCGGAGATGCGGGTGATCCACAGCTGACGGAAGTTTCTTTTCTTCTGCTTTCTGCCGATATAAGCATACTGGCCGGACTTCATGACCGCTTCCTTGGCGACGCGGAACAGTCTGCTCTTCGCTCCAAAATAGCCCTTGGCGAGCTTCAATACTTTCTTTCTGCGCTTTCTGGTCATCATAGCGCCCTTAACACGAGCCATATTTTATACCTCCGTTGGGTTTGTTTTCAGGTTAGACGTTCGGACAGCTTATTTGTAGGGGATCATCAGCTTGATGGCCTTGACATTGGTCTTGTCGGCCATGGTATTCTTGCGCAGGTTGCGGGTGCGCTTGGTGTCCTTCTTGGTCAGAATATGGCTCTTGAAGGCGTGGGCGCGCTTGACCTTCCCGTTCTTGGTCAGATTGAAGCGCTTTTTGGCGCCCGAATGGGTTTTGATCTTCGGCATTTATGGTTCCTCCCAAATCAAAATATTACTTTGCAGGTTGTTTTGCTGCGATAAACATCAGCATATGGCGTCCTTCGAGCTTAGGCGGCTTTTCCACAACGCCATGTTCGGCAACCGCCTCGGTGAATTTTTTCATGACCTCATGCCCAATCTCGGGATGGGCCATCTCGCGTCCGCGGAAGCGGATCGACACCTTGAGCTTGTTGCCCTCCTGAAGGAACTTGGTCGCCTGCTTGACCTTGGTGTTCAGGTCGCCGATATCGATGTTCAGCGAAAGGCGGATCTCTTTGATTTCGATCACCTTTTGGTTTTTCTTGGCTTCTTTTTCCCGTTTGGCCTGTTCAAAGCGGTACTTGCCGTAATCCATGATCCGGCAAACCGGCGGAGTGGCCTGCGGGGCAATTTTCACCAGATCGAGATTCTGCTCGATCGAAAGCCGCTGTGCCTCACGGGTATCCATGATGCCGAGCTGGCTTCCGTCCGCCGCGATCACCCGAACCTCCTTGTCCCTGATATCCTCGTTGATGAGCAGTTCCTTCACGCTAATGTCAAAGCACCTCCATACCTAACAAAAAATGGGCGCAGAATTCTTCCTTCCACACCCAATATCAATCCGGTCCGTCCGGCCCTGCGGCCGGCGCAAACCCTATTGACCATGTGCGCTCATGCGCGCACAGGTGAGAACGAAAGCGTTCTGCTTTGTTGTACTGATATAGTTTAGCAGAACCCTCCCGCTCTGTCAAGAGCTTTGTGAAGCATATCCCCATAAATAATTCTCATCCGATAAAACAGTTCCGTCAGACAATATGGTGCTGAAATGATGCCCGGGATATTCTTTATCAGGATTTTTGAAACGGAGACTGGGGCCGCCGCTGATCGGGGTAGAGTCCCCGCACGAACAGGGATGCACCGCCGCAGCGCCCGTCGGGACAACAAAGTTTTTTACCGGCCGCCGATTCTTCCATGGGAGGCAGAAGCAGCCTTCGGCTTGGGCCTTGCTTCCGGCTCTGACTGTGCCGGCGCCGTTTCAGGCGGTGCGGAGACCGCCAAAGCTTCTGAGTTCTCCGGGCCTTGAACGGACTGCGGGCGGGCACGGAAAATCAGCAGACCGGTGATCAGGCGAATTGCTCAGAGAAGGATAAGTAAATCTTAAAGGGCGTTGGGATCATCCCAACGCCCTTAAGCCCCTTATAGCATCACATTCAAATCTTCCGGCATCTCCCATTGATGAGAATATATACTTGTTAACTCCATAGGCACATATTGATTATATGGATATGTTGCCTCATCTGTTTCCTCAAATATTGCCTGAAAGGCAACACTGCTACGCGATTCTGCCCAAACACATGCGGTGAGAGGAGGATTAAAATACAGCATTCGAGCAGACGCGGGGGCAACCTTTTCTTCGATAATCCGTTCGGTTCCGTCTGAGTTACGGTACATCAACTGGAAAAATTCCGAGGTATTGTCGCGCCTGAGAAAATAGTCCGCAGCTTCTTCAACCGGTACTCCGTTTGCATGGAAATATTTATCCTCATCCTTGATATGAACGCGGTCCTCGCCCTTCCAAAAATGTTTCTCCTTTCCCATTTCGGATGTAAACACATTAAATCCGGATTCCCACTGGAAGTTATTTATATCCTCCAACCAAAAATCCGAGTAAAATTTTCCTTTGCGATCAAAAATTTCAATACTGTTGCCGCCTCCTGCGTTCAGATCGCCTCTACTGTCGATATGTAGGTGGTTGTTGGCGAAGGTATAATATTCTCCGGAAGGTGAAGCGCCAAACCCCAAGAGATATTCGTAGTTCTTTTTAATCTCAAGATAATGGGGGCTCTTCGGGATGCAGCAGGCTTATAATTTGAAGCGCCAGCTCGTTTCGAAGTGCCAGCTCATCATGATTATAATATGCATCTCTAATATTGTCAAAGTAATACGAACAATGAAAGAAACTCCCTTTAGGGGATATTCGTGATACTTCCACAAATGGCTTTCCGCCATATCTGTCGTTATATTTGAAGTATTCCGGATGGCTTGGATTAAAAGAAGTTTTATTGAATGAAAGATCCTCGCAGGAAAAAGTATAGAGCTGGATACGCCCCTCCTCTATCGTTTTAATAAGTGGAATATAGGTGGGGACAATAAAATGTTTTTTGTCTTCTTCAAAATAAATGCCAGGCGGTAAGACTGACATGAATTCGGCTTTCCCGTTCTCAGCCGTTGAAAAGAATCTCTCCGCAGGACGCGAATAGTTCCAAAGCCCGGTAAAATCGGTCATAAGAAGGGTTTTCATCTCTGAGGCTTTCAAATCAAGGCAGTACAAATTTCCGAATTCTATAAAGATCGCGCGGTCATTATCCAGCCAAAATAGTCTATCTTCGAACAGTCCTTTCGTAAGATTTGACTTGCCAACGGTCTCTCGCGGCACAGCTATCGGGAATATTCTAAATTCGCCTCTTACCTCATATAGTTCATATAGTTCAGGCAGGGGAACAGAAATCGAGGATTGAGCTCCCGCATGGGTGAGAATGTGGCGCGTGACGCGGTTGGTTTTTGTTCGGATGGGTTGGGTACCGCCGCGGCTTCCAAAATCTTAGGGCTTTGAACGTCCTGAGAGAAGGCGCAGAAAATCAGAAGGACGACGAGGCGGGCAAAGGCTTTCTTCATCATATTACATCCTCCCAACAAGCGGCATCGTTCTATCCGGTTTCAGTATAACAAAACATTCCCGGCAAAGCCAAAGAAATATAAAGAGAAAAAGGGGTTACATTTCACAAAAATGTCGTCTGTCCTTTGGCGAACCAAAAAGGCAAAGGAAAGCCCCTTCCACGGCATCGTTTTCAGTGAGGCAAAAGCGCATAAAAGCAGGGAGCTTGCAGCAAAATTTTCATTTTGCTGCAAGCTCCCCTTTTACTGAATCCCCTCTATTTCGACGCGGCCTTCCGGGAGGCGTTGAACGGGGTTCCATCCGCCATCTTGATGGTCCAGCCGGTGAAGCCGAACAGAAGCGCGAAGAGGAAGCTGCCATAGCAGAGCACCGCCCAGGGCAGGTACTGCACGGTGGGAACGCCGAGGGTGGTCGCCATGTAGGTTCCGGCCACCGCCCACGGAACAAGCGGTACCACGCAGGTACCGGCGTCCTCGAGGGTGCGGGAAAGATTTTTCTTATGCAGGCCGAAACGCTCGAAGGGCTCGCTGAACATCTCGCCGGGCACCAGGATTGCAAGATAGGAGCTGCCGGTCACGATGCTCATAAAGATAGTCGAAACGACGGTCGAAGCGATGAGGCTGCCGACGCTGCGGATGCAGCCCGCGATCTTCTCCAGGATGACCTGGATGCAGCCCGACTTGCTGTAGATGCCGCCGAAAGCGAAAGCGCAGAAAATCAGCAGAATGGTACTCATCATGCCCATGAGTCCGCCGCGGTTAAGCAGGGTGTTGATCTGCGGAATCACAGTGGAGGGATCGACTCCCGGCACCATGCTGACGTTGAATCCGCTGTAAAAGGCGGCGGCGGCCGTCTTAAACGGGAAGCCCTGGAAAACGCAGCCCATGATGATGGACAGCACCGACGCGAAGAGCATCACCGGTACGGTCGGCTTGCGCAGAAAGGCGCCGAGCAGAACGATGACCGGCGGCAGCAGAAGCAGAAGGTTAAAATGGAACATTGACTCCAGTGTACCGAGCATCTGGGAAACCAGCTCGGGGCTGCTGATCGAGGAAGCGGGCAGGGTGAAGCCCACAGCGCCGTAGACGATCAGCGACAGAATCGTTGCACAGCCGGTGGTATAGAACATATGCCTGATATGATCATAAATGTCGCAGCCCGCCGCGATCGGAGCCAGCATGGTGGTATCCGAAAAGGGTGAGAGTTTGTCACCGAATACCGCGCCCGAGATCACCGCGCCCGCGGTAATCGGAAGGGGCGCTCCGGTGGCAATCGCCACGCCCATGACCGCCACGCCGGCGGTGCCCGCCGAACCGAAAGAGGTTCCGGTAAAGGTCGAGATGATGGCACAGACCAGGAATCCGGTCACAAACAGGAAGCGGGGGTCTATCAGCTTGATGCCGTAGTAGATCATCATCGGGATGGTGCCGGAAAACATCCAGCTGCTGATCATCGCGCCGACGCAGATCATGACCATGATCGATCCGAAGGAGGCGGTGACCTTCTCGGTCATTCCGGCAACCATATCATCCCAGCTCAGGCCGAGACTCCACGCCACGACGGCCGCCACAGCGGCGGCTGCCAGCAGGCAGACCTGTGTGGGCAGCTTGAGGTAGGCATATCCGCCGCCGAGGCAGACCAGAAGGCCCAGAAGCGGAATCACCGCATGCAGCAGGGTCGGTTTCTTTTTCTCGCGGATTTTCTTCTCTTGGCTCATAGGAAACGCTCCCTTCTCACTTTTCTTGCAGATTTTTGCGGGTGATGGTCATCGCACATCCCTTACCCTCGCCGTCCGCAACGGTGGTCGGAAAGTCGATGCTCACATTCGGGAACGGTTCGCAGATGGCATAGTCGCAGTGCCCGAGCATGTCGCGGCAGAACATCCGGATCGTCTCAGGGCTTTCGCCCAGCTCGGCGAGCACCTCGGCATGAGGACATGCATGGAACATCTTTACCGCCCTGTCATCCCCGAGCTCAAGAATCTCCTGTTCAAAAACCATGATGCCTCCCTTGGAGGTCTGGCCGAGCACCGCCTCGGTCGGGCCGATCTTTTCGGCGCCGTACTTCTCTGCGATCTTTCTGCCCTGCCAAAGCCCGAATTCCCGCGAGCCTTCACGAATCACTCGGTTGGCGTCCACCTCCGGATAAAGCTCCTTGAGCTTTTTCCAAATAAAGTAGACCTGCGCGCTGCGGTCTTTATAGGCGCTTTTGACGGCCTGATGAAACTCCTCGGGGCTCACCGGCTCCTCGAGCCGAAGGCTCTCCATGTATTCCCGGATTCTGTCTTCTCCCTTTTGTCCCATCGGAAGCATCTCCTCTCTTTGCCGCAGCGTCCCGCGCTGCGATTGGTTCCATTATACATCCCATCCACGGCCGGCACAAGAGTTATGGATCAAAAATTGATTTTTTGTTTCCTGCTTATTACAGGAACCCGTTAAAAGCCGCCTTTCCTGAAGGGTGCTCCCGGCGCGCAGCCTGTCAGTCCAAAATAGAAGCCCGCGCCTGAAGACGGGCGTCTGCGGGCCGCCCGTCTTCCCGCCCCCCCTTTCCTGCTTGACCATCCGCCCGGCGAGGGGCGCGCCCGAAGGGAGGACGGGGCAGATCGCAGACGGCTGCCGGCTTATGCAGCGGACGCCACCCGGGCGGAAAGCACGCCGCTCAATGGAAAGACCTATGGGACCTTCTCCCAGGTATATCCGTTCTCAGCTTTGAATACGATCGTGCCCTTGGGCCTCGTAAATCCTGGCTGCTTCTTCATGGCCGGGTCCTTCTTGTATCACTGCCTCAACCACCTGTTTCTTGAATTCTGGTGTATACCGCTTGTTTGGCAGCCTTTTCGGCATAGTAAGGCACCCCGCTTGTTGGTCAGTATACCATACTGTCTAACAAGCGGGGTGCAGCTCAGACCCGAAGGTCCCCGTTTCACAGGTCTATTGGAACATGATGTTCAGATCGACATCTCCGTTGATGCCGTTTACCTTGCCCTTTGAGCTGTACTGCCAGATCTGGAAGCGGTAGGGATAAAACGGCACCTTATAATACTGCGCAATCCAGAGCTTATGATTCTGAAGGTTTGCGATCTCCATATTGGTGAAAAGGTAGCGTGTGTAGGTATAAAGGATGGTATCGTACCCTTCTGCCTCAACCCGCTTGCAGAAGGCGTTGACCACGGCCGTCGTCATCGCGGGGGTCATCCCGGCGGTACGCGCACTGGCATTCGGCGCGCCCTCGATATCGAAGGCGATCGGAAAGTCAAGCTCCCGCCCGTCGAGAACGTCGAGCACATAATCCGCCTCCTCCTTCGCTTCGGCAATGCTGATCGCCTGCGAATAGAAGTAAACACCGACCTTGACCCCGGCGTCCCGCGCCTCCTTATAATTTTTCTCAAAATATTCGTCGGTCATCATCACGCCGGTGCCATAGCCGCGGTAGCCGAGGCGGATAAAGGCATAGCGGACTCCGTCATTGCGAACCTGCCGCCAGTCGATGTCGCCCTGATAGGAGGAGACGTCGATCCCCTTGACGCCGTGGTTCTCGCCATCGACCACATAGCGCACTTCGTTGCTGTCCTCATGGCGAACCAGATTGCTCCAGTCGTAGCTGTTGTGGGGAATATTGGGGTTGATCGCCTGAAAATGATAGGCATTGTTCTTCTTGTAGACATAATAATCCTCGGTGAAGCGCTGCATGAACTCGACCGAAAGATTGTGGTTGGCGACCGTCTGCCAGAATTCGCTCAGCGGTAGCCGTTCCCGGTCCTCGATCTCCTCGAGAAATTCCTCCGGGAGATTGTAATCCTCGGCAACCTCCTCAATCTCCCTCACCAGCACCGAATCAGATGCGGCCAAGGAGGATACCGCGCCGCCCGCCAGCATGGCAGCGGCAAGAAACACACTCAGTATTTTGCGAAAGCTTCCCATAGATACTCCTTTTCCTTCTCGCTGAAATAATATATAAGGCTCTCCAGCTTATACCATCACAGTATACCATATTTTCGAAGATTGTCGAATGAAAGATCAATGAAATTTTCCGGTAAATTCTACCTCCGTCTCCCGGCCCAGCGCAAAGGACCAGATCCGGCATTCCCGCACCGGGACGGGAAGCACCTCCGCCAGCATCTCCCGATAGAGGGAAAGCTGCCCCCTATACCGCTCGGCAAGGACGCTCATCTCCTTCACGCGGTCGGTCTTGTAGTCGATCAGCACCGCGGAATCCTCCTCAAAAAAGATGCAGTCTGCGATTCCCTGCAGCATGGGGGATTCCCCCTCTCCTGCCGCAAGCCCGCGCGCGGAGGGACAGCGTTCCGCCGGAACCATAAAGGCAAACTCCCGCAGGACCCGCCCGGCGGAAAAAATCCGTTCGGCAAGGCTGCTTTGGAAAAACGCCTCGATCTGCCGGAGGTCAACCAGATCCGCCTGCCGCGCGCTGAGGATTCCCTGCTCCCGCAGGCGGGAAAGCTCGGCGGAAGGATCGGTGGCAGCCGCCCGGTAGTCGCAGTACTGCATAAAGGCGTGGGCGGCGCTGCCGCGCTCGCTGCCCGGCGTTCCCCGGCCGAGGAAAGCGGGCGCCGCCAAGAACCGGTTTTCTCCGCCCTGCGGATGGGTCAGCGCAGAGACAGCGAGCTTTGCCGGAGTCTGCGCCGCCTTCCCGCAGGGGTAGGAAAAGGCGGCCCGCCGCACCAGTTCCTCCGCCAGCGCCTCATCCGCCTCTGCGGGAGGAGGCGCCTGCTTTTCAAAAAGAGAAAGCTGCGCCTCCTGCGGCGAACCGGCCTGCCGCTCCCCTCCGGGAAAGCCGGGCGAAAGCCGCGGCTCCCGCGTTGAACCGGCCTGCCGCTTCTCTTCGAGGAAGCCGAGCGAAAGACGCACCCCTGCCACGGGCTTTTCAAACCGCAGTGCGGAGGAAAGGCTTCCCTGTCTTGCGAGCGCCATCAGAATCCATGAGGCATAGTCGTGTCCCTCCCGCACCTCGGCCGGAGAGAGGGGACCGCTTCTTGCGTCGGCGTCATAGCCGTCGAGCTGCTCGCCCGCCTTTTTGAGTGCGGCGGTGACGATCAGGCGTTCCTTGGCCCGGGTCATCGCCACATAGAGCACCCGCAGCTCCTCTGACAGCATCGCCCGCTCGCTCTCAAGTCTCACCGCCTCGAGCGGGACGGTGGCAAACTGCTTTTTCTGCACCTCGTCGCGGCGGACGCAGGCGAAGCCCAGCTCCGAATGCAGGATGGTGGGGGCGTTCAGATCGTGGCGGTAAAAGCTGTGCCTGCGTCCCGCGTCGGCCAGGAAGACGACCGGCCACTCAAGCCCCTTGGAGCTGTGGATGCTGGTAATCGTGACCGCGTTGCTCCCTTCTCCCACATAGGCGGCGGGCAACTCCTCTCCGCGTTCGGTGAGCCGGTCAATCACCCGCAGAAACATGGTGAGCCCCCGGAAGCCCCGCTGGTGGTAATCTCCAGCGATCTGGGCAAGCCGGGACAGGTTGGCAAAGCGCTGCTTTCCGCCCGGCATCGCCCGGCAGAGCAGATCAAAGCCGGTGCGGGCGTAGATTTCGGTAATCAGCTGTGCGGCGCTCACCGTCAGGGCGCGGCGGCGCAGGGCCTCGAAGGTTTCGAGAAACTCCGCCGGATGCCCGCCCTGCTCCGCGGCTTCGGTGAGGGCGGTAAAGAAGGGGACTTTGCGCCTGACCAGACGGATCGCGGCGATTTCGTCATCAGTAAATCCGAAGAGGGGCGAGAGCATCGCGCCGATCAGCTCGATGTCGAGGGTGGGGTTGCGCAGCGCCCGCAGAAGGCAGAGCATCGACGCGATCTCGCGGGTGGTCAGGAATCCTCCCTCCGCCCGGGTGAATGCCTCGATTCCCTGTTCGTCAAGCGCCTGCCGGAACAGCTCGGCCCGGCCGCGCGGGGAGCGCAGCAGCACCGCGATATCCCCGGGCACGAGAGGGCGCAGCGTCCCGCCGTCGCTGATCATCGTGTTTCCATCAAGCAGGGCGCGGATTTCTCCGGCCACTGTTTTCGCCTCGGCGGCCAGCGCCCCGTCCGCCGAAAGCCCACCTGTCTCGAGCAGCAGCATCCGCATCCCGGCATCCCCGTCCGGCGGAAAGTCCGCCATCGCCTCAAGCCGGTGGTTCTCATCGTAAACCAGTTCGCCGATCCGGCGGCTCATCAGCGGCTCGAAGATACGGTTGACCGCGCCGGTGATCTCCTGCCGGCTGCGGAAATTTCCTCCCAGAGTAATCAGCTCGGGCGCTCCGGGAAGATCGCGGGGACGGCCGCGGTACCGCTCGCTGCGGCGCAGAAAAATCTCAGGCTGCGCCTGCCGGAACCGGTAGATGCTCTGCTTGACATCCCCGACGAGGAAGAGGTTGCGGCCGTCTGAAAGGGCGTTGATGATCATATCCTGCACCGCGTTGACATCCTGGTATTCATCCACCATGATCTCGTCGAATTTCTCCCCCAGCTCAAGCGCCAGAGGCGTGCGGGAAAAGCCCTCCCCTTCGGGCTGCATCAGAAGGCCGGCGGCAAACTGCTCCAGATCGGAAAAATCAAACACGCCGCTCTGCCGCTTCTGGTTTTGCAGCAGGCCGTCGGTTTCCCGCACCAGCGCGAAGAGGCAGCGCAGTTTGGGGGTCAGGTCGTCGATATCCTCCCGAAAATCCGCGAGGCCGGCCGAAAAGATTTTGTCCCGCAGGCGGGCAATCCCGTCCTTGATCCGCTCGCGCTGCCGCTTGAGGAGCTGCTGTGTCCCGGGATCAGCCCCCTTTTTCAGCCTGCCGAGCCTCACCGGGGCATAGGAATGCAGCAGGCTGCGCGTGCCGTCCCATTCCCGCGCAGCGAGAGAGCGCGAGAGCCGCGAAAGGAACTCCCGGTCACCGGAGAAAGCGGGCAGATAATTTTCAAACTCCGGATCTTTGCCGATCAGTCCGACCGCGGCGTCGCCGATGCCGCAGAGGCGCTCGGCCAATTCGGCGGCATATTCGGTCAAAATCTGTCCCCAGACGCTCGAGGCAGGCTCAGGGAACTCCTCATAAAGCTTCAGCTTGCTGTCGAGCCAGCCGAGATAGAAGGGATGGGTGCGGGCAAAGTCGAGCACCCGCAGCACCGTATCCGACAGGCTCTGATCCCCCCGCCGCTCGGCAAGCAGCGCCGCCAGCTGGCGGAAGGCCGGGGTATCGGCGGCGTAGGCGGCCTCGAGCGCCGCGCCCACCGCCTCCTCCCGCATCTGGGAAAGCTCCTGCGAATCCCCCACCCGGAAGGCGGCGGGCAGCCCGAGCTGCTGCCAGTTCTGCCGCAGCAGCTCGAGGCAGAGCGAATCGATAGTGCCGATCAGCGCCCGGTCGAGAAGCTGCCGCTGGCGCCGGGGCGCCGGATCGGCGGGGTCGGCAGCAATCCGCTCGGCAAGCTTTTTGACCATCCGCTGCTTCATCTCCCGCGCGGCGTCGCGGGTAAAGGTGACAACCAGCAGCCGGTCGGCCGAGATCGGGTCGGCGGGATCGAGCATCCGGCGCACCGCACGCTCGGTGAGCACCGCCGTTTTGCCGCTTCCGGCGGCGGCGGAGACGAGGACGGTGTGCCCCCGCGCATCCAGAGCGCGCTGCTGGTCCCTGGTCCATTTGGGCTGTCCGCTCATTTCTCCGCCTCCTCCTGTAATTCCTTCAAAACCGTATCCCGGTCGAGGGCGGCAAGCTCCCGCACCGGGTCGCCCTCCTCAAAGCCGCAGATGCCGCGGTAGTCGCAGTAGCCGCAGGGAGATTCGGCTCCGCGGCAGCTCGGCCGGGCCGCGATCTCGCCGCGGTGCAGCTCCTCGGCCATTCCCCGCAGCCGCTCTTCCACCAGACGGCTCAACCGTCCCATTTCGGACAGCGAGTAGAGTGTCTCCGCTTTTTTCCCGTCTGTATAAGGGATATAGAGCCCGCCGAGGTCCGCTTCCATTGCGCGCAGCACGGAGGGATCGTCCAGCAGCAGCCCGTTCATGCGGTACTGTTCCAGACGCGCGCCGGCGATCTTCTCCGGATCTGCGTCCCGCGCGGCAGAGACATACCCGCCCAGCGCGGGCAGATAGAGCGCGCCCGCGGGCAGCAGGCCGGAAAGCTCCTCCCGGCCGTTTTTGCAGATGGTAAAGAGATAGACGAGCATCTGAAGGTTCAGGCCGTAGTAAACATCGTCGAGCAAAAACTTTTTTCGTCCGGACTTATAGTCGAGCACCCGCAGGTAGCGCCGCCCGTTGATCTCCGCAACGTCCACCCGGTCCACCGTTCCTTCGACAAGAATTTCCCCGCCGGCGGCGGTTCGCAGCACCAGCGGCTCCACCTCGCCGCCCTCCCGGATGGAAAGCTCAAAGGCGGCGGGCTCGAAGCGGCTTTGGGAAAGCTCCTCCCCGATACGGCGCAGCAGCTCGTAGAGCCAATCTCCAATGCGGCGGAAGCCGCCCACCAGCCGCCGGGGCGCCTGTGACAAATCCCCGAGCCGTTCGACGAGGTAGCCGTCGGTCTGCCGGGCGATTTCGCTGCGCAGTTCCGGCTCGGGAACGGTGGAAAGCCCCTCGCCGCCGAAGTGCGCGACCGACTGTTCCAGCACCCGATGAATCAGGGTGCCCGCCTGCGCCGGTGAAAGCTCGGCGCGCTGGCGCGCTTTCGCCCCAAGGCCTTTGTTCATGTAGTAGGAGAAGGGGCAGCGGTAAAACTGCTCCAGCCGTGTCGGGGAGAGGCGCATCCGCATGCCGAATAAACGGCGCGCCAGCGTCCCGTCCCCGATTCTGTGACCCTGCTTTTCCGCGGCCGCTTCCAGCCGCCTGCAGCGTTCCTCCCCGAGGACCCGCCGCGCCGCAGACCGCAGTGCCGCGGCCTGCAGCCCCTCGCCGGGGCCGGGGGAGCCGCATCCGGCCAGCGCCGTCTCGATGGAAGCGGGGGTCTGCGCCTCCCAGAGCGGTTCTTCCTCCCATGGAGCGGAAAGAGCCGCAGCCCGGGCGAAAAGCTCCGAGGGGGCCAGCCGCTCCCCCACCGCATCGGCGGCAGGATAGAAGGCGTAGAGCCGCTCGGTCGCGGCAGTAGCGGCGCGGTAGCAGAACATCCGCTCGGTTGCGGCCGAGCGGTCCCCTTCCACAATGAAAGGAAGGCCGCCCCGCGCCATCCTTTCACGTTCCTCCTCTGAGAAAAGCCCGCCCGGCACCGCCGCGGACGGGAACTCCCCCTCCACCAGACCGAGCAGAAAAACCACGCGGGGATTTTCCGGCCGCATCCGGTCGGCGGTGCCGACCGCAACCTCGTCGAGGGTGCGCGGCACGGTGGCAACCTCGAAACTGCCCACCGCCAGTTCCAGCAGCTCATAGGCACGTTCAGCATCCAGCGTGATCTCCTCCGGCATCGCCGCAAAAAGATCGAGCGTCCCTACAAGCTGCTCCCAAAGAAGATTCTGTTCCTCCAGGAAGAGCCTTCTCTCCTCCGGCGGCATCGGGGCGGCAAATTCCTCGAGCCGCTCCCGCGCGCCGCAGTCCTGCAAAAACTTCCAGATGCCCTCGGCAAAGCGCCGCGGAACCCCCTCCTTCATCGCCGCGCGCAGCGGAAGGACCACTTCCATCACGCGGCGCCGGGAAGCCTCGATCCCCGCGAGGCGCTGCGCCGCCGCTCCGTCGAGCGGCCCCACCATTCCGTCAGGATGATTGACGAAGGGCTGCTCCCAGCCACGTCCCCGCACCGACCAGACATAGCAGTAGTTTTCCAGCGCCCCCAGCTCTCCCGCCGAAAGACCGGTCAGCGGGCTTGCGGCAAGCTGCAGGGGATCTCCCTCACGCAGGCCGCCCGCCACCGCCGCCGCCGTCAGAACCCCTTGTGTGAGGGCGCTCGAGCAGGCGTCTGTGCGCAGATCGAGAAAGCAGGGAATCCGGTAGCGTTCAAAGACGGCGGGAAGCGCAACATTATAGCGGGAGAGGTCGCGGGCAATGACCGCAATCTCCCGGTAACGCAGGCCCTCCTCCCGCACCAGCCGCGCAATTTCAGCGGCGGTAAAGTTCAGCTCCTCATAGGGGTCAGCGGTGCGGCGCGCGCGGATTTCCCTGTAGCGTCTCCCGTCTTCCGGCAGGCGTTCGCAGCGGACAACCCGCTCAAAGGCCGCGAGGCCGGGCGCGGACGCCCCACCGGACAGCAGTGTCTCCTCCACCCCGCAGCATTGCTCCTTGGCAAGCGTAACAAGCCTTGCCGCCGTATCGGCGGCAAGGGCAAAGGCCGGCTCCCGGGAAGAAGGGGCGTCGCAGCAGAGGGCCACGCTCACCCGATGCGCACGTCCAAGCAGTGCTTCAATCAGCCGGAGTTCCGGCGCGGTGAAGCTGCCGAAATCATCGATCACGACCTCTTCCCCGGCGTAAAGCCCGCTCTGATCCGCGGCCAGGCGGTCGGCGGCAAGGGTCAGCAGATCGGTCGGGGAAAGATAGCTGCGATGCAGCACCGCCTCATAGGTGTCGTAGATCACCGAGAGTTCATACGCCTTCTGCCGGAGCGAGCCCTCCGGCTGCGCAAGCGCAAAGGAGGCCAGCGCCTCGGGGGCAACCCCGGCGTTCTGGCATTCGCGGATCATCCCGGCAATCTGCCCGATAAAGCCCCGGCTGCGGTAATGCCGCCGATAGACGGTCAGCGTATCCGAAAGCTCCTCGAGGGCGACGTTGACGAGAAAAGCCGACGCCGTCTCGCCGATCAGCTCCCGGCCAAGCCCGCCGAGCTGCCGCAGCAGCAGCTCGGACAGCCGGGTGAAGCTCAGGACCTTCAGAAGCTCGCTGCGCCCGCCGGGCAGAGAGTAGAGCATCCGCTCATTGGAAAAGGACGCCTGTTCCGGCACGATCAGCATCGCTTTCCTTCCATTCTGTGCCGAATCCAGAAGGATTTGCTGCATCAGAGCCGTCTTTCCGCTGTGCGCCGCCCCGCAGACCAGATGGAGCATCCAGGACCCCTCCCCTTTTTCTTGCAATACCGACATTTTAGCATATTTGGCAGCCGAAGGAAAGCTGCTTTCCCCCGCCATGCAAACGAGGGCCGGTCACGTAAAGGGAGACCTCAGGCCAACGCCGCGGTCGAAGCCCCGGCCATGCAGAAGAAAGCCGGTCCCCGTAAAGGGAACCGGCTCGCTTTTCCGCGGGTTTACCGCTTGAGAATTTCCATAAATTCCTCGCCGGTGATGCTTTCCCGTTCGAGGAGATACTGCGCCAGCTCGTTGAGCTTGGGCATATTGCCGCGGAGAATTTCCACCGCCTTATCATGCGCCTTTTTGACCAGAGCAATCACCTCGGCGTCGATCTGCGCCGCCGTCTCGGCCGAGCAGGATAAGCTGGCGTCGCCGCCCAGATACTGGTTCTGCACCTGCTCAAGGGCGACCATCCCGAACTTTTCGCTCATGCCGTAACGGGTGACCATTGCGCGCGCCAGCCGCGTCGCCTGTTCGATATCATTTGACGCGCCGCTGGTAATCGAGCGGAAGATCAGTTCCTCCGCCGCCCGTCCGCCGGTAAAGGTGGCGATTTTGTTAAATGCTTCCTCCTGTGAAAGCAGCACCCGCTCGCTCTCGTCGATCTGCATCGTATAACCGAGTGCGCCGGAGGTGCGCGGCACGATGGTAATCTTCTGTACCGGAGCGGAATCAGACTGCAGGGCCGCCACGAGGGCGTGGCCGATTTCGTGATAGGCGACGATCCGCTTATCGTGTTCCGAGATCACCGCATTCTTGCGCTGGTAACCCGCGATGACCGTCTCAACGCTCTCCTGAAGGTCGGCCTGGGACACCTTGCCGCGTCCCATCCTGACGGCCCGCAGCGCCGCTTCGTTGACGATGTTGGCAAGCTCCGCGCCCGATGCGCCTGAGGTCGCGCGGGCAATCACATTGAAATCAATACCCTCCTCGAGCTGGACATGCGCCGCATGAACTTTTAAAATCGCTTCGCGGCCGGCGAGGTCGGGCAGTTCGACCGGAATACGCCGGTCGAAGCGGCCGGGACGCAGCAGCGCCGGGTCGAGCGACTCCGGGCGGTTGGTTGCCGCAAGAATCACAACCCCCTTGGTACCGTCAAAGCCGTCCATCTCGGTCAAAAGCTGATTGAGAGTCTGCTCCCGCTCATCGTTTCCGCCGCCGAACTGGCTGTCCCGCTTCTTCCCGATCGTGTCGATCTCGTCAATAAAGACGATGCAGGGAGCCTTTTCCCCCGCCTGCTTGAAAAGGTCGCGGACCTTGGCCGCGCCCATGCCGACAAACATCTCGACAAACTCCGAGCCGGAAATCGAAAAGAAGGGAACATGCGCTTCCCCGGCGACCGCGCGGGCGAGCAGCGTTTTACCGGTTCCGGGAGGGCCGACCAGCAGCGCGCCTTTGGGCAGATTGGCGCCGATCTGGGCGTATTTGCCCGGATTATGCAGAAAATCGACAATTTCAGTCAGCGCCTCTTTCGCCTCATCCTGGCCCGCCACATCCGCGAAGGTTTTGCCCGTCTCGGTTTCGGCGTAGATCTTGGCGTTGGATTTTCCAAAGGTCATCGCGTTGCCGCCCATCCCGGCCAGCTTTTTGGAGAGCATGTTGCCGAGGAAAAGGAAGAAAAAGATCGGCAGCATCCAAGAGACAAGCAGCGAAAGCAGCGGCGAGGTCTTGGTCGGAATTTCCTTCTCAAATTTAACCCCGGCGGAAAGCAGCCGGTCGGTCAGATCCTCATACGCCCAGTCGCCGGTTTTATAAACCCGTTCCTTGCCATTTTCATCGTTGGCAAGGAATGTGATCTGCTGATCGTCGCGTGCGACGGCCGTTACCGCCCCTTCGTCCACCATGCTGATAAATTTGTCGTAGCTTACCTCCACGACGCTGCGCTCAAGCACCGCCGGAAAAACAAAGATGTTGAGCAGCAGAATCACTACCATTGCAACAACGTAATAGTAGATCAGCGGCTTTTTCTGCGGGGTTCCCGGTTCTGTGATCATGTTTTTCACTCCTGTTGTTTCGGTTTCAGCATTCGGCGAGCGAGACAAGGTATTTGTAAACCTTTCCCTTGTTCTCGTCATACAGCCCCAGGCTGTCATAGAACTCTTTATAGTAGCTAAAAATTTCAGTTTTGACCTTCACCGCACTCCACGGATGAATCTGGGTGGCGGTGATGCTCTTCTCGTTCTTCCGATAGTAGTAGATCGGGGCGTGCAGCGCACAGAAATGTGCACTTCGGCGGGCGTACTGCAAATTAAAAAGGAAGTCCTCGCTCCAGCTCAGCTCCTCGTCGCAGCGCAGGCGGTATTCCTCGATGATACTCCGGCGGTAGAGCTTGTTCCAGAGCACTCCGAAGTAAAAGCTGGCGGGGCGGTCCATCATATAAACAGCGAATTTTGCCTGGTCAATGGCCCCCACCTCCGGAATATATCCGCCGTAAACGGTGATATCCTCATCATTTACCACCCGGTAGTAGTCTGCGATCACCAGATCGGTTTTCTCCTCGAGGAGCCGCCCGACCAGAAGCTCGGTAGCCTCCGGCGCAAGGTAATCGTCCGCATCGGCAAATTGGATGAATTCCCCCCTTGCCAGATCGAGAGCGGCATTGCGTGCAGCCGAAACCCCACGGTTTTCCTGATCGATCACCCGGATGCGGGGATCGACCCGCGCATACATCCGGCAAAGCTGGGGGCTGGTATCCGCGCTGCCGTCGTTGACGAGAAACAGCTCAAAATTTTCATAGCTCTGCCTGCGGATGCTCTCAATGCAGCGCGGAAGATCGGCGGCACTGTTGTAGATCGGCACAATCACCGAAACCAGCGGCCGCTGCATCAGAATTTCTCCCCGGCTCTGCCGAAAATTCCGTAATGCAGCAGGCTGACCAGCCGCTTCACCCCCAGATGCAGCTCCGGCAGGGTGATCTCCCTGCGGTAGTAGGCGCCCAGACGGTAGCAGCAGCACTCCCAGAACAGAAAGCCTGCAAGCTGCAGGTCGGCGGGATCGACCCGCTCAACCTGTTCCAGATTGCGAATCCGGTCCTGCGCGGGCGGAATGGGGGCGCGCATCGACGCAAAGCCGTCCTGCGACCACATCTGTGCCCGTTCCAGCAGGCGTGCGATAAAAGGGCCGCGCTCCGTATCCCGCTGCGCCGCAAAAAAATCGAGCAGCAGAGTGGGAAAATCCTCCAGATCAATCTCCCGCGGCAGTGAATCAAGCAGCTCATCGCGGATTTGGCTGAGCAGATAGTGATAGAGATCCTCTTTGTCGGAAAAATAGTAGTAAAAACTGCTGCGCGAAATTCCGGCGCTTCTTGCAATCTCAAAGACCGAGACGCGATCATAGGGCAGGCGGGCGAATTCCCCCTCCGCCGCTGCGAGCAAATACTTCTTTTTTCGGGGATTGAGTTTTTCAAACGGCGCCAGCGGCATATTGCAGTCCCCCTCCCGTCTGTCGAATTCTATCGTTTATCTTATCTCAACACTGTGTCAAAATTCTCGGTAAATTTATGAACATGGGGAAAATTTTCTGCCGAATCAGGCAGCTCCGCTCCCGCCCGAACAACCGGCACGACACGCGGCACGACAAGCTGAATGAGAAGCCGGCGCCTGAATGGACAGGCTAATGCCCGAAAGGGCAGTCCAGCGCCATTGATCTCTGGCAGTGTTATGACCTTACAGGGTCCACCCATGCCATCTCTTTTAGGGGGGCATGACTGTCAATCAAGTAGTTTTACATATCGGAATCCTAGGGAACCGTGTGAAAGGAAGGCGGCCCCCCCCCCCGATCCCGCACTGAAGCGCACATTGTGCGCCGGATCGTCCGCACACAGGCGGGAGCGGTTTTTCCTGCAAAGCCCCCACATCCCATTTCGGTTTTCTCAACATGGAGCTTTGTTCTTCCCGATTTGCAGCAATTCGTCCTGTTTCTCCTTCCCGGCAGGCGCCGTTCAACAGATGACAGGGAAATCACAGCAGCTCCCATTTGGTCCTCCTGTGGAGCGGGCGTAGTCCCACATGTCGATTTCCCAGTTGACTTTTTTCCGGGAGAAAGGTAAAATAGGAACAAACGTTCTGTGCAGAGGTGATCCATTTGGAGGTCTGGGATAAGCTCACAATTCTGGCCGATGCCGCCAAATACGATGTAGCCTGCACCTCCAGCGGAAGCGACCGGGCCGGGGCAAAAGGGTCGCTCGGCTCCTGCTCGGCGCCCGGCATCTGCCACAGCTTTTCGGCCGACGGGCGCTGTGTTTCATTGCTCAAGGTCCTGTTCAGCAATGCCTGCTCCTATGACTGCAAATACTGCCAAAGCCGCCGCTCCAACGACTTTGTCCGCGCAGCCTTCACCCCGCGCGAGCTGGCGGAGCTTACCATTGCCTTCTATCGCCGCAACTATATCGAGGGTCTGTTCCTAAGCTCTGCGGTCTGCCGCAGTCCCGACTGGACCTGCGAACGCATGATCGAGACACTGCGTCTGCTGCGCGAGGAATACCGTTTTCGCGGCTACATCCACGTCAAAGCGATTCCCGGTGCATCGGGAGAGCTGATCGAACGGCTCGGCCTGCTGGCCGACCGGATGAGTGTCAACATCGAGCTGCCCTCTGAAGAGGGGCTTTCCCGCCTCGCGCCGGACAAAACCAGGGAGGCAATCCTCCGGCCGATGGCGCTGATCCGCAACGCTGCCGCTCAAAGTCAGGAGGAACTGGTGAAATACCGCCACGCCCGTCCCTTTGCACCGGCGGGACAAAGCACCCAAATGATCGTGGGGGCCACAGCCGACAGCGACCTTCAGATTCTGCGGCTAACCCAGGCGCTCTACCGCAAATACCAGCTCAAACGAGTCTTTTTCTCGGCCTATATCCCGCTTGTATCCGATTCCCTGCTGCCTGCGCTGGAGGTCAAGCCTCCTCTTCTGCGGGAGCACCGGCTCTATCAGGCCGACTGGCTGCTCCGCTATTACGGGTTCGCGGCGGAGGAGCTGCTTGACGAACAAAATCCCAGCTTCAACCCACTGCTTGACCCCAAATGCAACTGGGCGCTCAATCATCTGGAAGAATTTCCGGTCGAGGTCAATACCGCGCCCCTCGAACGCCTGCTGCGGGTGCCGGGTATTGGAGTGCGCAGCGCCCAACGAATTTCCGCCGCCCGCCGCGACCGCTCGCTTGACTTTGACGGACTGCGCCGGATCGGGGTAGTGCTCAAGCGCGCGCAGTACTTTATCACCTGCCGCGGCCGGATGCGTGAGGGCCTGCGGATCAGCCAGGACAATCTGCTGCGCGGGCTGGTATCCGAACGATGTGCGGCCGATCTTCCCGGTATGCAGCCCGCGCAGCTTTCCCTCTTCGACCCGCCGCGTCTGACACAGGAGGATGTGATGAAATGCCTGACCGGTCAAATGTAATCTATCGCAGCGACGGCAGCTTTGACGGGCTGCTCTGCTGTGTCTTCGAGAGCTTCGCGCGCCGCGAGCTGCCCGCCGCCATCCTGACCGGCGCAGAGGAGCAGTGCTCTCTCCTTCCTGTTCGGGAAATTCCGACCGACCCGCAGAAGGCCGCCCGGGTCCACGCCTCGATTCCCGGCAGACTGGGCGCGGCAACCGGACGGCTGATTGAATCCGCCTTTCTGTACGGCGGCGAAGGGCGGGAGCTGGCCATCCTTGAACTGATGCGGGCGGGTTACCGCCTCGGCCCCCGGGTTGCCTCGATGCTCGACCTGCCCGAGGTGCAAACGGTCTTTTCGATGCGCCGGGCGGTCGAAAACGAAGCACATCACCTCACCGGCTTCGTCCGCTTTTCGGAGATCCGCGGTGCATTGGTGTCGGTCATCGCTCCGCGCCATTTTGTTCTGCCGCTCCTGGCGGAGCATTTCTGCGGACGCTTCTGCGAGGAAAGGCTTCTGCTCTATGACCGGACGCACCGCGCGGCCCTGTTCTATCAGCCCTATGCAGCGCAGATTCGGGAAATGGAATCCTTCGAACCCGCAGCTCCCGATCAAGAGGAGCTGCGTTTCCGGCGAATGTGGGAGGATTACTTCCACGCCACAGCGATCGGTACACGCGCAAATCCCGCCTGCCAAATGGGGCATATGCCCAAGCGGTTCTGGGCCCATCTCACCGAGATGCAGCGGCAGCCGGATTTCCGACTGTCTCCGGAAAAAACCTTTCTAAAGTGAGGTATTCGGAACGCCTCATCACAACACAACAAAACAGGCTTGGAAACACATTTGGGCATCCCTCGGGGGTTAGGACAACCCCCGAAAGCAGCTCCAGACGGGCTGTCTTTCTCCGCTTTCTTGCCACCTGAGCTGATCCGGAAAATCTCCGGACGATACAGCACAAGCGCAGTTCCAATCGACCATGCGGTCTGCTTCGGGATAAACAAGGTAAAAGTTTTAGGCATTCCCAACGGCCAGCCGAATGGTATCTGCTGTTTTTCTTGCAAGGAGCGGAAAAATTCTGAATAACAGGAGGTAATCCGATGTCAAAAGGACTCCTCCGAATAAATTACAGTCATGACCCCCAGCTAAGCCGGGGGCTTGCGTAATCCCCAGAAGGTCTTCATACCGGCAAGCCTCTCAAGAGGCGCTGAATAATCTGTCTCTTGCATCACATGCACGGCAGCCCGTAAACAGGCGATTACTGTTCCAACGGCAACTTTTTGATAATCGTAAAGTTGTCGTTCGTTTCTCGCTTCGCTCGATGCTTGAA
>Ga0129309_1000161_pt1 | contig 61934 bp, 49 predicted proteins | sample L1105metagenome_FD_94439 | JGI IMG/M metagenome (GOLD analysis project Ga0129309, IMG submission 94439) | Ring-tailed lemur group fecal microbial communities from Wisconsin, USA - L1105 metagenome | ecosystem: Host-associated > Mammals > Digestive system > Large intestine > Fecal | place: USA...
AATAAGCAGGATCGCAATAACCTGTTTTTTGTCATCCGTGGCGACAAGCCGCAGCAAGAGACGCTGGCAGTGAAGCGTAATACGATGGATAACGGCGCGACGGTGCTGGACATTCTCGGTGGCGATAACTATCTCGGACTTGGTCGTAGCAGTTTATCCGGGCAGTCGATGTCGGAAATCTTCCTCAATATCAAAGAGAAAACATTGGCGTGGAAGCCGGATATCATCCGCCTGTGGAAATTCCCTAAAGAGATGAAAGAGTTCACCATCGACCAGCAGAAAAACATGATTGCCTTCTCAGGTAGCCATTTCCGTTTGCCGCTGCTGTTGCGGGTTTCAGACAAACGCGTGGAACCGCTGCCGGAAAGCGAATACTCAGCACCGCTGCGTTTCCAGCTGGCCGATTTCGCTCCACGCGACAATTTCGTCTGGGTTGACCGTTGCTATAAGATGGCACAACTCTGGGCTCCGGAACTGGCACTTTCCACCGACTGGTGTGTCTCGCAAGGGCAGCTTGGCGGTCAGCAAATTGTCCAGCATGTTGACAAAACAACATGGAAGGGCAAAACGGCATTTAAAGATACGGTCATCGACATGGCGCGTTACAAAGGCAATGTCGATACGCTGAAGATTGTTGATAACGATATTCGCTACAAAGCCGACAGTTTCATCTTCAACGTCGCCGGTGCGCCAGAAGAGGTGAAACAGTTTAGCGGGATTTCCCGTCCAGAGTCGTGGGGCCGCTGGTCCAACGCTCAGCTGGGCGATGAAGTAAAAATCGAGTACAAGCATCCGCTGCCGAAGAAATTTGACCTGGTGATTACCGCCAAAGCATACGGCAATAACGCCAGCCGTCCTATTCCGGTACGCGTAGGCAATGAAGAACAAACCCTTGTGCTGGGCAATGAAGTGACCACCACCACACTGCATTTCGATAACCCAACCGATGCCGACACACTGGTAATTGTGCCGCCGGAACCTGTCTCAACCAACGAAGGGAATATCCTCGGGCACTCGCCGCGTAAGCTCGGGATCGGCATGGTGGAAATTAAAGTGGTAGAACGTGAAGGGTAATTCCTGACTGATGTGTAGGTCGCATAAGGTGCGACCTACACACCTTCTCCGGCCTACAAAACATTATTGAGAAACAGAAAAAAAACAGCGCCCAACACTTCCCCGGACGCTGCATGGCAACTTGAATAATCTCGCCTTATCAGAAAGTAATTACGCCCTTAATCAACTCACGATTGTTAATCACATCGCGCTCGTAGGTTTCTGCCAGCGTGGCGAACGGATAGCGATGGGTTAACATCATGTCGGCAGTGATTTTCCCTTCCGCCATCAATCGACCGACTTTAGCGAAATCTTCCGGCGTGGCGTTGCGGCTGCCCATCATCGTCGTTTCTTTTTTATGGAATTCCGGATCGGAGAACTGCAACTCACCTTTAAACAGGCCGACAAATACCACCGTGCCGCCGTGACGGATCAGATTTACGGTGTTATTCATCGCATGTTGATTACCTGTCGCGTCAATCACTTTCTGCGCCAGCGAACCACCAAACTGCGCCCGCAGCTGCGCGTCAAAATCTTCGGCTGACGGGTCCAGAACAGGTAATTCCAGACGCGTTGCTACATGTTCACGGCGCGCCGGACTGGTATCCGCCACCACCACCTGCGCGCCATCGGCTTTAGCGATTGCCGCCGCGCCCAGACCGATTGGCCCCGCCCCGACCACCAGCACCTGCTCGCTGGGTGCAATAGCTGCACGACGCACCGCATGAGCGCTAATAGCGAAAGGTTCAATCAATGCTGCCGCCTGCGGGTCAATACCGTCTGCGGGCAAAATGTTCGCCACCGGCACGCTCAAATACTCACTAAAACCGCCATCCTGATGCACGCCAATGACTGAAATTTTTTCACAGCAATTGGTACGACCGCTTTTACACGCCGGGCATTGCTGACAAGAAATATACGGAATTACCGCAACTTGCTGTCCGATATTAAAATTGTGAATGCTTTTTCCTGATTCAATAATCTCCCCACATATTTCATGGCCTAAAACGCGTGGATAACTAAAAAATGGCTGATTGCCCGCCCAGGCATGAATATCTGTACCGCAAATCCCGACAGTTTTAATTTTAATTAATGCTTCATTATCGCCTGGCACCGGTCTTTCCCGGACTTCCCATGCTAAATTCTTTATTTCCTGACAAATTAATACTTTCATTGTGGACATGATTCACCGCTCCTTTTATTTTATGACTTTCAGATATCGTCGAATTTATAAGAGCGCCTGAATTTACCCATAAAATATGCGGATGATCGCGCATAAAAATGTTTTAAATCGGCTTTTAATGCCGGACTGGAGGGAAGAATGAGTCGTTCGCAGAATTTACGTCATAGCGTCATAAATCAGGTGATTGAAGATATGGCGAGGGGCAATATTCCTTCTCCGCTGCCTTCACAAAGCGGACTGGCAGAAATGTATAACATCAGTCGCACTACGGTACGCCACATACTCCAGCATTTAAGCGCATGTGGCGTGCTCACCCTGGTGGGGAAAAATTATGTTATCGCCCGCAAACCCGAACAGAACGATGGATTTGATTGCATCACGGCCTCGCTGAAAGAGCAAAACCGTCTTTTCGAGCAGGCATTTTTCACCATGATTAACCTGCGCCAGTTACGCGCCGGAGAAAGCTTTTCCGAACTTCAGCTGGCGCGAGCGGCAAGCGTCAGTCCGGTAGTGGTACGAGAATATCTTTTGAAATTCGGTCGTTATAATCTTATTCAAAGCGAAAAGCGCGGCCAATGGAGCATGAAGCAGTTCGATCAATCCTACGCCGAGCAGCTGTTTGAGCTACGCGAAATGCTCGAAACACATTCCCTGCAACACTTTCTCAACCTTCCCGATGATGACCCTCGCTGGCTGCAAGCAAAAACCATGCTCGAACGCCACCGGACGCTGCGCGACAGCATTGGCAGCAACTTTCGAATGTTTTCTCAATTAGACCGTGATTTTCATGCCATGCTGTTATCCGCTGCTGACAACATCTTTTTTAATCAATCACTTGAAATTATATCGGTGATCTTTCATTTTCACTATCAATGGGATGAAAGCGATCTCAAACAGCGCAATATCATTGCTGTTGATGAACATATGACCATTCTCAGCGCCCTGATTTGCCGTAGCGATTTAGATGCAATAACGGCGTTGCGAAACCATCTGGATACCGCCAAACAATCAATGATTCGTTCCATCAGGCAACATCACCGATAAATTAAGTACAGATTAAAAACATTGATTCTTGGTTTATATCACTATGTTGTATTAATGCAGTATTAATCCAGGCGATTGTTCTGCCCATAAGGAAATACATAGGGAATAAACGATGCTGGAAGTATTACTCTCAGCCATCATTTAATTCCCTATTACTGGCAGCGATAAAATTATCGGCTATCCATGATTAACGTTTCCAGCACATCTAATTCACTGACTATTTTTGCCAGTGTTTCATCACTGACTTCTTGCCTTGCGCGCATCTGGTAAATAGCCGCGCGTTTGGCATTTAACGCCGCCAGATTAAATGTTCTTTCCAGCTTCGCACGCTGCATATGCAGGGAATTATCATTAGGCGACATATCCTCTTCACTATGTCGCATATAACCGATAACTCTGGCCCCCGTTTCCATAATCAACTCGTTATCGAGGTTTTCTGTTCTGGCGCGCAGCAAACGTTGCTCGGTCTTTTGCACACTCAGTATGGCCATTTTAGCCATAAACAGATCGGCAGCTTCCTCTTCTTTTTGTCGGTTATCGCTGAAAATCCCCACATTTTTCCCCAGTAATAACGGCAGAATAATAATGCCGCAAACCAGCGAAAAGAGGATCACACCTGTGGCGAGAAATACCAGCAAGTAACGCCCGGGAAAAGGTGTGCCATCCGGCAGCAATAACGGGATAGAAAGCACCCCCGCAAGCGTGATAGCTCCGCGCACCCCCGCAAAGGTCGCCAGCAGCATATGACGCGTTTTATATCCAGCAAACAGCATCGGATGTTTGCCGGGTCGTTTACGGCTATACAGACGCATCAGCCAAAGCCAGCCCAGGCGCACAACCATTAACGCCAGGTAGATCCAAATGACATCAAGGAGCAGCGATCCGGTGTCCACCAGTGGATCGTTTTCTGCACGGATCAGTGATTCCGAAATAATGCCCGGCAGTTGTAAGCCTAAAATCAGAAACACCATGCCGTTAAAGACATATTCAAGCATCGACCAGCTACTTTTAGCTTTAATTCTCAGGCGAATAGGCGCGTGGTGGACTACGCCAATGCGACTGGTTGTTAACCCCGCGGCGACAGCGGCAAGAATGCCAGATAAGCCAAAATGTTCCGCAACCAGATAAACAATAAACGGCAACAGAAGCATCAATACAATCTGAATGGAAGGTTCATCGTGAGCATATCGGCTGATCAACAGCAGCCCTTTACCATATAACCAGGTAACAGCGATCCCCACGGCAATACCGCCCAACGCAACGACAAAAAACGCAATGGTTGCGCCATGAACGCTGAATTCCATCGTTCCCATCGTCACTGCAACAGCAAATTTCAACGCCACCAGGCCGGAAGCATCATTCATCAACGCTTCGCCTTCGAGCACTTCCTGGATGTTTTTGCTGATACGCCCTTTCCCGACAATCCCCAGCAACGCCACGGCATCGGTAGGCGACAACACGGCGGCTAATGCGAAAGCAGCGATGAGCGGCACATTCGGTAAGAGTAAATGAATCACATAGCCGACACCAAAAATAGTGATTAGTACCAACACAAGTGCCAGGCTGATAATTTCCCGGCTGTGCTTGATCAATTCTTTAGGTTGTATTTTTGAACTTTCAGCAAACAACAGGGGTGGTATAAACAATAAGAGAAAAAGTTCAGGATTGAATTCCACATGCAGACCAAATATAGGCTGGGCCAGTACTGCACCAGCGGCAATCTGGATTAAAGGAAGTGGTATCTGGACAGGAGACAGACGTGTAAGCACGCTGGTTAATGATACTACCAACGTAAGAATTAAAATTGTTAAAAGTATTTCCATATAATAAACAGGCTTCCTCATTCATAAATAATGGATATTATTAATTTAACTTCATAAAAAGCGCTCTGGTTAGCACTTAACGTTAATCATTAATCACTGCGTTCACTCACATGATCAGAAGGAACCCAGTAAAATAAGTTTTCAAGTTGATAACAAATTCACCATGTGAATATTTACTGCCTTTCCCCGTTGTAACGAATCATCCGTTACTCTCTGATTTCCTTGCCGAACAAGTTATTTAGTGAATGACGGCTTTCTTTTAATATCAGCATGAATTATACGTTCAGCAAATGTATTAAATCAGCACTAAATAAATTTAATGGATACCACCATTCTGCGTCAACACTTAGTTTTTATCTGTATTGACAATTAAAAATGACCGCAGCCAAATTAATGATTTTATTTTTAATAAATCATCAACCGAATAAGAGATCTTATCAGCGATAACTAAACTCATCAGAGGGTGTTCCTTGTAACGTCATGCATTACATAACTTTAAGATATACAATCAAAAAATGCATTAAAAACCGATTAAAAGCAGCAAAGTATTACCCGGTGCACGAATTTATGATACATCTGCAGCCATTCTGCTATTCGCTGACTACTTTTCAGTAATGACTGCTTTTTCATAAGGTTTCACTCCCGACAACAATGTTGGAGTTTTATTTCCTTAGCATGGAGTAAGTAAAGATGAGCAAAATAATAGCGATGCTAATTACTGTCAGTACCTTTTTTTTACCGTCAATAATCCAGGCAAAACCTATTTCAATAAAAGTTGCCTATGAAAATAACCCTGGAGAACCCCTGGATGTGGTCATGCGTTACTGGGCAGACCTATTAAATAAAAAAAGTAATGGCGAAATAACACTTGCGCTCTATCCCAGCTCCCAATTGGGATCAAAACAGGATGTCACCGAGCAAGCCATGATGGGCATGAATGTCATAACCTTGAGTGATGTGGCTTTTCTTGCCGATTATGAACCCGATTTGGGGATTTTGTTTGGACCGTATCTGACTGACGATCCGCAAAAACTGTTCAAAATATATGAAAGCGACTGGTTTAAACAAAAAAATGAAAGTCTGAAGAAAAAGGGAATTCATGTGGTAATGAATAATTATCTCTATGGCACTCGACAGATTATTTCGAAAAAACCCATTCGCACCGTTGACGATCTCGCAGGTTTAAAAATTCGCGTTCCTAATAACGTCATGCAAATAAAAGCCATTCAGGCGATGGGGGCAACACCAACTCCCATGCCATTAGGCGAAGTTTATCCCGCATTAACCCAGGGCGTTATTGACGGCGTAGAAAACCCAATTTCAGTGCTGCAAGGGCAAAAACTGTATGAGCAGGCAAGATATCTGACAATGGTTAACTACCTGACAAATACCTCAGTGTGGATAGGTGGTGAAGCCTTCTTTAGCACCCTTTCACCAGAACAACTGGAGATGATCCACCAGACCGGCTATGAAGCGGGTGTCTATAGCCAGAAACTCACTCTTGAGCGTGATGCCGAAATGTTGAAAACCATGCAGGCAGCCGGCGTCGAAGTGATCTATCCCGATACTGGACCATTCCAGAAGAAAGCACGCGAAGTTTACTCTCAATTCCCGGAATGGACACCAGGTCTGTACGAAACCATTCAACAGCAACTGCAATAAGCATTAATGCTCAGCGTCCTGCCTCATCTCTCTTAGGCAGGACACGCACTAACAGGAGGTTTCATGCGTCTTTTTGGCAAAGTGGCAGAATTTAGTGCTGCCTTTGCGCTATTCGTTCTGGTTGTGGTGACAATTGGAGCGGTATTTATGCGTTATTTCATCGGCCAACCGCTTCAATGGACAGAAGAAATGTCGGGAATGCTGATGATTTGGGTGGTGATGTTAGGTGGAGTGGTGGCGGAACGTGACAGGGCGCACCTGACCATTCCCTTCCTGATGGAGATGCTTCCAGGCAAACTCAGGCGTGTTATTGCAGTACTGGTCGCCCTTCTCTCCATCGCACTGCTGCTTTATATGGCCTGGCTTGGCTACCGACTAGCCGAAATGGCGCAGTTTAAAGTGACACAAATTCTGAAGGTTTCCTGGTTCTGGATCGATCTGGCGGTCCCTGTCGGCGCACTGGCAACGGCTATTTATACCCTCTACTGGTTAATAAACGATACAAAACAATCCGATAGCGGAGACAAAATGCAATGAGTTGGTTATTGATTATTCCGCTAATGATCGTCTGTTTGTTTCTCAACATTCGGGTCTATCTGGCGATGTTTATTGGCATCATCGCTTACTTTTTATTCTTCTCCAGCGTACCGATTGAAATTGCCGTGCAAAGACTAATCGCGCCAACGCAAAGCCCATCATTGCTGGCAATTCCGTTTTTTATCTTGCTCGGCACACTAATGAGCTACACCGGCATTGCCGAACGCATCCTGCACATTGCCAACGTTCTGGTGGGGAAAATGCGCGGCGGACTGGGCGTGGCAAACATTCTCGTCAGCACCATGATGGGCGGCGTCAGCGCCTCTAACCTTGCTGACGCGGCGATGCTGTCGCGCATGATGGTGCCGGAGATGGAGCGTAAAGGCTACAACCGCGCGTTTGCCGCCGCCATTACCGCTGGTGGCTCGTTAGTCACCCCGATCATACCGCCTGGAATAGCCCTGATTATTTACGGTCTGGTTGCCGACGTCTCTATCGGAAAAATGTTTATCGCCGGACTGGTACCTGGTTTGCTATGCGCAGTCGTACTGATGTTTACCGTCTACCTTGTCGCCCGCAAAACTAACGCTAAACCCTCGCGTGAAAGCTGGCCTACGTGCAAAGAGGTGGTGTTCTCGCTGGGACAGGCCTGGCCTGCGCTGTTCCTCATTTTTGCTGTGGTGGGTGGTATTCGCGCTAACATTTTCACCCCAACAGAAGCAGGTGCAGTAGCGGTGCTAATCGTGCTGGCGATTGGCTTTTTTATCTATCGTGAAATGCGGATTTCTCATGTCGTCAAAGCATTGGGCGAAACGGCACGCGCAACCGCATCGGTGATGCTGGTAATCATGGCCAGCGCCGCATTGGGATGGATTTTCTCAATGGAACATGCTGGTGTCGCAGTGGCGAATTTTGTGACTTCGCTGACCGAAAACAAATACATGTTCCTGTTGATTATCAACATATTGCTGCTGACGCTGGGGATGTTTCTGGAAGGAAACGCCATTTTGCTGATCCTGGTACCACTATTAAAACCGGTGGTCGAACACTTTGGCATCGATCCGGTGCATTTTGGCATCATCATGATCTTCAACCTGTCGATTGGCGCATTCACGCCACCGGTAGGTACCGTGATGCTGCTGGTATGTAATATCACGCAAGTTTCGGTGGGAAATTTCTTTAAACAATCCCTGCCCCTACTGGCGGCTCTACTGTTAATGCTAATGCTGGTGACATATATCCCGGCGATTTCACTGTTCCTGGTTTAATAATAAAAACGCCGGATGAAATACTCATCCGGCATCATTACGTTAAAACGTTTCCCAGTTCTCCTCGCTATCTGCCATGGCCATTTTACGCGGCGTAGCTGGTGTCACGGTTTTTACCACAGCCGATGTTTCACGCTGCTGTTGCTGCTGTTGCTGCTGTTGCTGAATCCGGAACACTGCCACTGCTTCGGTCAGGCGACTGGCCTGCTCTTCCAGCGCGGCGGCGGCAGCGGCAGATTCTTCCACCAGCGCGGCGTTTTGTTGGGTTACCCGGTCCATCTCAGCAACCGCTAAGCCAACCTGATCGATACCACGGCTCTGCTCATCAGAAGCAGAAGCAATTTCGCCCATAATGTCCGTCACGCGGGTCACGGCACTGACAATCTCCGCCATTGTTTCCCCGGCGCTTTCGACCAGCGTAGAGCCAACATCCACTTTCCCCACCGAGTCTTCAATCAGGCTTTTAATTTCACGAGCAGCCTGAGCGCTACGCTGGGCCAGATTACGCACTTCTCCCGCGACCACCGCAAAACCGCGTCCTTGCTCACCCGCACGCGCAGCCTCAACCGCCGCGTTCAAAGCCAGAATATTGGTCTGGAAGGCAATGCCGTCAATTACGCTGATAATATCGGCGATTTTCTGCGAACTGGTGGAGATATCGCGCATGGTCTGCACCACGTTATCCACCACTTTGCCGCCGCGTTGCGCCGTTTCGGAAGCACTTAACGCCAGATGGCTGGCCTGGCGCGCATTTTCGGCATTCTGTTTCACCGTTGCGGTCAGTTGCTCCATGCTGGCTGCCGTCTCTTCCAGCGAAGCGGCCTGTTGCTCGGTGCGCGAAGAGAGATCGTTATTGCCGGTGGCGATTTCGCTGGCACCGCTATAGATGGCATTGGCCCCGTTGCGCACATCACCGACGGTACGCATCAGCTCTCCCTGCATATGGCGCAAACTCTCTGCCAGTTGCCCCACCTCATTAGAGCCATCCACCTCAATCGGTTTCACCAGATCGCCGCCTGCAATATGACGAATGCTGTCAATCAGGCGATTCATTGGCGCGACCAACGAGGCTTTAATACCGAACCAGACGGCGAAGATGACTGCCAGTACGACGATCATCACGCCTACCAGAATCCACATCGCCTGGCTGTAGGAGGCATTGTTATCGCTGACGGCGATATCATAGAGCCGATCGTTTTGCTCCATGTAAGCCACATACTGCTTCTCGAAACCGTCCTGATATCCCTGGGTCGGCTGATCAAAGAACTCGTTGATTTTGCCTGCACCTAACAGTTGTATCAGCTCCGCCAGCGCATTGTGATAAATATCGTAATTACGTTTGATCTCTGCCGCTGCGGCGGTGCTCTGACGCGGGTCACGCGGCAACGCTTCGTAATCCGCCCAGTTTTTTTCCGCCTGTTTCAGCGAAATACTGGCACTCTGCATCAGCTCAGCAACGGTTGAACCGCTACCAATATTGTTCTGATCCATCATGTAGCGGATACCCGCGCGGTTGAGGGTGTTACGCGTCTGCAACAACGCGACCCAGCTGCCATTCAGCGTGGATTGCTGCTGGCGAATGGTTTGTAAAACAGTGAAATTTTCTTTGTCGTTCTTTAAGGCATTAAAGAACAGACCGCCTGAAGTCAGTTGTAAAAGGCCAAAAACGGCCAAAACCAGCAGTAGGCTGGTCACAATTTTGATACGTTTTAACATGGTTTCTCTTTCCTGTGGACCGATGCAAGATTTTCGGCCTGGAAAGGAAAAACTTTATGAATATCCCGCGAAGATGACGCCGAGTAATTTTATTCACCCCCTGAATTTAAAAAGCCATTATTTACATAAATTATTCGCAATATAAATATGTGATATAAATCACATATTTATAGTCACTTAAACGACGCCTTTGCCGCTCACCGCCATTCCTGACCGCTTACGTCCCTAAAATAACCACTCAGTTATTTACCTTACTTTACGCGCGCGTAACTCTGGCAACATCACTGCAGGATAGCGGTCAATTTACCTCCTCAAACGCAACGCAAACCTAGAACGGCTTCGGCCAACTATTAATCAATACATGCCAGGTTTTACTATGGATACTAAAAAGATATTCAAGCACATACCCTGGGTGATTCTCGGAATCATCGGTGCATTCTGCCTCGCGGTAGTTGCATTACGTCGGGGGGAGCACGTCAGCGCCCTGTGGATCGTGGTCGCCTCTGTGTCGGTGTATCTGGTGGCGTATCGCTACTACAGTCTGTACATCGCCCAGAAGGTGATGAAACTCGACCCCACGCGCGCGACGCCTGCGGTTATTAACAACGACGGTCTGAACTACGTTCCGACCAACCGTTACGTGTTGTTTGGTCACCACTTCGCCGCTATCGCCGGTGCAGGTCCGCTGGTGGGTCCGGTTCTCGCCGCGCAGATGGGCTACCTGCCTGGCACGCTGTGGCTGCTGGCGGGGGTAGTGCTGGCCGGTGCGGTTCAGGACTTTATGGTGCTGTTTATCTCCTCTCGCCGTAATGGCGCATCTCTTGGTGAGATGATCAAAGAAGAGATGGGGCCAGTACCGGGGACTATCGCGCTGTTTGGCTGTTTCTTAATCATGATCATCATCCTCGCCGTCCTGGCGCTGATTGTGGTTAAAGCCCTGGCCGAAAGTCCGTGGGGTGTCTTCACCGTTTGCTCAACCGTACCAATTGCGCTGTTTATGGGTATCTACATGCGCTTTATCCGTCCGGGGCGTGTGGGTGAAGTCTCTGTTATTGGTATCGTGCTGCTGGTTGCCTCTATCTACTTCGGTGGCGTGATTGCTCACGATCCGTACTGGGGTCCGGCGCTGACCTTTAAAGACACCACCATTACCTTCGCGCTGATTGGCTATGCGTTTGTATCCGCGCTGCTGCCTGTGTGGCTGATCCTCGCACCGCGCGACTATCTGGCAACTTTCCTAAAAATCGGCGTTATCGTTGGCCTGGCACTGGGTATCGTGGTGCTGAATCCGGAACTGAAAATGCCTGCGATGACGCAGTACATTGACGGTACTGGCCCGTTGTGGAAAGGCGCACTGTTCCCGTTCCTGTTCATCACCATCGCCTGTGGTGCGGTATCTGGCTTCCACGCCCTGATCTCTTCCGGTACGACGCCGAAACTGCTGGCTAACGAAACCGACGCGCGTTTCATTGGTTACGGCGCAATGCTGATGGAGTCCTTCGTGGCGATTATGGCGCTGGTTGCTGCGTCTATCATCGAACCGGGTCTTTACTTCGCGATGAACACCCCGCCTGCGGGCCTTGGCATCACCATGCCTAACCTGCATGAAATGGGTGGCGAGAACGCGCCGATCATCATGGCGCAACTGAAAGACGTTACCGCACACGCGGCAGCGACCGTCAGCTCCTGGGGCTTCGTGATTTCGCCAGAGCAGATCCTGCAAACCGCGAAAGACATTGGTGAGCCTTCTGTCCTGAACCGTGCAGGTGGTGCACCAACGCTGGCGGTAGGTATCGCTCACGTGTTCCACAAAGTGCTGCCGATGGCTGACATGGGCTTCTGGTATCACTTCGGTATTCTGTTCGAAGCCCTGTTCATCCTGACCGCGCTGGATGCGGGTACCCGTTCTGGCCGCTTTATGCTGCAGGACCTGCTGGGTAACTTCATCCCGTTCCTGAAAAAAACCGACTCTCTGGTTGCCGGTATCATCGGTACGGCGGGTTGTGTCGGTCTGTGGGGCTACCTGCTGTATCAGGGCGTGGTCGATCCGCTGGGCGGCGTTAAGAGCCTGTGGCCGCTGTTCGGTATCTCCAACCAGATGCTGGCAGCCGTGGCGCTGGTACTGGGCACCGTTGTACTGATTAAGATGAAGCGCACCCAATACATCTGGGTTACCGTTATCCCGGCAGTATGGCTGCTTATCTGCACCACCTGGGCGCTGGGCCTGAAACTGTTCAGCACCAACCCACAGATGGAAGGCTTCTTCTACATGGCAAGCCAGTACAAAGAGAAGATTGCTAACGGTACTGACCTGACGGCGCAACAGATTGCCAACATGAACCACATCGTTGTGAACAACTACACCAACGCGGGCCTGAGTATTCTGTTCCTGATTGTGGTGTACAGCATCATCTTCTACGGTTTCAAAACCTGGCTGAAGGTGCGTAACAGCGACAAACGTACTGACAAAGAAACTCCGTACGTTCCAGTTCCGGAAGGCGGCGTGAAGATATCTTCGCACCACTAACCGGTTGCCTTATCCGGCTTACAAAATGTCTATCGTAGGCCGGATAAGGCGTTTACGCCGCATCCGGCAAATCCCCGGCCCGGAGACCTTCCGGGCTTTACGCATATCTGGAAGGCAAAATGTTTGGTAACTTAGGACAGGCAAAAAAATATCTCGGCCAGGCGGCGAAGATGTTGATTGGCATTCCAGACTACGACAACTACGTCGAGCATATGAAGACCAACCATCCCGACAAGCCGTACATGAGCTATGAAGAATTCTTCCGCGAACGCCAGAACGCGCGCTACGGCGGCGATGGTAAAGGCGGTATGCGCTGTTGTTAATGGAGAGAGCATGAACCCGATTGCAGTTACCCTACTCACCGGTTTTTTAGGCGCAGGCAAAACTACCCTGCTGCGCCATATTCTTAACGAACAGCACGGCTACAAGATTGCCGTAATTGAAAACGAATTTGGCGAAGTCTCCGTTGATGATCAACTGATTGGCGACCGCGCCACGCAAATAAAAACGCTGACCAACGGCTGCATCTGCTGTTCGCGCTCCAACGAGCTGGAGGACGCGCTACTCGATCTGCTGGATAATCTCGACAAGGGCAATATTCAGTTCGACCGTCTGGTGATTGAATGCACCGGCATGGCCGATCCCGGCCCGATTATTCAGACCTTTTTCTCCCATGAGATTTTATGCCAGCGTTACCTGCTGGATGGCGTGATTGCGCTGGTGGATGCGGTACATGCCGATGATCAGATGAACCAGTTCACCATCGCCCAATCACAGGTTGGCTACGCCGACCGTATTCTGCTGACTAAAACCGACGTCGCAGGCGAAGCAGAAAAACTGCGCGAACGCCTGGCACGCATCAACGCCCGTGCACCGGTCTACACCGTTACCCACGGCGACATCGACCTGGGCCTGCTGTTCAATACCAACGGTTTTATGCTGGAAGAGAACGTCGTCAGCACCAAACTGCGTTTCCATTTTATCGCGGATAAACAAAACGATATTTCGTCGATTGTGGTGGAACTGGATTACCCGGTAGATATCAGCGAAGTTTCCCGCGTGATGGAAAACCTGCTGCTGGAATCGGCGGATAAACTGCTGCGTTACAAAGGGATGCTATGGATTGACGGCGAACCTAACCGCCTGCTGTTCCAGGGCGTCCAACGCCTCTACAGCGCCGACTGGGACCGCCCGTGGGGCGATGAAAAACCGCATAGTACGATGGTGTTTATCGGGATTCAGTTGCCGGAAGATGAGATTCGGGCAGCGTTTGCGGGGTTGAGGAAGTAATTTTGGATGATGGCCGCCATGTGGCGGCCTGAATTATTTTTTGTTCTGATCGCGCAGCATCGCTTCACGTAAAATTGCGTTCAGGCGAGTTTGATAACCTTTACCTGGTCGCTTCAGCCATTCCATCACATCAGCATCAATACGCACCGAAGCCTGAGTTTTCAATGGCCGATAAAACTTACCGCGTTCTGCGTTAGACCATTGCTCATCGCTGGAAGGTGGGATGTCGCTGTAATCAATATCCTCGTCGGATTTGTTCGCCAGCGCCTTCAGTTCGGCCTCATGCTGCACATCGAGTGTAGAGGGTGTCCCTCGTTTATGTTTAACCATGCTCATAGCGGCTCCTCTCTTTACGATCTGCTTTTCGTGCACTGATGATTCGAATGTTGGAAATAGCATCACGTTTTAGGAAAAGATAGGGAAGTTGATATGAAGGGGCTGGATGGCAGCATTGGGACACCATCCAGCACTTATTCAAACCTGATAGCAATCCACCAAAAATGCCATCATTTCACTGGCATCTTTGCTGTGATAAAAGCGCACCATTTTGCTGTTGAACTCCAGCGCACGAGCTGCGGGTACACTAATGGGATTGTAACCGTGGCGCATTAACCAGCCGTTCATCATATGGCGACTGGTACGCTTGTTGCCATCAAAGAAAAACTGAAAATAAGCACCAAATAAAAACATTGCCAGCGCCCCTTCGAACGGTGGCATCTCTTTTATTTGTGCCACACCTGCGGCGAATATTCGATTCAGTTCAGGTGCACCTGCTTCAGTGGCTGGTGGAAAATGAGTGCCCAGTTCACCGAGATGAACGCGCGCATTGTAATGTAACTCTTCACCTTCGCCGCGAAAAACGCCCCACTCCAGCGCCTCATTACGCGCAATAATGCCGTTAAGTAACGTGAACGTTTTCTTATCAAGGTCGAAACGCCCGAATTGCACAAGTTCAATCAGTTTTTTTGCGCTATCTGCCAGGTTCAACACCTGCTCAGTATCACTGACCTTATGCCCGCCAACAGTGACACCATCAAGCAGCGTTTTAACTTCAACAAAGGTATAGGGGTTATTTTCCAGTTGCGCGGCATCCCAGACAAACCCTGCCATATGCGTTTTGAAGGTAAACAAGGCTGCGCGCGTACCGACAATTTGCATCGCCGGGATGGCATTTGCATTCCAGCTCAGGTCCAGTAGTTTGGTTGTCATTAGAGGATCCTTGATTGCATGGTAAAGAGGATATTATTCCATATTAAGCCATCGCGTTATCCATCTGCTTTTCAAATGCCTGACGAATTAATCCCATCACATAAGGAAGCTCAGAAAGATCGCTGAAACCTACTTCAACATCGCCATTGCCCCAACGGCCTATATCTGTGACATCTTTAGCCATACATTTTGGGTCAACCAGTTCATGGAATGGCATATTTAGTGATAAACGTAAGCGACTTTTTTGCGGCACCACATCAACAAAATTCGTCTCCGCTTTGAAGGCAACATAGAGCTTCAATATTTCTCGCGTAACCCCAGCGTCCAGCGTCATAACGGCATCAGAAAGGCTGTCAAAAAGTACGCGGATGTGCGTACCTTCTTCAAGTTGCGGGAAATCAGTAAGGACATATCCCGTTCCTCGTTCAACGACGGTGCGATAACGAGCCAACACGTCTTCCGAAAGTTTGGGGATCGCCCAGACGTCTATTGCCAGCTCGGCCAGACGTTCCGCTCTCTTTTGTATCGCTGCACGATCCCATATTTCACATTGCCCTAACCCCGTGTTCAGGCGTAATGGACTTTCCTTAAAGCCACCTTTTATATCTCGCTTCTTCGCAAATGGACGGTCGCTGTAGCTTGAGTTATAGCCAGTTAACGTTAAATTACCCAACGTATGGAGCCACTTTTTATGGATACGCTTCCATTCCGGACCAAGGTCATCGCGCCACTTCGCCGATAAATTAGGGTTCTGCGGCATGATATGTTCAATCGTATAAGTGTCAACATAGACCCGTTCTTTACGATCGTGGTTTTCAAATCTGCGTAGCCAATAGCTGCGATTACGGAAGTTGTAGAGATCGCGAGTTTTCAGTTCACGTTGAAATTCATCATCATCCGGGAAACGACGGTAGGAAGGCAGTTCCAGCAAATGCGCCGCAATGCTCTCCAGATAACGCTCTTTATCCAGCACTTTGTAAAACGTGGCGAAAGTTTTAGTAAATGAGTTGGTGGGAATGGCACAGACTGCGCGCCGGAAGATATACGACTCAATTAAACGCGTGGCACTTAAAAAATCCGCGGCAGAAAGAATTCCTTGTTTATAGTCGTGATAAAGCACCAACAGGAACGGCCAGGCGGCATCGACTTTCAGCTCACGTAGATCCTGAAACGCCATCTTTAATATTTTGTCTTTTTCGCTATCCAGCGCCATCGCACAAAAATAATCCGCATAGGTACGAATATCCGCAACCAGCGCCTCCATCCCGCTATCCATCACTCCTGGTTTTCGCGCATAGCGTTTAAAGGCTTCATAGACATCACCAATTCGCGGAATCTCACCTGTTTTTACCGTCAGGTAATTACGCATAAAACTGTCGAAATAGTCAGTGTATCCCTTCTGACCAAATGCCAGCTCCATGGGCCGCCAGTAATCATCGTACAGTTGGCTTTGATGTTCTGGCTCCAGCCCCATCAGAACATAGTTGCGAACCAGATCCGCCTGACTCAGCGCTTTTCCTGTTGAGTTCATGCTTTCAAAGATTAGTTGCGGATTATCCTGACCGCGATTCAAGGCGACATCCACAATCAGCAGTTTGGAAAGGCCCTGACATAACGCGGTGAAATTGCCGTGGAGTTTGCCTATTTGCTCATGGAAAAACTCAAAATTCTCTTTCACGCGTAGAGAGCAATTTTCTGCCAGCGGTTTTTGTCTAATCAATGCCAGCAGGCTCTCTCTGTCCGTTTGCGTAAGCAGTAACTTAAAACCACGCTCGCCCGATTCATACGGATTGAGCAGATAATAGTTTCGTAATTTCATGGCGGAGAAACCATCCATCACCTCGTCATCGTCAAGGTGTCTGGACAACGCTTCCAGCAATAACATCGCCGTTGTCAGGCGTTGCTGACCGTCAATCACCAGTAAGGGAGAGATCCCCGAAACCTGATATAGGCCCTGTTCGATATACACCACCGAGCCGATAAAATGCGCCGGGATATCATCACGCTGCCCGGCACGTATTACATCGTCCCAGAGCTGGCGGCACTGTTCCTCTGACCATGAATAAGTACGCTGATAAATGGGAATAACGAATTGCTGAGAGCGTTTTAGAAAATCGAGTAATCGGGCTTCGGTGGCTTTCATGAATGACTCCTGTCAAATTGTGCTGGCAAACGACGTCATTATGCTGCGAATAAAAAATAAAAGTTAGCGTCTTTGTTTCTGCAAAAATACCATTCCAGGATAAATCAAAATATATTAAGAAACACCTCAGAACGCATTCATTAGAACAATTAATACTTCCAATGTATATTTATAACGCATTGAAAATGATCATGTTTTTGATCATCACAACGATAGTTTGATATAACAAAGCATTCACTTCACATTGAATATCTCCCTCTTTTTCAGGGCAAGGAATGCTTTTTATGTCATCAACTAATTTCAGTCAGATCGCTGCCTTCCTGTGGTCTGTCGCCGACCTGTTACGCGGCGATTTTAAACAATCACAATATGGACGAATTATTCTTCCTTTTACCCTTTTGCGTCGTCTGGAATGCGTACTCGAAACAACGAAAGACGCGGTGATTACCGAGGCGAAAAAAGTAAAAGCCATGAAACTGCCGGAGGAAGCCCAGGAGAAAATGATCCTGCGGGCGACTAATGGCCTCACGTTCTTCAATGCCTCAGCGATGGATCTCAGCAAAATGGGGCAAAATGGCATACAGGACAACCTGGAAAACTACATCCAGTCGTTCTCTTCGGATGCCCGCGAAATTTTCGAACACTTCAAGTTCAGCGAGTTTGTCGGGCAACTGGCTGATGCGAACTTGCTGTTCAAAGTGGTGCAAATATTCGCTAAAGCAGATTTATACCCAGAGCACGTTACCAACCACGATATGGGGCTGGTATTTGAGGAGCTGATCCGACGTTTTGCCGAGAGTTCTAACGAAACCGCCGGGGAGCACTTTACCCCGCGTGATATCGTCAATCTGACCACCTCGCTGGTGTTTTTCGATGATGATGACGCGCTCAATAAAGACGGCATCATCCGCACCATTTACGACCCAACAGCGGGAACCGGCGGCTTTCTCTCCTCCGGCATGGAGTTCGTCCACCAACAAAACCCCAATGCCGTGATGCGCGCGTTTGGTCAGGAGTTAAACCCGGAATCCTACGCCATCTGCAAAGCCGACATGCTGATTAAGGGCCAGGATGTCAGCCTTATCAAACTCGGCAACACCCTGTCCAACGATCAGCTCCCCGCAGAAAAATTCGATTACATGCTTTCTAATCCACCTTTCGGCGTGGACTGGAAAAAGATAGAAACCGACATCAACGACGAGCACAAACTCAAAGGTGCTGATGGTCGCTTTGGCCCCGGCCTACCCCGCGTCTCCGACGGCTCGTTGCTGTTTCTGCTGCACCTGATCAGCAAAATGCGCGATGCCAAAAGCGGTGGCGGGCGGATCGGCATCATTCTTAATGGTTCGCCGTTATTCACCGGCGGTGCAGGAAGCGGTGAAAGCGAGATCCGCCGCTACATTCTGGAAGCGGATTTGCTGGAAGGCATCATCGCCCTGCCCACCGACATGTTTTACAACACCGGTATCGCTACCTATGTGTGGATTTTGTCGAATAAAAAAGCGCCAGAACGCAAAGGCAAAGTCCAGCTTATCGACGGCAGCAACCTGTGCGGCAAGATGCGTAAATCGCTGGGGTCAAAACGTAATATTCTCGGGGAGGAGGATATTGGTTTAATCACCCGCACGTTTGGCGATTTCGAACCCGTTGCCACCACTACGCTTGCGGCGTTAGGCCTGGAGAAAGCACCCGAACAAAAATCCAGCCGGGGACGCCAGCCCGCAACAACCAAAACCGAGGCGGCAAAAACTTTTGCCAGCAAAGTCTTCCACAGCACCGACTTTGGCTATCGTCGCATCACCGTTGAGCGCCCGTTGCGCCTGTCGGCTCAGATAAGTGATGACGCCATTGCCACATTGCGCTTTGCGCCGAAGCCGTTTAACGCTCCGATGGCGCAACTGTATGACGCCTTTGCTTTCCAGTGGCAGGACGGTAATTACGGCGACTTAACAGCGGTAGAAAGTGAAGCCCGCGCCATTCTTAAAGCCGATTTTAGCGAGCTGAAAGAGAAGCAAATTAAAGATCTGCTCGACAGCAAATTATGGCTGGCCCAGCGCGGGTTAATGGAAAAAGCGCGGCGTATTCAGGCGGCGATGGGTATGCAGGCGGGCGGCAAAGACACCGTTAGCAATGACTTTAATCAGTTCCAGTTGACGCTGAAAGAAGCGCTCAGAACCGCAGGCGTGAAGCTGGATGCGAAAGAGAACAAGCAGTTTATCGATGCTATCACCCGCAAAAACCCGGACGCCGAGCCGGTAGTCAGCAAGGTACTGAAAGAAGCGGCCCAACCGCTGTATGGCGCGTTTGAGTACAACGGAAAGGTTGTGGAGTTTGAGCCGGATGGCGACCTGCGCGATAACGAGAATGTACCGTTAAATCCGTCTGTATCTACCAGCGAGTTGATCGAGGGTTACTTCAAAGCGGAAGTGTTGCCGCACGTTGCGGATGCGTGGATTAACGCCGATAAGCGCGATGCGAAAGATGGGGATATCGGGATTGTGGGGTATGAAATTCCGTTTAATCGTCATTTTTATGTTTATCAGCCACCACGACCGCTGGAGGAGATTGATGCGGATCTGGATGCGGTAAGTGCTGAAATTATGAAACTGTTGCAGGAGGTACATTCCTGATGGCGGGGTTAAATAAATATCAGGCGTATCCGGAGTATAGGGATTCTGGGGTGGAGTGGTTGGGGGAGATACCCAGTGATTGGCATACCATAAAACTAAAGTATATAGCAAATTTATTAACCTCAAGCCCCCCTAACCCAATCGAATCATTTGTTGGATTGGAAAATATATCAAGTGGCGATGGGAAATACATATCAAAAGAAGATAATATAACTGACGGTGTAGCAATATCATTTAGCAATAATGATATTCTCTTTGGTAAATTACGACCTTATCTTGCTAAATCTTGGCTTGCTACCTTTTCTGGAACATGCTCTTCTGAGTTTTTAGTTCTACGTACAACCAAATTACACCCCAAATTTTTGAATTACTATTCACTAACAAATGAATTCATAAATGAGGTTAACTCAACGACCTACGGTTCAAAAATGCCGCGAGCGAGTTGGGAGCTAACTGGTCAGTTACCAGTACCAATATGTTCTTATAATTTATCTGAAAAGATTGCTACATTTCTTGATTACGAAACCCAAAAAATCGATACCCTAATCAAGAAACAACAACAACTCATTGAACTACTGAAAGAAAAACGTCAGGCCGTAATTAGCCATGCGGTCACAAAAGGGCTAAATCCTGATGTGCCGATGAAAGATTCTGGGATTGAGTGGTTGGGAGAAGTTCCGAAACACTGGCACATATGCAAGTTAAAATGGTTTGCTAATTTGAAAAGTGGTGATTTTATAACCGGCAATTCAATAGAACCAGAAGGAAACTATCCTGTATATGGTGGAAATGGATTAAGAGGATATTATTCTTATTTTACACACAATGGTGAATATGTTCTTATTGGTAGACAAGGTGCTCTTTGCGGAAATATAAATTACGCAATTGGAAAGTTTTGGGCTTCAGAACATGCTGTTGTTGTCACCCCAAACGAAAGAGCTGTTACAATATGGTTAGGAGAATTATTAAGAATAATGAACTTAAACCAATATTCAGTTTCTGCTGCACAACCGGGGCTTGCGGTTGAAAGAATTACTGATTTATATATTCCGATCCCACCATACCAAGAGCAAATAAATATCGGAACTTATATATCTAAATATATTTCTCTAGATAAAAAATTGATTGAGCATAGTACAGATAATATTGAACTCCTAAAAGAACGCCGCACCGCCCTTATCTCCGCCGCCGTCACCGGCAAAATAGATCTCCGCAACTGGACCACGCCCATCCCCGAAGCGGAAACACTCACGGAGGCCAGCGCATGAGCAACGATATTACAAAAGAGGTTAACCTGCAAAACGACATCATCGCGCAGATGATAGAAAAAGGCTGGATTGTCGGCAAAGGTGACGGCTACGACCGGGAACGTGCGCTATACGCACAAGACACCTTAAACTTCGTACAAACTACCCAACCGCAGGAGTGGGAGAAATTCGCCCGCGTCTACCCCAACGACACCGAGCGCCATTTCCTCGACGCGCTGGTTGCGCAGTTAAAAAAAGCCGACAGCAACGCCACTGATATCCAGTCGCGCACCTGGGGTACGCTCGGCGTACTTCGCCACGGCCTGAAAATCCGCAATGCCCGTTTTTCGCTGTGCCAGTTTAAACCGGAACATAATCTCAACCCGGAAACGCTGGCGCGCTATCAGCAGAATATCTGCCGCATTGTGCCGGAACTGATCTACAGCCCTTATGCCTCAAATAGCGTCTTTGCAGAAACGGGCGTGAAAGCCAAAAAATGGCGGATCGATCTGGTGCTGTTTATCAACGGCCTGCCAATTGCCACGCTGGAGCTGAAATCCGAATTCAAACAGGCGGTGCAGAACGCCATTGCGCAGTACAAAAAGACCCGCCTGCCGAAAGATCCCGCCACCAATAAACCGGAACCGCTGCTGACCTTTAAGCGCGGCGCGCTGGTGCATTTTGCCGTCAGCCAGTATGACGTCTTTATGACCACCAAACTCGCGGGTGACAGCACCTTCTTCCTGCCGTTTAACAAAGGCACCAAAGACGGAGGCGCAGGCAACGAGATCCCCGAAGATACCCACCGCTACGCCACCGATTATCTGTGGAATGAAGTGCTGCTGCCGGACAACTTATTAAAAATCCTCGCCAGTTTTGTCCATTTGCAGATTGAAGAAAAAGAGGAGTGGAACGGGATGAAAGCGAAGAAAGAGAGCCTGATTTTCCCGCGTTATCATCAGTGGGATGTGGTCAATAAACTGCTGGAGGCCGCGACGATTGAAGGAACCGGCCATAAATACCTGATCCAGCACAGCGCCGGTTCCGGTAAATCGAACTCCATTGCCTGGACCGCCCACCAGCTTTCTCGTCTGTACGACGCGAACGGGGAAAAACAGTTCCACTCCGTTATCGTGGTGACGGACCGCACGGTGCTGGACGACCAGCTTCAGGACACCATCTGGCAGTTCGAGCACGCCGACGGCGTGGTCGGGCGCATCAATAACAAAGAGGGCGACGGTTCCAAATCGGAAAAGCTGGCCAGCGCGCTGGAAAACTCGCAGCCGATTATTATCGTCACCATCCAGACTTTCCCGTTCGTGTTGAAAGCTATCGAAAACAGCGTCAGCCTGAAACAGCGTAAATACGCGGTGATCGCCGACGAAGCGCACTCATCGCAGAGCGGTTCCACCGCCCGTCAGCTTAAAGAAGTGCTGATGAGCGAAGAGATGGATGATGACGTGGTGCTGTCATCAGAAGATATTCTGGATGCGACCATTGCCGCCCGGAAAGGCAGCAGTAACCTGAACTACTACGCCTTTACCGCCACGCCAAAATCCAAAACCCTGGAACTCTTTGGTCGCTGTCCGCGTCCCGATGAACCGGCCTCAAAAACCAATAAACCTGAGGCCTTCCACGTCTACTCCATGCGCCAGGCAATCGAAGAAGGCTTTATCCTCGACGTGCTGAAAAACTACACCAACTACAAAGTGGCGTATCAGTTGCTGCAAAAGTTGGAAGATAAAGACCGCGAAGTCGATAGCAAACGGGCGAAGGTAAAACTCAATCAGTGGGTGACGCTGCACGACCACAATATCTCGCAGAAGGTGAAGGTGATTGTGGAGCACTTCCGCAAACATGTGATGCACCTGCTTGGCGGCCAGGCCAAAGCGATGGTGGTCACCAGTTCACGCAAAGCCGCTGTGCGCTACAAGCTGGCGTTTGATAAATACATTAGCGAGAACAATTACCAGAAAATCAGCGCGATGGTGGCGTTTTCCGGGGAAGTTGAATTCCAGGAAGGCGACCCTAACAGCCTGGCATTGTTAAACCAGAAATTTACTGAAATAAACATGAACCCCGGCCTGAAAGGGCGGGATATGCGCAAAGCCTTCGACAGCGATGATTATCAGGTCATGCTGGTTGCCAATAAATTCCAGACCGGTTTTGACCAGCCGAAGCTGTGCGCGATGTACGTGGATAAAGCCCTTGGCGGCGTCGAGTGCGTGCAGACGCTCTCCCGCCTGAATCGCACCTATCCGGGCAAAGCGGAATCAGGCACTTTTGTCCTCGATTTTTATAACGATCCAGACGAGATCCTCGGCGCATTCCAGCCCTATTTCCAGACGGCGGAACTGACCGATGTCAGCGATCCGCAGCAGGTATTCGATCTGTTTGAAAAACTGCGCGCCACGCAGATTTTTCAGTGGCATGAAGTCGAGCAGTTCTGCGAGGCGTACTTCATCAAAAATAAATCGAATGCGGCGATCAGTAATATCTGTAAACCGGCGGTCGAACGCTGGAAAAAGCGTTATCTGATGGCAATAGACGCCTATTTGACCGCCAAAGAGATGTTCGAGCGCACTAAAAAAACGGGCGATACGGTGTTAATCACCAATGCGGAAAACAGTTTTAAAGCCTGTAAGCAGGAGAAAGATCGTCTGGAGATTTTCAAGAAAGATCTCGGCAGCTTTGTTCGCTTTTATGAGTTTATGTCGCAAATCGTTGAGTACGATGACAAGGATCTGGAAAAGCTAAGCCTGTTTGCGCGCCATTTACGCCCACTGCTGCATGAGCAACGTCTGGAAGAGGATGAAATTGATCTCAGTAATGTGGAGATGAGTCACTATCGTTTATCGAAAATCCATGAGCAAGATTTACGCTTACAGGAAGAAACGCCTGACTATACGCTGGATGCAAGTAATAATATTGGTACGGCAAAAGCGAAAGATAAAAAAGAGGAGTTTTTATCTCAGGTTCTTTCTCGGATGAATGAATTATTCATTAGTGACCATTTGACCGACAAAGATATGATCAGCAATGCTTTTGCGGTGTATAACAAAATAACTGAAAATGAAAATGTTATGACACAAATTAAAAACAATCCGCCAGAACAAGCGATTCTTGGTGATTTCCTCCAGGCAGTTGATAATGCTGTAATGGACAGTAATGACGCTCGGCAAGAATTTATGTTGCAATATTTATCCGATCCAGCTCGGGCAAAGGGCTTTGCTTATCTGATGTTTGATATGCTAACGGGGAAAATTGCTTTATCAACATAAAAATACGTTGATAGCCGGGGTCGCATTTTCTACCCCGACCATATTATTTACAATAAGGAATAGCTATGCTGAAGATGATTAAAGATTTTAAATTCAAAAAATACATTAAAAAATTACGTGAAGAAGGTTTGTTATTTTATGTTTCTTTCGGGTTTATATTTACATTGTTAATGGAAGTTGATGATCGATTACCGTACTATCTTCAACAAGACTTCTTTTTTGATACACTTATGGGATTTATGCCAATCAATATATTCTTTGTTTTGATTTGCACATATATATTTTTCAATGCCGTCCATGCGCTTATTTCACCCTATAAATTTCAAAGAATTGGTGAGAAATTCCTCTCTGAACTTGATAAAAGAACACAACAAATTGGCTTTATTATTTCATTCATATGTTTTGGCATGACTTTGTTTTGTGCACTGGTGTGGTTGCTGTTTTTTGATATGAATACTGAAAGTTACTACGCAAAATATACATTAAATTTTTTAGCTGCTTTTATTATTATGATTATAATTTCTTCAGCAGTTAATCCAGTAATGAACAGAATATTCCAAAAAATGAAGAAATCGGACTCACATGGAAATTCAAAAATAATTCTTATAATTATAATCATTATATTATTGCTATTATTACCAATCGCGTGCGTTATCAATAAAAATAAAACAATTGAAATCAACATTAAGAAAGAAACTTATCAGCAAATAAAAGAAAAAACAAAGATGAAACCTGAAGATTATATCAAAAAATTGATTACTGATATTAAATTCAACTGATATCTATATGTACCCTGGTTTCTTCCAGGGTACATATAAAAAGTTAATATCCTGATTTATTCTCAACATCCTCTATCACTCCACATCCTCCCTGCGTAACCCAATATCCCTCAACCGCTCATCACTCATCTGCTGTAACACCCGTCGGGCCTGCATTTGCCGCCACCAGCTCCTCACCGCTTGCCAGAGTTGTACGAAACCGATAAACGGCGCTTTGGCTTTGTTTTAGTGAAATTCCATCTGCTGCCTTCCTCATCTTTCAGAGGCTTCATCATCCGTCTTCTGGCAGTTCACAATACAGATGCAAATATTAGTTTTATTTAACATACAGACAGGTTAAAACAGCATCTGCATCCGGTTTTTTAGCCTCATCTGTACTGGTTTTTCTCTCTGTATGGTCCAAATAAGGAATACAGCATGACGCGTTATCAACATCTGGCAACTCTGCTTGCCGAGCGGATTGAGCAAGGGCTGTATCGTCACGGGGAGAAATTGCCGTCGGTGCGTAGCTTGAGTCAGGAGCACGGCGTCAGCACCGTGCAGCAGGCGTATCAGACGCTGGAGACGATGAACCTCATCACTCCGTAGCCGCGTTCGGGTTATTTTGTCGCGCAACGTAAAGCCCAGCTGCCAGTACCGTCGATGACGCGTCCGGTGGAAATTACCCAGTGGGATCAGGTGCTGGATATGCTGGAGGCACATAGCGATAGTTCCATATTAGCTCTTGAGCCATGAATAAGGCTCACGGTCAGGCAAGGGCTGCTCTAATGCCTGTATTTGCTCTGCCGAAAGTCCGGTAATCTTTTGTATCCATTCAGGATCTACCCCATTCTGCAAAAACAATCGAAGAATGCGCTGTTCCCCTTTTATATATCCATCATTATGAATTCGCTCTGCAATCGTCATTATTCGCTCCCTTTGTTGTGGCAGTCGACGGGTAATTTCACTGATAAACTCATTAAAACGCGCTTCATCACCAGTCAGTAAAATGTAATTTAACAGCGCAGTTATCTGGCTGTCATTAGCACACTCTGTAACCAGTAATACTACCAGTTGGTCAATAAGCCCCATCAGATCGCGCTGGCGAATATGCTTTTGGATCAACTCCAACAGGGCGACTCTGCGATGCTGCACAATCTCGTCGTCTGGCACGACAGTGATATCCACCAGCGGGAACGCGGCGGTATAAAGCTTCCGTGCGGTAGTCGGGTCGGCAAATTCGTCCAGCCAGCACAAAGACCAGGGATAAGGGCTACGGCTACCGTGATAAAACAGCATCGGGATGGCCAGCGGTAGCTGCCGGCGTTTATCATGTTCGATATGGCGCTGCATCACCGCCATGGAATATCGCATCAGACGAAAGGCCATATGAATATCCTCACGGCTCTGATGTTCAATCACTACATAAATATAGCCATCGCCTTCACGGGTCTTTACCGACCACAGAATATCGGAATGTAGCGCCCGCAATTTTTCATCGACAAAGCTGGCGGATTCCAGTTTTAAGCTATCGAGATCGCACAGTTCACGTAAATCTTTGGGTAAGTGGATCTCCATAAAATCCCGCGCGGTGTCAGAGTGTGTGAGAAAGGATTTAAATAATGCGTCATGCGGCGTGCTGGTCGTAAAGTTTGTCATGGCGATCCGTCACCTGTAGATAAGATGGCCCAACTTTAGCGACTAACAAAGCCATTCACACCTGGCTATTTCCTATTCCCCGAGGCGGTTTCCAGGCTATTTTTATTCTTCTGCAAACGATACATTTTTATGGAAGATATCTCGCTTTTTGCGTTTTCTTACCGTCAGGCTCTATTCTTAACATTATGAATAAACTCATTGAACTCAGACGCGCCAAAATGTTGGCGCTCTCTTTACTGCTTATCGCCGCTGCTACCTTTGTCGTTACGCTGTTTTTGCCGCCCAATTTTTGGGTGAGCGGCGTGAAGGCGATTGCTGAAGCGGCGATGGTCGGCGCACTGGCGGACTGGTTTGCGGTGGTGGCGCTGTTTCGCCGCGTGCCGATTCCGATCATTTCTCGTCATACGGCGATTATCCCGCGTAATAAAGACCGGATTGGCGAAAATCTCGGCCAGTTCGTGCAGGAAAAATTTCTCGATACCCAATCGCTGGTGGCATTGATTCGACGTCACGAACCGGCGTTGTTGATTGGCAACTGGTTTAGTCAGCCGGAGAACGCCCGCCGCGTTGGTCAGCATCTGTTACAGATCATGAGCGGTTTTCTCGAACTGACCGATGATGCGCGTATTCAGCGCCTGCTTAAGCGCGCGGTCCACCGGGCGATCGATAAGGTCGATCTTTCCGGCACCAGTGCGTTGATGCTGGAGAGTATGACCAGAAACGATCGTCATCAGGTGCTGCTCGATACGCTGATCGCACAACTGATCGCCCTGCTTCAGCGCGATAAATCACGCAAGTTTATTGCCCAGCAAATTGTTCGCTGGCTGGAGAGCGAGCATCCACTGAAAGCCAAAATTTTGCCCACTGAATGGCTGGGCGAACATAGCGCGGAGTTGGTTTCTGACGCGGTGAATTCTTTGCTTGATGATATCAGCCGCGATCGTGCGCATCAGATCCGCCATGCGTTTGATCGCGCTACCTTCGCGCTGATCGAGAAACTGAAAAACGATCCGGAAATGGCAGCGCGAGCCGATGCCGTAAAAAGCTATCTGAAAGAAGATGAAGCATTTAACCGCTATCTTGGTGAATTGTGGGGAGATTTGCGGGAGTGGTTGAAAGCGGATATCAACAGCGAAGATTCTCGCGTGAAGGAACGCATCGCGCGAGCGGGACAGTGGTTTGGCGAGACGTTAATTGCCGATGATGCCCTGCGCGCCTCGTTAAATGGCCATCTGGAACAGGCCGCGCACCGCGTCGCGCCAGAGTTTTCGGCATTCCTGACGCGACACATTACTGACACAGTAAAAAGCTGGGACGCGCGGGATATGTCGCGGCAAATCGAGTTAAATATTGGCAAGGATCTCCAGTTTATTCGTGTTAACGGCACGCTGGTCGGCGGTTGTATTGGTCTGATGTTGTATTTGTTGTCTCAGCTCCCGAGCTTATTCCCCTTCGGCAATTTTTAGACATTGATGAAAAAACTAAGTGGCTAACCGCGAGAGAGATCAAATAAACCATACTAAAAGAATGGTAATAATGTGGCCTCTTTTCATTATCTCCCGTGGTACGGGGAAGGAAAATCATGTCACTTGTCACCGATCTACCCGCCATTTTCGATCAGTTCTCTGAAGCTCGCCAGAAAGGCTTTCTCACCGTCATGGATCTCAAAGAGCGCGGCATTCCGCTGGTTGGCACCTACTGCACCTTTATGCCGCAAGAGATCCCGATGGCAGCCGGTGCGGTTGTGGTTTCGCTCTGTTCCACCTCTGATGAAACCATTGAAGAAGCCGAGAAAGATCTGCCACGCAACCTCTGCCCGCTGATTAAAAGCAGCTACGGCTTCGGCAAAACCGATAAATGCCCCTACTTCTACTTTTCTGATCTGGTGGTCGGTGAAACCACCTGCGACGGCAAAAAGAAAATGTATGAATACATGGCGGAGTTTAAGCCCGTTCATGTGATGCAACTGCCAAACAGCGTTAAGGACGATGCCTCGCGTGCATTATGGAAAGCCGAGATGCTGCGCTTGCAAAAAACGGTAGAAGAACGTTTTGGGCACGAGATTAGCGAAGATGCTCTGCGCGATGCCATTGTGCTGAAAAACCGCGAACGTCGCGCACTGGCCAACTTTTATCATTTGGGGCAGTTAAATCCTCCGGCGCTTAGCGGCAGCGACATTCTGAAAGTAGTCTACGGCGCAACCTTCCGGTTCGATAAAGAGGCGTTGATCAATGAACTGGATGCAATGACCGCCCGCGTTCGTCAGCAGTGGGAAGAAGGCCAGCGACTGGGCCCGCGCCCACGTATTTTAATCACCGGCTGCCCAATTGGCGGCGCAGCAGAGAAAGTGGTGCGCGCGATTGAAGAGAATGGCGGCTGGGTTGTCGGTTATGAAAACTGCACCGGGGCGAAAGCCACTGAGCAATGCGTGGCGGAAACGGGTGATGTGTACGACGCGCTGGCGGATAAATATCTGGCGATTGGCTGCTCCTGTGTTTCGCCGAACGATCAGCGCCTGCAAATGCTCAGCCAGATGGTTGAAGAATATCAGGTCGATGGCGTAGTTGATGTGATTTTGCAGGCGTGCCATACCTACGCGGTGGAATCGCTGGCGATTAAACGTCATGTGCGCCAGCAGCACAACATTCCTTATATCGCTATTGAAACAGACTACTCCACCTCGGATGTCGGGCAGCTCAGCACCCGTGTCGCGGCCTTTATTGAGATGCTGTAAGGAGTGGCAGTGACATATTCGATTGGCATTGATTCCGGCTCAACCGCCACCAAAGGGATCTTACTGGCAGACGGCGTGATTACGCGCCGTTTCCTCGTTCCAACACCCTTTCGCCCGGCAACAGCAATTACTGAAGCCTGGGAAACTCTGCGCGAAGGGTTAGAGACAACGCCGTTTCTGACGCTCACCGGCTACGGACGGCAACTGGTGGATTTTGCCGATAAACAAGTGACGGAAATCTCCTGTCACGGGCTGGGCGCACGGTTTCTTGAGCCAGCAACGCGCGCGGTAATCGACATCGGTGGTCAGGACAGCAAAGTGATTCAGCTTGATGATGACGGTAACCTGTGCGATTTCCTGATGAATGACAAATGCGCGGCGGGCACCGGGCGTTTCCTGGAGGTGATCTCGCGCACGCTTGGCACCAGCGTCGAGCAACTCGACAGCATTACCGAAAATGTCATACCGCACGCCATCACAAGTATGTGCACAGTGTTTGCTGAATCAGAAGTGATCAGCCTGCGCTCTGCGGGCGTAGCGCCAGAAGCGATTCTCGCCGGAGTGATTAACGCGATGGCGCGGCGGAGCGCCAATTTCATTGCTCGTCTCTCCTGTGAAGCGCCGATTCTGTTTACTGGTGGCGTTAGCCACTGTCAAAGGTTTACCCACATGCTGGAAAGCCATCTGGGAATGCCGGTACAAACTCACCCTGATGCGCAATTCGCTGGTGCAATTGGCGCGGCGGTGATCGGTCAGCGGCAGAGAAAACGCGCATGAAAGAGTATCTGTTTTTATTTCACTCCACGGTCGGCGTCATACAAACCCGCAAGGCGTTGCAGGCAGCGGGCATGACTTTTCGCGTCAGCGATATTCCCCGTGATTTACGCGGCGGCTGCGGGTTATGCATTTGGCTGACCTGTCCGCCTGGCGAGGAAATTCAATGGGTGATCCCTGGGCATACGGAATCAGTTTATTGTCAGCAGGATGGTGGCTGGCGCTGCATTGCACATTACGGGATTTCTCCGCGTTAAGGATTCATTAAGATCGCTACGTATACTTCTCGATATCTTATTGATTTGCCTTAAAGGGATTACCGTGACAAAAAGTATTTCGTTAAGTAAACGCATCTTCGTTATTGTGATTCTTTTTGTCATTGTGGCAGTGTGTACTTTCTTCGTGCAATCTTGCGCCCGTAAAAGCAATCATGCAGCATCATTTCAGAATTACCACGCCACCATTGACGGCAAAGAAATTGCAGGCATAACGAATAATATCTCTTCGCTGACCTGGTCGGCACAAAGCAATACTCTTTTTAGCACTATCAACAAACCTGCCGCCATTGTTGAAATGACCACCAATGGTGATTTGATCCGCACAATTCCTCTGGATTTTGTTAAGGATCTCGAGACGATCGAATACATTGGCGATAATCAGTTTGTCATTAGCGATGAGCGCGATTATGCCATTTATGTGATTTCACTGACCCCAAACTCGGAAGTAAAAATCCTCAAAAAAATAAAAATCCCGCTGCAGGAATCCCCAACCAATTGCGGTTTTGAAGGATTGGCTTATTCTCGCCAGGATCACACTTTCTGGTTTTTTAAAGAGAAAAACCCGATTGAGGTCTACAAAGTTAACGGGCTGTTAAGTAGCAATGAATTGCACATCAGCAAAGACAAGGCACTACAACGGCAATTTACTTTAGATGATGTGTCCGGCGCAGAATTTAACCAACAAAAAAATACGCTTCTGGTGCTGTCTCATGAATCTCGCGCACTCCAGGAAGTAACGCTGGTTGGCGAGGTTATCGGTGAAATGTCACTAACCAAAGGCAGTCGAGGTTTGTCGCATAACATCAAACAGGCCGAAGGGGTTGCGATGGATGCCTCTGGTAATATTTATATCGTTAGCGAACCAAATCGTTTTTATCGCTTTACCCCTCAATCATCGCATTAACAGGCTGGCATGTTTCACCTTTTTGTTATTAACTTGTTAACAACAAAAATGACAAACAAGGTTAAACATGCCTTCGTCCACGCATCCCGTAGAACGCTTTTCTTTCAGCACCGCGCTTTTCGGGATGCTGGTTCTAACCTTAGGTATGGGTTTAGGCCGCTTCCTTTATACGCCTATGTTGCCCGTCATGATGGCGGAAGGATCGTTCTCATTTAGCCAGCTCTCGTGGATTGCCAGCGGCAACTATGCGGGGTATCTGGCTGGCAGTCTGCTATTTTCTTTTGGCGCATTTCACCAGCCATCGCGCCTGCGCCCATTTCTGTTGGCTTCTGCCCTGGCGAGCGGGTTGTTGATCCTCGCAATGGCATGGTTGCCGCCATTTATTCTGGTGTTATTGATTCGCGTCCTGGCGGGTGTCGCCAGCGCCGGAATGCTGATTTTTGGTTCGACGCTGATTATGCAGCACACGCGCCATCCTTTTGTGCTGGCAGCTTTGTTTTCTGGCGTTGGCATTGGCATCGCACTGGGCAATGAATATGTTCTGGCAGGCCTGCATTTTGACCTCTCCTCGCAAACGTTATGGCAAGGCGCCGGGGCGCTTTCTGGCATGATACTGATTGCACTTACGCTTTTAATGCCCTCGAAAAAACACGCCATCGTACCAATGCCATTGGCAAAAACGGAACAACAGATAATGAGCTGGTGGTTACTGGCTATTCTGTACGGCCTGGCGGGATTTGGTTATATCATCGTCGCGACTTACCTGCCGCTCATGGCGAAAGATGCAGGCTCACCATTGTTAACCGCCCATCTCTGGACGTTAGTCGGCTTATCAATTGTGCCAGGCTGCTTTGGCTGGCTATGGGCAGCAAAACGTTGGGGGGCTTTGCCCTGCCTGACGGCGAATTTGCTGGTGCAGGCTATTAGTGTGTTGCTTACTCTCGCCAGCGACTCGCCTCTCTTGCTTATCATCAGCAGTCTTGGTTTTGGCGGTACCTTTATGGGCACGACATCTCTGGTGATGACTATCGCCCGCCAACTGAGCGTACCGGGAAATCTCAATCTTTTAGGCTTTGTGACACTCATTTACGGCATTGGGCAAATCCTCGGCCCGGCGCTAACCAGTATGCTCGGCAATGGAACATCGGCGCTTGCCAGCGCCACTCTCTGCGGCGCGGCGGCGTTGTTTATTGCTGCGCTTATCAGCACAGCGCAATTATTTAAGCTGCAAGTGGTCACTTCATGAGGGAAGTTTCCCTTACCACTCAAGAAACTCAACCGCAACCGTTGATGTCAGCCAGACCCCGTTTTCCGCTTGCCAGAAAGGGATCCCTCGTTTCGCCATTTCCTGTGCTTTGACGGTTAAGATAACCGGCGAACCGTGTCTTGCCCCGACTTTGCGGGCCGTTGCTTCATCAGCAGAGAGATGCACGTAATGGCGCTCCCCTGCAATCAGCCCCTGTTTTTTTATCGCCTCAAGGAAACGGCTTGCCGTACCGTGGTAGAGAAATTGTGGCGGTGTTTTTTCGATGAAGCCAATGGCGACCTGCGAAGTCGAATGCCCCTGAACGGCGCGAATACACGTACCATCACTGGAATAACTAAAGCGCTTCTTATCGCTGGTGGCGACCACAGTATCCAGTAATGCGCGGGTTAACCGCTTGCCCGCTTTTTGTGCACAGAGTATGAGCTTATCGATATCCGCCCATCCTTCACGGTCCAGCACGATGCCAATCGCCTCTGGTTTATGTCGGAGGACAAAACTTAAAAACTTGCTCGTCTCTGCCAGCTCTTTGTCGTTGTATTTTGCCATCGCGTTTTCGTCCCTGAATTTTCTGTTTTTATTTACTGATGTCATTGTCACTGGGTTTATGAATTTTCTGCAACTCAATCCTGCGCAGAACCTTTGCCACACAGCGTCATTTTTCTGCTATGCAAAAAACGCATAGCAAGAAACATACTTGCATTTTCCCCATACCCACATGGCTGATAAGGTTTTTCAGCTCCAGGAATTTTCCTGGCTCAAGCAACACACATACACAAAAAAACAATGGGGATTGTTATGACACAACAAGGGGATGCTGTAGCTGGGGAGCTGGCGACAGAAAAAGTGGGTGTTAAAGGGTATCTGGCCTTTTTTCTCACGATTATCTTTTTTTCCGGTGTTTTTTCCGGGACAGACAGTTGGTGGCGCGTTTTTGACTTTTCCGTTCTGAACGGATCGTTTGGGCAACTGCCTGGTGCGAATGGCGCTACCACCTCGTTTCGCGGCGCAGGTGGCACTGGAGCTAAAGATGGCTTTCTCTTCGCGCTGGAACTGGCTCCGTCAGTGATTCTCTCTCTGGGAATTATCTCGATTACCGATGGTCTTGGCGGATTGCGCGCCGCGCAGCAGTTAATGACGCCCGTGCTAAAACCGTTGTTGGGCATTCCAGGCATCTGTTCACTGGCGCTGATTGCTAACCTGCAAAACACCGATGCCGCCGCAGGTATGACCAAAGAACTGGCGCAGGAAGGGGAAATTACCGAACGTGATAAAGTGATATTCGCCGCCTATCAAACCAGCGGTAGCGCCATCATCACCAACTACTTCTCTTCCGGCGTCGCGGTGTTTGCCTTTCTGGGCACGTCCGTAATCGTACCTTTAGCAGTCATCCTGGTGTTTAAATTTGTCGGAGCCAACATTTTGCGCGTCTGGCTTAACTTCGAAGAACGTCGCAACCCAACGCAAGGAGCGCAAGCATGACAACTCAGGTCCGCAAAAACGTCATGGATATGTTTATCGATGGCGCGCGCCGTGGCTTTACTATCGCCACCACCAACCTGCTGCCAAACGTGGTGATGGCGTTTGTCATCATTCAGGCGCTGAAAATTACCGGCCTGCTCGACTGGGTGGGGCATATCTGTGAACCGGTAATGGCGCTGTGGGGATTGCCAGGTGAAGCGGCAACCGTCCTTTTAGCCGCATTAATGAGTATGGGCGGCGCAGTCGGTGTTGCCGCCAGTCTGGCAACCGCTGGCGCATTAACCGGTCACGATGTCACCGTTTTACTGCCCGCGATGTATTTAATGGGCAACCCGGTGCAAAATGTCGGTCGCTGCCTGGGAACAGCCGAAGTGAATGCCAAATATTACCCGCATATCATTACGGTCTGCGTGATTAACGCATTGCTGTCGATCTGGGTTATGCAGCTTATTGTTTAACAAGGAGTTACCATGATTGATTATTCCGCAGCCGGTTTTACCCTGCTGCAGGGAGCGCATTTGTATGCGCCGGAAGATCGGGGAATTTGCGATGTCCTCATCGCTAACGGCAAAATTATTGCCGTTGCCAGCAACATCCCTTCTGACATTGTACCGGACTGCACGGTTGTCGATCTCAGCGGGCAGATCCTCTGCCCAGGTTTTATTGATCAACACGTCCATTTGATTGGTGGTGGCGGCGAAGCAGGTCCCACGACACGCACGCCAGAAGTGGCGTTAAGTCGTCTGACGGAAGCGGGCGTCACGTCAGTGGTTGGTCTGCTGGGTACCGACTCTATCTCTCGCCACCCGGAATCCCTGCTCGCCAAGACCCGTGCGCTCAATGAAGAAGGCATCAGCGCCTGGATGCTGACCGGCGCTTATCATGTCCCTTCCCGCACTATTACGGGTTCCGTGGAAAAAGACGTGGCGATTATCGATCGCGTGATTGGTGTGAAATGCGCCATCTCTGATCACCGTTCTGCCGCACCGGACGTTTATCACCTGGCTAATATGGCGGCGGAATCCCGCGTTGGCGGTTTGCTCGGCGGTAAACCTGGCGTCACCGTGTTCCACATGGGTGACAGCAAAAAGGCGTTACAGCCAGTCTATGACCTGCTGGAAAACTGCGATGTGCCGATCAGCAAGCTGCTGCCGACCCACGTTAACCGCAACGTTCCGTTGTTTGAGCAGGCGCTGGAGTTCGCGCGCAAAGGCGGCACCATCGACATCACCAGCAGCATTGACGAACCGGTCGCCCCTGCCGAAGGTATTGCCCGCGCCGTTCAGGCGGGTATTCCGCTGGCACGCGTCACCCTCAGCTCCGACGGCAACGGTAGCCAGCCGTTCTTTGATGACGAAGGAAATTTAACCCATATCGGTGTTGCAGGTTTTGAAACATTGCTGGAAACCGTGCAAGTGTTGGTCAAAGACTATAGCTTCAGCCTTAGCGATGCCCTGCGCCCGCTCACCAGTAGCGTAGCCGGTTTCCTTAACCTGACCGGGAAAGGCGAAATTCTGCCAGGCAATGACGCAGACTTACTGGTCATGACGCCTGAATTGCGCATTGAGCAGGTATACGCTCGCGGCAAACTGATGGTCAAAGACGGCAAAGCCTGCGTGAAAGGAACGTTTGAAACGGCATAAACGGTTGTCAGCCGCCCGAATGGACGTAGAATGCCCGCAAGGGCGGCTGACAGAGTATAACGTAATGGATGACTGTGGTGCGGTTTTGCATAACATTGAAACCAAATGGCTTTATGATTTTCTGACCCTGGAAAAATGTCGCAATTTTTCCCAGGCGGCAGTCAGTCGCAACGTCTCGCAACCAGCATTCAGCCGCCGCATCCGTGCACTGGAACAGGCGATTGGTGTTGAATTATTTAACCGCCAGGTAACGCCGCTGCAACTCTCAGAACAAGGGAAAATCTTCCATTCGCAGATCCGCCATCTGTTGCAACAGTTAGAGAGCAATCTGGCAGAGCTGCGTGGCGGCAGCGATTACGCGCAACGTAAAATCAAGATAGCCGCTGCACACTCTCTTTCCCTCGGTCTGTTACCGTCCATTATCAGCCAGATGCCGCCGCTCTTTACCTGGGCAATTGAAGCCATTGATGTCGATGAAGCGGTCGATAAACTGCGCGAAGGGCAAAGTGACTGTATTTTTTCCTTTCACGACGAAGATTTGCTGGAAGCGCCGTTTGACCACATCCGCTTATTTGAATCTCAATTGTTCCCCGTCTGCGCCAGTGACGAACACGGAGAAGCACTTTTTAACCTCGCTCAGCCACACTTTCCGTTACTGAATTACAGCCGCAACTCCTACATGGGGCGATTGATTAATCGCACTCTGACGCGCCACAGTGAGTTGAGTTTCAGCACCTTTTTTGTCTCTTCGATGAGCGAGCTTTTAAAGCAGGTTGCCCTCGACGGATGTGGAATTGCCTGGTTGCCGGAGTATGCCATCCAACAAGAAATTCGCAGCGGGCAGCTCGTTGTACTGAATCGGGACGAACTGGTGATCCCGATTCAGGCCTATGCATACCGGATGAATACCCGCATGAATCCAGTTGCCGAACGCTTCTGGCGTGAACTGCGCGAGCTGGAGATTGTGCTTAGCTGACATTATTCTGCAAAACATGGAATTTTGACATTAACGCCGGATGGAGATTAATCCATCCGGCAAACGCATTTATTATCTTGAATAACTCAGGCCTTTGCTTCGTTGAAGCGCAGTAAACGGAAACCTGTAGAAGCATAGATCAACGCAAATATCATCGAGCAGAAACAGAATACACAGTACGGCAAGTAACTAAACGTCGGCACGCCTAGTGTTGTCGCCATATACAATCCGGCAGCTGACCACGGAATAATTGGCGCGCTCATGGTGCCAAAATCTTCCAGCGTTCGGGCTAAGACTAACGGTGATAAATTAAGATCTTCGAATTTCTTCATCATCAATTCAGATATAACAATCTTATTCAAACCATCAGAACCGGTAAGTAAGTTAATGATGATCGCTAAAACACCGCTTGCCAGAATAGCGCCAAAGGCACTTTTTATTTTGTTTGCCGCACTTTGTAATGTGACATCCATCATTCCTGTTCCCGTCAGGATGCCAGCAAACATCATGGCGCAGATAATAAATGACAGGAATCCGCCCTGATTATTCAGGCCGCCTTGTTCAAGCAGTTCTTTCACAGAAGGTAACAGCGTCGTTGAATCAGTGATCATCGTCAGACGGAAACCACTCATTGTGGCCTTAATACCTTCGGCCAGCGGGAAACCTTGATACAGCCATCCAACCAATACGGCCACGAACGCACTGCTTAATAATGCCGGTACTGTAGGCAAACGCAAAAAGGTAAAGCACAGAACAATAAGCATAGGCAGTAGCGGTAACAGACCAAACTTATATAACTCTTTGAGCTGTACCAGCATCTGCATGCTTTCTGGTGAAATAGAGCCCGTAGAAGTATGAATCATTCCCAGCCAGGTAAAAAACAGCAGGCTAATAATCGTTGATGGGATGGTCGTCCAGAGTAGATACTTAATCAGATCATAAAGTTTAGTTTTAGTTACTGCTGAAGTCAGGTTAGTGGTATCGCTTAACGGTGAAAGTTTGTCGCCAAAATAAGCCCCGGTAACAATGGCTGCCGCCAGAATTGGAAGATCAGCATGTAAGCCGGAACCGATGCCCATTAATGCAACACCAATAGAAGCGACAGATCCCCATGATGCCCCGGAAACATAGGACAATACTGCGTTCAGAAAAAACGCTATGGCATAAAGCCATGCGGGCGCAACCAGTAACATACCGTAATAAACCAGCATCGGCAGTGTATCTGCATAGCTCCATGTCGCGACCATAAAGCCAACGAAAATAACGATAAGTACTGGTGCCATCACCGCCGAAATCTTATCGATAATAAACCCCTGGATTTCATCCCAGGTATATTTCAGCTTAGCCATTGCAATAATGCAGGAAAACGCCGCTGAAATTAATAAACAGACGCTGGCAGGCCAGCCCATAACACCGATGCCAACAACCAACACGATCATCATAAAAATGATCGGTGTAAGCGCGACATAAAAACTGGGTTTTTCTCTCATAACTTTATTCCCTGTTAAAAGACTTTTACGCCATTTTGCTGTAAGCGTTCCTGTACCGTCTGAATATCTACCTGTGAAACGGTAGTGTTATTTTTAATGGCAATAGCAGCGGCAGTCCCTGCACCTTCTCCAGTGACAATACAACACCCCATATTACGGATTGTCGCGTAGGCGAAATTATCTGCATCGATTGCCCGTCCGCAAACCAACAGGTTTTCAACTTGCTGCGGAATCATTACGCCATAAGGGATTTGAAAATAGTTCGCTTCAAGAGGTAATTTAAGATGACCATTTCCATCTATAAACTCAGGGAATACCCCTATTGAATCCGCATGACGTCCCTCATTACAAATATCATTTTCCGTAAGCTGGACTCGCCCAATAATATGTCTTGATTCTCTTGTTCCCACCGTCATACCGAAATTTTTTAATTGCGCCTGTTCAAATCCTGGCTGGAATTGACGCAACGCTTCAATCGCCTGCATGGCTTGCTTGCGACCTTCTATTTCTGCACGCGTCAGGTCAAAAACATCTGTACAATCAACGGCGGGGATGCTAACAACATTCAAATAATTCGCATCACCATACTCGGTGACCGTACTCCAGGAACCGCCTAATGTCACATCTTTTGGAATAATTCCTGCCGACTTTCCTTTCGCAAAGACTTTACCCAGATAAGGGCTAAACATATCGCGACAAGATTCATGAACATCATAAGACCAGTTTTTATTTTCTTCATCCGCCCCCCAGTCTCCATATTTAGGTTCCGTGCTCTTAATATTTTGCATGAACGCATTTTTATTTATATTTGCGCAACTAAAAACGGTTGTCATACACATTAGCTCTTCGCGTTCACGCTTAGTAAATGGTGCTCCGGCAAACCATGCAATATCAGCATCGCCAGTACAGTCAATAATGACATTTGCCAAAATAGCCTGACGACCAGATTTACTCTCTGTTATTACGCCGAGTAAATTATTGCCCTGCTTGATAACATCAACGGCGGTAATGTGTAGTACGCGGCGCACACCTGCCTGTTCAAGCATTGCATCCGCAACCAGTTTGAAACGCTCGGCGTTAATAGCCTGACTATTCGATTGCGGCTCAGGGCTGGACGCCCCCATTGATTTTGCCGTTTCTTCTATTTCGCGTGCCAGTCCACCTGACTCTACCGTATTTTCATGACGCCACCAGGCAATTGACTCGACGCCAGCCGTTGTCATCATTCCGCCAAAACAACCGAAACGTTCAATCAGCATAGTAGCTGCGCCTTCACGAGCGGCACTCATTGCTGCGGCAATACCCGATGGACCACCACCAACAACTAACACTTCCGTGGTTGCCAGCACAGGTATATTACGAGCGGGTTCCAGATAAAATTCCATACTTTATCTCCGTATTCAATAATTGAGTAAAACAATCCCCCGCGCTTATATAAGCGCGTTGATATTTTTAATTATTAACAAGCAACATCATGCTAATACAGACATACAAGGAGATCATCTCTCTTTGCCTGTTTTTTATTATTTCAGGAGTGTAAACACATTTTCCGTCTCCCTGGCTAATAACCACATTGGCATTTATGGAGCACATCACAATATTTCAATGCCATTAAAGCACTGCACCAAAATGAAACACTGCGACATTAAAATTCTTTCAATTTGAAAAGCATCAATCTGCATGCTCAACATTTGGATAGAGATTATAGATTTTAAGCTTGCGCCATAATGTTGTACGACCAATTTTTAATACTTCAGCTGCTTTAGTTAGATTCCATTCGCAGACACGACATGTATGCTCAATAGCTTGCATCTCCAATTCTGCCAGTGAAGTAAGATGAGGGATATCATCGTCGCCACTACTGTTATTTTGTCGGATATCCAGAGGAATATTCTCTAACCCGAGGACAAGTCGATTGCAGTTAATAAATACCTTCTCCATTCGATTTTTGAACTCGGAGATGTTCCCAGGCCAACGGTACTCAAGCAGAACTGAATTTGCGTCAGGCGTGATTGTCATTTTTTTTCGAGTGCGCTCCTGATACTTATCAATAATATCGTCAATCATTTGCTTGAGATCTTCACGACGTTTGCGCAATGGCGGAATTTCAATTTCATTCATGGAGATCTCATAATATAGCTGTCGGCTAAAAGCCCCTTGTTGCACGTACTCACGTAAAGAACTACTGGTACATGTAATCAGACGAAAGCGTACGGGGATCAAACGATGGCTGTCTGAGCGAGTAACAAGCCCCGTTTTCAATACTTTCAATAAAACACTCTGAACTTCCCCTGATAGATATTCGACTTTATCCAGATATAAGGTGCCATTATGAGCCAGTTCAAATTTCGATGGCGAAGGGCCAACATCAGAGCCAAGAAGTTCGTGTAAGATATTTTCTGGTGATAGCATCTGACAATCTACAGAAATAAATGGCCCATCACGTTGCTCGCTCTCATTATGTATTGCCATCGCCAAACTCAATTTTCCCACACCTTCTTCGCCATTGATCAAAATCGGAGAGATGGATTTAATTGCCCGGCGAGCGATAAGTAATACCTGCTTCATACCACCTGAAGCCGCATGTAAACTGTCAAAGGTAAAATTTGCATTAGTGCTTATTTGCTGTTGGGCTATTTTCCTGATTTTGTCTAATGGATGAAGAAAAAGCAAAAACGAACCATCGCTTAACGGGCGAAGGGTAACCATAAGTTCAATAAATTCGCCACGGCATTCGAGGACAATTTGCTTTTGCGATAGTTTGTTTCGTTGTGTAATTGCCTCATTCAAAATCGGCGGAAATACGAATCCTTTTCGGATGTTCTGACCAATTAAACTTTCTTTATCAATATTCAGTAATGTTTGTGCTTGAGAATTAACCATCGTAATTAAAGAATGACTATTCCAACAAATAAAACCGTCATCCATACATTCAATCACAGCATTATGCTGGCAAAGTACTTTGTTTATTAACTTTTGTTCATTCTCAATATAGATATAATTAGCGATTTCTGTTGCACATGAATATGATGTTTTTAATTTAACAAGCTCGGCGGTGGTTTCAATTATACATACAATGTATCCATGTATATTACCATAATAATCAATGACCGGAGCAGCGCTCATCGCATAACAATGTAGCTGTTCACTAAAATGTTCTGCTCCTTCCAGTTGTGTATATAAATTTGTTTCCCGACAAAGACTATATACATTGGTTCCAATGCCATCTTCGGCCCATGACATACCAGATTCAATTCCTAACTCTCGCAATTGACTGGAATAATCGCCTGCTGCATTCAACGATAGAACCCAGCCGTGTGGATCAAATGATCAAAAATGCCAACCGGTCGTCACCAGCCAGGGTGAAATGGTCTTCAACAACTCTTTGTGAAATTCTAATAAACTCTTCGTTACGAGAAAAAATCGTCTGCAATGTTTGCCCGGAAGCTTTGACAGGCATGTTCCAGTGGCGAGGGTCACAATGCTTGAGACATTTTTGCCATGACCTCAGCATCACATGATTAGTCGAATTTGTCGCGACCCAACCATGCTTAACAAACATTTTCCATTTATTTTTTAGATCATTATGATACGACTCTTTATTCATTATAATAATATCCATTCAAGTCATTTTCAGAACTTGTATCAGAATGCTATGCCAGTAAGCTTGATCAAACGCAATAATATCTAGCCTGGATCATTACAAAAACAGACCTTATCAACAATGTAATCACACATACATTAGAAATAATAACCGTTAAAGCAATAAAAAACGAATGATACATTAGATAAATTTTAAAACTGCCAACAACATCTGAAATCTTTGCGTTTGATATTTATAATTATTCAAACTGAAACAACACAGGCATACGAGTTGTTTCACTGTGAAACAGTGCAGCGAAATTTGTTCTGCCCTTTTATTTCCTCAAAGATATTTCATCGTTAAATTCCAAAATTGACTGACTATTCAACTCAGCGTAAATATCAGGAGAAATAATGTATGGCGAGGATGCGTGCAATCGAAGCTGCAGTAGAAATACTGAAAAAAGAAGGCATTAGCGTTGCTTTTGGTGTACCCGGCGCAGCAATAAACCCACTCTATGCCGCGATGAAAAAATCAGGCGGTATTGATCATATTCTGGCCCGTCATGTTGAGGGCGCCTCGCATATGGCTGAAGGTTACACCCGCAGTCAGAATGGCAATATTGGCGTGTGTATTGGCACATCAGGCCCTGCGGGCACTGATATGATTACCGGGCTGTATTCTGCCTCTGCGGATTCCATTCCTATTCTCTGCATTACTGGTCAAGCTCCCGTAGGAAAACTTCATAAAGAAGATTTCCAGGCCGTCGATATTGAGGCTATCGCCACGCCAGTAACCAAAATGGCTCGCACAATTCTCGAAGCGGGTCAGTTGCCGGGGATATTCCAGAAAGCCTTCTGGGAAATGCGTTCAGGCCGCCCTGGCCCGGTTCTTTTAGATCTCCCTTTTGATGTTCAGATGACCGAAATTGAGTTTGATATCGATCTCTATCAGCCACTAACCCCCTGGCAACCTCAGGCAACACGGGCCCAGGCCGTACGCGCATTAGAAATGCTAAATGACGCCGAAAAGCCCGTCATCATCGCTGGCGGTGGCATTATTAACGCCGAAGCGAGTGAATTGTTGCGTGAGTTTGTCGAGTTAACTGGCGTTCCCGTCATTCAAACCTTACGCGGTTGGGGCGCTTTATCAGACGATCACCCCCTAATGATTGGTCGCATGGGATGTCAGGCGGGTCATCGCTATGGTAACGCCAGTTATCTGGCCTCAGATTTTGTTTTTGGTATCGGTAACCGTTGGGCAAACCGCCATACCGGAGCCATTGAGACCTACACCGAAGGCCGCAAATTCATTCATGTTGATATCGAACCTGCACAAATTGGCCGGATATTTGCGCCGGATCTGGGCATTGTTTCTGATGCTGAAAGCGCCTTAACGCTATTTATTCAGGTCGCCCGTGATATGAAGTCACGTGGAGAACTGAAAGACCGCAGTCGCTGGATTGCCGAATGTGCCGAGCGTAAACGCACAATGCTTCGTCGTTCAGACTTTGACTGCAATCCAATTAAACCGCAGCGCGTGTATCACGAAATGAATAAGGTTTTCGGACCGGAGACACGCTATATTTCGACAATTGGTCTGGCGCAAATCGCCGCAAACCAATTTTTACATGTTTACCGCCCACGCCACTGGATTAATGCCTGTCAGGCTGGGCCGCTAGGCTGGACAATGCCCGCAGCACTGGGCGCGGTAAAAGCTGATCCATCTGTTCCCGTTGTGGCAATATCCGGTGATTACGATTTTCAATTCTTGATTGAAGAATTAGCCGTCGGCGCACAATTTAATCTTCCGTATATCCATATTTTACTTAACAACGCTTATCTTGGTTTGATTCGTCAATCACAACGTGCATTTGATATTGATTATTGCGTTCAACTGTCATTTGAAAATATTAATGCTCCAGAAATTAATGGTTATGGCGTTGATCATAAAGCTGTGGTTGAAGGATTAGGATGTAAAGCGATTCGCGTATTCGCATCACAGGATATTGCGCCTGCACTGCAAGAAGCCCAGCGTTTGCGTGACGAATTTCACGTACCTGTTGTTGTAGAAATTATTACTGAACGCGTGACTAATATCGCTATGGGACCTGACATTAATAAAGTCACAGAATTTGAAGAAATTCTCGATTTATAAGGAAACAGGATTATGGCAAAGTTTGCAGCAAATTTATCTATGCTCTTTACCGAGTATCCATTTATTGAACGTTTTGCACAGGCAAGTCACGCAGGATTCCACGGCGTTGAGTATCTTTTCCCCTATGACTTTTCCGCAGATGAGTTGGTTTCGCAACTGCATCAACATAATCTGACGCAGGTTCTGTTTAATCTTCCTGCGGGTAACTGGCAAGAGGGTGAACGGGGTATTGCATGTCATCCTGGTCGGGCAAAAGAATTTCAGGAGGGCGTTTCCAGGGCAATAGAGTATGCACTGGCCCTTAATTGTTCACAAGTTAATTGCCTTGCAGGAAAACATCCAGGTGGTTATTCGCATGAACAATGTCATGAAACACTGGTCGAAAATTTGCGCTATGCAGTAGATAAATTGGCTTCTCATGGCATAAAGTTAGTTCTGGAAGCCATTAATACAAAAGATATTCCCGGTTTTTTTGTTAACAACACCAGACAAGCTCTCAATATTATTCATGATGTAAATCATCCTGATTTTCGCTATCAATACGATATTTATCATATGCAAATCATGGAAGGGAATATTGCTACAACAATCAAAAACAACCTGAATAACATTGGACATATTCAATTAGCCGATAACCCTGGGCGTCATGAACCAGGGACGGGAGAAATTAATTACCCGTGGTTGTTAAATTATATAGACCAGATTGGTTATCAGGGATGGATTGGTTGCGAATATATTCCATCTACGACAACGACTGAAAGTCTACGCTGGCTAAAAAACGAGACTCAACTTTAATCCCTGAGGTATTTATCATGAATATTGGATTTATCGGCACCGGCATAATGGGTAAGCCGATGGCTTATAATTTACAACAAGCCGGACATACTCTTTATTTTTCAGCGCATTTTGAACCTGCACCGCAAGAGCTTATTGGTGAACGTGGCATTGTTTGCTCTACACCGCGTGAAGTCGCGCAGGAGTGTGAGGTCATCATCACCATGCTCCCTGATACCCCACATGTTGAGGATGTTCTTTTTCATCCCAACTATGGCGTAATACACGGTTTAAGCCACGGGAAAATTGTGATTGATATGAGTTCAATTTCCCCGGCTGCCACCAAAGCATTTGCACAACGTATTATCGCGGGAGGCGCGGAATATATCGATGCGCCCGTCTCTGGCGGTGAAGTTGGCGCGAAAGCCGGGACGCTTTCCATTATGGTTGGCGGATGTGAAGAGGTTTATTTGCAGATCAAACCGATTCTGGAATTGATGGGTAAAAATATCACTCTGGTCGGTAACGTCGGTGATGGTCAAACGTGCAAAGTCGCTAACCAAATTATTGTTGCACTGAATATTGAAGCGGTGGCTGAAGCCCTGCTCTTTGCCAGTAAATCAGGTGCCGATCCCGCCCGCGTACGTGAAGCGCTGATGGGAGGGTTTGCCTCCTCTCGCGTGCTGGAAGTTCATGGCGAACGGATGATTAAAGGAACATTCGAACCCGGTTTTCGTATTAGTCTGCATCAAAAAGATCTGAATCTGGCGCTGGAGAATGCCCGCCTGTTGAATACCCCGCTTCCTAACACGGCGACGACACAGCAGTTATTTAGCGCCTGCGCCGCGCTCGGTGGTAAAGAGTGGGATCATTCTGCGTTAATTCGGGCGCTTGAAACACAAGCCAATTTCACTATCCGTAAATAATGAATTAAGGGAACCACCGGTTCCCTTCGTTCACTCATTGCCCTGCCCCATTCCCCTATTTTGAGAGACCTGCTATGAAGATAGTTATCTCCCCCGACTCCTTTAAAGAATGCCTTCCTGCATGGAAAGTCGCCGAAGCGCTGGCAACCGGCTGGCGCAAGGTCCTGCCTGGCAGCCAACTGGTGTGTTTGCCCGTGGCTGACGGCGGCGAAGGCACGCTCGAAACACTCATTCATGCGACTGACGGTACGTTTTACACTAAAAAAGTCACCGGACCGCTTGGCGAATCAATACATGCGCAATACGGTATTTTAGGCAACCAAACCACCGCAGTGATAGAACTGGCACAAGCTTCAGGGCTGGAACTGGTTTCTCCTGTCCAGCGTTCTCCCCTTTATACGACGTCGTTTGGCACTGGCGAACTTATTCTCGCCGCCCTGGAACACAATATTGATACCGTTATTCTATGCCTGGGTGGCAGTGCTACAAATGATGGCGGTATTGGGTTGATGTCGGCACTTGGCGCATCGTTTACAGACGCCGAAGGGCTATCAGTCTCTGTTAATGGGATGGGGCTGGCGGCAATTCACCACATTGACTTACAGCACCTCGATCCACGATTGAAAAATGTGAAATTTATTGCAGCCTGCGATGTCACCAACCCACTAACCGGCGATAACGGCGCGACCCGGGTTTTCGGTCAACAAAAAGGGGCCAGTGCTGACGACCTTGAGCAACTGGAACAGGGAATGAAAAACTATGCCCGTTGCATCTACCGTTGTTGTGGTAAAGAAGTCGATACGATACCCGGTTCTGGGGCGGCTGGCGGCGTTGGCGCGGCCTTGATGGCTTTTCTCGATGCTCGCTTACAACCGGGTATTTCGCTCGTGCTGGAAGCGATTCAATATACCCAACATTTAAAATACGCAGCATTGGCCATTGTCGGTGAAGGGAAATTAGATAGTCAGAGCCTGAATGGCAAAGCGCCCGTAGGCGCAGCCAAAGTTGCCCAGATGATGGGCGTTCCGGTTATCGCAATTGCCGGGTATATCGATGATCAACTTGATCTGAATGAGTTACGCCAGTGTGGAATAGAAGCCTGTTTTTCTGTCGTCAACGGCCCTTGCAATTTACCGACCGCGCTGAGTCAGGGAGAAAATAATTTAATTCGTCTTGGAGAAAATCTGGCGGGATATTTTCGTGCGATCCTGAGTTAATTCCCGTTCGGTAAAATGCCCGATAATGCAAATTACCGGGCATTCCTGAACATCATTATTCATCTCTCGCGTTTTTCTCTTCAGCCGCAAGCTGTGTCAAAAAACTCTTCAATAAAATAAACACCACGCCGCAAAGCGGTAGTCCAGCCAGAATAGACACCGTTTGTAGCGGTTGCAGACTTTGCGCATCAAGAAGATAGAGTGTGATGGCGACGATTCCAGTCATAATCAACCAAAATGCCACGTTCCAGAATGCCGGTTCACTCTCACTATCTGCCCGTTTTTGCGTCGCAAAACCGAGGGCATAACCCACAGTACAGTGTCCGGTAATATATGAAATTAATGCTATAGCCCCAAAAGCAACCAAAAACACCTGACTTGCGGGTAGCTGCTCCAGTAAACGAGAAACGACAACGCCTCGCCCTTGTTCGTTAAGTATGGGAACAAAATCGATGACATGAGTTGTCTGCAACGACAAGCTGAAATTAGCCAGTACCATGTAAAAAACCATGCATCCCAATGAACCTGCCAGAGTTCCACATACAATCAATTGCCGGATCGTCCTTCCTTTTGAAATACGGGCGATAAATAAACCGAATGGGATGGCATACACGACCCACCATGAAAAATAAAATACGGTCCACATCTGTGGAAATCCGCTACGACCAATAGCATCGGTACTTAAACTCATCGCTACAAAATTTTGCAGCATCAGGCCGAGACCATCAATTGATTGATTAAGTATAAATGCCGTTGGTCCACAAATCAGTATTGCCAGTAGCATCAAAATGTCAGCACGAATATTCCAGTTACTGGCCCATGCCACACCTTTTTTAAGTCCAAAAAAGAGAATGAATAATGGTACTAGCGTCCAGATAAAAATAACCATGACATTGATAAACTGCCCGGCAGGATCCAGATGGAACACATGGCAAAATACGGCAGAAATCATCGGCGTTCCCAGCGCCAGAGACGTTACCGCGCCGCCGAGCAAACCAAACATGTAGAAAAAATTCACACAATGCCCGCAAAAACCATCCGCACGCGCTCCCAAACATCCACGACATAAATCACTGACCTTTAATGAGTTCGTTTTCTTAACATGCATAAACCAACCAATGGGAACGGCACAAATCAGATACCACGCCCATGCGGACGGCCCCCAATGGAACATGCCATAAGCAGAGGCCCAACGAGCAGCCTGAGCGCTTCCTGCTGTTGCGCCAAAAGGCGGTTGCTGAATGATCCAAATCCACTCTACAGAGGCCAGATATAACAAGCTGCCCCCCGTTCCAGAAGTAAAAATAAGTCCAAGCCAGGTTAACAAGCTGAAGTCAGGTTTTTCTCCCGACTGACCTAACAAGATATCGCCATAACGTGAGAAGGCCAGCCACAGACAACAAAGTACAACCAGAAAAGTCATGACCAGAAAAATCCCGCCCATTTCCTAGGTTAAAAAATGATGTATTTTATTTATATACCGGCTGGTATCTTGTGGATATATCGTCAAACACAGAATGATTACCGCAATAAATAATATCGCTGGGATAAACACATTCAGTTCAATCAAAGAAAAGCGTTTTTTAAAATAGTGCATTTCAGTCTCCTGAATGTTTTCATTCAATGAGGTCGAATATTTCGCCGTTCCTTTTTCATGTGTTGCAATTGTCGGGAAAGGCGTAAAGAAAAAAAGGCGCAAATAAGTGAAAGAGCCGCAATACAATACAGAGCTAAACCACGCTGATGCTGTTGCAGCATGAACAGGAATATCCCCAAAAAGAGGCCGCAGAGAACTGTGGTTATCCAGTAATTGGCACTTAAGTGCTCCAGGTCATCATCCCTCATGGTCTTTCTCCTGCAAGGCGCAGACAGGCTTTCAGCTCTCTGCGCCTTGTTGTTATGCCAGACGTACGCCCTGCTGTTGCAGCGTGTTTTGCAAATCAGGGATAGCAACCTGACGCACGGTGCAATTTTGCTGTAGCGAAACCACGGCGGCAGTACCTGCGGCCTCACCGGTAACGGCACAACACATCATGTTACGCATAGAAGTATGTGCAACTACGCCTGCGGAAATACAGCGACCGGCGACCAAAAGGTTCTCCACTTTTTGCGGCACCAGACAACCATAAGGGATCTGAAAGAAACGCCCGGTCGTTGGCAAAATGAGATAACCGGAACCATCAATAAATTCCGGGAAAATCCCTACACTGTCCGAACAACGCCCCTGATTAAGGACGTAATCATCAGCAATACGTATTTCCCCCTCAATAAGCCGTGATTCACGCGTCCCCAGCGTGGCACCAAAATTGCGTAACCGTACATTTTCAAAGCCCGGAACATAGTGGCGTAGTGCGTCAATTGCCCATAATGCTTGCTGCCTTCCGGCAATCTCAGCTTTGGTTAAATCGAAGACATCGGTACAGTCAAAACCAAAGGCGTACACCATATTCATCTGGAAAGCCTCACCGCTTTCAGAAAAGGTCGACCAGGTTCCGGCAATCGCCTGGGCGTCACCTGGAATCACACCATCCTGTTGCGCGCGGGTAAAAATATCCTCCATATACGGGCTAAACATCGGGTCTTCTTTACCCGTGGTTTGAATCGTCCAGTTTTTGCCCCAATCCGCGTAGGTCGGCTTAAGTTCTTCCGCAACAAAACGGTTAAAGCGTGCCACATCAACACCTGCGCAACTGAACATCACGGTGACGCCCATCAGTTGGTCCTTGCTCCGTTTCGTCCAGGGCGCGCCTGCACGAGCGGCAATATCAGCATCCCCCGTGCAATCGACGATTCTTTTCGCCAGAATTGCCCCTCGACCTGATTTATTCTCGACGATAACACCGCATAACGTATCCCCGTCCTTGATCACGTCCACAACCCAGGAGTGATATAACGGCTCAACGCCAGATTCCGTAATCATCTGATCGGCGACAACTTTAAATCCTTCAGTATCTATAACTTCGCTAATTGACTGAGGTTCTGGTCGTGTGAAACCCAGCGCTCGTGCGCGGCCTTCATACTCACGACAGATCCCTTCACAATCTTCCGTCCCCGGATGACGATACCAGGCAAAACTTTCTACCCCGACCTGCGTCAATACGCCGCCTAGCGACCCGTAGCGCTCAACAATCATGGTTCTGGCACCTAACCGCCCTGCCGCAATGGCAGCGGATAATCCTGCCGGACCGCCCCCGATAACCAGAACGTCCGTTTGTGCAATGACTGGCGTTTGCCGTGCACTTTCATTAATCATGTCCACCATTGGTTCCCCCGTCAGATTCAGGATGCGCAATCCGCATTGTTTTGAGTGATTTCATTGACTTGATTTTTACTTTTACGATTCACACGCTGGAGGACCAGTGCGGCGATAAGGCCGATGAATGCGCAAACCAACATGAACAGGAAAACATCCTGATAACCGGCAATACCCGGTTTGCGGTCGACCATATTGCCCACCATCGTGTAGCAGTAGATTTCCGGGAAATAGGTCAGTAAAGAGATCAGACCCGCAGCAGTCCCTGTGACTTTTGCCGGGATCCGAACCTCATCAATAATTGAGAAGAACACGGCATTCGCAGAGTAAATAAACACGCCCAACGCAACCATATTCGCCAGCGCAATAGTGACGTAGCGCGACTCACCGGGCAGGAAGAAATAAACGGTAGTAAAGACAATCATGCCGATAAAGGCGTAAATCATAAAACGCGTGCGTGACGCACAGCGGTCGGCCAGTTGTCCGCCAATTAATCCCCCCATCGCAAATAACACATAGGCGCGAAGAATACTGGCAACTGCCACTTCCGATTCGCCCATATGCAGGATCTGCGTGAGATACGGCGTGACCATGCCAAAGCCGATATAAATTGACCACATACAAAAGGTCACAACACCTGCCAGCCAAACCGTCGGCATTTTCAGCACGAATGCCATATCTGCCAGACGGAAATTCGCTTTATCTTCGCTGTGCGTTTCATCCTGACAAACAAACCAGGCTAAAACACCGGCCAGAATAGTCACTACGGAATAAAAAATAATTGTCGCCCGTAAACCATCAACACCTTCGCCAAATTTGGCAAATACCGGCACGGAAAGAAATCCCAGTACAATGGAGGTTAATCCCTTACCCAGAAACCAGTAACCGTATAAGCGTCCTTGTTCTTCGCTGGTTCCCAGGGTACGAATAATTCGCACACACACGGCCCAAAACGTAAATACGGTTGTAACAGCCCAAAGTGCATGTAACAAACAGATCATAGTATACGAGGGGAAGGTCGCATAATAAAAACCGCTTATCCCGGTGGAAATTAATGAAAAGGTCATTAATTTACGTGCAGAAAATCTATCGGCAGCCCAACCGCCAGGTAGATATAATAAAAAGTTCACCAGACCATAGGCTGTCATTAGAAAACCAAGTTCAGCATTAGTCGCTCCTGTAGCCTGCTGCATCGCGTCGTAATAGGTTTCCCGTAAATAAGGCAATTTATATATTGCACTTCCGGCAATACCACATAACGCCAGCGTGATCCAACGTTTCCAGTTACTGGTCATATTTATTCCCGAATGAAGTATTTAAAATGACACCAAGGGCCTGCTTTGCACAGGCCGTATTATTTTTTAAAGTCCCAAATGATGTGCAGTTAAAATTGCACAAAGAACGTCCTGCGCTGTTACTACGAATGGCATATTATGGATAGTTTCCCCTTCAGCAGTCGCGGCTTTAGCCACTGCCCGTAATTTATCTTTATTAATTTCCTTCACGCCTAACATATGAAGATTTGTCGGCAAGCCAACGCTATGGCAGAAATTGAGTACGGTTTCAATTTCCTCCTGTGGTGCGTTTTCCAGTACGAGCTGTACCAGGACGCCAAATGCCACTTTTTCACCGTGGTAGCAATGATGGCATTCCTCCAGTTGCGTCATGCCGTTATGAATGGCATGAGCTGCCGCCAGGCCGCTACTTTCAAATCCAATGCCGCTAAGATAGGTATTAGCTTCGATAATATTCTCTACCGCTTTGGTGCTAACACCTTGTTCAACCGCGACTTTTGCCTTATAGCCATCTTCCAGTAGCGTGGTATAACAGAGTCGGGCAATAGCCAGTGCCGCCAGTGTCGACGCCCCACCTGCCATTGTGGCTTTTCCTGACGCCTGATTGGCTCTCGCCTCAAACCAGGTTGACAATGCATCTCCCATACCGGCCACCAGCAGACGCACTGGCGCGGCTGAAATGACGCCAGTATCCATAATCACCATATCCGGGTTTTTCGGGAAAAACAGATATTCGCTAAACTGACCTTCCGGGGTGTAAATTACTGCCAGAGAACTGGTTGGCGCATCTGTGGAAGCAATTGTCGGCACCACCACCACCGGAATTTTTTGGTAATACGCTACGGCTTTTGCCGTATCCAACGTTTTACCGCCGCCAATACCAATAACGACATTATATTTACGCTGATTAAATTTCTCACGAATTCGAGAAATTTCATTTTGCGAGCATTCACCACAAAAGATATCAAAATCTGCAGTAATATTTTCTTTTGCAAAGCTCTGGCTTACTCTGTCACCCACCAGACCGGTCACAAATTCATCTGCAATAATTAATGGTTCTGTTCCCAAACTCGCCGCATATGTAGCAATATTATCCAGAGAACCATTTCCCTGGATATATTTAGCCGGACTTATAATAATCTTATCCATATCATTCCTCGCGTAACTTGTTTTGCTTCACTGTTAACCTACTCGTTGCATCCAGTGGCGGCAAACATTTCATTCGCGAAAAATTATGTTTTATGATCGCGCTGTAAAAAACATCATCCCAAAGCAATAATAAAAATATTTTTTATGCTTTAATCACAAACCCCTAATCTTGTCACCGATCCCATTTCATTTTGGAACAACACAATGAATTAACTGTTTCATTATGAATCTTATTATCGTGCGATTTGTTTTATTGCGGCTGGAGAATTAATCTCGCAAGCATATTTAGCGCGATTTACGTAATTTATCAGAACAGGAATGACTATGAAGAAATTAATTAACCAGATTGATTCTGTTGTCACAGAACAAATGGAAGGACTCATCGCCACCTGGCCACACCTGCAGGCAAATTACGCGCCCCGATATGTGTGGTGCAAACAAACCGATAATGCAGTGGCGCTGATTTCAGGCGGCGGCTCAGGCCATGAACCACTGCATGCAGGTTTTGTCGGTATGGGAATGTTAACCGGTGCATGTCCTGGTGAAATCTTCACATCGCCCACACCAGATCAAATGATCGAATGTGCCAAAGCGGTTGATAATGGTTCTGGCGTTCTGTTTTTCATCAAAAATTACACTGGCGATATTCTGAATTTCGAAACGGCAGTCGAGATGTTACACGAAGAAGGCATCGCCGTTGGGACCGTCATTATTGATGATGATGTAGCGGTAAAAGATAGCCTGTATACAGCCGGACGTCGCGGTGTTGCGGGTACAGTTTTTGTTGAAAAGATTGTCGGTGCGGCTGCACTTCAGGGATATAACCTGGGGCAGTGCGAGCAACTTGGCAAAGATGTTAACAATGCCACCCGTTCTTTTGGCATCGCACTGTCAGCCTGTACGGTTCCCGCCGCGGGAAAACCCTCATTTGAACTGGCTGATAATGAAATCGAATTTGGTGTCGGGATCCACGGTGAACCCGGCATTGAACGCCGCACTTTGCAAGATCTGAACACTTTAATCAACAGCGTGATAGCGCAATTACTGGATAATACCCCCTGGCGACGCACATTACGCCATTGGGATCGCCATGCGGGGGGATGGATTGACGCATCATCAATGAATGAGTCATTCGATCAAAATGCCGAATATATTGTGTTAATTAACGGACTTGGCAGCACGCCTGAATCAGAGTTATATGGTGTAGCCAGGGTATTTATGTGCGCCGCACAGCGCCAGGGAATTAAAATTAGCCGCCAGTTGGTCGGTAATTATTGTACATCATTAGATATGGCCGGATTTTCCATTAGCCTGCTGAAATGTACCCCAGAGTTTTTGCAACTTTGGGATGCCCCGGTCAATACGCCAGCGCTTCGTTGGGGATGTTAATAAGGACATTATATGAAAATTCAAAACAAACATGTTATTGCCTGGCTGGAGAGTTGTGCTGCACATCTTACTGAACAACAAGATTTTCTAACCGCACTTGACAGAGATATTGGTGATGCCGACCACGGCCTCAATATGAATCGTGGTTTCAGTGCCGTGAAAGCGACGTTGCCCGACATTGAACGTCAGCATATTGGCAATATCCTTAAAAATACTGGCATGAAACTACTTTCCAGCGTTGGCGGTGCCAGTGGTCCTCTTTACGGCACATTATTTATTCGCGCTTCTGCGGCAGTGGGAGCCAGAACAGAATTAAGTCTGGAAGAGTGGTTGGCGTGTCTGGAAGAAGGGATTGCAGGCGTTATCGCACGAGGAAAAGCAGAACAAGGGGATAAAACACTGTGTGATGTCTGGGTTCCAGTCCTCCACGAAGCCAAAAAGAACCTGCAAGCCGGAATGTCGCCTTCCCTTCTGCTGAATACGATGGTGCAAAATGCGGCAACAGCCGTCGATAACACCATCAATATGCAGGCGAAAAAAGGACGTGCCAGTTATCTCGGCGCTCGCAGTGTGGGCCATCAGGATCCAGGCGCGACCTCCTCCTGGCTGATGATTAAGGCTATGCAGGAAGGATTAGCGGGATAAATTATGGTTGCCATTGTTATTGTTTCTCATAGTCTACGTCTCGCCCAGGGGATTGAGGAATTAGCACTACAGATGTCTGGAGGGGACGTTCCTCTGGCCATTGCTGCAGGTATTGATGATCCGCAAAATCCGATTGGCACTGATGCTATTGCCATTATGTCTGCTATTGAATCGGTCTGGTCACCGGATGGCGTTCTGGTACTCATGGATATGGGCAGTGCGCTGCTTAGTACCGAGATGGCGCTGGAGCTGCTTTCTGAAGAGCAAAGAAGTGCAATTTATCTGCTCGCCGCCCCTGTAGTGGAAGGTGCCATGTCAGCGGTAACGTCTGCCGCAGCGGGGCTTTCGGTGACGGAGATTATCGCTGAAGTGGATCTTGCGCTGTGTGCTAAACAGCAGCAACTCACGCCATCCTCAACTGCAGGCAAGGTTATTCCAGTAATATCACCAGTCAATCATTGCGATGAATGGCAAACTTTTTGCTGGACGATACGTAATCCCCACGGCATTCATGCTCGTCCGGCAGCCAGCATCCTGAAAGTATCAGCACAATATTCGGCAAACATTATCGTCATCAAAGGCGATAAACGCGCCAGCACCCGCAGTCTCAACGAACTGGCAATGCTGGGCGTCCGCTGTGGCGATGAAATCATCTTCCAGGCCGAAGGCACCGATGCCAGTGACGCTCTCAAGGCAATTGAAACGTTGGCGAAAAATCATTTTGGTGAAGCTCACCTGCTCGCTTCTTCAGAGATTCCGCTAACGGAAACGCCGGTGGTCAGCGCCCCTGTCGATGGCGCAATATCAGGCTTGTCAGTACAAAATGGTATCGCTATTGGTCCTGTTAAATGGTTTACCTGCGAACGACCAGAAATTACGCAGCGCACCGTCGATTCTCCGCAAGAAGAGCTGTCGCGAATCGAGTCTGCTATCGACATTGTTGTTTGTGAACTTGCCGATAAAGCGGCAGGCCCTGAAGGCGATATTTTTGCCGCCCATAAAATGATGCTTGAAGATCCAGAGATTAACCGGCAATTACAGCAACGTCTGGCAAAGGGCAAACAGGCGGAATTCGCATGGTTAGAAGTCATGCAGGCATTAGCAGAGCAATATTGTCAGGCGGAAACACTGTATTTACGTGAACGCGAGGCAGATATCCGTGACCTTAAACGTCAGGTACTGAACCAGCTTTGCGGGGTAAGTGAACAACACTTTATCACTACCGCGCCCTGCATTTTGTTAGCCAACGATCTGTTGCCATCACAGATAACCAGCCTGAATAAAGCACACATTCTTGGCATTTGTCTTCATAATGGCGGAACAACTTCACATACAGCGATCCTTGCCAGAGCAATGGGTATTCCTGCCATTGTGAAGGCAGCTATTACCCCGCAAAACGTCCGCGATAACGACATGGTCATTCTTGATGGTGAAACAGGCCGTTTGTGGCTACAGCCGGATGAGGTCACCCGCCTGGATTTACTGCAACGCGCCGAAGCATGGCGGCAACAAAGGGATCGTCAGTTAGCTGATGCCATGCTGCCCGCTGTCACGCAAGGTGGGCGTAACATCAGCGTGCTGGCGAATATTGGTGACCTGCAAGATATTGAGGCTGCGCTATCTCACGGGGCTGAGGGCGTGGGTTTACTGCGCACAGAGTTTTTATTCCATGAGTCTGCAACATTACCCGATGAAGAAGAGCAGTTTCGCGTGTATTGTTCTGTTGCTCAGGCTTTTGGCGATAAACCCGTCACCATCCGCACTCTGGATATTGGCGGTGACAAGCCATTACCTTCGTACCCTTTACCCGCAGAGGACAACCCGTTCCTGGGACTTCGCGGTATCCGGTTGTGCCTGGCGCATCCGCAAATATTTATTCCGCAATTACGCGCACTTCTCCGGGCTGGGAAAGAATACCCAACGCTGCAAATTATGCTGCCGATGGTTTCAACACTGGAAGAGGTCAGGGCCGTCAAAACATTGATACACGCTCAGGCAAAACTGCTGGGACTTACTGCAGAAAATCTTCCGGCGCTGGGAATTATGATTGAGGTTCCTGCCGCAGTCATGATTGCAGAAAAATTAGCCAGTGAAGTCGATTTCTTTTCCATCGGCACCAACGATCTGACGCAATATATTATGGCGGCAGACAGAGGAAATAGCACCGTCGCGAAACTGGTCGATTATTGTAATGACGCGGTGATTAACGCTATTGCTATGGTGTGTCAGGCCGGACGTAATAATGAAATTCCGGTCAGTATGTGCGGCGAAATGGCTGGAGATATCCAGCAAACAGCACGACTGCTCACCATGGGGATTGATAAGCTCAGTGCCAGTCCATCCCGGCTTCCAGCCTTGAAAGCAGCAATCAGAATCTCCCACTAATTGTGACCTAACGCGATACGTCTTGCGCGTATCGCGTTTCCCGTCATTTACTGCGGCATCGTGCGATGCCAGCTCCCCTTCTGCCAGACCAGGTCAAACGTTAGCGGCTCATCATCGTGGTACAGCATCATCTCCAGACTAATGGCCAACTCGTGGCAATAGGCTTCTTTCAGATTGACCTGCAATGCCGCAATACGTGGCTCATGAAATAAAAGCGCGGAACGTAACTGGCGGCAATACCAACTCTGGAGAAGCTTGTCGCTCTGATTATGCCCTTGCCACTCAGGCATGCCTGAAACAAGTAATATTGGTAGCGGTGAATGGGGAGAACTAAAAAGTTGAAAGAGATCCCGGCATACGGAATCACGCAGCGATAACGTATTGTTTCCTGTACTTTCAGGTAATACCGTCTGAACTGATTGGCGCATCATTTTGCGCACTCCTGACGTTTAGTGGCATCTGTATCCTGCCCTGGCTGCCGGACACCACTGGGTTGATGCTCATATTCCATAATCATTCCTTTATGCTCATTGCGTCCCTGGCACTTTCATAAGGGATTTATAAGATCCGCCAAAGATAAAACACTGTACAGAAAAGAATATCCACTGACTTTTAATTTAAAAAGGTATCATTTGACAAAAGTCATTAAACATAACGGAAATACGTTAACATATTCTGATTATTCCGAATAATTTCTCAGCGTTAAACTGATATATAATTATTCCAAAACAATATATCGTACGTAATGATTAATTTACGCATAATATATTCTGCAGAACATAATTAACTATTCAGGGAACATACATAGTGCAAAGCGGTTAAACTTTGCACCAGAAATGAGGGATCAGGCGTCGACTTTATCCAGCGGCCATGAATCAAACAGATAGCCATCGAAATAGATGTCATCAACATTAGAGAACTCCAGCAAGCGCTGCTTCACATTCTCCAGATGCTGCCACATTGCCAGCTTCGCCGCTCGGGCATCTTTTTTGATTAACGCGGCGAGGATCTGTTTGTGATCGCCCAACCACTCTTTGCGATACAGGCTGTCATCCAGGTGGCTGTGCAACTGGATCCACATTGGATTGTTTTCCCGCCACTGCCAGGACTGACGGAATAACTCCACCAGCATGCTGTTATGCGTTGCTTCGGCAATAGCGAGATGGAACTGCATGTCACCGCTTTCGCTGCTGCCCGGCGCGCTGGAAGCCAGTTCACGCTCTTCCAGTTGCAATGCCTGGCGCATTTTGACGATATCTTCGCGGGTAGCCTGCAGGGCGGCAAACTCGGCGATGTTACTTTCCAGTAACTGCCGCGCCTGTAACAGCTCAAAAGGACCGGCATCGTTGCAGACGTTGGCATCCGGACTGTCTGCGTTGTGGCTGCCTGAGCTATCAAGAACATAGATACCTGCACCCCGACGCACTTCCACCAGCCCTTTGATCTCCAGCATGATCAGCGCTTCACGTACCACCGTCCGCGTGACATCAAGCATTTCTGCAATTTCACGCTCCGGTGGCAGCCGTTCGCCAGGATTGTACGGCGTCTTTATGATCAGATCGCGGATCATCGCCCCGACTTCCTGGTAAGGTCTTTGCGCAGAGGTGGCAGATTTCATGGTGTTGTGTCCGTTAGGTGCGGTTAATCAAATTTTTTCCGGATGCGGCGTGAACGCCTTATCCGACCTACAACGGGCAATTTTACGGCACCCGTTAAGTTCAAACTATACCATTAGCACTGGATGTTGGCACGTACAGGTGGGCAAAAAAACGAAAACTGGTCAACCAAATATTAGTTTGATTGACCAGTAAGTCTGTAGGGTAATCAGTTAGTTACAGCGCAGCCACACACTCGCGCGCACCGCGCTCACACAGCTGCTGATATGCCGCCGTCACCGCGCCAACAAAGTCGGCGTTCTGCGGCAGATCATCGGCAAAGATACCGCTCAGGCCCAGCAGTGCTTTCACGCGGTCTGCACCCTGATACTGCGCGTTGATCTTCTGGAACTCCGCCAGCATCGGGTCAACCACGTCAATGGCATTACCCTGCTCATCCACGCCCTGGGTGTAGCGCATCCAGCCAGCCACGCCCAGCGCCAGGTGACGCCAGCTACCGCCGTTTTGCAGGTGCAGACGCACCGGGTCCAGCAGACGCTGCGGTAACTTCTGGCTGCCGTCCATTGCAATCTGCCAGGTACGGTGACGCAGAGACGGGTTGCTGAAACGCTCGATCAGCAGCGTCGCATAGGCGTTCAGGTCCGTACCTTCCGGCATCGACAGCGTTGGCGCTTGTTCCTGCATCATCAGGGCAAAGGCCGCTTTGCGATAAGCCGGGTTAGTCATGGTGTCGGCAATAGTTTCATAGCCGCCGAGGTAACCGAGGTACGCCAGGAAAGAGTGGCTACCGTTCAGCATACGCAGCTTCATCATTTCGAACGGTACAACATCCGCAACAAACTGCGCGCCGACTTTATCCCAGTCCGGACGACCATTAACGAAGTTATCTTCAATTACCCACTGACGGAACGGTTCGCAGGCAATGGCGCACGGGTCGTAAACACCCAGCTGGTCAGCAATTTCCTGTAAGGTTTCTGGCGTCGCCGCCGGAACGATGCGGTCAACCATGGTGCACGGAAAGGTGACGTTTTCTTCAATCCATGCCGCCAGTTGCGGGTCACGCGCCAGAGCCAGCCCAAGAACGGCAACCTTCGCCACATGACCGTTTTCACGCACGTTGTCGCAGGACATCACCGTAAATGCTTTCAGCCCTTTTTCACGACGCAGACGCAGGGCTTCTACGATGTAACCAATCGCGGACTTCGGCGCAGTCGGGTTTTCGAGATCGTGCTTGATCAGCGGGTTATTGAGATCCAGCTGACCGCTTGCCGCATCAGCGCAGTAGCCTTTTTCCGTGACCGTCAGAGAGACAATCGCCGTCTGCGGACGCGCCATCGCGTTGAGAATACCTTCGCAACCGTCGATTTCCGGATGCAGCGCTTCTTTCATCGAACCGATAATTTTCAGCTCGGTGCTTTCCGCGCCTTTTTCCGCCACGGTGTACAGCAGTTGCTGTTTTTTCAGGTTTTCGATCAGCACGCGGTCGTTGCCTGGCATCAGGTTAACTTCGCAGATACCCCAGTCGCTGTCGGTACTTTCCAGCAGATGATGGGTATACAGCGCCTGGTGCGCGCGGTGAAACGCCCCGCAACCGAGATGCACAATGCGTGATTCCAGACGAGAATGATCCCATGACGGGCGGGCAACCGGCAGATTGCTGTCAACAATAGTAGTCATCGTAAACTCCAGAATCCGTCTTCAGAGAGTGACGGCAAGGAAGAAGGAACCGGCACGGCGCGCAGCCATGCCGGTGGGTATTAACGGCTAAAGAAAGCGCGCTGGATCGCCAGTTCGACACCGCGAACTTCGGCCAGGCCTTTCAGACGACCAATTGCGGAGTAACCAGGATTGGTTTTCTTCTTCAGGTCGTCCAGCATCTGATGACCGTGGTCCGGACGCATCGGGATCAGGTCTTCTTTGCCTTCCGCTTTACGACGGTGTTCTTCTTCAACAATCGCTTTCACCACTTCGTACATATCAACGTCACCGTTCAGGTGCGCCGCTTCGTGGAAGGTTTTCGGGTTATCTTCACGCATGGTGGAGCGCAGATGGGTGAAGTAAATACGCGGGCCGAACTGCTTGATCATATCAACCAGATCGTTGTCAGCACGCACGCCGTAGGAACCGGTGCACATGGTGAAACCGTTCGCCATGCTGTTTACGGTATCAACCATCCACTGCATATCTTCAATGGTGGAAACAATGCGCGGCAGGCCGAGGATCGGGCGCGGCGGATCGTCCGGGTGAACCGCCATACGGACGCCAACTTCTTCGGCAACCGGAATAATGGCTTTCAGGAAGACAGCAAAGTTTTCGCGCAGTTTGGCTTTGTCGATATCTTTGTACAGCTCCAGGTGCTTACGGAACTGGTCGAGGGTATAACCTTCTTCCGCGCCCGGCAGACCGGCGATGATGTTACGGGTCAGACGCGCTTTGTCTTCGTCGCTCATAGTGGCGAAGCGTTCAGCGGCCTGAGCAATTTCTTCTTCGGTGTAATCCGCTTCCGCGCCTGGACGCTTCAGGATATGCATTTCGAATGCAGCGAATTCGATCTGGTCGAAGCGCAGAGCTTTGGAGCCGTCTGGCAGCACGTATTCGAGGTCAGTACGGGTCCAGTCGAGCACCGGCATGAAGTTGTAGCACACGGTGCGAATGCCGCACTGCGCCAGGTTGCGCAGGGTCTGCTGATAGTTAGCAATCCACTGCTCATAGTTGCCAGTGTGGGTTTTGATATCTTCGTGAATTGGTACGCTTTCTACGACAGACCATACCAGGCCTGCGTCTTCAACGATCGCCTTGCGTTTGAGGATCTCTTCAACGGACCATACTTCGCCGTTCGGGATATGGTGCAGCGCGGTAACCACGCCAGTTGCGCCCGCCTGACGGACATCAGCTAAAGAAACCGGATCGTTTGGGCCGTACCAGCGCCAGGTCTGTTCCATGATTTTTCCTCTTTCACATAGTGGGTTC